>Ga0209770_10000327_pt1 | contig 26609 bp, 41 predicted proteins | sample LauGreSu1BDMLBDD_2_FD_187572 | JGI IMG/M metagenome (GOLD analysis project Ga0209770, IMG submission 187572) | Freshwater lake microbial communities from Lake Michigan, USA - Su13.BD.MLB.DD (SPAdes) (version 2) | ecosystem: Environmental > Aquatic > Freshwater > Lake | place: Lake Michigan, USA...
CCGCATTCGAACCACTCATGCGAAGCTACTCCGAAGACATCGCCCGAGCGGTCGGAGTCCCGCCCGAGGCCATCATGCTCTTGACCGGATTGGCCGGCACAGAAATGCGCGGATTCATCGAGGTCGCACAGAATTTCCTCGAGCGCATCCAGCAAATGGTCATCGATCAGTTCTGTTTTCCAGCTTGGAAGTTCTGGATCTGGCAAGAGATCCAAGCCGGGCGCCTCCCTTACCCTGGCGACGATTGGTGGCGAGTCGAATGGGTCACCCCTCGCAAGATCACGGTGGACAATGGCCGCGACGGTCGCCTCTACGCTGACCTCCTCGACCGTGGCCTCATGTCATGGGAGCGCTATTGCAACATCCTCGGCCTCGATGCCGAAGCAGAGGAAGACGACATCATCCAGACATTCCAACGCCGTCAGCAGAAATGCGCCGCCCTCGGCCTCGATCTCAACGCCGTATTCCCAAGCAACCTCCGCAACCAAGCAACCTTTGCAGCCAGCCAATCAACACAATGACAACCAACCCCACATTTTATGCTCTGGAAAAATCCGGCGACAACGAAAGCACGGTCACCCTTTACGACGAAATCGGTGCTTTTGGCGCAGGCTCAAAGCAATTCCTCGGAGACATCGGCAAGCTCTCCGGTCAACACATCCACCTCCGTATCAATTCGCCCGGGGGTTCCGTGGTTGAAGGCACCGCGATTTACAACGCTCTCCGCCGGCACAAGGGAGGGGTGACCGTTCACATCGACGCGCTCGCCGCCTCGATGGCTTCCGTCATCGCTATGGCCGGCGCTCCCGTCCTCATTGCCGACAACGCACTCATGATGATCCATAATCCTTGGACCGTCAGCATGGGCGGCAGCGAAGACCTCCGCAAAGAAGCCGACCTCCTCGACATGCTCAAGGTCAATCTTCGCAACGCCTACGTCCGCAAGACAGGCCTCGGAGAAACCGAGATCCAAGACATGATGGACAAAGAAACATGGCTCGACGCCGTGGATGCCGTCGCCCTCGGATTTGCCGACGCCATCGAAGAGGGAGTCGCAGCAGCAGCAACAGCCACCCCCGAAAATCTCCGTGCCAGATTTGACAACTTCGCAAAGGGCATGAGCCAAAAAGCAGAGATCGAAGTTCCCGAAGCTGGAACCGTAGTCAGCGAGTCCATCGCCGCCGAGCCCATCCTCGAGGTCGAATCCTCCGAACCAACTCCAGCCGTAGAGGCAGAGCAACCGGTCGCCGAGGAGATCATCGTGGACGAACCACAAGCCAAGGCAAACATCGCCGATTCAATCCTTGCGAAATACAACGAACTCTCCGCGAAGCTCGACAGCGCCCTAGCCGAATCCTCCGCTTATAAAGCGAAGTTCGACACCGTCAGCCAAGACCTCGCCCGCCTCGAGCGCAGCCTCGGCCTCTCCGCCGCCCGCGTCGTTCCCATCATTTCCAATGCAGCACCGGAAGCCCTCGACCCCGTCGCCGAGTATCTCGCCGCCGTAGAGTCCGGCGACCGCCGGGCCGCATCCGCCCTTTTTGAGAAGCACAAAGCTCTCATCTGGCAAGCCCGCCAAAAGATTTCCAAAGCATAAGCCGAGGAGAAACCCAACCAACAACCCAAACACAACCACACCACTCATATGGCAAATACATTCGACTCAGCTCTGGTTGCGGATTCTATCGCCGCACAGACCAAAACCATCCTCAGCAAGCGCCTCACGGCTCTTAACCTGTTCGCGTCCGACTTCAGCTCCGACGTGAAGAAACCCAAGGACACCGTCCACGTTCCTATCGCATCAGCGACAGCGAGCACAGAGGTCAACCCATCTGTTTTCAACAGCATCGGCGGCACGACCGTCGGCAAAGCCTCCGTCGTTCTCGATCACATCTACCAGCCCTTCGGTTTGGCATACAGCGACCTCCAAAGCGCGCACCGCTTGGACCGCCTCATCCAAATCAACTTGGACGCGATGGCAGACAAAATCTGGTCGCTCGTTACCGCTCCGATCACCATCGCCAACTTCGGCGCAGCAACTGTCACCACAGCGGCCGGCAGCATCAACGCATCGAGCGGAGACCTTCCTGAGCTCTGGGCAGCAGTATCGAAAAGCGCACGCAAAGGGCTGGTAGTAAATCCCGTGATCTACTCGAACCTCATCCCAACGAACACAACGAACATCAGCCTCAGCGAAGGCGCTTACGGCTTTGAGAATGGTGTGCATTACGCCTCCTCATTCGGCGGCCAAGCCAACCTCGCTGGTTTCGCTTGCTCACCCGAAGCGCTCGTCATGGCCTCCGCCGTGCCAGCCCTTGCTGATAACGATTACATGGTCTCCGACAGCGTGACCCTCGATCAGATCGGCCTCACCATCGCTTACAACGTGTATAGCGACAAGAGCACCCGCTCGATCATCGCTTCCTTGGAAGTGATGTTCGGTGCTGCCAAAGGCATCACAGGCGGAACGATGGCCCTTATCGTGCCATAACCTTCCTCGCGCCTCACAGCGCCAACCCGCAAAGCCCGGCTGGAGCCTTTCCCAGCCGGGCTTTTCTTTTTGACACGTCACGTCGGGTATGTCGCCCGCTGCGATCCACGCATTCACTCTCACCGCCGCCGCGCTTCGGAACTCCGCCCTTGGCACCACGGCCACCTTCCGCAGCCAACCCCTCCGCGTCGTTCTCTCGCCCATCGCCATCGGCCTTGATCTCGAGACCGGAGGACTTCGCCAGGGCGGAGAGTTCACTTGCCGATTTTTGGCCAAGTCCCTCGCCACCCCGCCGCGCCGTCGAGAGCAGATCCTCATCGGCGGCAAGGCCTACACGATCCAGAGCTTGAAAGAGGTCATCACCACCCCAGGCGAATACGTCGCCATGATTTCCCCCGGCTCCTCCTTATGAACGCAGCCCTCGAACTCGCCATCCGCGATTGGCTCCTCGCCGATCCCGACCTCGCCGACATCGTGATCCTCGCCGGACAGAGCGCCGAGACCATCCCCGGGGACCAGCCCGTGGTCTTCGTTTCCTGCGAAAACACCGACACGCTCGCCCTCAAGCACTACAAGGTCCGCGCCCAGCTCATCGTCTCTACCCCCGCCGTCATCGAAGATTCACTCGCCGCGCACCAAGGCATATCCGGTGCAGTCAAAGCCTCCCTTCTCAGCATCGCGGGCCTCGTCGCCTACCTCCCCTTGGGCCTCATCCTCGCTGGTGCCGACCTCAATTCCTTCGGCGATTCCATCGGCAGCGAACGATTCACCACCACAGCGGATCTGAGCCTCGCCGTCATCGAAATTTGACACGCCGAAATTGGTGAACCTCAACCCACCAATTCAAAAAAATGGCCGCAAATCTTTTCACCACCACAGCCCTCGGATCTGCCACTTACGGCACGCCAGCGATCTCAGGCCTCATTGTCACATCCTTCACCGTTAACGAATCCGCCAGCGTCACCGAGGTCAAAGATGACCAAGGATCAGTGGTCGCCATCGCCGTCGCGGAGCCGATCAAAGAAATCTCCATCGAAGGCATGCGTACAGGTTCATTCACGGCAACGGTCGGCGCGACCCTCGCCGTGGTCATGCCTGCCTCAGTGACTCTCGGTGCCACGACTATCGTCACCGGATTGGAATCCAAATTCGCCTCCGAGCAATTCGAGACCGTCTCCCTGTCCGCCAAGTCCTACGTCGCAACGATGACTTAATCCCCAGCGGGGTGCGGCGCCTTCATGGCGCTGCGCCCGGTGGTTTACGAAATATATGAAATCTGTCTTTTCCACTCGCGACATAAAATTAGCCGCGATCCTTTGCACACTCGGCTTCGAGTTTGAATCTCCCACGTCTCCCGCCTCCCGCATTCGGCGCGAAAGCGGCGAAGAGTCCACCGTCTTCCACTTCCTCTCTACCTCCCCGACCGGGCAGATCGCCGATGAGGTCATGCGCTCCTTCTCGGAAGGAGCCGAATTTGTTGCCGCCGCCCCCGAGTCGCCGCTGGCCTACATGCTGGCCGTCCTACGCAACCGCGATTCGCTCGTCGCCGTTATCAAATCCACCCCGCGCCAGATCGTTTTTGAGCGCAACGGAAAAATCATCTCCATCTCCGAAGACGCCACCGAAGCCGACAAAAAGCGCTTCGCCAAATTCATCTAAACCCAAACGAAAACCATGAAAAAAAACACCGATACCATCGACGAACTCGAAACTGACGACGAAGCCCTCCGCGAAGCAGGCATGCGCGAAGGCACCCGCAAAGCCTCAAAGTGGAAGATGCGCCCCTGCGTGCCTGGCACTATCTCCATCATCCGCTCGAACATGCTCGAGAAGCGCGACGAGTTTTGGTTCGTCGCCGCCTTCGCCTTCGTCCACATAGCCCCACTCGAGGACGTGCTCGCCGTGGACGCCGACCCCATCGCCTTCAACCGCGCCGTCCGCCACTGGCAACTAGACAACCTCGATTCCATCGCCGCACAGGACGAGCTCTCAGCTATTGTCGGAGCCGCATGGAATCGCGTGAACGCCGCCGAGACCAAAGCCCAACACCAATCCCCCGGGAGCACCACCTCGGGAAAGTAGCATCCCCCAACTGGCTTTCCTCATATGTCTACAGACTTGCCAGCGTCACCGGTTGGGGGTTCCACCAGATCATGTGGGAGATCCCGTATGCTGCCGGGCTGCAAATACTGGACGCCGACTCATTCGCTCGCGGCATTCCTCGCGTTTATCTGCGCGAAGATCCCACCGCGCATTTTGACTCCCTCGCCGAAATAGAAAGCGTCTTCTCGAAACTCTAAAAAATGGCCAATCCCGTCATACAAGTGGACAACGTGAAATTTCTTCGGAAAATGAAGAAATACCAGGAAATCACGGGCAAAGAGATCGGGCAGCTCGTCAATAATGCCGCCCGCCTCTGTGCCATCGAGTGCTTGAAAGCCACAGCGCCGAAAGACAAACAAGCAGGAGAGAAGCAAGTCGCAAGCGACCTCCGCAATCTCTTCACCATCGTGAATCCGACTTGGTGGAAAGAGATCACCAAAGGCACCGCCTTCGCCTCCGGCGGCGCAGCCATACACAATCGCTCCGGCATCGTGTGGGCGACCGACACTCAGACTCAGGTCTCCGATATCTCCGCCGCCAAGGATTGGCACAGATCGCACAAGAACGCCGCAGGCCGCACCAACCGCCTCGGCCTTCTCAATCGCGCTCTCGTCAAGCAAGCCACCTATCGCAAGCATCTCAAAGAGACTTTAAAAAAAGTCGGCATCGCCAAGGCCGGATGGGCCATCGTCGCGGAGAAGTGCAACGCCGACGTGCGTGAGCCCCTCAAGGGCATCCCCGCGTGGGTCAAGCGCAACATGCCCAAGGCCTCCGGCAGGGTCTCCGCTCTCACGCAAAAGGAAGGTTTTGGATTTTCCATCGACATAACGAACTCCGTCGGCTACGCCCGCGCCACCCTCGATTCCAGTGGCGAATCCTTCGCCGTCAACCTCGCTAAAAAGAAAATGATTTCCATGATGAACCACGCCATCCGCTTTGAAAAAGCCAAACAAGCCGAGCTCCAGCAATGAGTGACATTACCGTCACACTCGGAGCCAAGGACGAAGGCCTCAGCAGCTCCCTCTCCGGTCTCCGCAACCAAGCCGACGAGACATCCAAAGGATTTGGCATGTCCTTCGGCAAGATCGCCGGTGCCGCCGCCCTCGCCGGTGCCGCAGTCAAGGTCGGCATGCTGGCCATCGAGGCCGCGACCGCAGGCGCTCGCGCCGTAGTGGATGGATTCGGGGACGCCATCGATCTCGGCGGCAAGCTCAACGACCTCTCCTCGCGCACCGGAGAGAGCGCAGGAAATCTCCTGGTGCTCCAACGCGCCTTTGAAAACACCGGCGTCGGTGCCGATAAGGTCGGCACCTCCGTCAATAAGCTGCAAAAATTCATGACCGACGCCGCCGCAGGCGGAGCCGATCAGACCGCCACCCTCAATGCCCTTGGCGTGTCGATGTCGGATCTCGCTGGCAAGACCCCGACCGAGCAGATGGGGGTCCTCGCTGGCAAGATCGCCAGCATCTCCGACCCCGCCGAGCGCGCCCGCGCCTCGATGGAGGTCTTCGGCAAATCCGGCGGCGAGCTCCTGCCGCTCCTCAATAATTTCGGTGCCGAGATCGAAGGCGCCAAAGGTCAACTCGGCGACCTCCCCAACGTCATGGACCGCAGCGCCGGAGCTCTCGACAGCCTCGGAGACAACCTCTCTGCAATGGGCTCAAAGACGATGGAGTTTGCCGCTGGTTTTATCGAAAGCGCCCTCCCTGCCCTCAACTCATTTACCAGCGCCCTGAGTGGCGTCGATGCCGCCGGATGGGGTGCAGCCCTCATGAAGCAAGTCATGAGCGTTGCGGATTTCCTTATTGGCGCATTCAAGGCCCCCATGCCTGCCATCGAGGCTCTTGGCCTTGCGCTAATGGCTGGCATTAAAATAACTGGAAATGCCCTTTTAAATGGCTTCATTACGGCTTCGGAATTTCTGGGAAAATATTTAACCAGCGGCCTGCCATTTGAAGTTATAAAAACTATGGGATCGGCTATGGGTCTAGTCAACACAACATTTGCAAAAGGCCTCGTCGACGCCATTATTGGCGGAGCCAAAATGATCGAAACCGGATTTTCAACCGCAGTCAACGCGGTCGTTTCATTTTTCTCAACAGGATTTCAAAAATTTGTAAGCGGTTTTGCCGAAGATTTTAAAAATGCAATGTCCGACCCGATTGGGTTTGTGACTGGCAAATTTAAAAGCGGACTTGATGCAGTTACTCAAGGCGGTGCAGGAAAATTTCAATCCGCTTTCGATGGTGCCTCTGGATCGGTTCTCGATAAAGTCTCCGCAGGCCTCGGAGCCGCCGCCGATGGATACAGGGAAAACCTCTCTACTGGCGTAAAATCGATCAACGATGGATTTAAAAAAATCACAGACTCCATCGAACCTTCTGCAAAAGATTTTTTCGGAGCTGTCCCCGCCGCATCAGAAGCATCAAAAAAATTAGGAGAAGTCACATCCATCGGCACTACCCTCCGCGAGGATTTCGAGGCATCCTCCAAAGCAGCCGAAGACGCCAAGGGCAATACCAAAGGCGCAGCCGGGGATGCCGAGTCCGTCGCCACCTCCTTTTCCAAAGCCGAAGGCAGCGCCAAAAAAATGAAAGAGGAACTCTCCGCCTCCGCGAAGCTCCTCGAGGACGTCACCAAGGCCGAGGCGAAAAACGCCGTGGACAAAGGCGGCAAGCTCGCCAAGAAAGCCTCCGACCAGATGGCCTCCGGCGACTTCTCTGGCGCCCGCCGCACCGCCCGTCAGATCGCCAATAATGAAGCCGAGACCAATCTCCGAGGATTCGGCGCAAACAAGGACCGCCGCGCTCTCGAGGATATCGGGCGACAGGACTATGGCATAAGGAGAGATTTCGGAGAATCTCAATCCGACTTTCGCGAGCGCATTCGACTCGCCCGCGAAGAGGGCGACTATGGACAAGCTAAACCTCGGCGAATGGGCGAGGGAAAACCCAGCATAGACAAGCCCGGCCAAGACGGCACCGCCAGCGGAAAATCCGCCTCCGACAGCAAGCCCAAATCCCTAGACTCCATAGTGCAATCGATCCTCGATCTTGTGAAAAAAATAGAACCAAAATTACCGCAAACAATAATGTCTTAAATCATGTCGTACATTTACCACGGCTCCGCTGGCCTTATTTTAACAGACGTTCAAAAGCAGAATTTCCCATCCGGGCTCTCACGAGTGGAGGCGACATTCCGGTGCCGATCAACGCAAGCGGACGCGCTTGCGCCATTACTCGCCGCTGGCAACCCGCTTCCGCACCTTCCGGCATACATAATTCGCAACAACCCAACTCAAGTCACTGGTGGCGATGGGTTCACTACGTTCACATCCTCCTCATTTTCTTCGACGGGAACTGGAATTTCTGCATCCACGCCCGCCGTTTTCGGGGCGATCATTTCTCAGATAAATGTGCCATTATTCATACAATCTTTGAGCGGCTCAACTTTAAGTGTAAGCGCAGGGGTTCCTTTCACTATTATGTCGGACACGATCACGCGCACATTTACGCTCGCGGCCAACGTATCTGTGACAACTTTGGCTCTGCCAACAGAAACATTAAAATATAAAATTGTAAGCTCAATGGAAGGACTTGATTCATTTTTAGGTGTCCGAAAGTATAACGTAAAGATCTACAACAACCAAACCGGCTCGTTTAGTTCCGTCCCATTTGACCGAAACAACATCTTTACAAAAGTCGCAATAATAAACGTGAACCGCGCGACCTATGGCGGCGTAGACGAGGTTCAATGCACGTGGGGCTACGATTTCGCAAACGCAGGACTTGTTTTGTACGAAACAGCATGAACGATTTCCCTGTCGATTTTCAAACCGTAGCAAAGGGGGGGCAACAATTAAGGCCGCTCTCGTCATCCGACCTCATGCGGAATTTTGCGTGGGCAAAATTGCAAGCAGATCCGACGCTTGTTGAGGAGGTCAGCTCAATGGGCTTTACAGCGTTCAAGCTCAAGATTCCACCCGTACCAAGCGGCGGGACGCACGTCCTCGGCGCGGTGGAAGGCGCGTTGACGTGGATCGCAACCGAGGAATGCTAAATGAAACCTGAGACCGGAAACCTGAGACTGGAAACCAGCGCGCCCTTTCAAGTTTCAAGTTTCACCCTTCCCCCTTTTCTTCCATGACCCTCGGCCTCACATCCTCCGGCGCAGTAAAAATCAAAACCGACGGCGGCCTCCGCGCTGTGGAGTGTGGGTGTTGTGACCCGTGCGGAGGACTGCCCTCTAATCTTACCCTTAACAACCAACAACTATTGATTCCAACCGTGTGGGAAAGTTTTACGACTTTTTACGGAGAGCAGTGTTGTCACATGTATCTCAGTTTGCAGGGCGGTTTTTATACTACATGGGCTGATATATTTTATTTTCCAAACGGGCAAAACTATCCTGTCTTTGAAATGACAGGATCATATCCGTGCTACACGGGATATTTCAAAGAAGTAACAACTGTCCCCACTTTTATAGCCGCAAAAGAAGATATCGGAAGCCAATGGATAAAAACAGGAAGCACAGACCCAAGAGGGACTTATACCTATTATAAGGGGGCAAGCACTCTCCCAGGGTTTCCTTGCGACGATCCGCCTTTTATGCCAGGTGCTGGGCAATTTATCATCACAGATGCTTGAAATTGAAAAACAACTTCAGAAAAGACTTGCGATTTTGAAGCAAGCAGGTCACGCCGCGCACCGCTTTGCTCGCGCAGGCTTCGCCACCACGCCACCGGAAGCACTCGCCACCAGAGAAGCAACGTGCCGAGCCTGTCCCGAATGGGACGCCGCCGCCTTGAACGCCACAGGCCGCTGTCGCAAATGCGGCTGTAGCACTTGGGCCAAACTACGCATGGCCACCGAGCGATGCCCGCTCGGCAAGTGGGAAGCCACCGAGGTTTCAAGTCTCAAGTCTCCGGTTTCCAGTTTCTCTCCCCCCTCCGCGTGAGTCCTCCCCCTCCGCTCCGCTCCTGACCTAGTTCCGCGCCCGCCGCGCATTTGACATCACGCCGCCTCGTAGCGGCATGAAACTATTCATTGATTTAACTTCTCGGAGATTCGTCAAGTCGGCGGCATCCTCCGCCGCTCTCCAGGCGCTTACGCTCAAGCGCCGCGACCTTCTCCCCATGGAGATCCAGTTTGTGCTTCGCGGGGCCGCCGTCGCCACGCCCTCCGGCACCACATTTTCCACCGCGCTCAAAGCCAGCTACGCCGATACCAACTTCCTCGCCCTCGCCGCCGCCGGGGTGCTCGACCTCAACACCATCCCCCTCGAGGCCGCCTTCGCATCCTCCCCCGCCGTAGTCCCCGCGCTCCTTGAGGTCAAGTGGACCTCCACCGGCGAAGCCACGCGCACCGCCACTCTCCCCGTCGAGATCCAGAACTCCGTCATCATCGGCACCGAGGCCACGCCAATCGCCATGCCCGACGGCAAGGCCACCCAAGCGCAAGCCGAGGCAGGCACCGATAACTCCGCCTGGATGACCCCGCTCCGCACCGCGCAGGCCATTCTCCGCCTCGCCGCCACTTCCTGGGGGTCGATCACCGGCAAGCCGACCGACTTTCCAGCCTCTCCGCACACCCACCCCGCCGCACAGATCACCGATTTTGCCGCCGCCGTGGTCGCCGTATCGCCCCCCGTCGCCTGGTCAAACTTGACGGGTAAGCCAGCCACATTTCCCGCCACCGCCCACACGCACCCCGCCACCGACATCACCGGCCTATCCGCTTTCATCGTCGCCAGCGCCCCCGGCCTCAGCATCAACACCACCGTCCGCACCGGCGACGGCACCGCGACCACATTCCTCATCGATGGCCTCGCAGGCAACGACCCCGAGCATGTCCTCGTCGCCCTCAATGGCGTCACCCAGACCCCCGTCACCGACTACACGGTCAGCGAAGCCAGCGGCACGATCACCTTCGACGCCGCTCCCGCCGCAGGCACCCAGATCGCCGCCACCGCCCTCGGCCTCCGCAGCGTCCAACCGCCCATCGATCCGCTTCTCTACCTCTTCGCCTTCGCCACCAGCACGGACGGACTCACGACCTACAGCGGGCGACTCCTCAATGCCGACCGCCCCGTTTTGCCAGCCCTGCCAGAGACCGCCACATCGTGGACCGTCCGCCGCTCCACGACCGACGCCGCCGGGCGCGTCCTCGCCACCTCATCCGCCACCGGATCGTGGCTCAACCGGGAGACTCTCGTTTTCGCATGACAACAATTACCGAGAGCAACCTAACCCAGCAACTCGATCTCTCGAGCTTCGACCTCACCCTGCCAGGCATCGTTGTCGAATACCCAACCCGCTCCAATTTTCCAAGCACCGGAAAAGCCGACCGCTTCTACATGGCCCTCGACGAAGGCATGCCCTACCGCTGGTCGCCCACCGCGAGCAGTTACGCCCTAATGATCCCGATCATCGATTGCGGCAGTTTTTGACAATCTCCCTACCACGAACACCCAACCAAAACCAACAACACCACCTAATTAGTCATGCCTAATCCTATCATTCGCGTAAAACGCGGTTCCGGCACGCCGGTCTCGCTTCAAGTCGGGGAAGTAGCCTTCGACTCCACAAACAAGTCATTTTTCATCGGCACAGCCGAAGGCGTCCTGCCAATCGGCGGCGAGCATGTCTTCGCAAAGAAGACCTTCGTTTCCGACGCCGTAGCAGCCGAGGCCGCGCTTCGCAGCTCAGGCGACTCGACACTCACCAGCAGCCTCTCGAGCGAAATCAGCCGCGCCACCGCAGCCGAAGGCGTTGTAGCCGCAAACCTCGCTCAAGAGATCATCGACCGCGCCGCCGCTGTCAGCTCAGAAGCCTCCGCTCGCTCCAGCGCAGACACGACCCTCGACGGCAAGATCACCACGGAAAAAGGCCGCATCGATGCGATCCTCTCCGCCGCTGATGCCGACAAGGACACCTTCGCCGAGATCGTCACATTGATCAATTCGGTCGACACGACCAACGATTCCGCATTTGCCGGTTATGTCACATCGAACAACGCCGCGCTCGCAGCCGAAGTCACGAACCGCACGAATGCCGACACCGCCCTCGGTGGCCGCATCGACAGCGTCGAGTCCGCCGCGACAGCCCTCACCACCCGCGTCACCGCAGCTGAGGCCGACATTAACACCGAAGAGTCTGCCCGCGCAGCCGCCGACACGACTCTTCAGTCGAACATCACCGCCGAAGCAAGCACACGCTCCAGCGCTGACACGACTCTTCAGTCCAACATCACCGCTGAAGCGACAACCCGCGCCAGCGCTGACACCAGCCTGCAAACGAACATCACAAGCGAGGCGACCGCCCGCGCCAGTGCAGACGACGCGCTCGACGCTCGCCTGGACAGCCTCGAGGCCAGCATCGACGGCGGCACCTACTAACCCGCAACCACTCCCTGGCGGGGCGGCCTATGCCGCCTCGCCAAGCGGGGGAGTTAAAAATCTCCGCTGAATAAAAAAAGGCCCATGCCAAATCCAACCATCATCCCAAAAAAGTCGGTCCAAGCCTCAGCCATACCGACGACCTCGCAGCTCGCCCTCGGCGAGATTTGCGTGAACCACGCCGACCGACGCATCTACTCGCGCAACCCCAGCACCGGCGAAGTCTATAAATTGGCCGGCACCAAAGACGCCCCCGACCGCGTCTGGGCCTTCGACATCTCCGCCGACGGCCTCACCACCTACCTCGGCTTCCTCCTCTACGCCGACTTTCCCAACAACGGCAGCGTCTACGACAGCGCAGCCTGGGAAATCTCCCGCACCATCTTCAACGCCTCCGGCACCACATCGACCGAAAGCTCGGCCACCGGCGCGTGGGCGAACAAGCAGTCCTTGAATTATGCTTAGCCCACTATACGGCCAACTCTCCCCCCTCCGCGTTCCGACCAAGGCTGTGCGGCAGGTGCAAGATTCTGACGCCATCACCTACATCGCCGCTGTCGAAACGGCAGACGGCCAATCGCTGGAAGCCGCAGTCCAATACGCCTACGAGGATTTCATTCTTGGGTGTAAGGCAGACAGCATTTGGACCGCGATCAAAGCCTCCTGCATTCTCGCGGGCGCACGCACTCTCAGCGGCGCGCTTGCCCCACTCGTCGGCGCTGCGCCAACCAATAACAATTTTGTCAGCGGGGATTACGACCGAGCCGGATTGCTTGGAAATGCAACCACCAAAAGATTAAATACTAATAGGCATTCTACGGCTGATCCTCAAGACAATATGCATATGTCTGTTTACCTTAAAACGATAGCAGGAAATTACCATTTAGCCGCTACTGAAATATCAGCTAACGGAGTCAGTCAGCTTATCGATTCTCGTGTTAGAAATCGTTCCGTCAGTATAAATGGCTCTGTGGTTGGTTTAACGGCCCCTCAATTTTTAGGTGCAACGCGAAATTCTTCAGCAAATTTCACGCACAGAAGATTTGCTACAAACACAACCTACGCAACTGCATCACAAACTTCAGTGAATTCAAATTATTTTGTTTTTAGCGGTTCTGCAACAACTTCAAGAAGTTCCAGTCGGATTGCCTTTTACTCCATAGGCGAGTCTCTCGATCTCGCCCTTCTCAACGCCCGCGTCAGCACTCTTATGACCGACCTCGCCGCCGCAATATCATGACACTTGCCGACCTCATCACCCAGCCCGTAAGCTACGATACAGCTAAAGACCTCGCTATTGTCTTTTCGCCCGAACTCGCCGCGCAACTCGCCGCCGTCCAAGCCGAGCACGGCAATCCGCGCCATGTGGCCGCGCCCGTCGATCTTGTCGATGGCCGAAAAATGCTTTGCGCGGATTTGCTCACCGAAGTCGGCCCCGGCGGCATCTACTCCGGAGGGTTCGCGCATCTTCCCGCCGAGCTTTTCCCATCCGTCGAAGTCCTCCCCATGTCCGAAGTCCTCCCGCTCCTGCCTCAACCCGAAGAAGAAATCTAACCCAACCCACACCCATGATCGAACAAGTATCAACCTCCGTAAAGTTCCTCGCCTTCTACACGGCGTCGAAACAAGGCAAAACCGGCCTCACCGTCACTATCGACATTTACAATCCAAGCGGATCGCAGATCGTGACCGCAGGCAGCGCCACCGCTCTCGGCGGCGGGCTGTATTCCTACACGCTCTCGACCAACAACAGCGCAGAGGGCGAATACGCCGCCATCTTCAAAACCACCGACTCAACGGTGGACTCTCAGCACATTCCCTCCCTCTGGGTTCTAGGCCGCGCTGGAGTTGAAAATCTCGACGCCGCCACCAGCACCCGCCTGCCATCCAGCAGCTACACCGCCCCAGCGAACTCGGACATCTCGGCCATCAAAGCGAAAACCGATGCACTGCCGAGCGATCCGGCAGACCAAAGCCTCGTCGAGGCAGCCATCACCGCGCTCTCGATCCCAACCGTTGTTCAAATCCGCACGGAGATGGACAGCAACAGCACCAAACTCGCCAATCTCGACACAACGGTATCAAGCCGCCTCGCAAGCTCGGCCTACACAGCTCCGACGAGCGCCCCGACAGCCGCCGCTGTGGCCTCCGCCGTGCGCACGGAATTGACCGAGATTTCAAACCTCGACGCAACCGTTTCTTCCCGCCTCGCCAGCTCGGCCTACAGCGCCGCGCCGACAACAGCACAGATCGCAACCGCCGTCGAAGCTAGCCTCCTCAACGAAGCAGACGGCCAAGCCGTCCTCAACGCCATCGTTGGGGCAATCGGCAACACCAACCTCAGCGAAGTCTCCCTCGTCGCCGCAGTCCGTGCCGACCTCGAGCGCGTCGGCGGAAAAATCGACAGCATCCCGACAACAGCCGCTCCGACAGCAGCCGCCAACGCGACAGCCGTGTGGGCCACCGCCTCGAAGACCATCACCGGCGGAACCGTGGACACCCTCACCAACTCGCCATCCGTGCCGTCTGCCGCGTCCATCGCCGCAGCCACAAGATCAGAGCTCGCCGTGGAGCTGGCACGCGTGGACGCCGCCGTGAGTACACGCCTCGCCGGTTCGGCCTACACCGCGCCAGCCAACAGCGATGTCGCCGCGATCAAAGCGAAAACCGATGCACTCAACACCGAGCGCCTTGCAAACGTGGCGACCACCGCCATCGTCGGAAACCTCATCGCCCAGGCTAATTCCTAAAATGGACAAGCAGCTCCTCGAGCTAACGAACTACGCCAGCGGTCAATCCGACCGCTGGCTCTTCGTCTGCCTCCTCGTCATCGGCCTCGCCGCCGTCTTCACCCTGTTCAGATACTTCACTGGCAGATTGGACAACCTCCAAAACCGCATGGACAAACAAACGGAGGAGTTCGTCGAGCACCTCAAAACAGCCAACTCCGAAATGCTATCCGTCATCGCATCCGCCCGCAGCGTCATCGAGCGCGTGGAGCGGAAACTTGACACCAGACCCCAATAGTATGGTCCTCCTTTTTAAAATCCTCGACAAGCTATCCGAAAATTCCACCTGGCGTGGGCTCATCCTGCTGGCCACAGCGGCAGGCGTGAACCTCGAGCCCGATCTGCAAAATCAAATTGTCGCCGCAGGCCTTGGCCTCGTCGGCCTCATCAACGTTCTCCGCAAAGGCAAATGAACACGCAAGCCCGGAAGATCGCTTTCGCGCTCATCCTCTTGTCCTTCGTCTTCCTCGGAATGGCATTCCTGACAAGTTGCGTCAACGTGCCGATCCCGCCCTTCGGTGAGCGCATCGGCGAGCTCGGCAACCTCCAGCTCGCCCTCAGCGCAAAATACATTCCCGTCACGCCACCAGAATCCCCAGGCGAAAACGGCATGGCCTTTGCATGGCAGAAATACGGCGAAGCCAAACTCCTCCGCGACAAATGAACAAATGAACCTAGACGAACGCAGCGAGCGCAACCTCTCGACCCTCCACCCGGATCTCTACGCCCGCGCCGCCTCATTTATCCTCGCCGCCAAAAAGCTCGCCGCCCCGCTCGGCCTCGACGTCAAGTGCATTTGCGGCCTCCGCACATGGGCCGAGCAGGACGCCCTCTACGCCAAAGGCCGCACCACGCCCGGCCCTAGGGTCAGTAACGCCGCCGGTGGGGCCTCCATGCACAACTACTCACTGGCCCTCGATATCGCCGTATTTTCCAAAGACGGCAAGACTTACCACGGCGACCACGCATTCTACCGCGAACTCGGACCCCTCGGCGAATCGCTCGGATTCGAGTGGGGAGGCCGTTGGAAATTCTGCGACGAACCCCACTACCAACTCCGGCCGAAGTGGGCGACCGGCATGACCGAGCGCGACATGCTCGCAGCCCTCCGCTCCCGAGTCTCCAAAAAAATCGACGTTCTGGCGTAGGGAAAAAAGCAAAAAACGCAACGCCCGCGCAACGCTCTTGTAAACTGCTAATAATCAGCACCCATTTTCCGATTCGTAATCGATAGGTCACGAGTTCGAGTCTCGTCGTCGGCTCTCCTCTCTACAGCCCTCTAAACCGCTCCAGCATTGGCTGAGCGGGTTTTCTCTGATTACCTTTGAAACTTGTTGAAAGTTGCTCTAAATGGCTTAAAATGCCATTATGGACGCAACGGACGCAACACGACGCAACAAGCCGGTAATCACTATCAGGGAGGCCACGGTGCGTGGGCAAGCCCGCCACGTTGTTTTCTCGCGCATTGGAGGTAAAGAGAAACGCACGTTCTTTAATACTCGCCTCGAGGCACGCCTGCACCGCGATGCACTGGCTGAGAAATTAGAGACCGGAGGCACGGACGCCTTTAAAGAATCCTCTGGGCTTTCAGTTGAAAAGGCGTGGAAGGAATTTGCCCTGGTGCGGCTTCCGAAGCTCAAGGTAGGCAACCATACCCGACTCTTGAATTGGTGGTGGGGTCATTTTGTGGAGAAATACGGCTCGATGGGTATTCACGACATCAAGCCGGTCCACATCGAGTCTTTTCTGTCTCGCCCAAATTGGTGCGGGACTACGGCGCAACAGGGCTTCGTTTATCTTCGCCTTGTATTCAATTGGCTTGTGCGTTACGAGCTCTCTGCGGGCAACCCTGTGCTCAAGATCGACTCGCCGAAGGCCGCGCCTGAGCACCATCTTTTGACCATGCCGCAAATTAAGCGCCTTCTCGCCCTTACGGAAAAAGATGACCGCCTGCGGGCGTGGCTTGTCCTTGGGTTGTTCGGAGGCATGCGGATCTCGGAGGTCGGGCGATGCCTACCCAAGCACATAGAGGCGGAGGAGATCTTTGTTCCCATTCGGAAATCTACCGACCCTAAGCCTCGCCCGAGATTCGTCCCGATCCAGCCGGCGCTACTGCGCCACATTCCGAAAAAATGGGACTGCCTCGAGGAAGGCTTTATCAAGCGAGACCGCACTGAGCTATGCAATGAGATGGGGTGGGCCGAGTGGCCGCAAAACTGCCTGCGTCACACCGCGGCCTCTATGCACCGTGCCATGTGGCAGGATAGTGCCAAGACCGCTTATTTCCTCGGCCATTCATCCCCGCGCATGGTCGAAGATAAATACGCTAGGGGCGTGCGGCAAAGCGAAGCTAAAGCGTTTTGGGCTTTGTAAAGCAATTAAAGTGAGCAAGTTACCCCACCCCCCCCATCAGCCCCGTCTTTGCATGGGTAAGATTCTGAACACGAAGGGTCTTCGCCGGTAGTTATGTCGATGATCTTTCCTAGCCAGCCTTGCGGGAGCTCCGGGAAGTCCGAGTTGATGACCCATTGCCGGAACTCTCTGACAGCTTCACCTCTTTGGCACCAGCACGAACTGGTGCATTCGGCTTTCCCTGCATAGCCTTCACGGCGCGAGCAACGAGACGTGAAACGCTGACATCCTCACCGGAGTCTATCGTTTCCTTATCGGCTTCGCTTTTCAACCATTCCAGCATATCTGGCGAAAGAGACACCGAAACTTTCACCTTATTCGCACTCATATTCTTAAAGGTAATACCGATTACTACTTCGTGCAACTATTTATTTTTGCCCGCAGAAGTAGTGTTCATGCGGATGTCAATAAAAAATTCCAAGGCAGGGAAACACCCTATTGATTTTTTTCTAAAAAAAATATTGCCACGCTTTGCTACCAATTGCTACCGATTGAGCCATGCAAGCGGCATACAAAAAAACAAGCATCAGTCTTCCGTCAGACCTCTTGGTCTATCTGAAGAAAGAATCCAAAAAAGAAGACAACATCCCCGTTTCACGACTCATCGCTAGAGCCGTCCGGCAGATGATTAACAACAGCAAGGGAGCCTCCAAATGATCGACGCAACCACAATGGCCGCTCGCCTCGGAGTGGCAAAATACACGATAGAGGAATGGGCGAGGAAAAGCCGCATCCCGGCTTTTAAAGTTGGAAGATGGTGGAGGTTTGACGAAGCCGAAGTCACCAAGGCTCTCAAGCTCGACGGCAACGATCTCAGCCGCGCAATCGGGAGGGCCAAATGATCGATTTCCACGACCCCTCCGCCGTATGCCGATCCATCGGCTATTTTCTGGATTTTCTCACCATCACCGTGCCTGTCATCTCGCTGGCAATCTTCGCCTGGAGGATCGCACGATGAGCGACCCAAACTGGAGCGAGATCGAGGCCAACCGCGACCGCGCCGAAGCCCTGCCCGAATGCAATTGGACGACCGAGACACCTGAGACCGAGGCCGCCGTGAAAGCCAGCGGGTCAACATTTGGAATTCCGCTCCGTGAGACCAGCCGGCGCCTCGAGCGTCAGCGTGATGCTCTTTACGCGCTCCTCAACCGGAGGGCGACCCAATGAGCGACACCACCGCCCTTATTTCAGCCGCTCTCATCATGGCGAGCCTCTACACCACGTTTCACCTCGGCATCGAGTGCGAACGCGAAAGAGCACGCAAGGCCAGACGCCGCCGGTGGGATGAAGAAGACAATTCCCCTAAGTAAATCCCCACAAAACAAAAAGTGGCCCCGCCGGACGGCAATCCGACGGAGCCGGTAGTTAAACCCTCGAAAAAAGGAAAAACCAAAAAATGAGTAACGAAATAGCGGTGATCCCGCAAGTGAAACCCTCCGCGCTGGCCGTGATGGCCGGACGCATCAACGTCGAGCCCACCAAGCTCCACAGCACCCTCAAAAACACCGTCTTCAAAGGCGCGACCGATGATGAACTCCTCGCCCTGGTGGTGACGGCGAACACCTACGAACTCAACCCTCTCTTAAAAGAGCTGTACGCCTTCCCAAAAAAGGGCGGTGGTATCGCTCCGATGGTCGGGGTGGATGGTTGGATAAAAATCGCCAACCGCCAACCGAACTTTGACGGAATGGACGTCGAGGTCTATGGAGACGGAAAGACGCCGACTCACGCCACCGGCACCATCTACCTCAAGGACCGTACGCACCCTGTCCGCGTCACCGAGTATTTTGAGGAGTGCAAGCGTGGCACAGAGCCGTGGAATCAAATGCCGCGGCGCATGCTTCGCAACAAGGCGATCATCCAATCCATCCGCCTCGCCTTTGGCGTGTCCGGTATTCATGATGAGGACGAGGCCAGAGACATTGGCGGTCGCCAGGCGCAAGCGCCAACCTACGAGAAGCCTGTTTTCAAGCGATTGATCGACCCTGAGGACAACATCCCCATGCTGCCAGATCCTCGCCTCCTGGACGCCGTGCCAGCATTCACGCCCGACACGCCCCAGAAGCAACTGCAAGCCGCCATTGCCGACGCTGGCGTGCTTGAGGGCGCATTCATCAAGCAACTCAAGGCCATCGCGCCGGCGCTGATAGGTAAAGCCAAGCTCATCACCGAGCTTTCAGACGAAGCCGCTGAAAAGGCGCTCGCCGAGATCCACAGCATCCTCGCCGAGGAGGTTGCCGAATGAGCGCCTTTATCGATGCGCAGGAGGGCGTTTATTTTGACCTCGACGAGCAGACATATCGCGCCGCCACGGGGATCAACATCTCCGCGCTCAAGAATATCAACCGCAGCCCGGCGCACTACCTAGCCAAGCTCACGGAGGTGCGGCCCGAGCCCACCCCCGCGCTGGTATTCGGAACGCTCCTCCACCGCGCCGCCCTCGAGCCTCACAAGCTCGGTGGTAGCTTCGCGGTAAAGCCCGAGGGAATGTCCTTCGTCAGCAAAGAAGGTAAAGCATGGCGGGACGCGCAGACGCTCCCGATTATCACCGAGGAGCAGAATATTGCCCTTGCCGGTGCCGCCGCATCCGTGTCAGCACACCCAGCCGCCGCCGCGATCCTAGCCGACGCCAAGCGCGAGGTGAGCGTTTTTAGGCGCATTACCCGCAGTAACCCCGAAGGCCTCCTCCTCAAGGGCCGGCTGGATATTGTGGCGACCGACTCCCACGGATCGACCACGATAGCCGACATCAAGACGACCGAAGACGCCTCCCCCGAGGCGTTTTCCAAGACCATCGCTCAATATGGCTACGCACAGCAAGCAGCCCACTACCTCGACCTACTCGGAGCCACCCACTTCGTATTTATCGCGGTGGAAAAAACGGCACCCTACGCCGTGGGCGTCTATTGCCTAGACCCTGCCAGCGTGGCTATGGGCCGCGAGCGCAACCTCCGCAACCTCGATCTCCTCGAGTCCTGCCAATCCTCCGGTCACTGGCCGGCCTACTCCTCCGAAATCGAAACCATCAGCCTGCCCGCCTGGGCGAAGTAATCATGATCAAAGCCAACATTAACGTCACGAAAATCGATAAGTCCCACCTCCACAAGGGGGAAAAGGGAACCTACCTTGGCCTCACCTTCATGGACAACCGAGACGGCACCGACCAATACGGCAACGATGGGTTCGTTGTCCAAGATATCCCACAAGCCGCCCGCGAATCCGGCGAACGTGGACCCATCGTCGGCAACTGGAAGACGCTCAAGCCAAAAGCCCAAGCGCCTGCACCCAAACCGCAACCCAAACAACTCGACGAAGACGGAGACGAAATCCCGTTCTGAGCATTTCCTCGCTAGTCCCCAAGGGGGACGCAGGGGCAAAGGGGGGCCGCGCAATCCCAAAAAACGCGGAATTTTTAAAGCAATGCTTCCATCCATCACCCTCCGCCTAGCCATTTGCGCGAACGATTGCCCGATAGGGCCGCGCCTCGAGCGTGGCGTGCCGTTGCCTCCCTACCGGCACACATACGCCCTCGATGAGCAACCCCAGGCGGAGGCGGATCTCGAACTCGTCCGCGATTACGTCAATCGGAACCATTTAAACAACTTAAAGAAGGGAAAACAAAAATGTGGATAATACCAAACAATTTACAACTATCGAGTGGTGCGCCGGGTACGGCGGGATTCATCTCGGACTTAAACGAGCAATCCCAAATCTGCGCGTCATCGCTTATGGTGAGATCGAAGCCTTCGCCGTCGCGAACTTGGTCGCTAAAATGGAAGCGGGACTCATGGACTGCGCTCCTATCTGGTCGGATCTTAAAACCTTCCCATGCGAGGACTTTCGTGACCGAGTGGACCTCCTTGTGGCCGGTTACCCATGCCAGCCATTCAGCGCAGCAGGAAAGAGACTCGGCACAGAAGACCCGCGCCACCTCTGGCCACACATCGCCAGATCAATACGAGTTATTCGACCTCGACTATGCTTCTTTGAGAATGTCGAAGGACACATCAGCCTTGGCCTCCGAGAAGTCATTGGAGAGCTGGAATCAATCGGTTATAAAAGCTCGTGGGGAATATTCTCGGCGGCTGAAGTCGGAGCACCGCACCAACGCAAGCGGGTTTTCATCTTGGCCTACGATCAGCGTCAACGAGTCAAAGAACTCGGTTGGCAAATCGCAGTTGAGCCGCAACTGCATTCCTTTGGGAACGATGGCGATGATGATTGCAGAAAGCCATGCCAGTTTTGTGGCTACGAATTCGACCACGAATTGCTTGGAAAATACGGATGCCCAAACTGCGGTGGTGAAGGATGCGGCGAATTGCCTGACGCCTCAAGAGGACGATGCAAGCAATGTGAATCCAAAGGACACAAGGCGGGCTGGATTAGTTTCACAAGTCAATGGCCAAGCCGCCCCGGCGAACCCCAGCACGGATGGGAGCCGCCAAGGGTTGTCGGAACAGTCCCAAAGAAACTGGCAGACTTTTGCGCACGGGACGCACAACAGGGGCGAGACACCGCACAGGCAGGTGGTGAAGGCTCTGGTGAACGGAGAGAAGGCGCAGACGCAATGCCTCACGGTGGATCAAGTGTTTGCGGAGGAGATCAAGGGGACGAATCTGGCATCGACGCCGGAAGTGGCACAGAAGCGGATCGAGGAGGGCAAAGTGACATTGAGCAGGCAGAACCCCGGCAAATTGAACCCGCGTTGGGTCGAAACGCTCCAAGGCGTCTGCATGGGGTGGACCTCGCCGAGTTGTCCGGCCTCAGTCATCAAGAACTGGCCGAAATTTGTGAGTGGATGGTGCGCTGTGACAATCGAACCGACGAGCTTCGACTCCTCGGCAACGGAGTCGTGCCTGCAACAGCAGAACGAGCCTTTAGAGTTTTAATAGAGGAACTTTTTAAACAACAAAAGGAATAAATGATCTTATCACCCGATTTTCCAGACCATTACAAAACGAAGATTTTGCTCAAGATGGCAGGCCACGCCGGCGTCTTTTCCCTCATCAAACTCTGGGCGCAATGCCAATTTAGGCGCACAGAACGGATCGAGAAGCCAGCCGAGATCGTGGCCGCGATAGCCGATTGGGAAGGGGACGCGGATCACCTTGAAACGGCGCTCATCGAAAGCGGATTCGCCAGGCGTGATGGCGACACATTCATCCTCCACCAATGGGAGGACCAAAACAAGAAACTCTTCACCAGCTACGCCAACGGAAAAAAGGGCGGAAAGCCCAAAAGCGAGTCACCTAAAGCGTTGAAAAAGCCAGCCGCTTTAAAGCTCTAAAATACCTAACGCTAACCTAACCCTAACCTAAATGGAACCTAACGCTAACCTAAAGCAAACCCAGCACGCCCTAGATAGATAGATAGAATATCTATTCTATCGAATAGATAGCTGCGCTCTGGCTGACGCCAGCGCAGCTCAGACGGAAACCAACAAAAACATGAACCTCCGAAAATCCGATTTTTACTCTGCCACGACCCAGACGCAGAACGTCCCGCAAAACCTCTCCGCCGAGCAATCCGCAATCTCGATCATCCTCCAAGCCGACGACGTCCTAGACATGGCAAAGTGGGACCAAGATCTTTTCCTCCAATCTGCCCACCGCACGATCCTAAAAGCGATCAAAGAAACCCGAGCCGCCGGGCGACAAGTGAACCTCTTCACGATCCAAGCCAAGCTCGAGGAAACCGGAAAGCTCGAGGAGATCGGTGGCGCCTCCGCCCTTTTCATCATCAAAGAGCATTACCCATGTGCGGACAGGGAGAGCGCCCTGGACTTCCGCAAGGATCTCGTCAAGGCCCGACGCTACCGCCGAGCCATGCAGAAACTCCATGAGACCAAGGCCGACATCAGCCTCATGACGGCGGACCTATCCGACCTCGCCGCCACTCTCACCGATGACGATGACATTGACAACTCGGCACTTACCATAAAGAGCCAATGCGAAAACCTCATCACGTCACTCGAAAGCCTTACGCCACCCGAACGCATTAAGAGCAACATCCAAGAGCTCGACTATCTGCTCAATGGCGGCTTTGAACTCGGCACCGTTGCCGTTGCCGCCAGCGAAACCTCCGGTGGGAAAAGCATTTTCCTACTGCAAGCCGCCCTCAACGGAGCCATCGATCATCAGCCAGGCATTATCTTCAGCCTCGAAATGACGGCCAGCTCGGTCATCTCCCGCATGGCAGCGTGCAAGTCCGGCCACCGTGTCGTCAGCGCCTACGACCACCCCACCGCCGAACAAATGCAAGGCATGGCCATCGGCATCCGAACCATTGCCCGACTCCCGATCACGGTCCACGACCAGATCACAACCATCGACGACATCGAGGTCGCCTGTCACCAAGGAGCCAAGGCCGGCATGAAATGGATCGTGGTGGACTACATCCAACTCTGCACCGTCGGCAACTCATCGAAGGCCGAAACTCGCGAGCAACAGGTCAGCGAAGTCGTCCGCCGCCTCAAAATCCTCGCCCTCAAGCACAACATCGTTGTTTTTACCGCCTCCCAGATGAATGACGGTGGCGAGCTCCGCGAGTCCCGCGCCGTGGGACACCATGCCGATTACGTTCTCCACATCGACCATGCCGACAAGGCCGCGCCGGTCATCCGAGTCATCAAGAACCGCAACGGAGAACGCCACGTCTTCGCCCCTGTGAAAATGCGCGGGGACATCTCCCGATTTGAAGGGCGCACGAAATGACAAGCGCCCCGATACCTCATCCCTGGCAGTCGCTCCAGATCGCCCACGGCCTCGACACCACGGAAGTAAATCCGCTCGAGCTTGGCCGGCCATTCCGTTTTACCGACGCGCAACGTGCCGCCATTCAACCCTACCTCGAAGCCGCAGGGCAGGGTGGCGCCGTGCTCATTGTCGCCAGCCACTCACCGCATGACAACTGGCTGCACGCCGAGCCTGTCGCCCTCACCCAAGCCCACCGCAAATCTATCACCGCATCACTCACCAGAATCAAAAAACAAAACCTATGAAACTCTACATCGGCATAGACCCCGGACAAAACGGCGGCATCGCCTTTATCCCAACTACCGGACCCGCATGGGCGCACAAGATGCCGGAGACCGACCGCGACATCCTAGACCTCCTGCGAGACAGCGTTTGCATGGCCGAGCCCATCGCCGCCCTCGAGCTCGTCCACTCAAGCCCTCAAATGGGCGTTAAGTCGGCCTTTACCTTCGGCCACGGATACGGAGGCCTCGAAATGGCCCTTGTAGCCCTTGCGATTCCATTCCGCCACATTCGCCCTCAAGCGTGGCAAAAAGCCCTAGGATGCCTAACTGGGGGAAATAAGAACGTATCCAAGCGCCGAGCCCAAGAGTTATTCCCAAAGATCAAAGTCACGCACGCCATAGCCGACGCCCTCCTCATCGCCGAATACAACCGCCTCATCCACCAATGAGAACGAAACGCTACAAGCCCGGCAAGTGGGAAGAAATCGCCCAACCTCAAGACCTCGCCGCCGAACCGGTAGAGCAGACGCCAGAGGAGAAAGAGCGCCTTCTATTGCACTTCTACCGCAAACTACTTAACGCCATGATTTGGCAGGCCGTGGACGATGTCAGTAATGAGAGCGTTTACGCGCAATACAGCAACGCCCGCGACGCGGACATGAACATTACGAGCGCCGCGCATTTCCTCCGCTCCACATTCTTTCCCAAACTCTGCGAGGCAATGCCGATCAAACTACCCGCGCAAGCCATCATCAATGAAGCATTTAAGCCACGAAAAAACAATTTGACCGACAGGAAAAAGCCCGCAACCTCAAAGCCAGTAACCTCAACGCCATGAACAACCCACCACCCGGATCTTATTGCACGGACATGGCCGCCGAAATCGATACGCCAGAGGAAACCCTGGCCGATGAGCTGGGCATTCCACTCAAGGCCGCCGGCCTAGTCATGGCTCACGTCGATACCGAGGTGCGCAAGAGCCAAGCCCTCATCCTCGCCAGGGTAATTGGATTGTTACTCAAAGCCTCGAACCTTCCGGCCATGGCGCACGCCATCGCATTCGCATCCGGCCTAGATCAACTCAACGGTGCAAAATCCCAAGCAGAAGTGGCAAGAGAGCTAGGCGTCACCCGTGCGCTCTTATCGCATTACACGCTAGGCGTCCGCGATGTCCTCAGCGGAAAGGACAGCGCCTTTGAATGCACCAAGTTCCGCAAGAGCCAAGCCAGCCGCGCAACCTTCAAGGCCAAGGCAACCGACCCTTTCACCGCAGCAAAAGCAGCAGCCATACAACGCTACAAAGCATCAACTAAAATAACAAAAAAATGCAACTCATAGACGCTACCATGTTCACGCTCCACGCGCTGAACCTACCCGCAACCCTCACACCCGCCGAATGGACCGACATCCACCGCGACATCCTAACATGCAAGAAGGCCGCATCCAAGTGGCTCAGTCAGTCACGCGACTACGGGACAGCACGATGGGGCATAGAGTTCACAGCCGACACCGAGGCGCAGCTTGAGCTAGACCTCGGCCTCGCCCTACCCGAAGCCAAGCCAGCCCTCAACCCTGCCGACAAGACTAAGGCCATCGTGACCATCGAGGGTTTGTCTCAATCCTTCATATTGTGGCAGCGCAAGATGAGCGACGAGATCCAAGGGTGGGACAAGGACCGGCTCAACCGCGCACTCGAACTCCTCGAACCAATGGAGCGCGAGGCCAAGCGCGTCCGCGAACTCCTCGCCAAGGTATGAGGGGGGGCTATAAGGAATCTTTTTAAGTCTGTGGATTCTAGCAGTTTGACCAGACGCTCGTTGTTTTTCTGAGTGTTGCATAGTTTTGACACGTTGCATAGGGCGTGGGCGTAACGGAACTAAGCAACATTCTAGGAATCGACAAGTCGGTGGTGTCGCGCCTCGTCAAGAAAGGGATGCCGACCAACTCGGTGGACGCCGCCCAGGCGTGGAGGGAGACCAACGCCCCGCCCCGCGCCAAGCGTGGCCAACGAGGCGAGACCCCGCCCGCGCCGAAACTACCGAAGGTCGCCGAACCTCCGAGAGTCTCAAAGGTCGCCGAACCTCTGCCAGTTCCTCCCCCGCCGGTTGACGCCGTTCCACCTCCTCGCCATAGCGACCCCGAGCCCGAGGACGAAGACAACACGCCCCGCCAATCCCTCCGCCGCGCCCGGCTCGCTGAGAAAGTGGGCTACAACGAACTCGTCGTTTGCAAGCGCAACGGCGGGAGCATCGAGGATATCCGAAAAGCTAACGCCGTCTACATCGCCAGCCGCAACAACCGCCACAAAGCCGAGCGCGACTTCAAGGAATGGCAACGCGACGAAGGCATCCTCTTATTTTTCGACGAAGCTCGGGACATTACGGGACGTCCGCACATCGCCGTTCGCCAGACCCTCGAGGTCGCTGCCAAGACGCTTGCC
>Ga0209770_10000328_pt1 | contig 26601 bp, 25 predicted proteins | sample LauGreSu1BDMLBDD_2_FD_187572 | JGI IMG/M metagenome (GOLD analysis project Ga0209770, IMG submission 187572) | Freshwater lake microbial communities from Lake Michigan, USA - Su13.BD.MLB.DD (SPAdes) (version 2) | ecosystem: Environmental > Aquatic > Freshwater > Lake | place: Lake Michigan, USA...
CGAAGAAAATATCCCGCAGATTTGAAAATTGCTTCGTCCCGATTTTCAAAGTCACCTGCAAAAGCAAGCCCACAGCGGCGGCGGCAACGCCCGCCAGCGCGGCGGCGACATCGGGATTGTGGCGGAACTCGTCGTAAAGAAGCCCTAGAATCACCAGCGCCAAAACCCCTGGCAGGATGATTCCCGCCGCCGCCGCAACGGCTCCCATCGGCCCGGCGAGATGGCGTCCGGCAATGATCGAGACATTCACCGAATTCAGTCCCGGCAGGGTCTGCCCGATTTCGAGCGCGGCGAGGAACTCCTCCGCGTCCATCCACTTTTTCTCCTCCACGAGGGCATCGCGAAGGTAAGCCACAAGCCCGCCTCCGAAGCTCGCCGCGCCGATCCGCGCGAAGGCCCCGAAAATTTGTGCTATTGTAGGTCGATTACTCGCTTCGGGTGGCATGGGAGGGTTGGCCGATTTGGTAAACGAGCGCCGTCTTGGTGGTGCCGAGCGAGACCCAATCATGGGCGTTGAGTTGCAGCGCTTTGTAGAAATCATCCGCGCGCCGGAGGCTCGATTTGTGCAGGCCGTCCTGGCTGTCGAAGCGGCACTGGAACGCGAACTCCCCGCAAAACGCCTTCTCGTATTTGCGAGTGCGCCACACGGCGATCGTGGTCTTTCCGTTAAAGGCGTTTCCAAAATGCAACTCGCCGACATTCACCTGCACCTCCTCGACAGCCATGTCGTTGACGAGGCGCAGCGGGGAATCGTGGCTGGCTTCAAGCGCTCCCACGGCAGGGAATGTGGCCACGAGATCCTTCACGGCCATATCCAAATCCTCGCGGGGTTTGGCGAGAACGCAGTTGTGGGAAAAAATCGAGCGCATCCCGCCAAGGGTCTCGCGGAGCGGGAGGAACTCTTCCTTGAACTTGATGCGCGCCATTCCGCCGCTCGCGACAGGGTGCACATTCACGGCGGCCGCTTTTTCAAACTCCGGATGGCGGAATTTAAAAGTCACCTCCGGTACGCCGTCCGGCCAGCCGCCTTTATAATTCGTGCGAAGGCGGAAGATGAAATGGTTCCGGTAAAGCGCGAAATCCTCGGTATCGAAAAACAAAACCTCGCGCACATGGCTCTCGAAAGCCCTGTCCGCCTCCTTGATCTTTACATCAAACCTCTTTGCGGTCGTTTTGACAAGGTGCCAAAAATCCTTGAACGCCTGCGGGCCGGTGAAGTGCCGGGGCTGAAGGATGATCTTGTATTCCCGGTATTGAATCCGGTCTTGCGGGGCGTTCTGGATGTCGGGCTTGGACATGACGGCAAATCACCGCACAGGCTTGCGGCGTTGGCAAAACCGATCTTCAGCGCACCAGCAACTCCGGCAGAGAATCGAGCACGATCTGCGACCAGGTTTCGAAACCCTCACGCCGAGCCAGCAATTCCTCTCGAGTTGCAAAACCGAGTTCCGCAATCGCCTTCTCACCGGCACGGACATCGTGGTTTTCGAGATCCACAATATGTACCACGCCAAGATGCACGCTGCCGACCTCGGTTGAGTCGTCATTGATTAAGGCCACCGCGCGCTCCGTGAAGCTCCCGCCGAGCCGCAATTCCTCGCTGATCTCGCGCCGAACGGCGTTGTGGTAAGTCGATTGGTCGTAGTGCAGGCTCTCGTCAGTGTCGTTGATATGGCCGCCGATTCCGATCGAGGATTTGGCGACGAGCCGCTTCTCGCCCGACTTCGCGCCACGCGTGTAGTGTAGGATTTTGCCGCCGTGCATGAAGACCGCATAGGGAATGATCTGCTTCAGCGAGGGATCGTCCTCCGCCGTCGAGCGCGGGGCAAAAAAATTGTTCTCCTTCTGCAAAAACCTCGGCAGGTAGCCATCCACCGCCGTACAGAGGCCCTGAAAGGCCCCGATCTCGTCAAAAAAACTCCGCCTCACAACCAAAACCAGCTCGTCGTTGTTTGCCATTGAGCGCGGAGTTTGACGACGCGGCGTCCCGCGACAAGGCGAAAAGCAGCCACCGTGCGAGCCTCTTGCTTTTCTTCCCCTTGCAAGGAGGCGGCCTTTTCTGTGACAACCATGATGATGATTGAAGAACTCGCCCAAGCCGTTGAGAGCGGCAAATTCGATAAAAATACGGCCGACAAACTCGCCCACCTCGCGCCGGGATCCTTCTGCACCCACAAGAGCTGGGGCTTCGGACGCGTCGCGGAGTGGAATCTGATCGCCGGCCAAATCCTCATCGATTTCGGACCGAAGAAAAGCCACCCGATGCAGGCCGAATACGCCGCCGAGACCCTCACGCCGATTGCGGCCGGGCACATCCTTGCCCAGCGCGAGAACGACCCGGCCGGCCTTCGCGAGCGCTGCTCGGCGGATGCGCTCGGGGTTGTTCGCCAGATCATCACCGACCTCGGTGGCAAGGCGAATGCCGACCAGATCGCCGGAGCGCTTTCCCCATCCGTCCTCGACGCCGCCGGTTTCAAACGCTGGTGGGAAGGCGCCCGCAAGAAAATGAAGTCCGACGGACACTTCAAGCTTCCGGCCAAAAAAACGGACCCGTATGTGCTTCTCGAGAACCGCGTGAACACCGGCGAGGGCCTTGTGAACACCTTTAAAGAGGCCCGCCACACGAAGGACCAACTACTCGCACTCGACCAGATTCTAAAATCCCTCGACGAACTCTCCGGTCAGGAAGCCTCGCTCCAAGAAGCCGTCACCCGCATCCACGACATCGCCCAAAAACTCCGCCGCCTCCAACCCGCCCCAGCGATCGAGCTTCTTGTTGCCCGCGACGAAATCCTGCAGCGCTTCCCGTCGCTCCAGCTTGCCTCCGAGGCGCCAACCATCGCGGACATCCTTTCCTCCGAATCCTCCCGCATCGTCGAGATTTTCAACACCCTGCCCGGCTCCAAGCAGCGTGAGGTTTTGGAAAAATTCGACACCGCGTTTGGCGATTCTTGGCCCGACAAATCCCTGCGCCTCATCCGCGAGGCGGGCGGACGCCTCATTGCCGACATCTGCCGCCTCTTTGAAAAGCACGGCCGCAAGGAGCAATTCCAATCCACCCTCGAGCGCTGGATCAGCGACCGATCGATCACCTCGGAAATGCTCATCTGGCTCTGCAAGGAGCGAAACAAGCGTTTCCCAGATCTCTTCAATGCCGAGCTTCTCGCCGCCGTATTCAGCGCGCTCGAGGCCGATATGCTTGCCGAGAAACGCACCTCGCGCCTCAAGGATCTCCTCATGGACGATCGCGAACTCGTTGGCGACCTCCTGATGAATGCCAGCCGTGATGTCGTCCGCGACTCGATGCGCAAGCTGGTCCTCACCCCGGTCTTCGACGACCTCTCGAAGCGCTCGCTCATGGCCCGCATCGTGAAGCTGTATCCCGAGACGCAAAACATGATCACCGGCGCTCACGCCGAAGAGGGCGACACCAGCCTTACGGTTTCCTGGCCCAGCTTGGAAAAGCGCAAAGCCGAGTTCGACCATCTCGTCACCAAAGAAATCCCGAAAAACCTCCGCGATATCAATATCGCCAAGGAGCAGGGCGATCTCCGCGAGAACGCCGGCTTCAAAGCCGCAAAAGAGCACCAGCGCGTACTCCAACGCCGACGCGTCGAGATGGAGCGCGATCTCGCCCTCGCACGCGGAACGAATTTTGAAAATTCGAATACCTCGCAGGTTTCGATCGGCACGGTCGTCACTGTGCGCCTCAAGGATGGCACCTCCGAAACATTCAGCATTCTTGGAGCTTGGGACAGCGCTCCGGAACTCGGGATTGTTTCCTACAAAGCCGGCATCGGCCAAGCCCTCCTCGGCTCCGAGGCCGGGGCCGAAGTCGAGCTACCCGCCGAGAACGGAGTCCGCAAGGCAACCATCGAATCGATCCGCGCCTTCACCGATTTCGATTTGTTGAAAAACAAAATCCACGCTCTCAAAAGCGAAGCCGCCGAGGCCTGAGACCAAACTCCAATGATCCGCACGGACGATCCTGCGGGCCAACCGATAGCCCTGCATGGCCGGGTGCTCGTGGCCTGTGACGATCCGGGCGATATGGCAACTCTCGCGAAGCTCCTCGAGTGCCAAGGTCTCGAGGCCCACTTCGTCGCGGACGGCCATACGGCTTTCGAGTTGCTCAAGTCTGCGGAGTTCGATCTCGTGCTTCTAGGGGCCTCAGACCCCACCTTGGGCGGCTACGAGACTTTGGCAAAAATCAAAGACGGCCCCCGCACGCGCCACATCCCGGTGATCGTGGTTACCGCCAGAAACGAAACCGGGGAGGCGATCCGCTGCATCGAGGCCGGCGCGGAGGACCATCTGCCGAAGCCATTCCACCCTGTGCTGCTTCGCGCCCGTGTAACCGCCAGCTTGGAAAGGAAAGCCCTCGGCGAGGCCTGGCTTCGCCACTTGCAGGAGGTTGAGGAAACCCAGCGGCGCCTGCAGCGCGAACTCTCCGAAGCCGCGCGGTATGTCCGCTCCATTCTGCCCGAACCGCTCGAGCAACCGTTCCAGATCGATTGGAAATACCACCCCTCGAGCGAAATCGGCGGCGATGCGTTCGGCTACCACTGGATCGATGAAGAACATTTCGCCATTTACCTGCTTGATGTCTGCGGCCATGGCGTCGCCGCCTCGTTGCTCTCGGTCACCGCCATCAACATGATCCGCTCCGGCTCGTTGCCGAATACCGATTTTTGCGATCCCTCCGCAGTGCTCGCCGCTCTCAACGAGGCTTTCCCGATGGAACGCCAGAATGGCATGTATTTCACCATTTGGTATGGCGTGTACCACGCCGCGAACCGCTTATTGCACCACTCCAGCGGCGGCCACCCGCCGGCCTTGCTTCTCACGGGTAGCGATTCGCATCGCCTCCACGCACCCGGGATGATTATCGGCGCGCTGCCGGGGATGACCTTTGAGACACAAACCTGCTCCGTGCCCGAAGCCGCGACGCTACTGGTCCTTTGTGATGGCTGCTACGAAATCCGCGATACCAGCGGTGCCATGGTCGCATTTGATGAATTCGAGGCCTTCATGCGGCAGCATGGACAGGAGCCGAACGGCCTTGGAAAACTTTTCGCTTGGGTCAAAAAATGCCAAGGCGGCCGCAAATTGATGGATGATTTTTCGATTGTCCGTATCCGTTTCTAAAAATGGACGGCGCGTTTTCCCTCCGAATCACAAACCTCCTCGACGAGATTCCGCCGGCGACTGAGCTTGCCGCGCAGTGGCTTGTCTCGAGAGGCGTGACGCGCGACGAGACACACTTCGCGCGCCTGGTGATCGACGAGGTCGTGAGCAATTGCGTCAAATATGGCTACGATGACTCCGCCGAACATCTCATCGAGATCGAGATTTTGATCGCGGGGGAACGCATGACCATTGCGATCACGGACGACGGCCATTTTTTCGACCCCCGCGACCACCCCGAGCCCGACACCAGCCTTCCCGTCGAGCAGCGCCCGATCGGCGGACTGGGAATTCATCTCTTGCGCAAGATGGCCGATCACATTGAATATGATCGGATATTTGAGCGGAACCGCCTGAGCATCCATAAATCGATCACCTCACCCAGCAGCCCATGAATCCTCTCTCCATCAGCATCCGGAAAAAATCCACGCCCTTCGGCTCAGGCGGAACAACCGTCCTGCTCTCGGGAATTCTCGATCGCGGCGGGGCCACCCATTTGATGGAGGAACTCCAACCTGTGCTTCAATCCGAGCCCTCCCATCTGGTTCTCGACATCACAGCGCTGCGTCATGTGAATGCCGACGGCATCCGAGTCTTTGCAAAACTCCTCGCTCTCCAAGAACACCACAGAGGCAGCTTCCACATCATCAATCTCTCATCCCACGCCGAGGGCGCGATGTTCGAGGCGCGCGAACTCAAAGGCGGTGTTAAAATCCTCCAAATCGCAGGCAATCTGGACCTCCGGGGCACCCAAGCCGTAGAGCAAAATGTGCTCAAACTCTGCGAAGGCTACCGGCCTCAACTACTTCTCGACCTCTCCGCGACCGACATGGTCGTGTCGCTCGGCATCCGACTGCTCCTCCAAGCCATCAAAACCGCCTCCGCGCACGGCGGCCGCGTCCTGCTCCTAAACCCCTCCCCCGCCGTCGCAAATGCGCTCGAATTTTCAGGCCTTGCGCAATTCATCGCCCGGGGCAAGGAATCCGAAGTCGCCGCAGGGATGTCGTAACACGAATCCTAACCAAGCCCCGTAATTGGAGGGCTGCTCTCCAAAGCTTTCTATTGGGTGGCGTTTCGGGCCACGCGGAGTCCGACGAGGATGACTCGCACATCGGGGGGCATGGAGCTCGCGCGGTAGTGGACGGCACACTCGTTGGCGTGGTAGGCCCAGCAACCGCCCCGGATGCTTCGTTGCAGGGGTTGCGTGCCGCTGGGATTCCAGCACCACTCGAAGACATTTCCGCTCATGTCGTGGATACCGAGTTCGTTTGCCAGTTTGGTTCCGACGGCTTTGGTGCCTTCAGCGACAAAACTGCCGAAATACCACGCGACTTCATTCACTTCATCGCTTCCACTATAGATGAAATCCCGGCTTGAAACCCCGCCGCGTGCGGCCCATTCCCATTCGGCAGCGGTCGGCAACCGATAGCCATTGGCGGCGGGATTCACGGTGGGAACGGATTCCCCGGTTTTGTAGATTTTTCCATCCAATTGATAGACGGGGGTCAATCCGTCCCTCTCGCTCCGGGCGTTGCACCACTTCAAGGAGTCAAACCAACTCACACCCACGACGGGGGTTTGCGGGCTCGAAAGGCGACCCGCGCCGTTCAAATCATAGCCCTGCTGGAGCGCCCAACTTTGAACCTCTTGCCATTCGCCATAGGTGACTTCGTATTTTCCGATCTGAAACGCAGCGACCGCCGTGCCGGCGAGTTCAGAGGAGGCTGGGAGGGCTCCGGCTTCCACACGGAGCATCGCGGGTTTAAATTCCGGATTCATCAAGCCGGCGGATTCGAGAGCATCCACAACTTGATCCAGAGCCATCTGATCGAGCATTTTTTTTTCGGTCACGGGTTGCGGCAGGAAATCCAAGCCTTTTAGATTTTCGATCACCTTCGGTGCCGAGCCGGACCACAACGCCGCTCCGGCAATAACCAAAAAGCAAAGGCCAAGCATCACAAATCCGTATGGTTTTCGTTTTTTCATTAAAAGGGCAGGGCCGAATCGCGGCGAGGTTTTGGTAGGGACTCTCATATTGGCCTGCCAGCGAAAATCCTCAACGCTTTTTCATCGGCATGCTGAGAAACGGGCTTCCGGCCGCGACGAAGCGCCAAGGCAGATCGGCGGAGCGAGTGATTCCGATGCGCGGGCCGGCTGAAATTGTCGGCGGGGCGGTTGGTGGGAGCAAGATCGGGCCGTCGGCTGCCTCGAAAAAATCCTGCCCGTGAAAAGTTCCTTCGATGCCCAAGGCACGGGTGAGTTTTCCTGGACCAGAGCAGAGGTTTTTCAGTTCGTTCATTCCACGGCGCCGGCGCATTTCCTCGATTCCCCGCGTGGGCTCGAGCGCGCGGATGAGAACGAAGCCGTCCACTGCGCCGCCTTTCACCAGAAAATTCAGCAGCCAATACATGCCGTAATTCAAATACACATACGCTGCGCCGGGCGGCTTTTCGGCGACAAAGCCGCGCGTGGAGGGACGACTGAAAGTGTGGCACGCCTCGTCATTCCGCACAGAGTAGGCCTCGGTCTCGACGATCACGCCGCCAGCTTGATTCCAAACCAACTCGGCTCCGATCAATTCCCGCGCGCAGGAGAGAGGATCACGCTGGAAAAACTCCCTTGTGAGCGTTTTCATGAATTCAAATGGGATCTTTTCAGAGCGTTCCGCTTTGAAAACCAAAACTTCCCGGCTCGACTTGAACTCGCCGCCGCATTTACCTAGGAAAGCGTGAAAGCATCCCCTCCGCGGGCCGCTTCCGAAATGGAATGAAACTCACCAAACGCGGCGAATACGCCCTGCGCGCCCTCATTGATCTCGCCATCGCCCGCGAGGCTGGTCGCGATTTGCTCCCGCTCAAGGAGGTCGCCGCCCGCGAGAAAATACCGCTTCCGTTTCTCGAGCAAATCTTCGCCCAACTCCGCGAAGCCGGTGTCGTCGATGGCAAGCGTGGCAAGCACGGCGGGTTCTTCCTCGCACGCCCAGCCACCAATATTTTCATGGGTGAAATTGTCCGCTTAATCGACGGTCCGCTCGCTCCGATCGCCTGCGTGAGCCAGACTGCCTACAAAAAATGTTCCTGCCCGGACGAGGACCACTGCGGCTTGCGCCTCCTCATGCTCGATGTGCGAAACGCCATTGCCGACATCCTTGACCGATACAGCCTCGCTCAAGTCGTCGAAGTCACCCTCCAAAAACTCCGTCGCGACCAAATCGTGCTGCCCTTCGCCACCCCCGCTCCCCAAGACCAATCCTCGCCGGATTACCAAATCTGAGTTCCACGGATCGCCGCTCGGGTTCTTTGTAAAAAATCACAAACATTTTTTCGAAATATTATGTTGACCAATTCAGTCACCTTATTTATTTCCTGATTCATTCGATTAAGAAATGAATCCGCCGTCTCCATTCTCCAAGCCAAACCAAACCATGCCCGAGCGGGAAATCCTGCAGGCCGTTCGCGAGGTTCGTTTCGGCGCCGTGGAGATCGTGGCTCACGACGGGCGGGTCATGGAAATCCGCCAAACCAAGAAGGTCCGCATCCCCTCGGAGAGCGCGACCTCAAATTTGTCCGACCTGAAACCAGGAGGCTGAAAACCCATCCGCAACACCAGCACCCCGCGAGGCGGAGTGCTGTCGCAGACCACTCATTAATATGACTAGATTAATAAACTATAAATCCCGCCTCGCGGCGAAGCTTTCGCTCGCCGGGGTCGTCACCCTCGGGTCACTCCCAATCGGCACCGCCCTTGCAGGCAGTGCCGAACCTCCACCCCCTCCCGCCGAAAAATCCGCTCTCGCCGAATGGTGGGATGGAAGACAAGCCACCGGAAATTGGTATGCCGTTCGCGACTCCCTGCAGGATCGCGGCGTGAACTTCCGGGCCGACTGGCGCTCCAATTTCCTCGCGATTGTCGATGGCGGCCTCGAGCAACGCGGCGGATTCGACCAGGAGCTTCGCTTCGAACTCACTGTCGATGCGGCCAAGCTCACGAAGATCGATAACCTCGACGGCCTCAGCTTCACCGGCGATGTCCGCTGGCGCGAAGGCACCTACAGCATCAACAAATATTCCGGCACCGACAGCACCTTCCGCCCCAGCGCCTACACGGGCGGGGCCGGTTGGCGCTTCCGCAAAGCCTACGCGACCTACACTACTCCCGAGCTTTTCGGCATTCCCGAATTCCTCACGCTCTCCGGCGGTTGGCAGGTGCCGACCGATTTGTTCCTCGTCCAGCCGGAATCGAAGCTCTTCGTAAACCAAACGATCCGCACGGCGAAAGGCATCAACCCGAACCTCCCGTGGGGCGGTTCCTTCTCGACCTGGGGCGGCTACGCAAAAATCGAGCCCACCGACTGGCTCTACGCGCAAAGTGGTTTGTATTTGGCCTACCCGTTCGGCACCGATCCGATGAACCACGGACTCTCGTTCCAAGGTTACGCATTCGATCCTTCGCTGAACGGCCTCTACAGCCTCAACGAGATCGGCGTCACCCCGAAAATCGGCCCGGAGCAGCTTCCCGGAAAATACGCCGCCGGCATGATCTACTGGGGGGTCGAAAAAACCGGATTCGAGGGCGTGCCCTACGATGGAAATCTCCAGTTCTACTGGCAAGCAGATCAGCAATTGTTCCGTGAAAAATCCATCGCGTCACATTCGATCGGCGAGGGGAGCGAAGGTGGCAAGAACCCCGTTGCGGCGGTCAAACCCAAGAATGACGAACAAGGCCTCTATTGGTTCAGCACGCTGAACTTTGCTCCTCCGGAAAACAACCTCATGCAATTCTACGCGCTGGGTGGTTTGGTTTATAAAGGCCTCATCCCCGGTCGCGACAAGGACCAAACCGGCGTCGCTTTCGCCTACGGCAACTACAGCTTCGAAGCCGCGAATGTGGACCGCGAAAAAAACCGCAACCCCAGAACCTACCAAGCCGTCATGGAATTCGACTACCGGATTCAGCTCAACCGCTTCGCGTATGTGCAACCCGTTCTCCAATACATCATCAACCCTGGCGGGCGCGGCCTCGTGGCCAACGACACCATCCTCGGCCTGCACATGGGCGTGAATTTCTGAACCCTACGACAACTCCAACCAACCAAACCAATATCATGAAAACCCATCCACGCACCCCGCGCCGCCTCGCCGCCGCGCTCGTCATCGCCCTGTTCGGCCTCGCGATTTTCAACGCCGCCGCACAAACGCTCCTGAATGTCTCCTACGACCCAACGCGGGAGTTCTACACTGACTTCAACGCCGCCTTCGCCAAACACTGGAAGCAAAAAACCGGGCAGCAAATCGAGTTCATCCAGTCACACGGCGGCTCGTCGAAGCAGGCCCGCGCGGTCATCGACGGACTCGAGGCCGATGTCGTCACACTTGCGCTTGCCGCAGATGTTAATGCCATCGCCAAGGCCGGGCTCCTGCGCGAAAACTGGCAGAACAGCCTGCCGTCGAACAGTGCGCCCTACCAATCCACGCTGGCCTTCCTCGTGCGAAAGGGAAATCCGAAGAACATCAAGGATTGGGACGATCTCATTCGACCCGATGTGCAGGTCATCACGCCAAATCCCAAAACCTCCGGCGTGGCACGCTGGAACTTCCTCGCCGCCTGGGGCTGGGCTTTGAACCACTTCGGTGGCGACGAGGCGAAGACCCAGGAGTTTATCAAAAAACTCTACGCCAATGTCCCGGTACTAGACACCGGAGCACGCGGATCCTCGACCACCTTCACCGAGCGCCAGATCGGCGATGTGCTCATCAACTGGGAAAACGAGCTGCTCCTAGCGTTGAAGGAACAAGGCGACAAATACGAAATCGTTACCCCGTCGCTCAGCATCCTCGCCGAGCCAACCGTGGCCTTAGTCGACAAGAACGTGGATAAAAAGAAAACGCGCGAAGTCGCGCTGGCCTATCTGGAATACCTCTATTCCGACGAGGGCCAGGAAATCGCCGGGAGACATTTCTATCGCCCGAGCAATCCCGCCATCCTCGCGAAGTTCCAATCGCAGTATCCGAATCTGAAGCTCTTCACCATCGACGAGGTCTTCGGCGGTTGGAATCCGGCCACGAAGAAGTTCTTCGAGGACGGCGCGATCTTCGACCAGATCTACCTGAAATAACAACCCAGGAGAATGGATGGAGACTCGTGAAAAAACCAAGCGCTACCCTGCGCGCCGCATTCTGCCTGGCTTTGGCCTGACCATGGGCATCACCGTGAGCTATCTCACGCTGCTCGTGCTCATCCCGCTGTCCGCCGTCTTCATCCGTTCCTCCGGCATGGGCTGGGACGCCTTCTGGAGCGCTATCACCAGCCGTCAGGTCGTGGCGTCCTACAAGGTTACCTTCGGAATCTCGTTCCTGGCCGCCGCGACCAACGCGGTCTTTGGATTTCTCGTCGCTTGGGTGCTCACGCGCTACCGCTTCCCCGGACGGCGTATTCTCGATGCGCTCGTGGATTTGCCGTTTGCCCTGCCGACCGCCGTGGCCGGCATCGCCCTTACCGCGCTCTACGCCCGCACCGGGTGGCTCGGCCAATTTTTCTATTCGCTGGGCATCGAAACCGCCTACTCGCAAGTCGGCATCTACATCGCGCTCACCTTCATTGGCCTGCCCTTCGTGGTGCGAACACTGCAACCTGTGATGGAGGATTTGGACGCCGAGGTCGAGGAGGCCGCCGCCTCGCTCGGCGCCGGCCGCGCCAAGGCTTTCACGCAAATCATCCTACCAGCCCTGCTGCCCGCGATGCTCACAGGCTTCGCCCTCGCCTTCGCACGCGCCATCGGGGAATACGGCTCGGTCATTTTCATTTCCGGCAACATCCCGCTCCGCACGGAAATCACGCCACTTGTCATTGTTAAATTCCTTGAGAACTACCAATACCCCCAGGCCACGGCCGTGGCCGCCGTGATGCTCACCGCCAGCTTCGCCCTGCTTTTCGTTATCAACCTCCTCCAGCGTTGGGCCGAAAAAAATTCCTGACCCTTCCATGGCTTCCATCGTCTCCCGCACCCGCTCGTTTGTTCCGCCAAAATCCTTCCGCACCATCACGGAGTCCGCTCCTATGCGCTGGACGCTCACAACCATAGCACTAGGATTCCTCTCGCTCTTTTTGCTGATGCCGCTCATTGCGGTTTTTTACGAAGCGTTCAAAAAAGGAGTCCACCTCTACCTCGCCACCTTCTCCGATCCCTACGCGATCGACGCCATTCGGCTCACGCTCACCGTCACCGCAATCAGCGTGCCATTGAATCTCCTCTTCGGCCTCGCCGCCGCGTGGGCCATCACGAAATTCACATTTCGCGGAAAAAGCCTTCTCGTCACCGTGCTCGATCTTCCTTTCGCCGTCTCGCCCGTCATCGCGGGCCTCATCTTCGTTCTCATTTTCAGCACCACCCACGGTTGGCTCGCGGAGCCGCTCAAAGCCTGGGACCTCCGCATCATCTTCGCCCTACCCGGCATCGCGCTGGCCACGATTTTTATCACACTCCCGTTCATCGCCCGCGAGTTGATCCCCGTCATGCAGGCGCAGGGACGAGACGAGGAATTGGCCGCTCTCACGCTCGGCGCAGGCGGTTGGCGCACCTTTTTTCATGTGACCCTCCCAAATGTGAAGTGGGGCCTCTTCTACGGCGTCATTCTCTGCAATGCCCGCGCCATGGGCGAATTCGGAGCCGTCGCCGTAGTCTCGGGCAACATCAAGGGCAAGACCACCACCATGCCGCTCTACATCGAAACGCTCTACATGGAATACCAAACCGTGAGCGCGTTCTCGCTCGCCACCATTCTGAGCCTCCTCGCGCTCGCCACCCTCCTTCTTAAGAACTTCATCGAATGGCGCTCGGCCAAATCCGCCCGCCACTGATCACCTCGAATCCATGAGTATCCAAGCCACCCACATCTCCAAAACCTTCGGCGACTACCGCGCCCTCCAAAATGTCTCGCTCACCGTCCCCGACGGCCGCCTCGTCTCGCTGCTCGGCCCCTCCGGTTCGGGAAAAACAACGCTCCTGCGCATCCTCGCCGGACTCGAATATCCGGACCCCGACGCCCTCGGCCGCGTCCTCTTCCACGGCGAGGATGTCACCGATCTCGCCCCGGGAAAACGCGGCGTCGGATTCGTGTTCCAGCACTACGCGCTCTTCCGGCATATGACCGTGGAAAAAAACATCTCCTTCGGCCTCCGCTCCCTTCCGCGCTCGAAGCGCCCCTCGCACGACGAAATCCGCAAGCGCGTGAACAACCTCCTTGAACTCGTCCAACTCGATGGCTTGAACGCCCGCTATCCCTCCGAACTCTCCGGCGGCCAGCGCCAGCGCGTCGCCCTAGCCCGCGCCCTCGCCGTGGAACCCCGCGTGCTCCTGCTCGACGAACCCTTCGGCGCGCTCGACGCCAAGGTCCGCAAAGACCTCCGCCGCTGGCTCCGCACCTTCCAGGAGGAAATTAAAATCACCACTATCTTCGTCACCCACGACCAGGAAGAGGCCCTCGAACTCGCCGACGAAGTCGTTGTGATGAACAACGCCCGCATCGAGCAAGTCGGCTCGCCGCAGGAGGTCTACGACAACCCGAAATCCCCTTTCGTCATCGAATTCCTCGGCAATGTGAACCGATTCCGCGCCGGTGACTCCAACCATCCCCCCCCCGAAGCCGGCGTCCTCTATGTCCGACCGCACGATGTCGAAATCCAGCCCTCCGGGACCACCCCGCACCAACATGCGATCGCCGCCAAAGTGCTCCACATCTTTTCCGCCGGAAACTTCGCCCGGGTCGCCCTCGAACGAATCGGCACCCACGAGCACTTCGAGGCCGAAGTCCCCCGCGAACGCCTCCGCGAACTTGCCCTCGAACAAGGGCACACGGTCGCCGCCACCTTCCGCCACATCCGCCTCTTCGAAAAAAACGGCTTCAGCGAGGATACGAACCTCTTAGCGCCATGACTCCCAAAACCAATTCCCCGTCCATGGATTCCAGGCTACGGAAACACTGCATCGCCGAGCTCTTCGAGCCACTCACAGATCTCGCGACAGAATCCGAGAGACTCTTTCCCGCGCATTTGGAGTTCACCGATTCACGGGGTTCGACCACAAGCATTCCGCGATTTCTTTTCACCGGTCCCGGCGAACGCTCCACCTTTTTGCGGGTTGGCATCTTTGCGGGCATCCACGGCGATGAGGTCAGCGGCATCCATGCCGCAGTGGAGCTTCTCCGCCATCTTCATGAAAACCCCGATCCGGTTACTGGCTACGAGTTGTTTGTTTATCCGGTCTGCAATCCATGGGGCTTCTTACAAAACACCCGCTGGCTGAAAAGCGGAGCCGACATGAACCGCGAATTCTGGCGCGGCTCCAATGAGGTCGAAGTCCTTCTTCTGGAGGGCCAGCTCATGCGCCTCGCCTTCGACGGCATCATTGCCCTACACACCGACGATACCAGCCACGGCCTTTACGGCTTTGCCAAGGGCCACCAACTCACACGCCATGTTCTCGAGCCCGCGCTAGAGTCTGCCTCGCGGTTCCTACCGCGGAACTTCGATCGTAGCATCGACAACTTCCAGGCCAACCAAGGCATCATTGAGCAAGGATACCCAGGCATCCTTGGAGCCCCGCCCACACAATCTCCTCAACCCTTTGAGATCGTTTTCGAAACCCCCCATCAGACTCCCTTCGATCTCCAGACCGCCGCGCACATCGCTGCCATCACGGCGATTCTTGAGAACTACCGATCCCTCATCTCTCACGCCCAAAATATCTAAAAAACCAATGGCGGCGTTTGTGCGCTTGGCACAGTTACTCAAAGCCCAAGCCGAGGCATTTGAGCATTCGGGCTTTGGAGGTCTTTTTGATAAATGTCTTTGTCATATAGGCCGTGGCACCGGCTTTGATGGCTGTGATTATAGCTAAGTGGCTGCCCTCAGTGGGTGATGGTCAGAGCCTAGTTTCAGAAGCGAGCCATCGATTGGCGTCAAAACAAAAGCCTCAATCCCGATGGTAGGGCGAACCGGCAAGGATCGATTCGGCGCGGTAGAGTTGCTCGAGGGCGACCAGCAAGGCGAGTTCATGCTGGAGGGTTTGTGGGCCGAGGGACCAAAGCATATCGGCTCCGGCACGGGCGGCGGCATCCCACCCGTCCGAGGCGCCGACCATCAACGCACACCGCGAGATGCTGCGGTTCTGGAGATTTTGGATTTCCGAGGCGAAGGCCCGGCTGGAAAATTGCCTGCCGCGCTCATCAAGCAGGATTCGATAGCAGCCCTTGGCGAGTTCGCCCATCCGCTCCGCGAAACGGGGGCCGGTTTTGACGAAATGAATTTCAAATTTCGAGCATCCCCCAAGCCTCCGAGAATATTCCTCGATGCCGAGGCGGGCAAAATCCAGCGCAGGCTTGCCGGCGGCGAGGACTTTCCAGGTCAACGCTGGACCGGGTTGAAGTCGGCCGCGTGGTAGGAACTGCGCACGAGCGGGCCGCTGGCTACGAACTCGAAGCCCTTCTTGCGCGCGATGGCACCGTAAAGTTCGAAGGTCTCTGGGTTGATATATTCCACCACCGGCAGGTGGTTCGGTGTGGGGCGCAGGTATTGGCCAAGTGTAAGCACTTTTACGCCGGACTCGCGCAGGTCATCCATCGCCTGGAAGAGTTCGATCTCCGTCTCGCCAAGGCCCAGCATGAGCCCGCTTTTCGTCATGATGTCAGGCCGCAGCTCGCCTGCGCGCTTGAGAAAATCAAGCGAGAGGCGGTATTTGGCGCGGGAGCGAACGAGCGGGGTGAGGCGCTCGACGGTTTCGAGGTTGTGGTTGAAAACATCGGGGCCGGCTTCGAGCACGCGCTGGAGCGGAGCGTCCTTGCCGTTGAAGTCGGGAACCAAAACTTCGATCACAATTTTGGGATCAAGTGCACGGATAGCTTCGATCGTTTGTCCAAAATGATCCGCCCCGCCATCGGCGAGATCGTCACGGGCCACTGCGGTAATGACGACATGTTTGAGGCCCAGACGCTTTACGCCCTCGGCCACCCGCTGGGGTTCATCCTGCTCGAGCGGCAAGGGTTTTGCCGTATCCACCGCGCAAAACCCGCAGGCACGGGTGCAGCGGTCGCCTGCGATCATGAAGGTCGCTGTGCCACCGCTCCAGCACTCCCAGCGGTTCGGGCACTGCGCGCTTTCGCACACCGTGTGAAGGCGCAGATCGGAGATCAGTCCCTTGGTTGAAAAGAACACCGGATTCGAGGGCAACCGGACCTTGATCCAATCGGGCTTCTTGGCTTGGTGGAGCGTGGGGTCGATTTTGATGGTGGCCATTCGAAAAAAATTGCGGAAACGCAATTTGCAATTTTCTCCCTCTGCATCAGCCTGTCAATTCAACTTCCCGTGCCACCGAGACCGAGCTCCCGCACGAGCCGCGCGAAAGTTTGCGAGGGATTGTCGCCGAGGTGATCCACGGCAAGCCGCTCCAAGCCGCGCGCGAAGTCGATCCGGTAAAGCCCAAAGCGCGGCGTGAACGAGCCCCACTCGTAGTTGTCGGTGAGCGACCAGTGCATATAGCCGAGCAGCGCCACCCCCCGGTCGAGCATTCCCCTCACTTCGCGCAAATGCGCCACGAGATAATCACTGCGCGTGAGCCCATCGGGGCGTCGGGCGACGACAGCGTTATCGCGGCTGCAGCGCTGCGACATGCCATTTTCAGCGATCAGGATTCCAAGGCCGGGAAAGGCTTTGGCGTAATACGAGCAAAACGCCGACATCCCCTCTGGCAGGAAATGCCAGTCCCACCACTTGCTGGTGAGCACATCGAACAGATGCGCGGAAAGGCTACGGCTTTTAAATTCGAGGTCCGAAAAATCCGGCATCCGCAGCGCGTGGCTGAGGAATGGGTCGTAGTAATCCACGCCGAGATAATCGAGCGTGCTGTCGCGCTTGGCGCGTTCCAGCTCCTTCAAAAAAAAGCCGCAGCCTTGCTCCGTCGCGGCGCGTGAGGCCAGGAAATTCGCAATGCCGTGAAGGCTGGCTCCGGCGAGCGCAGCAAGGTCGGTGCGGCGTCGCAGGGCGGCAGCGGCGAAGTGGATCGACAAATCCTCGGCGCGGGCTTTGAAGTATCCGCCGACCTCCGGGGGCTTCACGCCCGTTTTCCGGAGGCACAGCAGGTCGAGCAACATCACATCCGACCAATAAACATCACTACAAAAGGTGTTCATTGAGACGAGCGGCCTCGCCCAGCCGCGCGATTCGTAGAGGTCGTGGACGGCGTTGTAGGCCCGCACATGCGCCGCGAGCAGGCGGTTGTAGGCCCGCAAGCCGATTGCCACGCCGACATCCGGCCCGCCCGGGAAACAGCGGTTCAGATAGGTATTTAGCACGAGCATGTTTGGCTCGTTGATCGTGATATACCACCGCAGCGGCGGCTGGCCGTGGACATCGGCCAGACGGTCGTTCAGCCGGGTGATCGCGTGGCGGGCGAAGATTTCGAAAAGATCGACGGTTTCGTCCATCAGCCACGCATCGATGCCCAACCAAGCGGGATGTGTGAAATGCTGGAGCGTCACCACGGGCTCCAACCCCTCCTCCCGGCAGGCGGCGATGCGGAGCGCATAGGCGGCGATCGCCTCGTTGTCGAACTCCGGCGCAGCTCCACGCGAGGTGGAGGTCGAAGGCTGGATGCGCGCCCACTCGAGGCCGAGCCGGAAGGCGTTCATCCCAAGTCCACGCGCGAGCTGATAATCACCCCGATAGCGGTTCCAGAAATCCACAGCAGCTCCGGTTTTTTGAACCCGCCCGGAGGCCTCGCAGGCACCCCAGTTGTTTTTCGGATCGCCGGGCCCGTTATAGCCGCCCTCGCTTTGGTAGCCCGAGGTGGCGACTCCGATGAGAAATTTTTCACGCGCGTTCTGCATCCCTACGATCCCTCGGCGATGCGCTTGCGGAGGGCTTTTTCGCGAAGCTTGGAAATAATCACAGGCCGCTTGTCCGGCTCTTCGAGGGTAATCTGGGCGATTTCCGAGGCCGCATTCGGGCGACCGAGAGACCGTGCCGCTTGGCGCATCTGCTCCAGACGCGCCGGGTTGTCCAGCAAGCGGCGGAGCTTGTGGGCCACGAGCGTCACCTCCGTGCATTTCACCGCCGCGCCGACCTCGAGGAGCACATCGGCATTCCGCTCCTCCTGCCCACCAATCGGATCGAGAATCATCATCGGCAGCCCGCGAGCCAATGCCTCGGCTGTGGTCATTCCGCCGGGCTTGCTGAGAATCATCGTCGAGGCCGCCATGAGTTCGGGCATTTCTTTGGTGAAACCCAGCACGCAAAAATCGCCCGGGCGGGATTTGACGAGTTGCACAATGTCGTCCTGCATATTCTTGTTGCGTCCGCAAACAATCACCGCTTGAAAATCGCGATCGAGGTTCAAAAGCTGGCGGACCACCGCCGTCGCAGGACTCAATCCCAGCGCGCCTCCCACCACCAAAAATGTCGGCCGCCCCGGCTGCAATCCATGCCGCAGCAAGACCGCATCCACATCCACGGATTTCGCAAAATCCGGCGCCACGGGAATGCCGGTGATTTTGATCCGATCCGACGGCAGGCCGAGCGCCTCCATGTGAATTTTGTCATCCTCCTGCGCCACGAAATACCAGTGGAACGCCCGCGTGATCCAAAACGCATGGAAGTGAAAATCCGTCACGACCACGCCGAGGCGCGCGTCGAGTTTTCCATTCGAAATGAGCCAAGAGATCACCCCTGCCGGCATGAAGTGGGTGCAAAGAATCACATCGGGGCGGAAATCCTTCACCAGACTCATCAAAGGCAGCGCCTGTGGGAGATCGATCGCGAGACGGCTTTTATCGGCCACCCATGGATCGTCACTCCTCTCATACCACCAGCCGAGAAATTCCGGCAGCATCTCGGAGAGTTTTTTGTAGAGCGTCGAGTAGAACTGCTTGTGGAGGACATTCGTGTGGTCGAGCGAATCGTCGCACAGCACCTCCTCCACATCGTGCCGCTCGCGCATCGCGCAGGCCAAGGCATCGGCGGCCTTCACATGCCCCGAGCCGACCGAGGCCGACAAAATCAAAACGCGCTTGCCCATTCGCCGCGAAATCTACCCTACCCCTCGCACGCCACAAGCCATTCCCATGCTTCGAATCACCCCTTGAGTCGCAGCATCCAATTGTAAACAACCAGCCGCTCCGTCGGGATTGCGAGGCAGTCCGGCCCGGGAAGCGTATTACGCGCGAGGAATCCTAAGAGCACCCTCTCCCAACGCCGCATCAATCTCCTCGGACAAGTCACGATCAACTCCTTCGCGAGGATGCAGAAAATCCGGCTCTCCTTGAGATCCAACCCGCCCTTGCTGATCGCGTGCCGCAGGATCCACGGCACACCCGGCTTGCGCATGTAGCCGTGGTCCGTCGCGATGACAAACAACCCACCAGCCAATCGCCTTGCCACGATATTGTCGGCCTCCGCGAAAGGTTTCCCCCACGCGGATTTCTGCAAAAGGATCGCGATGTTCTCTGAGAGGACATTCATTCGGCGGTATTGCTCGAGCACTCGCGCCGCCGCATAATCCGAACCCGATTGCCTCAAGACAAAAACCTGCGAGCCCTGAATCCGCCTTGTTTCAAAATCTCCCACGGCTTGCTCCAACCACGCCAGTGAGGCCCCGCTTGTCCACCGAACTCAGCAACAAATTCTGTCTTCTTTCCGCCAAGTGAGCATCATCACCCCTGTCCCGGCAGCGATCAGCAGGGGGGCTAGGCCCCCGTCCGCCAGTTTCGTCAGGCACGCGCCCTGGAGCGGCAAATCGGGGCATAACAACGCCGGCGGCAAACACGGGCCCGCCAAGACCGCATGCCCCCCCCCAGACCGCAATGCCCCAGATCCGCATACAGCGCCTCGGCCCCCGTCACTGCCAGCAACACATATTCCACCGCCACCATGAGAATGAGCGACCATAGAATCAGTGATGACACCCCAAACGCACCCTGCGGCCCCGACAAACCGACAGCTGTTTGAAAAGCATAGACCGGGCCTCGATATCTCCAAAAACCACCCGCGGCACCAAAAGCACCGTCCCCGCTGCGTGGTCTAGCGAGAATGAACTCTCGCTCGACCACGCAGCGGGATCGAGTTGCACCATTTTCGGTTCTTGTGAGTTAGCACCTGTTTGACTTTACCTCTCCGACATCTAAATGCTTGAAACCAGACAGCCAGCATCCTTTTCCCGGGATCGCGACCTTTTTTGGATTGCCGTGATCTTCTCAACCGCAGCTCTGGTTTTGCTGCTATGGACAAGGGCTTCCGACCCACGATGGTTGGGGCATTTGCAAATCGACCCGGTTGTCTTCCAAACCCGCGCGGTCTTTTTTTTGGAGCATTCCTCGTGGGCTCATGCAGGGCACAATGAATATCAACCCGGCGCTCTGTGGTTTTTTGTCGCGACCGCTTGCGGTTTGGATGACCCGCGCAAATTCGACGACTTCCGCCACGCCCTCCTAACCGCGAATTCCATTTTACTCTGCTTGCACATTCTTCTCGCCGCCGTTTTTGGCGAAAAACACACGCCGTGGGTGATGATGATTTTGGCTGCGGCGACCGGCCCCATTCTTCTGTATCGATTTGAACTTTTGGTTTCGCTCCTTGTTTTAACGGGATGGCTTTTCTGGCGACGAGGCCATTTCAACACCTGCGGATTTTTCATGGGATTGGCCATGGCCACCAAAATTTACCCCGTTCTTCTTGCTCCGCTCCTGCTCGTTGGCGCTTGGTTTTCTGGAAAAATCCGGAAAAGCATCAGCTCGATGTTTGCGTGGGCCTTGGGACTTTTCGGGATGACTTTTTCGTTGTTGATATTCGGTGCCCAAAGCCAGGAGTTGATGACAGCGATCCAGTTCCACATTAACAAGCCGTTCGGCATTGATGGATTCTTGGGGAGCCTCGTTCCGTTACTCCAAGATTTCCTGGATATCCCTCTCAGAATGGCACCGCGAAACGGTATCCACGGCTTTGATTCGGACTTGGGACTTTTCGCCACAAACGCCATAACCTGGATGTGGTTTCCAATCGCATTGGGGGTCATTTTTCTGATTCTCCGAAAACAACATGTCCAGATGGATCCGAATGCCGGCGATCTTTTTGTGCTCTTGGGAGTCTTCGTTGGCTTCGGTAAGCTCATGGCTCCGCAATATACTTGGTGGGCGCTTTCGCTGTTGCCCTTTGCTCCGGCTGGATGGCTTTCGAAAAAGATATGGGCTGTCGTGTTACTCTTGCTCCTCTCAAGCCTCTTGATCGGCCAAATCGTGTATCCGCTAAACTACTCCGATTTCATAAAATGCTTCTCAAAGAACCCTTTGGAAAATTCGTTATTTTGGATTAACTCAGTCAAAAATCTGATGTGGCTTGTAGCCGTTGGCATTACTGCCAGCAGCCTATTTTCAAAAAAGAATTAAGACATACAAAGCCAAGAATTAACGATTGCTTGGGTGCGGCGTTGGCGTTGGCGTTGGCGTCGCCTGCACGATGACCTTCTTTGATTTAGTAGTAGAATTACCGCCTGTTGTTACCTTCGGCGTTTCTTTGGATTCGTTTGGCTGGCCAGGGAGAGGAATCTCGACTTTGGATTTGTATGTGGTGTCGCCCAAGGATTTGGCGCCACCCGGTATTCCTGTGCTTCCATCCGTGTTGGGCGCCTCCCCTCGCTCGTAGTGCATTATAGCCTGGTTGATAGATTCTTGGATCATGGAGGCGTCGGTAGCGAACTCGATGACCCCGGAGAACGGTGTGTTGGCTGAGTTTTTGCGAATGGCTTCAGCAACCTCGGCGGCGGCTCGTTCGGCGGTTTTCTGGTCAGCACCGTTTGATATCTCGGCGTAGGCGGCGTTCACTAGCACAGAAGTGGCTATTGCCGATATAACTACCTCAACAACAGCCGGTTTAGCATTTGATCTAGCGGCCGAATTGATGGCCCAAGCGGCGATCAGGCCGGCTTGTGTTGGCAAGGAAGTAATGGCAGCTCCGACGACGGCACTGGCGATTGCGGGGGCGATGGTTTCCGTTCCACGGGTGGTTGCGACACTCACGCCGGATGCCGTGAGGGCAGCGACTTGACCTGGAGCAGAGGTGGCGGCGGAGACTACAGCGGCTCGGGTTAAGATTTGTGAGAACGCTAATCGAGCTATGCCGTTTTTAGCGGCCATGGTTGTAGTGGCTACAACACCACCAACGACACTCGGAGCCAGATTAGGCGATTGGGTGAGGAGGGCTGAAACGACTTCTATAGCAACTCTCTGAGCCACGAAAGGTTCAGCACGCGTAATAATAAGAGCCGAAACAATATTTGAAATTTGCTGGATTTGCGCGGCATCCCCAGTAAGCAAGGAGAGCGTTGCGTCTGCCATGGCTTGCGGGTTGTTAACATCTACCCCTTGGAGAGCTTGCAGCGTGTTAATCAAGACATCCGGGCTACCTAGGGCGGCAGCGAACATCTGCTGCACCTGACTCGCCTCTTGAACAGCTAAAGCGAGCACTTGAGCGCGCTCCGGTGTAAGGCGGGCCGTCGCTATCGAGTCGAAGAACACCATGCCGGTGGGTAGCACGGTGGCTTGAATATTCATGCTGAATCCGGCTCTAACTTGAACAGAGCGACTGCCATCCTGACTTCCAAAATCCACGCGGCCTTCGGAGACATCGAGATTTACGCGGAATTGGTTGGCATTCGCCCCGCCGACTCTTTGTATCGTCATGCGCCAGATGGTGCCACGGATGCCCGCCGAACCAATCGGAGTGGTGATTTGCATCTCGGAGCCTGGTTTCAGTTTTTTCGACTCTCCGATCATTGTGCCATAATTGAGTGCGAAGTTCGTCTTCGATTCCGTGGGTTCAGAGGGCAGTTCGTTCCATGACTCCTCACTGGCGTCCAAGCTTTTGACCACCGCTTCGTCCGCTCCAACCTTCTCAAGCTGTTGTTTTTTTATTGGTCCACCATCAGCAAATACTACCGCAAAAGAAGATTGCTCAAACTGAGCGATGGAGAAGCTGGAGTTTTCTAGAATTTGGAAAAAAGCGCCGTTGGAGAGGGCTAGGTTCGCTTGACCGCCCGCCCCGGTGACAATGGTGCCTTCGACGGGAATGCGGTCGCCTTTGTGGGCGGGGCGCGGTACCGCGCCGGGTTTGTCGATGATTTGCACCTCTCCAGCGGCATCGACGATCACAGTGATGCCAGGCTTGCTTTCCGAAGTTGAACCTTCATCGGCTTGTCCGGGATCGGATTCTTGCGCAAGAGCACCGGTCGGAGGTAGAAGGCTGAAAAAAAGTGCAATGATGAGCTTCGACACAACGAGCAGGCATTTATAAATCATGTTCTTGAACGGGGTTGGCGGGTGTAAGCTAGTGTTGGTTTTTCATCCGCAATAAAAAATCTCGGCTGAGCCAAAAAACCTGTCGGTTGAATTCTAACCTAGGGGGGGCGCAATAGGGTTTACGGTCTCGGAAAGATCGACTGGCGAGTTGCAATGGGCCTCGGCGACTGGCAAAGCCGGTTCGATAGCGCGGGCTGCGAGATTTGCCTTTGGGGGGGCGGCTGGCTTGGCCGGCTGGCGGCGTGGAATTTCCAAACCTTTCGAAGCGTAGTCCACGACATGCCCCTGATGGAGGAGCCAGTAAAAATCACGCAACAATGCCGTCTCCCGCGCTGTGGCCTCGGAGCCCTCGGGCGCGACGACCTGCGCCAAGAGCGCCTGCCATTGCTTGGCACGCGGCTCGGCAGGATGGGTCTCGAGGTAATCGAGAATCGCCGAGAGGCTCGCCGAAACGGGACTCGCGGCGCGGTCGATCGGACGAGGGCGCGCCACGGAGACATAGGTGATGTTTTCGTGGGCCTTGAAAATCTGAAGTCCGGCTTTGTTGAAATCCTGCCCGAGCAGGTGCGCGATCGGCAGCGGGAAGCGGATGAGATTGTCGAGCTCACGCCGGGCAAGCTCAATCACGGCGGGCGCTGAGTCGTTGACGGCTGCGGAGCCTGGAATGGTGAAATTCTCTCCGGGGTCCAAAATCTCGGTGGCGGCGAGGTTTTTCAAAAAATGCTCCTCGACCTCGGCGAGACTCGCAAGCGCGGCAACCTCGGCGCCTTCAGCGACAGCGATCGGGTGGAAGACATCGCGCATGCTTTGCTCCTGCTTCCATTTGTTGATCGACTCCTCATCGCGGAGCATGCGGATGCGGGTCTTGTAAATATCGAAAGGCACATTCGCGAATCGCTCGGAATGAATCCGGCGAATGCGCATCTGGTAATCGTGGTGGTTAGGCGGCCCGAGGAAAACCCCGCTCATGCCGCATTGGGCGATGACAGGATAGATGCCCTTCGGCGCTTCGACCTCGACACTCTCGCGCCGGTAGAACGACTCGAGGTGTGATTGCAAGATCCATTTAGCAGCATCAGCACGGGTCAGCCATAGCGTGCCATCCTTCACGCATTGGAAAAAAGCTGGCCCGTCCTTGCGACGGAATTCGAGCAGATAGCGCGGGGATTTCTCGAGAACAAGGCGCGCGAGTTCAAAGAGCGAATAGGCCTTGGCTGTTGTCTTGATCTGCTTGATGAGCCCCTCGACGCCGCGCGGTTCAGGGATGAATTTCAGCTCCCAGCCCTGGAGATCGGGAATGCGCGGCGATTGGCTTGCAGGCTGTCGCTCCTCGCGAGGGCGGCGTGGTCCATCTTTGCGAAACGGCAGTTTTTTTCCACCGTGGCCGTGGGGTTTCTCTCCGCCATGGCGATGGGGTTTGTCGCGATTGTCACTGCCGTGGGGACGATGCAGTCGCTGGGTTTTGTGAGGTTTTCGGCGGTGGCGAAAATCGGAATCTTCACCAAAATCCGCTAACCGCTCGTCCTGCCTTGGGCCCATGGCCTCTTCAGAAAACCGCGAGAGTTTGTCAGGAAACGAGGATTCTTTGACCCAAGAGGGCTGGAAACTTTTCAGCAAATCCATTTCCAAGCCGGAAAGGTTCTGAGGTTGATCTTCTTGACTCATGACTACGCTCTGCAGGCGCATCAACCATGGCACCCCTCGCTTGGGCGGGCAAGCCATTTGTGCCGATGAAAATCAGGCGATGCCCGAGTCTTTCAGTCGCTGCTCGATATCGCTGGCTTGGAGCGCATCGGTCAATTCCGCCAACCCGCCCTGCAAGATGCGATCGAGCGAGTAGAGCGAGAGTTTAATCCGGTGGTCGGTCACACGGTTCTCGGCGAAGTTGTAGGTGCGGATTTTTTCCTCGCGTCCGCCGCCGCCGATCAGGCTGCGCCGATGGGCTGAGTATTTCTCCTCCTCCTCTCGGCGTTTGTCCTCGAGCAACCGCGCCCGCATGATTTGCAGCGCGGCCTCCTTGTTCTTCTGCTGGCTGCGGCCATCCTGGCAACGCACGATGCGGCCCGTGGGAATGTGCATCACCTGCACGGCGGAGTCGGTCGTGTTGACCCCTTGGCCGCCCGGCCCTCCAGCGCGGCAGACCTCGATGCGCAAATCCTCAGGCTTGATATCGATATCCACCTCCTCGGCCTCGGGCAATACGGCGACCGTCGCCGTGGAAGTGTGGATGCGCCCCTGCGCCTCGGTGGCGGGAACGCGTTGAACGCGGTGGACGCCGCTCTCGTAGCGAAACCGCCGAAAAACCGCGTCGCCAGAGATCCGGAAAACAACTTCGCGAAAACCTCCCAGATCCGCCGGGCTCGACTCCATCGGCTCAACTTTCAGCCCCAAAGACTCGGCATAGCGCGAATACATTCGAAAGAGATCGGCAGCGAACAGAGCGGCCTCGGTGCCTCCGGTACCAGCGCGAATTTCCACAATGGCATCACGATCCTCGTCCGGCTCGGGCGGCAGCAGGGCGATTTGCACCGAGCGCTCCAGACCGGGCAATGCCTCCTCGATCCGTGCAATCTCCTCGCGCGCCATCTCGGCAAATTCCTTGTCGCCCGATTCGGCCAGGTCTCGGTTCTCGCCCAGCTCCCGCCGAGCCTTGGAAAAAGCCTCCCAATGCGCAAGCAACTCCTTCGTCGTTCCATGCTCGCGCAAAACCTCCCGGGCGTGCGCTGGGTTATCGAACAAGCCGGGCGCCGCAATTTCGCGCTCCAACTCCTCGAAGCGCCGCCGCTTTCGCTCCACCATCGGTTCAAAATCCATATAGAAACGAAAACGGTAAACGGGAGTTCATCCCGTTTACCGTTCGAAAAACTCGCTTGGCGGTCTAGGCCTTCTTCACAAGGCGCGGAGCACGCACCGTACCGTAGCGTTTCTTGAATTTGTCCACGCGTCCGGCGGTATCGACGAACTTCTGCTCACCGGTGAAAAACGGATGGCACGCGGCGCAGATGCCAAGTTTGATGTTCTGCTTGGTCGAGCGAGTCTTGTAGGTCGCTCCGCAAGCGCAGACGATCACGGTCTCTTG
>Ga0209770_10000329_pt1 | contig 26568 bp, 23 predicted proteins | sample LauGreSu1BDMLBDD_2_FD_187572 | JGI IMG/M metagenome (GOLD analysis project Ga0209770, IMG submission 187572) | Freshwater lake microbial communities from Lake Michigan, USA - Su13.BD.MLB.DD (SPAdes) (version 2) | ecosystem: Environmental > Aquatic > Freshwater > Lake | place: Lake Michigan, USA...
GCGAATCGCCCGATTCCGATCATCGCCGACGAGTACGTGGACCCCGCCTTCGGTTCGGGCTGCGTGAAGATCACGCCAGCACACGATTTCAACGATTACGAGGTTGGGCTGCGGCACGACTTGCCGCAGATCAATATTTTCACGCCTGACGCGCACCTGAATGAGCATGCACCCGTACACCTGCAGGGGCTCGATCGCTTCGCGGCACGTGCGCGCATCGTCGAAGAGCTCACCGCGGCGGATCTGCTCGAACGTATCGACAAGCACACGCTGATGGTGCCGCGCGGCGACCGCTCCGGTGCGGTAATCGAGCCGTACATGACTGATCAATGGTACGTGCGCATTCAGCCGCTCGCCGATCCGGCGATCGACGCCGTGCGCTCCGGCCAGATTCGCTTCGTGCCGGAGAATTGGACGAAGACCTACTTCGAGTGGATGCGCAACATCAAGGATTGGTGCATCAGTCGCCAGCTATGGTGGGGTCATCGCATTCCGGCCTGGTACGACGACGCCGGCCGAGTCTACGTCGGGCGTTCCGAAGCTGAGGTGCGTGCGCGGCACGCGCTACCTGCCGAGTGCGCGCTGCGTCAGGACGAAGACGTGCTCGACACCTGGTTCTCCTCGGCGCTCTGGCCGTTCTCGACACTGGGTTGGCCGGATGACACGGCAACTCTTAAGCGGTTCTATCCGACGTCGGTGCTGGTCACCGGGTTCGACATCATCTTCTTCTGGGTCGCCCGCATGATCATGATGGGCCTCAAGTTCATGGACGAGGTCCCGTTTCGGGAGGTCTACGTCCATGGCCTGATCCGTGACTCGGAAGGCCAGAAAATGTCGAAGTCCAAGGGCAATGTGATCGACCCGCTCGACATCGTCGATGGCATTGCCCTCGAGGACCTGGTGCGCAAGCGAACCACGGGCCTGATGCAACCGCGGCTCGCCCCGAGCATCGAAAAAGCCACCCGTAAAGCCTTCCCGGACGGGATCGACGCCTTCGGCACCGACGCGCTGCGCTTCACGTTCGCCTCGCTCGCGACCCAAAGTGCGGATCTGCGCTTCGACTTGGCCCGCGTCGGCGGCTATCGTAACTTCTGCAACAAGCTGTGGAATGCCTCGCGTTTCGTGCTGATGATGCTTGAGGACACCGCTGCCACGGCTGCGAACGCCTCACCCGCCACCACCACCAGCGTGGCAGACCGATGGATCGTCTCGCGGCTCGGGCAGACTCTCGATACCGTCGATCAGGCCTTTGCGGAGTACCGCTTCGACTACGCGGCTTCGGCACTCTACGAGTTCACCTGGTACGAGTTCTGTGACTGGTATCTGGAGCTGACCAAACCCATCCTGCAGGGAGAAGGCGTCAGCGAGGAAGCCAAGCAAGCCACCCGCCAAACGCTGCACCGTGTGCTCGAGGCCCTGCTGCGTGCACTACACCCGCTGATGCCCTTCATCACCGAGGAAATCTGGCAACGCGTCCGCGTGGCTTCAGGCGCCGAAGAAGATGCCGCAGCCACCATCATGACGGCGCGCTGGCCCAAGGCCAGCGATTGGCCGCGCGACACGGCCGCCGAAGCTGACGTAGAGTGGATCAAGACCTTCGTGCTCGGAATTCGGCAGATCCGCGGCGAGATGGACATCAGCCCCTCACGCAAGCTCCCGGTACTGCTCGATCAAGCGAACCATGACGACCTCGCGCGCCTTGCCACCCACGAGACGTACCTCGCACGACTCGCCGGGACCGAATCGATCCGCGTGCTGCCTGCCGGGGCGGTGGCCCCTCCCTCGGCAATTTCCGTCATCGGCGGGATGCGGGCATTCGTGCCGATGGCCGGATTGATCGATCCGCAGGCTGAGGTCTCCCGGCTCGAGAAGCGCATCGGCAAGACACAGGACGAGGTCAAACGCGCGCGCACCAAGCTGTCGAACGAGAACTTCGTGCGCAACGCGCCGGCCGACGTCGTCGCCCAAGAGCAGGCCCGGGTGACGGATTTCGAACGCACGCTCTCCAGCCTCGAAGAGCAGCTCGATCGCGTCAAACAGCTGCTCTGACCGTCATGCTGCGCCTTCTCGTCGTCGTCATTCTACTGCTGGGTCTACTATGGTGGCTGCGTCGCCGTCGGCGCAGACGCAGCGCACAGGAATCCACCGTGGCCTGCGATCCGACCGCGGTGCTGCAAAGCAACGTCCACCTCTATCGCCGACTGCCGCCCGCCTTGCAGGAGCGCTTGTTGCCGAGGCTGGAGGAATTCATCCGCAGGATTCCCTTCACCGGAGCGCGAGGCCTGCAGGTCACCGACGACATGCGTGTCATCGTCGCAGCGCAAGCCTGCATTCCGACACTCGGTAGTGACGAGTACCCGTTCGACGCACTGCACGGCATCACGCTGCATCCGGACGAATTCGTCGTAGAAGAACAGGACGAGGACGAAAGCACGGGTGTCGTTACAGAGGGCTATCGGGCGCTGTCGGGCCAGTCGCTCGACACTGATCGCGTGGTGCTGTCCTGGCGCGATGTGCAGGATGCTGAAACCCGGGAGGACGGCTACAACGTCGTCATCCACGAAATCACTCACTTCCTTGAAGCCAGCCGGCCGGGCGGAGATGCTGCCGCGCATGCGGCGCTTGCGGCGAGCCATGCGGAGCTGTGCCGCGCCGTCGATCGTGGCGAGCCGACCTTGCTGGACCCGTACGGGGCCGAGGATCTGACCGAATTCCTCGCAGTCGCGGCGGAGTTTTTCTTCGAGCGCCCGCGTGATCTGCGCGAGCAACACCCGACCTTGTACGTGCTGCTCCGCGACTCGTTCCGACTCGACCCTGCCGAGTGGCCCGCCGTCTGAGCTGGAGTGGTCGGGCTAGAACTGCTCGGGGTGAAACGCCATCCGCGCATCGAACGCAGCGCGCAAACGAGGCCAGTCGAGTGCGTGGTCTCCACTTGGCATTATCGGCTCACCGAACACGATGCGACGACGCGAATAATCGAGCGCTACCGTGACGATCGGTACGCCCGCTTCGACGGCAATGCGATAGTAGCCATGCTTCCACTGTGACACCTTCTTGCGCGTACCTTCCGGCGCTAGCGTGATGACCATTCGCTCCGCGGCGTTCATCGCCGTCACGGACGCGCCGACCACGTTGCCCGCATGCGCGCGATCGATGGCCACCGCACCGAAGTGACGCCCGAGCGCCGCCCACGGCCAGCGCAAGGCGGTATGTTTGACGAACCACGAACTGTGCAGACGCAGACCGAGATAGGCGAGAAAACCCACCACGAAATCCCAGTTCGAGGTGTGCGGAGCCACGATCAGCACGAACTTGCGCAGATTGGGCAGGTTCCCCTCGACGCGCCACCCGCCCAGCGCAAGACCTATGAGGCCCACCCAGCGCCGCCAACGACTACGCACCTGCGGCACCTCCGCGGGCAGTTGGGGAATACGACTCGCGCTCACGAGTGCCCCACGGTGCTACGACGTGACTCCGGGACCCACCACAGCAACACGCCGCCGAGCAAGAACAGCAAGACGAGCGAAGCAATAGACAGTCGCGAGTTTCCAGTAACCAACGCGACCGTACCGATCAACAGTGGCCCCACGAAACTGCCGAACTTGCCCATCATGTTGTAGAAGCCGAAGAACTCACCGGCTTTGCCTTCGGGCACGAGCCGACCAAAGAAGGACCGAGAAAGACTCTGCACGCCACCTTGCACGAGTCCCACAACGACGGCCAGGGCGAAGAATTCCGGTACTGAGTCGAGGAAGTAGCCGTACACAGTGGCCGCGAGGTACACCGCAATGCACAGCAGTATGCCGCGCTTGGCGCCGATGCGATTGCCAAGCGCACCCAACGCCAGTGCTGATGGAAAGGCGACAAACTGCGTCAGAAGCAACGCCGCGAGCAAACTCGAACTCGGCAAGCCAAGCGCCACGCCATAGTCCACCGCCATGGTGTAGATGGTGTGCACGCCGTCGATGTACAGCCAGTAAGCCAACAGGAACAGGGAAATGTCCCGATAGCGCGCGACTTGCCGAATGGTGCCGCCCAGCGATCGCAATCCATCACGCGCCGCGACGTAGAGACTGACCGACGGACCCTCCACCGCGCGCTCGCGCACATTGCGGGCAAGCGGCAGCATGAACACGAACCACCACACCGCGACGCTGAGGAACGACCACTGGACCGCCTCAGCGGCTCCATCGAGACCGAACCACTGCGGCTTCAGGGTCATCAGCACGTTGAGCGAGAACAGCACGCCACCGCCGAGATAGCCCATGGAATAGCCGAACGCCGAGACCCGATCGAGATCACGCTCCTCGGCCACATCGAGCAGCAGCGAGTCATAGAAGATATTGCTCGCGTTGAAACCAATACAACCCATCATGAAACAGGCGGCGGCCCACCACCATTCGCCTGACCCGATGAAGCCGAGCGCGGCCGTGCCGATGACGCCGAACAACGTCCAGCCAACGAGCTGGCGCTTGCGCCCCGCCGAGCGATCGGCGATTGCACCGAGCACTGGCGCGAGCACGGCGACGATGAGGCCCGCTACGCCGTTGGCAAACCCGAGCCGCGAAGTGCTGACGGTGGGGTCGACCCCCGTGCTCCAATATTGTTGAAAGAACACCGGGAAAAACCCGGCCAGCACGGTGGTGGCGAAGGCCGAATTGGCCCAGTCGTACAGCGCCCAGGAAACGGTATCGCGGCGCTTGTACGGACTCGTCATTTCAGTTGGCCTGCTCGCGTGTTTCCCGGAACGTGATTCCCGGCCAACGCTCGATGATCAGACCGAGATTGACCCTCGAAGGAGCAAGATATACGAGTGCGCCGCTGTGATCCACCGCGAGGTTCTCGTACGCCTTGGCGCGAAACTCCGCCAGCATTTTGTCGTCCGCGCATTGCACCCAACGGGCCGTGTGAACGCCGATCGGTTCGAAGGCGCATTGCACCGCGTACTCGTCCTGCAAGCGGAATGCGACGACTTCGAACTGCAGTTGACCGACTGCACCCAGGATCTGGTCGTTGTTGCGCAATGGACGGAACAACTGAGTGGCGCCCTCCTCACACAATTGCCCGAGACCCTTGGAGAGGGCCTTCATCTTCAGCGGATCCTTGAGCACGGCACGACGGAACATTTCCGGTGCGAAATTCGGTATGCCCGTGAAGCCGAGGTCCTCGCCTTCGGTGAACGAGTCGCCGATGTTGATCGTGCCGTGGTTGTGCAAGCCGATGATGTCGCCCGCGTAGGCCTCATCGGCAGCCGAGCGATCAGAGGCCAAGAAGGTCAACGCATCGGCGATGCGCACGTCCTTGCCGAGACGCACGTGTCGCATTTTCATGCCACGGCTGTAGCGACCTGAGCACAGCCGCAAGAACGCGATTCGGTCGCGGTGCGCCGGGTCCATATTGGCCTGGATCTTGAACACGAAACCTGTGAGCTTCGCTTCGTCGGGCTGCACCATGCGCTGTCGCGTGGCCCGAGGCAACGGACCCGGCGCGAAGCGTGTGAAGGACTTGAGCAACTCCTCGACCCCAAAGTTCGCGATCGCCGAGCCGAAGAACACGGGGGTCTGCCTGCCCGCGCGGTACGCGGCCAGATCGAAGGCCTGCGTTGCGCCACGCACGAGTTCGATCTCTTCATCGAAGGCCGCGGCCGCATCGCCGAGCAGTTCCCGACCCTCTGCACTATGCAGACCCTCAATGACGACGTTCTCGCCGACTCGCCCGCGTTCGCCCGCCTCGTAGACGTAGATGCGGTCCTCGCCGAGGTGGTAGATCCCCTTCAGCTCGCGACCCATGCCAATGGGCCAGGTGACAGGCGCCGTCGCGATGCCGAGCACGCGTTCGATTTCGTCGAGCAACTCGATGGGTGCGCGTCCGTCGCGGTCTAGCTTGTTGATGAACGTCATGATCGGCGTGTCGCGCAGGCGACAGACCTCCATCAACTTGATGGTGCGTTCCTCGACGCCCTTGGCACAGTCGATAACCATCAACGCCGAGTCGACGGCGGTCAGGGTGCGATACGTGTCTTCCGAAAAGTCCTCGTGCCCCGGCGTATCGAGCAGATTGACGATGCAATCGTTGTACGGAAACTGCATCACCGAGGATGTCACGGAGATGCCACGCTGCTGCTCGAGGCGCATCCAATCGGAGGTGGCATGGCGTGCGGCCTTGCGCCCCTTGACGGTACCGGCGAGCTGAATTGCACCCCCGAACAACAGCAACTTCTCGGTCAGCGTGGTTTTGCCCGCGTCCGGATGGGAAATGATCGCAAACGTGCGCCGACGCGCGACTTCTTCGACGAGATTCACCGCTGCACCGCCGTCGTTACAAAGAAAGCCGCATCACGATCGCATCCTCGCGACCGTGCTCAGCCTGGTAATAGCCGCGGCGCACGCCGATCTGCTGCATCCCGAGTGAGTGATAGAGACGCACGGCGATAGGATTGCTTGGTCGAACCTCGAGAAACAGATCGTGCGCGCCTGTGGATCGAGCCAGCTCGATGAGGTGCAGCATCAAGTGTCGCCCGAGACCCCGAAAACGAAAATCCGCGTGCACGCAAACGTTGAGCACGTGCGCCTCGCCGGCCCCCACGCTCAGGATGCCGTAGCCGACGAACAGATGGTCGAGTTCGGCGACACGACAGATATATCCCGCCCGCAGGCAGTCGCGGAAGATTCCCTCGCTCCACGGGAACGCATAGGCCGAACGCTCGGTGACAACGACATCGCCGACGTCGCTCTCGAGCATGCGACGCATCGTCAGGCGCGGCATCGGCAGGTTTTGGGCGGCGGTGGCCATCAGCGATGTTCAGCGTGTATCCGACGGGCGTATTTAAGATCTTCCCAGGCCTTGCGCTTCTCGGCAGGCGTGCGCAGCAGGTAGGCCGGATGATACGTGACAACGACCGGGGTGTTGAGGGGCGGCGCCGCATGGACGCTGCCGCGCAATGCGCCGAGCGGCTGATCGGTGCCGAGCAGGCTCTGCGCGGCCACCCGACCGAAGGCAAGAATCAGGCGCGGACGCACCTGCCGTATCTGCTGGTGCAGGTAAGGGAGGCACTCGGCGATCTCGGCGGAGGACGGGTCACGATTATCGGGCGGACGACATTTGAGGATGTTCGCGATGAACACGCTCTCGCGGGTAAGGCCGATCGCAGCCAACATTGCATTGAGCAGTTGCCCCGCCGCGCCGACGAACGGCTCGCCCCGTGCATCCTCCTCAGCGCCCGGCGCTTCGCCCACCACCATCCATTCGGCCTCTCGATCGCCGACACCAAACACGGTTTGCGTACGGCAGGCATGAAGACCACAGCGCTGGCAGGAAGCGACCGACTGCTGCAGTGCCGTCCAGTCGTCTGCTGTCGAGATTGCGTTGCTGGAGTCAACTGCCGTCGCCTCAGCACTCTCCGCAGCGGGCTGGACGCGGCGCGTCCATTCGTCGATGCCTAGCGCCTGCAGATACTGGCTGCGTCGGGCGCGCTCAACCATGACCGGCGGGCGACTCGCCCGGCCCGCGTGGTCCGCCGCGGCGCAGCCGACGCACGAACCACATGAACGGCGCCGACAGCGCGTAGCACGAGTACAGAAACAGCAGCATCGGCGAGGGCTGGACGGCGACGAGCGCGAGCGAGATCGGCACGATGACAAAATAGAAAAACTTCACGCGGGCATTCCAGTCGATCTGCTTAACGCTGGTGTACGGAAAACTCGAAACCATCAATCCGCCTGCAATCAGGCACACCGAGAACGTCAGACTGAGCCCAAGCAAACCCGGATCGGTCCACTCGCTGGAAAACCATACGAACGCCGACACGAGACCTGCAGCAGAGGGGCTGGGCAGACCCTCGAAGTAGCGCTTGTCGAGAGTGGCCGCGCGAGCATTGAAGCGCGCGAGTCGCAGTGCCGCACACACGGCATAGATGAACGAGGCGATCCAGCCGAAGCGACCCCAGGCATCGCCGTACTCGGAGATGGCCGCGAAACCCCACTGGTAGGCGACCAGAGCCGGCGCAACGCCGAAGGACACCATGTCCGCGAGGCTGTCGTACTCCTTGCCAAACACGGACTCGGTGCCCGTCCAGCGGGCCACTCGGCCGTCCATGCCGTCGAAAATCATGGCCACGAAAAGGGCCAAGCCTGCCGCGCTGAAATCCCCGTTGATGGCCGAGACGATGGCGAAAAAACCGCAGGCCAGGCACGCCGTGGTCAGCAGATTCGGCAACAAGTAAATGCCACGGCGGGTGGGGACGGGACGGGGTTCAGGCGATGTCGAAGGATCGTTCACCAGCCCATCATAGGGGCGCAAACCTTTCGGGACAATCGCCGCCCCCGTAACATGTCGCCCCTCGCACCCAGCCGGAGCCGCTCTCAGTCATGCGTTGGTCCAGATATCCGATCAATACCGTCAAGGAAACCCCCTCGGAAGCCGAAGTTATCAGCCACCAGCTAATGCTGCGGGCAGGGCTGATTCGGCGCCTCGCCGCAGGCATCTACACGTGGACACCGCTCGGGCTGCGCAGCCTGCGAAAGGTCGAGGCGATCATCCGCGAGGAAATGGATCGCGCCGGAGCGCTCGAGGTGCTGATGCCGGCCGTGCAGCCTGCGGAGCTATGGCAGGAGTCGGGGCGCTGGGAGCAATACGGACCCGAACTGCTGCGCCTGAAGGATCGACACCAGCGTGACTTCGTCATCGGCCCGACGCACGAGGAAGTCATCACCGACCTCGCGCGCCGTGAATTGAAAAGTTACCGGCAGCTGCCGGTGAACTTCTACCAGATCCAGCTGAAGTTCCGCGACGAGATCCGGCCGCGATTCGGCGTGATGCGCGGTCGCGAATTCATAATGAAGGACGCCTACTCGTTCCACGCCTCGCAGGAGTCGCTGCAACAGGGATACGATGTGATGCGCGAAGCCTACGTGCGCATGTTCAAGCGCATGGGTCTCGAGTTTCGTCCGGTCAAGGCTGACACCGGCTCGATCGGCGGCACGGCATCGGAGGAATTTCAGGTGCTGGCCGATTCCGGCGAAGACGCCATCGCCGTCTCGGATGGGGCCGATCAGTACGCGGCGAACCTCGAGCTCGCGCCTGCCCTGCCCCCGTCGGCGCCACGCGCCGCAGCACTCGAGACGCTCACCAAGGTCGCCACACCCGGGTGTCGCACGATCGAACAACTCTGCAGCTTCATGAACGTGCCGGCCACGCAGACGCTGAAATTGCTGATGGTCGAAGGCAGCGAGGGCGCCGTGGTCGCGATCTTGCTGCGCGGCGATCATGAATTGAACGTCATCAAGGCACAGAAGCTGCCGGGCGTCGCGACGCCCCTGCGCATGGCGGCACGCGAGGCGGTCATCGCCGCGACCGGCTGTGAGCCCGGCTACCTCGGGCCGATCGGCCTGCGCTGCCCGGTCTATGCCGATCACGCGGCCGTGGCGCTGGCCGATTTCATCTGTGGAGCCAACGAACTCGATCAGCACTATCGCGGTGTGAACTGGCAACGCGATCTACCCGAGCCAACCGCCGTCGACGTACGCAACGTCGTCGCTGGCGATCCGAGCCCGGGCGGCAACGGAACGCTCGGTATCCGGCGCGGCATCGAGGTGGGCCACATCTTTCAACTCGGTCGCAAGTACAGCGAGGCGATGCAGGCCTCCGTGCTCGACGAAGCAGGCAAACCCGTCACGATGTACATGGGGTGCTACGGCATCGGCGTCACGCGCATCGTCGCCGCAGCGATCGAGCAAAACCATGATGCCGCCGGCATCCTCTGGCCCGAGCCGCTCGCACCGTTTTACGTCGTACTGGTGCCGCTCAACGCGGCCAAGTCGCCTCGCGTCCAGGCCATGGCCGAATCGCTGTACGAGCAACTCCTCGCGCGCGGCGTCGAGGTTCTGCTCGACGATCGCGATGCCAGACCCGGCGTCAAGTTCGCCGACGCCGAGCTGATCGGCATCCCGCATCGCCTCGTTATCTCCGATCGCGGCATCGATTCGGGAAACCTCGAATATCGCCATCGACGTGCAGCCGACAACGAAGCCTGGCCTGTGGCCGAGGTGATCGACCGCCTGCTCGCTCGTCGAAACACCCACCCGAGATCCGCGCCATGACACTGTCCGTGGAGATCCTCGTCGTGTACTACTCGCGTCATGGCGCGACGGCGGAACTCGCGCGTCAGGTGTGCCGCGGCATCGAGACCGTGGCCGGAGCCAGCGCCTGTTTGCGCAGCGTGCCACCGGTCTCGGCCGAGAACGAGAGGCCGGTCACGCTGGTGCCCGAAGCCGGCGCACCTTGGGCAACGGCGGATGACCTGCGCCGCTGTGACGGGCTGCTGATCGGCAGTCCTACGCGGTTCGGCAACATGGCAGCGCCACTCAAATATTTCCTCGACGGTACGAGCGCGCTGTGGGCCGCGGGCGCCCTCGCCGGAAAACCCGCCGGTGCGTTCACGGGCAGCAGCAGCCTGCATGGCGGACAGGAGAGCACCCTGCTATCGATGATGATTCCGCTGCTGCACCACGGCATGTTGATCGTCGGCGTGCCCTACTCCGAAGCCGCCTTGTCGACCACGCGCTCAGGAGGCACGCCCTACGGCGCCTCACACCTCACGCCGCATGGTACGGCCGTGCAGTTGCGCGACGAAGAGAAGCTGATTGCCCAGGCGCACGGTGCGCGAGTCGCGGAGGTGGCGCTCGCGATCAAGTCCCATCGAGCAGCGCACGCACGAAAGGCACCGTGAGACGACGCTGCGCCGACAGCGACGCCACGTCGATGTCATCGAGCAGTCGACACAGGCTCGCCATGTCGCGAGGCGAACGCCGCAGCAGATAGCGCGCTGTGTCTTCAGGCAGGTCGAGACCTCGCCCGGCGGCGCGGCGCGTCAACGCCTCGTGCTGCGCTGCCTCATCGAGCGGATGCATGACGAATACCTCGCTGGCTGCAAATCGCGAGCCGATATCAGCCAGCGTCCACGGCAGAGCGGCGGGTGGCTGGCTCGCCGAGACCAGCAGACTGCGCTGACGCTCCTCAAGCCTGCGATAGGCCGAAAACAGGGCGCGCTCGGCGGTCGGTTGGCCAATCACCGTGTCAAGATCGTCGAGGCACAGCAAGTCCACCTCGGCCGCGCTCTCGAGGGCTGCGGCTGCACCATCACCTGCCGGTAGCGTCGCAAGCGGCAGATAGGCGACGCGCAGCGCCAACGGAACGGCTGCGCAGACGGCGTGCAGCAAGTGGGTACGTCCGGATCCGCTCGGTCCGCACACCCATACGACGGCACGTTCGCCCGCGGTCATGGATCGCAAGCGCGCGAGCACTTGCGTGTTCGGGCCCGCGACGAAAGAGTCGAAGGTCGCGCGATCCTGCAGGCGCACACCGAGGGGCAGTTGCTGCATGATCATCGAGCCGGCAGGTGCCACGCCTGCCGCGCGAACCGCGCCAGATAATCGGCACCGGAGGCGACCGTGGTCGCGAATGTCACCATGGAGAGCACCAGCACGAAGTGACTCCCCGCCGGTACGCCGGCAGCCACCAGCAACACCACCACGAGCACGGCGATCTGCAGCGCCGTATTGATCTTTGAAATCACGCTGGGTCGACCTTTGGGGTCACCGAACCACAGTCGATAAATGATGGCGCCTGCCGAAATAAGCACGTCCCGCGCAATCGCGGCGGTTGCGAGCCAGACCGGCACGAGGCCTTGCCACGTCAGGGCGAGAAAAACGGCTACCAGCAAGATCTTGTCGGCCAGAGGATCGAGCGCGCGCCCAAGATCGGAGACCCAGTTGAAGCGTTTGGCGAGGTAGCCGTCAACGCCATCGGACACTGCGGCCACGGCGAACAACAGCAACGCCAGGACGTAATCGCCCTCATTGATCGCCGACACCGTCGGCCAGGTCAGCGCGATGCGCAGCACGCAGATCGCATTCGGCAGGTGACGCAGCATGTCAGCTCACCGTTGCAGCCGATACGTCGGCGTGGCGCTGGCAGCCGCATCGCGACGCAGCCGCGCGCTGCCAGCCAGCGCCGACTGCAGGCCTTGGGCGCCGCCCGGCAACTGCACTTCGAACAAGGCCGCGTCGGATTCGACGGCGCGCACCCCCACCGCGCGGACCCCGAGCAGCCCGGCGAGCACACGTTGTACATCGGCGTAATCCTGCAAGGTGGCGACGCCCACCACTCGCAGCGTAGTCGTCTCCACCACCTGTGCGATCGCCGCCTGCGCGCCGATCGCCAAGGTGTCCGCGGCACCCTCGATGCCCGCGGTCACCCCGCCGGTGAACACAGCGGGCGCCACGCCATCGAACAAGGTCCATTGCCAGTCGGCACCATCGGCCTCACCGAGCAGAGCCACGTCGGCCCCGGCACGGCGCGCCGCGGCCAGCGCTGCGCTCGCATCGACCGCCGAGCCGGCGGTGAGGCCCGCGCTGCTTGCGGACATCAGTCGCAAGGGCAAACCACGCTCGAGCGCCGCGTTCTCGAGCGCGGTGCGCGTCGCTGCGGCATCGGCGCCCGCAGGCGCCGTGGCGATGACTCCCAGGACCAATGGTCGCTCACGGGCCCACAGGGGCTGCTCGAGCGCGAGCAGACTGCGTTCAATGGCGGCCGCATCGAGCGTAATGCGAGGCGCACTACTGCCGGTCGCGGGCCGCACGATCTGCACGTAGCGGCGGGCATCACGGACGAGCGGCGCCAGCGCGGGATCGGTGGCTGCGGCACGACGCCCGGTCAAGCGTACGAGCACGATGCGCATGGCCTCGGCAAAACCGGCCTCACCGGTGGACTGGACGGTAACCTCGCCAATGGCCGCGGGCTGCGCCGCAGGCACCGATGCGGCGCACAAGAGGAGCGCCACGCCCGCCAACCAGGCGCGGGGGCGACGCCTAAACAGGATGCTCATGGGCGAATAGCCTACAATACCGCACCGCTATTTCCCCACCCCTCGCGACCATGACAGACACACCACCGAAAACCCAAGGGCTGACCTATCGCGACGCCGGTGTGGACATTGACGCCGGCGATGAGTTGGTCGAGCGGATCAAGCCCCTCGTCAAGCGCGCGAGACGCCCGGAGGTTCTGGCCGGCATCGGCGGATTCGGCGCGCTGGTGGAGCTGCCGGAAGGTCGCTGGAAGCGCCCCGTACTCGTTTCGGGCACCGATGGCGTCGGTACGAAACTGCGATTGGCGATCGACACGGGTCGGCATGACACCATCGGCATCGACCTCGTCGGCATGTGCGTCAACGACGTAGCCGTCCAGGGCGCAGAGCCGCTGTTTTTCCTCGACTACTATGCGACGGGCAAACTCGACGTCGATGTAGCCGAAAGCGTGATCGCGGGCATCGTCGAGGGTTGTCGACTCGCCGGTTGTGCGCTGGTGGGCGGCGAAACGGCCGAGATGCCGGGCATGTACCACGGCGGTGACTACGACCTGGCGGGCTTCTGTGTCGGCGTTGTGGAGAAAGACGCCATCATCGATAGCAGTCGAGTTGGCGTCGGCGATGCTGTGATCGGTCTCGCCTCCTCCGGTCCGCATTCGAATGGCTACTCCCTGATCCGTCGCTTGCTGACGCTCGGCAACGCAACGGCTGAAACCCAACTCGAAGGACGCTCGCTGTTTGATCGCTTGCTCGCACCGACGCGCATCTACGTGCCCGCCATGCTGGCGCTGACCAAAGCCATGCCGGTGCACGGCTTTGCCCACATCACAGGCGGCGGCCTGACCGACAACATCCCACGCGTGCTGCCGGCGCATTGCGGAGTGCGACTGCAGCGTTCGCAGTGGGCCCGCGATCCCGTGTTCGAGTGGCTGCAGCGCACCGGCAACATCGCCGATGCCGAAATGTATCGCACCTTCAACTGCGGCATCGGCATGGTGGTCATTGTGCCAAGTCACGCAGCCGATGCGGCGCTCGCGGTGCTGCGCGCACAGGGCGAGACGGCGGCGATCATCGGCCAGGTGTGCGCGGGCAGCGGCGACGTCGTCATCGAGTGAGCAACGCCCGAGCACCCCGACGGATTGCAGTGCTGATCTCCGGCACCGGCAGCAACATGCTGGCGCTGCTCGACTCCTGTGCACGCGGTGACATCGAGGGCGAAGTGGTTACGGTGCTCTCCGACCAACCGGAGGCCGCGGGCCTTGCCAAGGCAACCGCCCGCGGCATTGCCGTACAAGCACTGCCCTTTGAGCCCGATGAATCACGGCACGACCACGATCGTCGCTTGCGACGCGCCATCGAGGACAGCGCCGCCGAGCTTGTGGTGCTCGCGGGTTACATGCGCCTACTCGATGAGCAGTTCGTGCAGCACTTTGCCGATCGCCTGCTCAACATCCACCCCTCGTTGCTGCCGCGGCACAAGGGCCTGCACACCCACCGGCGTGTGCTGGAAGCCGGCGACCCGATACATGGGGCGAGCGTGCACTACGTGACCCCGGAGCTCGACGGTGGACCCTGCGTGCTGCAGGGATGCGTGGCGGTGCGCCCAGACGATGACGCCGAGTCGCTGCGCCTTGCAGTGCATCGAATCGAGCACGTGATTTACCCTAGGGTGGTCGGCTGGGCCACAGCGGGTCGGCTGAAGCTCGTCGAAGGCCTGCCGACTCTCGATGGCGCGCTGTTGCAGCAACCGATCAGAGAGGAGTTTTCACGCTCATGAGACCTCGCCGGACACCGCGCCTCGTCACCCTCGGTAGCGCGCTGCTCGCCCTGTCCTCATGCCTGGCCGCGATGAACACGCTTGCCACGACGCCCCCACTCGAACCCTTCCAGGCGAGTTTCGAAGTGGTGTTTCGCGGCATGAATGCCGGCATGAGCAGCCTCGAACTCACTCGCGACAACGGCAATCGTTGGCGTTACGTGTCACGCAACGAGGCACGCGGTCTCTTCAAGCTCGCACTGCCCGGGGAAATTCGACAGACCAGCGTATTCGTGCTGGAGGACGACAAGCCGCGCCCGGTGCGTTATGCCGCTGACGATGGCACCAAGGCGACTGACAAGGACATCGCGCTCGAGTTCGACTGGACGGCTGGCCGAGTTCGCGGCACCGCAGAGCGCAAGCCCGTCGACCTGCCGCTGCAAGCGGGTCTGCAGGATGGCATGTCGGTGCAGATCGCCTTGCTCCGCGCCCTGGCGGCTGGCGAGCGTCCCGGCGGCTTTCGTCTCATCGACAAGGACGAGATCAAGGAATACCTCTACGTCGATGAGGGTCGAGCCACGCTACGCACTGTGGCCGGAGAACTGGACACCGTCGTCTGGTCGAGCCGCCGACCGAACTCAGATAGGGTGACCCGCGTTTGGTACGCGCCCTCACTCGGCTTCCTGCCGGTGCAGGCGGAACGCAAGCGTGGCGATCGACTGGAATGGTCGATGCGCTTGAAGACCTACCGCCGCTAGGTACGCGGCAGCGTCACACCCGTCTGCCCCTGGTACTTGCCGCCACGATCGCGGTAAGAGGTGGAGCACACCTCGTCGCTCTCGAAGAACAGCATCTGCGCGACACCCTCGTTGGCGTAGATCTTGGCGGGCAGCGGAGTGGTATTGGAGAACTCCAGCGTCACGTGCCCTTCCCACTCGGGCTCGAGCGGCGTCACGTTGACGATGATTCCGCAACGGGCATACGTCGACTTGCCAAGACACACCGTAAGCACACTGCGCGGGATACGGAAAAACTCGACGGTGCGAGCGAGCGCAAACGAATTCGGCGGGATGATGCACACATCCGAATCGACGTCGACGAAACTCTTTTCATCGAAGGCTTTCGGATCGACGATGGTCGAGTTGATGTTGGTGAAGATCTTGAACTCGCGCGCGCAGCGCACGTCGTAGCCGTAACTTGAAGTGCCGTACGAGATGATCCTGTGCCCGTCGACGGTACGAACCTGCCCGGGTTCGAAGGGCTCGATCATGCCGTGCGATGCAGCCATGCGACGGATCCAGTGATCGGATTTGATGCTCATGTGTCCTCGACGATGATTTTCGGAAAGGCGCCGCTACGATCGCGGGAGCGGCGCGCCAACTCGCCCGCCGTGCGACGCGCCAGCGCCAGAAAAGCCTCGGCGCGAGGGCTCGAGGGCGCAGCGACCACACTCGGTCGACCGCCATCGGCCTCCTCGCGCACGCGCGCATCGAGCGGCAATGAACCGAGCAACTGCACGTCGTACTGCGCCGCCATCCGCTCACCCCCACCCGCACCGAACACGTGCTCGGCGTGTCCGCAGTTCGTGCAGACGTGGACCGCCATGTTCTCGATGATCCCGAGGACGGGCACATTCACTTTCTCGAACATGCGCAATCCCTTGCGTGCATCGGCAAGCGAAATATCCTGCGGCGTGGTGACGATCACCGCGCCCGAGACCGGCACTCGCTGCGACAGCGTCAGCTGGATGTCGCCCGTGCCTGGGGGCATGTCGACGACGAGGTAATCGAGTTCGCCCCATTCGGTGTCGGCCAGCAACTGGTTGAGCGCCGAAGTGACCATGGGGCCGCGCCACACCATCGGCTGCTCGACATCGACGAGAAACCCGATCGACATGGCGACAACGCCGTGCGCGCGCAACGGCTCAATGCGCTTGCCATCGCGCGAACTCGGCCGTTGGCCCTGCAAACCCAGCATGATCGGCTGCGAGGGGCCGTAGATATCGGCATCGAGCAAACCGACTCGTGCGCCCTGCGCCGCCCAAGCGAGCGCAAGATTCGCCGCGACGGTCGACTTGCCGACGCCGCCTTTGCCTGAGGCGACGGCTACCACGTTTTTGATGCCAGGCAGCGGCGTGAGACCCCGCTGGACGGCATGCGAAGTGATATTGGCTTGCAGCGTAACGACGACCGGCTCTGTCATCCCTTGAGCGGCGAGGTGCTGCTGTAGCGCCGCTTGCAGCGAGGCGGCATAGCCCTCGACGGGGAGGCCAAGCGCGAGCGTGACACGCCAGCCCTGGCCATGACGCTCGAGGCTCCGAATCGCCTTTGCCTCGGCCAGCGACTGACGCAAATTGGGTTCGACGAACTGGCCGATCGCGGCCTGCAGGGCGGTCGTGTCGTGTGTCTCCGGCATCCGTCAATTCTAGCCGGTACGCGCCGGGATCGCGTATCGCTTGTGCGATAATTGCTCGATGGCACGCCAGATCCTCGTTACCAGCGCCCTGCCCTACGCCAACGGCCCCCTGCACCTCGGACACATCATCGAGGCGGTGCAGACCGACGTCTGGGTACGTTTTCAGAAAATGCAGGGCAACGACTGCCTCTACGTCTGCGCCGAAGACACCCACGGCACGCCCATCATGATCAAGTCGCAGACCGAAGGCGTCACGCCGGAGGCGCTGATCGCGCGCGTGGCCGAGGAGCACCGAGCCGACTACCGCGACTTCCTCATCGGTCACGACCACTTCCACTCGACCCACAGCGACGAGAATCGGCATTTCACCGACCTGATGTTCGAGCGACTGAACTCCGCCGGACACATCACGCGTCGCAGCGTCCGCCAGGCCTACGACGAGACGGCGGGGATGTTCCTGCCCGACCGTTACGTGCGCGGCACGTGCCCGACCTGCAAAACGCCGGACCAGTACGGCGACAGTTGCGAGGCCTGCGGCGCCACGTACACGCCGGCCGATCTGCTCGAGCCCAAGTCCACGATCTCGGGTACCCCGCCGGTGTGGCGCGAATCCGAGCATCTTTTCTTTGCCCTCGGACATTTCGACGCCATGCTGCGCGAGTGGGTGACGAGCGGTTCGCTGCAACCGGCTGTGCGCGCCAAGCTTGATGAGTGGTTCGCAGCCGGACTGCAGGACTGGGACATCTCGCGCGATGCGCCGTATTTCGGGTTCGGCATCCCGGGTCATCCGGGCAAGTATTTCTACGTCTGGTTCGATGCGCCAATCGGCTATCTCGGCAGCTTCAAGGCGCTCTGCGCCCGACGCGGACTCGACATGGACCACTACCTGAAGTCGGACTCACCGACTGAGTTGCACCACTTCATCGGCAAGGACATCAGCTACTTCCACACGCTGTTCTGGCCGGCCGTGCTGCATGGGTCGGGGTTCCGCCGCCCGACCGCTGTACACGTACACGGGTTTCTGACCATCAACGGCCAGAAGATGTCGAAGTCGAGGGGCACGTTCATCACCGCGCGCCGCTACCTCGAGCATCTACCCGCTGAGCCACTGCGCTACTACTTTGCCGCCAAACTCGGCGCCGGCGTCGACGACATCGATCTGTCGCTCGAGGATTTCACGGCCCGCGTCAACTCTGATCTCGTCGGCAAGCTCGTCAACATCGCCAGTCGCTGCGCAGGCTTCGTCGCCCGCTCGGGCGGTCGCCTCGCGACTGACCTACCCGAACCTGAACTGCATGCGGAGTTTGCCGCTGCGGCGCCGCGGATCGCCGCGCTCTACGAAGCGCGCGATTACTCCCAGGCGATGCGCGAGATCATGCTGTTGGCCGATCGTGCGAACCAGTACGTTGATGCCCGCAAGCCTTGGGCGCTCGCGCGCGATCCGCAGCAAGCGCAGGCAGCGCTGGCCGTGGCGACACAAGGGATCAACCTGTTCCGCGTGCTGATGTTGTATCTGGCGCCCGTGTTGCCGCAGATGGCCTGCAAGGCCGCGGCGTTCCTCGGCACACCGCTCGCGCGTTGGAGCGAGGCCGACACGCCTCTGCTCGGCAGTGAGTTGGCCGCCTACGAGCCGCTCGCCACTCGGCTTGAGCCCAAGGCCGTTGCTGCGCTTGTGGCACAGCCCGATACGACCGCTGCGACGGCGCCCGCCATTGCGACGGCGCCAGTGAAAGCCACGGCGCCCGTCGCGTCCACGGCACCCGCGCCTATCACGGCAGCGGCGGCCACATCGACGGAGCCCGCGACCATCGGCATCGACGATTTCACGAAAGTGCAGTTGCGTATCGCCGAAGTTTTGGCCGCCAGCACGGTCGAGGGCTCGGACAAGCTCCTCAAGCTCACGCTCGGACTCGGCGACAGCCAGCGCACCGTCTTCTCCGGCATTCGCAAGTCCTATTCGCCGGAATCGCTGATCGGCAAGCGGGTCGTGCTCGTTGCCAATCTGGCGCCACGCAAGATGCGTTTTGGTGTCTCCGAAGGCATGGTGCTGTGCGCGACGGACGAGAACGATCGAGTGTTCCTGCTGACCGCCGACGAGGGTGCGGCCGGCGGCATGCCCATCAGTTGAGTGTCGGCGCATGGGGCACACAGCCAGCGTCGACGCCATTGACGCGCTGCTGCCGCAAACGCAGTGCACGCGCTGTGGCTACAACGGCTGTCTGCCCTACGCGCAGGCCCTTGCGAGTGACGAAGCCGCGATCAACCGCTGCCCACCGGGTGGCAGTGACACCATCCAACGTCTTGCCGAGTTGCTCGACACGCCCGTGCTGCCGCTGGATGCGAGCTGCGGCGTGGAGTCTACGCCGCAAGTGGTATGGATCGACCCGCAGCGCTGCATCGGCTGCGCGCGCTGCCTGCCCCCCTGTCCCGTGGACGCCATCGTCGGGGCACAACGGCAGCTGCACGTGGTGCTGGAGGATCGCTGCACGGGCTGCGAGCTGTGCATCGCACCGTGCCCGGTCGACTGCATCGTGCTGCGCCCCCGAATCGCCGAACATGGCCATACGCCCGAGCCTGCGGACAATCGGCATCGGTATCACACCCACACCGCACGCCGCGAACGACGCGAGACCGAGCGCCTCGCGCTGCTGGCCGAGCGCAAGCGTGCGCTGAGCACCCCCGCTGCACCATGAAGCCCGCTGCACGCCAAACGATGTTCGAACGCCTGCGGGCCGGCAATCCGAACCCGACGACGGAGCTCGAGTACTCCACACCGTTCGAGTTGCTGGTCGCGGTGATCCTTTCGGCGCAAGCGACCGATCGCAGCGTCAACATCGCTACGCGCAAACTGTTCCCAGTTGCCAACACGCCGGCGGCGATTCTGGCACTCGGCGATGACCTCGCCGGTTACGTGAAGAGCATCGGGCTCTACAAGGGCAAGGCGAAGAACATCCTCGCCACCTGCCGCATCATTCTCGAGCAGCACGGGAGCGAGGTGCCGCGCACGCGAGAGGCGCTCGAAGCGCTGCCTGGCGTCGGTCGAAAAACCGCAAACGTGGTGCTCAACACGGCCTTCGGCGAGCCGACCATGGCCGTCGATACCCATATCTTCCGGGTGGCGAATCGGACTGGGCTGGCTCCCGGCAAGACGGTGCTCGCGGTCGAGAAAAAACTTCTCAAGAACATTCCCGAGGAGTTCTTGAAGGACGCCCATCACTGGCTGATCCTGCACGGCCGATACGTGTGCAAGGCGCGCAAGCCCGCCTGCCCCGCATGCGGCATCGCGGACCTCTGCACTTTTCGTCGCAAGACGCGGGCGGACTCGTGAGCCTGTTGTTCGGTGGCTCGCGTGACGAACTGCGCCGCGGCTGGCTGCAGGCCTGGCAGCAAGCCCGTGCGGGTGCCTTGCTGACGCCACTCGAGACGCAGCTTGCCGCCATCGTCGGCGAGCACCCGGAGTATCACCTGTGGCTGGAACAAGGCGATGCCGCGCTGCAAGCAGACTTCGGTCCCGAGAGCGGTCGTACGAACCCGTTTTTGCATTTGTCGATGCACATGGCGCTGCGCGAGCAAGTCGGCACCGATCGGCCGGCCGGCATTCGCCGCATCCACTCGCGCCTTAGCCGCCAGCACGGGGCGCACGACGCCGAGCACCGCATGATGGAGGCGCTCGGGCGAGCGCTTTGGGAGGCGCAGCGTGCCGGCACGGCGCCCGATGAGCGCCGTTACCTAGAGGATCTCGAACGACTGATCAGCACTCGCCGCTGAGGCTATTTTTTCTTTGGCACGTAAAGATCAGTGAGCGTGCCCTCGAACGCTTCGGCCGAGAACGCGATCGATTCGGACAACGTCGGATGCGGATGGATCGTCAAGCCGACATCCGATGCGTCCGCACCCATCTCGATGGCCAGTGCAATCTCACCGATCAATTCGCCCGCATTCGGGCCGACGATCCCGCCACCAAGAACCCGGTGAGTCTGCGGATCGAAAAGCAACTTGGTGAAGCCTTCGTCACGCCCCTGCGCGAGTGAGCGACCGCTCGCCGCCCAAGGGAACATGCCCTTTTGCACGGCGATGCCCTTGGACTTGGCTTCGGCTTCGGTCAGGCCTACCCAAGCCACTTCGGGATCGGTATAGGCCACCGACGGGATGACCCGCGCGTCGAAGGCGCGCTTCTCACCGGCGATCACCTCCGCGGCGACCTTGCCCTCGTGGCTGGCCTTGTGCGCGAGCATCGGCTGGCCCACCAGATCGCCGATGGCGAAAATGTGCGACACGTTGGTGCGCATCTGCTTGTCGACGGCGATGAAGCCGCGCTCGTCGACTCGGACGCCCGCCTTGCCCGCATCGAGCAGCGCGCCGTTCGGCTTGCGTCCCACGGCGACGAGCACGCGGTCGTAGAGTTGCGGCTCAGGCGCGCCCTCGCCCTCGAAACTCACGCGAATTCCGCCCGCCTCGGCGACCACGGACTTCACCTTGATGCCGAGCAGCACCTGCTCGTAACGCTTGCGCAAACGCTTCTCGAGTGGCTTGACGAGATCGGGGTCTGCGCCCGGCATCAACTGGCGCATCAACTCGACCACGCTCACCTTGCTGCCGAGCGCCTCGTAAACACAACCCATCTCAAGACCGATGATGCCGCCGCCGATGACCAGCATCCGCGCCGGAATGTCCTCGAGCTCGAGTGCTGCGGTCGAATCCATGATCCGGGGGTCATCGGGCAATCCCGGCAAGCGCACCGGCATCGAACCCGCAGCGATGATGCAGTGATCGAAGCTCACCGTGCGCACGCCCTGCGGACCGTGAACCTCCAGCACCCGCGGACCCACGAAACGGGCCTCACCCTGCAGCACCGTGACCTTGCGCTGACGTGCGAGCGACGACAGTCCGCCGGTCAGCTTACCCACCACCGAGGACTTCCAGGCGCGCAGCTTTGGCACATCGATCTGCGGAGCGCCAAACACGATGCCGTGCTCGGCCATGGCATGCGCCTCGTCGATGACCTTGGCCGCATGCAGCAACGCCTTGGAGGGGATGCACCCGACGTTCAGACAGACACCACCGAGCGTCGCGCCACGCTCGACGAGCGTGACTTCGAGGCCAAGATCCGCCGCACGAAACGCCGCGGTGTATCCGCCGGGACCGGCTCCAAGCACGAGCAGTCGCGCATGCTGATCGGTGCCCGGCACGGGGCCCGTCTCGATGCGATGATCTACCGCAGTCGCGACAGAGGCCGCAGCGGGTGCGGGAGCCAACGGCGCTGCAACTGCAGCAGGTGCGACCGCCGCCGGTGCGACCGCCGAAGCGGCAATGCCACTCGACACGGCCGCTCCATCGGCCACAGTGATGCGCGCGATAACGCTGCCCTTGGATACGCGCTCACCTTTGCCGACGCAGACTTCGGCGATCGTGCCGCCCACCGGGGTTGGCACGTCCATCGAGGCCTTATCGGTTTCGAGCGTGATCAGCGGTGCCTCCGCCTCGACGCTATCGCCGACTTTCACGAGCACGTCGATCACCGGCACATCGGCAAAGTTGCCAAGGTCAGGAACGCGGATGTCTTGTGTAGTCATGACCCGCCTCAGCTACGCAGGGCCGGCACGAGAGCGGCGGGCTTGGCGAGTGCCGCGGCCAGCCACGTGGTGAAGCGGACGCCCTCGGCGCCGTCGATCACGCGATGGTCATACGACAGCGACAACGGCAGGATCAATCGCGGCACGAAACTGCCGTCGCGGTATACGGGCTTGGTCACCGAGCGCGAAACCCCAAGAATGGCGACCTCCGGCGCGTTGATGATCGGCGTGAACGCCGTGCCACCGATGCCGCCAAGACTCGAGACGGTAAAGCAGCCGCCTTGCATGTCGGTGCCGGCAAGTTTGCCCGCGCGCGCGCGCTCGGAGAGCGTCGCGAGATCACGGGCGATCGCGAACACGTCCTTGCGCTCGACGTCGCGGATCACAGGCACAAGCAGACCATTCGGAGTGTCGGCCGCGAAACCGAGATTGAAGTACCGCTTGTAGATCAGGCTCTGACCGCTCTCATCGAGCGAGGTGTTGAAGTTCGGAAACTCGGCCAGGGCACGCACGCACGCCGCGATGATGAACGCGAGCGGCGTGAGCTTGACGCCCTGAGCGGCGGCGTCGGCCTTCAGCGACACACGCAGCGCCTCAAGCTCGGTGATGTCCGCCTCGTCAAACTGCGTGACGTGAGGGATATTGATCCAGGAGGCGTGCAGACGCGGCCCGGAAATCCGCCGCACTCGACTGAGCGGTTGCGTTTCGATCGCGCCAAACGCCGCATGATCGACAACGGGTACCTTCGGCAGCGCCGGCGCGGCCGGTGCAAGCCCCCCCTGCAGCGCGCGCTTGACCCAGGCCTTCACGTCCTCGTGAGTGATGCGTCCCTTGGGTCCAGACCCTGTGACCCGTGCGAGATCAACGCCCAACTCGCGCGCCAGGCGGCGCACCGAGGGCCCCGCGTGAGCGGTGGTGAATCCGGCTTCCTGGATCGGCGGCAGATCGACGCGGGACGGCGCCACGCCCCCCGCTGGCGCCGCAGCGACCATCGGTGCCACAGACGCCGGTGCAACGACCACGTTCGTGGGCGCCGCCACCACGGCTGCGGCCGGTGGTGCGTTCACCGCAGCGGCTTGCGGGGCCGCCGCAGGCGCAACCGCCGCGCTGCCTTCGAGGGTCGCCACAAGGTCACCGGAATTCACCGTGCCGCCGCGCGCAATGTGCAATGCCTTGACGATGCCTGCAGCAGAGGACGGCACGTCCATCGTCGCCTTCTCGGTTTCGAGGGTCGCGATCGGTGTATCCACCTCGACTTGATCGCCTGGCTTGACCAGCAGGTCGATAACGATGACGTCCTTGAAACTGCCGAGATCGGGAACCTTGATGTCGATGCTTGCCATGAGTCGTTCCGTCACGCCGCGAGCGGGTTGGGTTTGGAGATGTCGATGCCGAGCGCACTGATGGCGCGCTGCACCTCCGCGGCCGGCAATTGCCCCTCGTCAGCCAGAGCACGCAGCGTGGCGAGCACGATGAATCGGCGGTCCACCTCGAAGTGGTGACGCAGCGCCTCGCGGGCATCGGAGCGACCGTAGCCATCGGTGCCGAGCACAACGAATCGGCCGGGCACCCACTGACGGATTTGCTCCGGCACGTTGCGCACGTAGTCGCTCGCCGCGACGAAAGGCCCGACGCGGGAGGCGAGCAATTCGGCCACGTACGGCGTGCGCTGCGGCTCCGACGGGTTCAGCAGGTTCCAACGCTCGACGTCGAGGGCCTCACGACGCAGCTCGCTATAGCTCGTGGCCGAGAGGATCTCGCAGTGCACACCGTAGTCACGCGCCAGCATCTGCGCGGCGGCATCGACCTCGCGCAGGATGGTGCCTGAGCCCAGCAATGTCGCACGCAGCCCTGCAGTCGCTGCGCTCGGTACGTGCTCTTTGAGCGAATACAGTCCGCGCAAGATGCCCTGCTCGGCGCCCGCAGGCATGGCCGGCATGGCGTAGTTCTCGTTCATGACCGTGACGTAGTAGAAGATGCTCTCGCCTTCGGTGTACATGCGCCGCAAGCCATCCTGGATGATCACGGCGAGTTCGTAGGCATACGTCGGATCGTAGGCTCGGCAGTTTGGAACCATGGTGGCGAGCAGCTGGCTATGGCCATCCTGATGTTGCAAGCCCTCGCCTGCGAGCGTGGTGCGCCCAGCGGTCGCACCGAGCAAAAAGCCGCGCGTCTGCAGATCGCCCGCGGCCCAGATGAAATCTCCCACCCGCTGGAAACCGAACATCGAGTAGAAGATGTAGAACGGCACCATGTTGACCGAGTGGTTCGCATACGCCGTGCCCGCGGCCATCCACGAGCACATCGCACCCGCTTCGTTGATACCTTCCTCGAGAATCTGACCTTTCTTGTCCTCGCGATACGACATCAACTGGTCAGCGTCCTGCGGCGTGTAGAGCTGACCCACCGATGAATAGATGCCGACCTGACGAAACAGGCCCTCCATGCCGAAAGTGCGCGCCTCGTCAGGGACGATGGGCACGATATGTTTGCCGATCTGTTTGTCCTTCAACAGCGTCGTCAGGATGCGCACGAAGGCCATGGTGGTGGAAATCTCGCGCCCTTCGCTGCTCTCAAGCAGCGGTTTGAACGCCTCGAGCGCGGGCGTCACGAGTGGCGGCGCCGCACGTCGACGCGACGGCAGATAGCCGCCGAGCGACACGCGCCTTGTGCGCAGATAGCGCATTTCTTCGCTGTCCGCCTCCGGCTTGCAGAACGGCAGACGCGCGATCTCCTCGTCGGAGACGGGAATGTTGAAACGGTCCCGGAACGCACGCAGGTCATCGTCCGAGAGTTTCTTCTGCTGGTGAGTCACCATCTGACCCTCACCCGCTTTGCCCATGCCGAAGCCCTTGACGGTCTTGGCGAGAATCACCGTAGGCTGCCCACGGTGCTGACTCGCTGCAGCGTACGCCGCGTAGACCTTGCGTGGATCATGGCCGCCGCGATTGAGACGCCAAATCTCCTCGTCGGACATGTTGGCAACCATCGCCTTGAGTTCGGCGTACTTGCCGAAGAAGTGCTCGCGCGTATACGCGCCGCCCTTCGCCTTGAAGTTCTGGTACTCGCCGTCGACCGAGTCTTCCATCACGCGACGCAGCAGTCCCTGGTTGTCCTTGGCGAGCAGCGGATCCCAGCGTGATCCCCACAAAACCTTGATGACGTTCCAACCCGCGCCGAGGAAGGCGGCCTCGAGCTCCTGAATGATCTTGCCATTGCCACGCACGGGCCCATCGAGCCGCTGCAAATTGCAATTGATCACGAACACGAGGTTGTCGAGCTTTTCGCGCACCGGCATGGTGAGCGCACCCATCGACTCGGGTTCGTCCATCTCGCCATCGCCAAGGAACGCCCAGATCTTGCGATCCGACGTGGGTACGAGTCCGCGGTGTTCGAGATACCTCTGGAACCTCGCTTGGAATATGGCCTGCATCGGCCCAAGCCCCATCGACACGGTCGGGAACTGCCAGAAGTCCGGCATCAACCACGGATGCGGATAGGACGACAAACCGTCACCGGCGACTTCCTGTCGGAAATGTCGCAACTGGTCTTCCGTGAGCCGCCCTTCGAGATACGCGCGGGCATAAATGCCGGGCGAAGCATGACCTTGGACAAAAATCATGTCGCCAGGGTGCGTTGCCGTCGATGCGCGCCAGAAATGGTTGAAGCCGACCTCGTACAGAGTCGCCGCCGACGCGTAGGTCGCGATGTGACCGCCGTACTCGGAGGAGATGCGGTTTGCCTGCACCACCATGGCCATCGCGTTCCAGCGGATGTAGGCCTCGAGGCGTCGCTCGACCTCGCGATTACCCGGGTAGTCTGGCTGTTGTCCGGTAGAAATCGTGTTCAGGTAGGCCGTGTTGGGTTTGAACGGCAGATACGCGCCCGAGCGGCGCGTGTGGTCGATGAGTCGCTCGAGCAGAAAATGCGCGCGCTCGGGCCCATGTGCCTTGAGCACGGAG
>Ga0209770_10000330_pt1 | contig 26553 bp, 23 predicted proteins | sample LauGreSu1BDMLBDD_2_FD_187572 | JGI IMG/M metagenome (GOLD analysis project Ga0209770, IMG submission 187572) | Freshwater lake microbial communities from Lake Michigan, USA - Su13.BD.MLB.DD (SPAdes) (version 2) | ecosystem: Environmental > Aquatic > Freshwater > Lake | place: Lake Michigan, USA...
CTACATGGCCCTTACCGACGTAAGGGTGATTTGCTCGCTTGGCGCTAATTGCATCAAGGACAATATTTACGTTAGCCAGATCCTTCTTATGCTTTGCACGCTCTGTCTTTTCACTCTCATCTTCTTCTGCATCAGAATCTTGCAGGATAAATGAGCCGTCTTCAGATTTAGAATCTTCCGCCAAATTAACAGTGCGAGTCTCTGAAGCCTTTGCACCTTCTTCGGCTTCTACGATCTCAAGAACATCTGCAACGAGAGTCTCAACATCTTCCAGTTCAACTTCTTCAAGTTCAACTTCTTCGCCATCAATATTGGTAACGACCTTCTTGCCATCTGCGGTGGTCTTTGAACCGGCAGCTACAGGAACTTCCTTAGGCTTGATGAGATCCCATTCAGCTTTCTTCAAGATTCGACTTGGGCTTCCAAGCCCCTTCTTGCGAAGTACTTCTGTGATCTCAGGAACGGAAATTGCTAGAGCGCGTGCTTCATCTACTAAATCTTTATCTGCCTTCTTCGGAATGCGACCAAGGGATGTCACTCCACGGGATTCAAGTTCAGCAAGAACTTCTTTTTGGCGTGAGACTGCCGCTTTGGCATCAGAGATGAGCTGCACATCTTTGGCATCAAGGACTTTCTTCAGTTCAATTTTGGCGGGGGCCTTCTTCGCAACGACCTTCTTTGCCGGAGCTTTCTTGGCCGGTGCCTTCTTTGCAGGAGCTTTCTTAGCTGCAACTTTCTTAGCAGGTGCTTTTTTCGCAACCGCTTTCTTCGCTGCAACTTTTTTGGCAGGAGCTTTTTTCGCAACAGCCTTCTTCGCCTTGTTTTTGAGCGCACTAAATACAGCCACAATTGTCCTTTGGTTTTTGATGCGATCTTTAAGAAGTTATTTTCTTAAAGCCGATCGAAGTGATGTCTATATTATACCGTGAATTGCCGCCGACATTGCCTCAGATTCGACCAAAAAGCCGTCGTGGCCGAAATCTGAGGAGATTGTTACCAATTTTTTTGCCTTCGGAACAAGATCGGCGATCTCGACCTGAAGTCGAGGTGGGAAGAGCCGGTCGGTATCGATGGAGACAACCAGTACTGGGATCGTGATTGCGCGTAAAGCCTCAACCACTCCTCCACGGTTGAAGCCGATGTCATGTGAATTCATCGCCTCGGTCAGCGCGATGTAGGTATTGGCATCAAAGCGCTTGGCTAACTTGTCAGCCTGGTGATCCAGATAAGACTCAACAGCAAAGCGGCCTGTGTCATCTCCCTGTAGCTCACGTCCAAAGCGCACATCCATCTCAGACTCGGTTCGGTACGTCAGATGAGCGATTCTGCGGGCAATTCCCATCCCTGCAATGGGTCCGCGCTCTTGCTCGTAGTAATCGCCATTGTTGAAGTGTGGATCGCCCTTGATGGCGCGAATTTGAATGGATGCGGTTCCGATTTGGTCACCAGTTGCAACAGCGGAAGATCCGATGGTGCAGATTGATTCCACGCGATCTGGGTGATCAACTGCCCATTCGAGTGAACGCATTCCTCCCAGTGATGGGCCAACAGCTAGCTTGTATTTCTTAATTCCGATCGCATCAGAGAAAGCAATCTCAGCTGCCACCATGTCGCGAATGGTCACGGCCGGAAAGCGTGAACCGTAACGTTTTCCATCTGGAGCAATACTTGATGGGCCAGTACTTCCTTGGCAGCCACCGATGACATTGGGACAGACGACGAAGTATTTATCGGTATCAAAGGCAAGACCTGGTCCGACCATATTTGGCCACCAACCAGGAACATCTGACCACCCAGTCATTGCATGCTGAATCAAAATTGCATTGTCGCCAGCTGCGTTAAGAGTTCCCCATGTTTGATATGCGATGGTGATATCAGAGAGAGTTTGACCATTTTCTAAAAGGAGAAAACCAATCTTGATAAATTTGCGATCGCCTGGATCGTAACTCTCAAGCCATGCACCAGTGACATCACTGGTGAGAACTTGTTTAATCGGTTGAGCACTCATGAGAATTCCTTCACGCACTTGCACAGATCAGACTGTGCCTGGTCGTCACCCGGGAGCACCCCACCGCGGTGGAGGGTTGCCGTCTAGGAAGCCGGGGCTTTGGTTACCGCTTGCAGCAACCGATCTAGAACTCGTGACCTAGGCATATCTTAACCCACCGCGGTTGTGGTGCAACTAGCTCAACTAGTGCACTAGCCAAAGATTGCCGCACATACTTTGGGGTGAAGCTCGCTACGCATCTGTGCAAAGGATTGTGGCGGCCAGCCGGCGCTAAATACGCGTTGCAGAAGTAGCGCCAACGAATAGGTAGGAGCATCGGTAAATGCCCGATCAAGCGCCGCTCGAGCTAGCGCCCCATCTCCATTTTCATAGGCAATAGCTGCTGCAAGGCAAGCCACGGGAGCAACAAATCCTGGCGGTGCAGAGCGCAATAAATGCATCCACATTCTGCGATAACCCTCCGCGCTCTCAACATCATGGCTGCCCAACGCAAAGTCGCGAACTTGAATTTCACTTAGCCGACCCAATACATGTGCAATCAGATCTTGATCAGTAGAGAGGTCATTCGCAATAAAATCATTTGCAAGATCGATGACTGCAGTTGCACCATCTCGTTGCAGGTTATTGAGATCAGAATCCGACGGATCGACATTTGACTTCTGAACTCGCTCTAACCATTGCTCTTCCTGTGCCAAAAGATTTGAGCGAACCGATGCCCCCAAATCTGCAAAGGTTGCAAAAGGCATTGGGTGGCCAGCGACAACGCTCTCCATGGCAATTCGCGAAGAATCAAGCGGCGGAACAGGGCGACCTTCTATCGGACAACACGTAGTGTCATGACAAAGTACTGATCGATAGGAACCGTCTGCGATGAGAATTGATTCATAGATTGCAATCCCCGCTCGTGACAGGGCTGCAGTTGTCTGTGCCAGGACATCATCGCCATCGCTTCTGCCGTGTGGTTGATAAGCAACGATGAGCGCGCCCTCAGCTTCATCTGCGCTGATATGGCTGGCGCAGAGATCAAAGGCAACTTCGCTCTGATCTATGGGGTAATCAATGCGCATCGCCATTCCTACGCAATCTTCTTTGATTGATACCAAGACGAGTGAATCAGTCGGGTGGTAGCCAATCAGAAATGGAATCGCTGCAAGAAGGTCATGTGGACTAGTCAAGGTTGTCATAATTACTCAATTCACAAATCGGGTTGGGGCATTAACAACTGTGATGGTGACAATTGAAGTTGTCTTAACGGTGCCTGTAATAGCGCGAGTCTGTGCGTTATGTGTATAGGTGCCATTCCAAGTACTGATCAAAGTGATGAGATAGGTACCTGGATTTGAGTATGTGTGCTTGATCTTTCCATTAGGGAAGGGCCCACCCACATCTGTTGTCGAAAGGAATGTTCCATCGCCAAAAGACCATGTAAAACTTGGACGAAGAGCAACATCAACAATTTCTCCAACAATTTTCACCTGTGTCATAAATGATGTCGGCAAATCTGTCCACATAAATACCGGAACATCAACAAGTGGTTCGTACTCTGGCTGGTAGGCAATTCCTGCAGTAGGTAGCGCTTTAATGAGGCGATCATTGAGGGATGCGGTTTGCGCAACTGGTGGCTGAGGAGTTGGTGTGCTCTTCTTTGGAATAGCTTTCTTTGTCACTGTCGGCTTAGGTGGGGCAACCTTCTTCTTCACTGGTGGCGGGGCAACCTTCTTCGGTGCAACCTTCTTTGGAATCGCTTTGGCTGTAGGTGCTGGTGTTACGGCAGTAGTACCGCCTTTGCGACCTTCAATGATGATCTTGCCATCTTGAGTGTAGACATCTACACATGCGCTGACCTGGCACTCTTCGGCTAGTGCCGATGGAGTACTTATTGATGCGGTCGTGATGAGAATAGAAACGACTATAAGTTGAGTGATTTTCATGTGGGGCAAGGTAGAAGTCGACAGAGGCCAGATCGCTGCCAGGTGAGCGCTCTGTGGATGGATGTGGCAATCTAGGTACATGGCAGCCCGCGATGGAGATGGATGGATCCAATGCCAATGCGGAAGCAAACACTGGGGAAAATTTGGCGCTGCTGGAATCTTGATCTTTCGCGAAAACGCTGAAGGCGGGCGCGAAATCTTTCTACAACATCGCGCACCCTGGGTTCATAACGGTGATACATGGGGAATCCCAGGCGGAGCTAAAGATTCACATGAAAGTATTAATGAGGCAGCCTTGCGGGAAGCGCACGAAGAGACTGGAATCAATCCTGAGCATTTGAATCCATTGGCACTTTTCAGCGATGATCACGGCGATTGGCGTTATGACACCGTGCTTGCCGCTGCCAGTGATCTCATTTCAGCCGACTCCCCCAATGATGAAAGCCAAGAGATGCGTTGGGTCGCAGTAGATGAAGTGATGCTACTGACATTGCATCCTAGTTTTGCAAAGACTTGGTCAGATTTGAAAGTGATGCTTGAAACTCTCTAGTTAATCCTTAGTAAATTCTTGGCTCAAACGCTTTAATGAATCTCGCACTACAGATTGATCTGATGTTCGCCATAGCGGCGGCATTGAATTAAGAAGCACACTTCCATATCGCTTAGTCACAATACGTGAATCAAGTATTGCAACAACTCCGCGATCATCAACGCTACGAATCAAGCGCCCGGTACCTTGTGCGAGCAAGAGAGCTGCTCGTGGCATCGATACCTGCATAAATCCACTACCGCCTGCCGCATCTGCCTGTGATGAACGCGCAGCCATTACCGGTTCATCGGGGCGAGGAAATGGAATTCGATCAATGGCAACCAAGATGCAGGAGCTACCCGGAACATCAACGCCCTGCCAGAGAGACATAGTTCCGAGCAAGATTGAAGTTTCATCCTTTGCAAATCGTTCAACGAGTGGACCAACTGCATCACCACGTTTTTGTGTAATGATTGTGATGGGAAGTTCTTTCAAGACATCACGTAGGTGAGCATCAGCTGCCTCGACTCCGCGCCATGAACTAAAGAGTGCCAAGGTGCGACCACCTGCAGCATCAATAAGTTCACCTAGCTCGGTCAGAACTTCTTTACTCGGACCATCGCGTCCAGGTTCAGGTAAATGCTTCGGAAGATAAAGAACACCTTGTGCTGCAAAATCAAAAGGTGAGCCGACATCCAAAGTTTGAAAATTGGAGGGATCAATCTCTTCTTCCTCATCATCGCTCTCATCTTCTGTGGTTACGCCAGCGAGAAGAAATCCAAGTGAGCGAGCCATGGCATCAAAACCGCTACCAACGGTCAGGGTTGCAGATGTAGCAATGACAGGAGTCTTTGTCAGTAAATTCTCGCGCAAGACTTCAGAGACAGAAAGTGGCGCTAAATAAAGGGATGAAAAGGTAGGTTCATACCACAGCACATGCGAAGAGCCCATCTTCAATAACTTACCGACAGTTGTCGTGATCTCTGTAACGGCACCTTTTACGCGAGCGCGCTCTGCGATTCCATCTGGATCGATAATCTCTTCATCTGCACGTAAGGCATCAGTAATTGCTGCACCTGCTTCACGCACCTTACGTACCGGCGCTTCCAGAATACTTGGAATTTCTTCTAGCCGACCCAGGGCTGCAAAATCACCTTTGACGCTATCGCCGTAATCTGCCATTGCATCATGAAAATCATCGGCTGCTTTTGTAAATGCATCGCTGAGTTTGCCGGGCATATGCTTGCGTGCCATTGCAGCCGCTCGTTGCACACGGCCTGATGTGAGTTCTTCCGTGACCGCTTGAGTCGTACGATCCATAAATTCGTGAGCTTCATCCAAAATCACCGCATCGCGCTCAGGCAAAATGGGATGTGAGTCAACAATTTCAATGGCAAGCAAGGTGTGATTAGTGACAACAACATCTGCAAGCTGTGCTTTTGCCTTGGCATTGACTGCAAAGCATTGTGATCCATAAGCGCAATTATCTGCACCAACACATTCGCGCCCTGATGTTGAATTGGCAAGCCAGACGCGACGATCTACATCCGGTGCATCATCTCTATCCCCTGTCGCACCCTTTGATTTTGCCCAAGCAATAAGTCGCTGCGCATCTTTCTCCAAATACGAAGTTTCCAATACAAGTTCGTTATCTGGATCGACCTCTTCGCTATTCATCTTCTGTAGGCAGATGTAATTGCCAACGCCTTTATAGATTGCGTAAGTAATCTCGCGACCAAGCTCTTTTTCAAGGGCTGGAACCACTGCCGGTAGATCTCGTTCGACGAGTTGGCGTTGTAGAGCTAGCGTTGCTGTAGCAACTAAGACCTTGCGACCATGGACAAGTGCTGGAATTAAATAGGCGAGTGATTTCCCAGTGCCGGTGCCAGCTTGCACCATGAGGTGATGACGATCTGTAAGTGCGCTAGAGACCGCCTCTGCCATTTCAATCTGTCCCTTGCGCGGTGCTCCCCCAATGGCAGCAACGGCTGCATCAAGTGCTGCTCGTGTTTTTGCTGCCAGATCACTCATGTTCGCACCTTAGCGAAGGTTTGGTGCAGAAGAATGTGGAATGTGGGCGTGGCATCGTATAGGATTTCGACGAAGATGCGATGACTGGAGCCCAGCAAATGAAGAATGTGAAGCGCCAGTTCCCCAAAGTGAGCGAATTAGCTCCTTTGCTGCGCTTTACCCTTCCGCGCTTTCCAACACGTAGGAATCGTCTAGCTAAAGCCCTCACCGTGTGGGATCTGCGCCTGATTGCAAAGCGTCGCACTCCCAAAGGGCCATTTGATTACACCGATGGAAGCGCTGAATCTGAAGTTACTTTGGCCAGAGCCCGCCGTTCTTATCTCGATCTCGAATTTAGACCAAATATTTTGCACGACGTGAAAAATGTAGATACCAGCTGTGAAATTTTGGGTGAGAAATTCGCAATGCCGTTTGGAATTTCACCGACAGGTTTTACGCGCATGATGCATACCGAAGGTGAAATCGCTGGTGCACGAGCTGCGGAAAAATTTGGTATCCCATTTACGCTCTCTACTTTAGGAACGTCAACGATTGAAGATGTTGTAAAAGCTTCACCCGATGGAGTTAATTGGTTTCAGTTGTACATGTGGAAAGATCGTGAAGCAAGCATGGCACTTGTAAAGCGCGCACAAGATGCTGGTGTCAAACATCTCATGCTTACCGTCGATGTTCCTGCGGCCGGTGCTCGCCTGCGCGATGCCCGCAATGGTCTTACCGTTCCTCCCCGACTGACCGTGAAAACGCTTTTAGATGCAGCTCCTCGCCCAGAATGGTGGATCAACTTCCTCACCACACCTGCAATCACATTTGCATCAATGTCCAACTGGGAAGGCACTGTTGCCGAGTTACTCGATTTCATGTTTGACCCAACAATGACATTTGATGATCTGGAATGGATTCGCGAACAATGGGATGGAAAGCTCTCAATTAAGGGAATCCAGACAGTTGAAGATGCCAAGATTGCGGCCAAGTACGGAGCAGATGCAATCATCTTGAGTAATCATGGTGGGCGCCAACTTGATCGCGCACCAGTGCCGCTACATATGCTTGCCGAGGTGAAGAAGGAACTTAAGGACGATCTTGAGATTCATATTGATACGGGAATCATGCATGGCGCAGACGTTTTGGCAGCGTTGGCACTGGGTGCTGACTTCGCCTACATCGGTCGTGCCTATCTATACGGTCTGATGGCCGGCGGACAAGAGGGCGTCGAACGCACCTTACAAATTATGCAGACAGAGATGATCCGTACAATGAAACTTCTTGGAGTTAACTCTCTGAAGGATCTTGAACCAAAGCATGTGCGTTTACTTGAAACCCGTGCCGGCCTTGGCCGCTTACCCGAAGGGAAGTAAGTCCATGCGTATTGCGCGAATTGGAAACGTTGGCCAAGAAAAACCTGCTGTTGTAACCGCGGATGAATACATCCTTGTTGATTCACTTATTGGTGATTGGTCGCGCGAAAGCTTAGAGGCAGGTGCAATGGCCACAGTTTCTAGCACTGATCTCTCCGGGCTTCCTCGCGTCGCAAAGGGCTCTACCCGTATCGGTTCTCCAATTAACCGTCCAACTAAGGTGATCTGTGTCGGTCTTAACTATCTTGGCCACATCAAAGAAACCAATGCAGATACACCAGCAGAGCCTGTGGTCTTTATGAAGGCCCCGGATAGCGTTGTAGGACCAAATGATGACATTGTAATTCCACCCAATAGTCTCGCCACAGATTACGAAGTAGAGCTAGCAATTGTGATTGGAAAGCGCGCGCTCTATCTAAATTCGCCTGCAGATTCCAAGGCACACATTCTTGGATACACAATTTCACAAGATGTTTCTGAGCGTCACTGGCAGATTGAACGTTCTGGTCAATGGGTAAAAGGCAAGTCATTTCCAACATTTAATCCAATTGGACCCGAGATCGTTACAGGCGATGAAATTGATCCGCATAACCTACGCCTATGGTGCAGCGTCAATGGCGTCATGAAGCAAGATTCAAATACAGATGATCTTCTCTTTGGTATCGATCACATCGTCTGGTACATCAGCCAGTTTATGGAGCTCTTTCCAGGTGATGTCATCAACACCGGAACACCATTTGGTGTCGGACTTGGATTTAAGCCACCTGTCTATCTTGCGGCAGGCGATGCAGTCAAGACCGGTATCGAAGGCATTGGCGAGTTCTCAAATAATTGTGTTGCTTTTAAAAATTAATCATCTGCCGTAACTCTTCGCCGCTTGCGAGTCGATCCATCCCAGTATTTATCTCATCAAGTGTGATGGTTGAAGAAACGAGTGATTCGATCGGGAGTTTTCCGCTCCTCCACAAATCTACAAAGATAGGAATGTCCCGACTGGCAACAGATGAGCCCAGGTAACTTCCTACAATCGTCTTACCCTGGGCAACAAGTGATAGAGGCGAAATAGTTGCTAGATCTGTTGGAGCAGGTAAACCGACAGTAACTAAAGTTCCACCCGGGGCAAGAATGTTGAGAGATGCTTCGAATGCCTTGGCTACACCAGCAGCTTCCAGAACAACATCTGCAAGTAACTTTTCTGCAATCGCACTTTGAACATCAAATACAGCGGTTGCGCCTAACTCAAGAGCTGTTGCGCGTCTAGCTGGATTGAGATCAATTCCATAAACTTCCCCATGCGCTAGCGCAAGGGCGGTGATCAAACCAGCCATACCAACGCCACCCAACCCTACGACTGCGATGGATTGACCTGGTTTTACCGTGACGGCATTTATGAGTGCGCCTCCTCCAGTAAGAACTGCGCAACCCAAGAGCGCAGCGATGGAGGACGGTACATCTGGTGAAACCTGTACTACTGATCGGTGGTCGACCACGGCATGAGTTGCAAAAGCTGAGACTCCCAAGTGATGAAATAGCGGAGATTTATCTCGCGATAGACGGCTTCCTCCAGAGAGTAAATCTCCAGCTACATTAGAAGTCGTACCGTTGATGCAACTAAACTGTCCATTAGAACTACATCCCTTGCAATTGCCGCATCGGGGAGAAAAGGTCATTACAACCCTGTCGCCAATCTTTAGATTGGAGACACCAGAGCCAATCTTTTCAACTATTCCTGCGGCTTCATGTCCCAGCAACATAGGTGTAGGTCTAGGACGAACTCCTTGGACGACTGCAAGATCTGAGTGACAAATTCCAGCAGTTTCAATTCTTACTAATATCTCACTCTCATGTGGATCAGAAAGTTCTATCTCCGAAATTGTTATTGGCTTAGAGCTACTGTACGGAAACTCTCTCCCCATCTCTTCCAATACAGCGCCATGAATCAGCACTAAAGTCCCCTGCCAATCAAAGCGCATCTCTCCAGTCGAAGAGGATTCCGTTTATTGCATCCTTCTTTGAAGTAAAGAGTTGAGAGTACACTTCGGCGGAATCTTTCCAATTGCATTCGTGACTCACATGCGGTGCTACTGGTAAAGATCCTGAAGTGATTTGTCGAATAACTGACTCACGATTTGGTGTCTCCCCGATAAAGAAGGGAAAAACAGCTTTTATTTGGCTTCTGTGGGCAAGGTTGTAATCAAACTTCATCTCACCTGCGTGGTAGCCCTCAAAAACCATTACTCCTTCGAATCTGACGCATTTGAGACTATCTTCCACCACTGGCAAATATCCAGTTGATTCGATGACAATATCGAACCCTTTTGGAAACTCTGCCCTAATCGCTTCCCAAGCACCCTGTACTGATGTGTCAAATACTTGATCAGCACAATACTTCTTTGAAATCGCAATTCGCTCCTGAGATAGTTCTGTGGTTACTACATATGCGCCTCTTTGGCGTGCCAGAGCAGCAGTGAATTGACCAATGAGCCCCTGACCAACCACCAAAACCGTATCTCCTGAATTAATTCCAGCCTGATTCAAAGCGTTAGCACCCACTGAAGGTTGAACAAATAGGCCGGCATAACGAGAAAGCGTTGTCTCATCCACTGGGTGGGTTCGATCGACACTTGCTACCGTGAAAGCTTGGTGAGTACCTGCACCAGAAAAATACGCAACTAACTGTCCGACTTGAAGATCCTTGGTTTGCATAGGATCACCAAAAGAGACAATGCGTCCGACGCCTTGGTATCCGGGAGTAAAGGGTGGCTTCCCCCATATCCCACTCTTTCCAGTTGCCCCATACATCTCGGTACCGACACTGACTCCGGAAAATTCTGTTCTAATTAAAACTTCACCAGGCTTCGGCTCTTTAACTTTAGCTACGCCTAACTCAACTTTGCCATAATCAGAAATGATTAGGGATGGAGCTTGAGTCATCTCAGTCATCACTTAATGTCTCCGCTCACTGGCTTCATAGTTCTAAGATCTATTTGCGCCTTGAAATCTAAAGTTCTTTCAACTTTGGCTGTTTGATAAATTCCCGCATACTCATTTCCCGGAATTTCATAATAGGAAAGATCCAAAGCTTCTGCGCGATCGCCTAGTGCGAGCCTGAGCGCATCTTTGGTCGGAATTGTCGAATAGACAGTATCTGAAACAAGATTCATGATCTCAAGGCTAGGCTTAGCTTCTAACCCCGCGGCGAGAGTGAATGCCTGCAAAACATCATGGATTGAAATACAACCCAAAGTGCAAAATGGGCGCCACATGCTCTCGATCTTCTCGCGATCGGCAGGAATGGCCTGCTCGGCAAGCACTACGCCGATGCGAAAGAGAGTTACATCGATACTAGGCTCAAGTTTTTGAAAATACTTACTTGTCTCTTCAACGAAGTACTTCGAGAGACCGTAAACATTCGAAGAATTACAACGATGGTCATCGGCTATTGGTAGCGAATCAGGGATGAAATCAGCGGTAAGACAGCCCACAACCGCGATGGAACTGGCAATCACATACTTCTTGACGCCCAGATCAATCATGTATCTCATAAATCGAGAGGTCCCAGCTACATTCACCGTCATGCAGCTCTCTTCATCGGCGGCCCCAGTGACACCTGCAAGGTGTACAACGACATCAATTCCTAAATTATCTAACTGACGAAGGTCCTCCAAATTCGAGAAATCTCCAAAGACAACCTTCCCATCTGAAAAATCTATATCTTTTCGCGAGAGGGCGATGACGTTAAAACCGGATTCGGCCAATTGAGCAATCAATCGGCTTCCTATAAATCCGTTAGCTCCGGTAACAAGAACTGTCTTTTTTTGATTCATCATCTCAACCTTTCAGTCCGCCGCCAAAGCCCTTGATTACACTCTTCTGCATCGCAAAGAAAACGATCAAGATTGGAGTGCTCGCCATTATGAGCCCGGCAAAGACTAAGTTCCAATAAGAACGATATTCTTGAACGAACTGCGCCAAAGCAACAGTGGTGGTTTGGTTTCCAGTACCACTCAAATAGAGCAGCGGTGTGAAGAAATCATTGTAGACAAAGACGCCCGTGAGAATAATTACCGTGCCGGTAACGGGACGCAATAGAGGCAAAACAACGTTTGTAAAGGTTTTCACATTTCCTGCACCATCGATGGCTGCTGCTTCTTCATACTCTTTTGGAATATTCCGTAAGAAAGCCGTATAGAGGAAGATTGCTAATGGCATCTCACGACCAATGTAGAAAATTATGAGGGAAGGTAGAGTTCCCAGTAAATTCAAGTCTCTGAAAGTGATGTATAGCGGGAGCAAGGCGAGTTGATATGGAATGAGTAAGCCACCAATAACAAAGAAGAATAGCGATTTTGACCATCGACTTGTGATGCGTGCTAGTGGATAGCTAGCAAATGAGGCAAATAACACGATGAAAAGTACGCTCAGTACTGTGACAATCGTGCTGTTAGTAACCGCGTCAAACAAACCGCCTTCTATCCAGGAGTCCTTGAAGTTTTCAAGAGTTGGTTGCGTCGTTGGTGTGTAGACGGTATCGAGATTAGTAGTCTTTCTGATTGCAAGATTGATCAGGATATAGACAGGGAAAAGAAACATCGCTGCGAAGCCAATGAGAAGTACTTCTAGAGTAAATGTCTTCCATGTATAACGGTTCATGATTTATCAATCCTTGAAATAAGGAAATATTGAATTGCTGAAAATATCGATACAAAAATCGTGAGTAGAACAGCCAGCGCGGTGCTGTAGGCAAATTCTCCAAATAGGAAAGCATTCCTATACATCAAAGTTGAAATGGTCTGAGATGCCTGCCCAGGACCACCTCCAGTCAGGATGAAAACTTGATCAAAAAGTTTAAATCCGCCGACGATAGAGAGCATCAGCGTGACAGTAATTGCAGGGTATAAGAAGGGTCTGACCACAAACCAGAATCGATGTAGATAATTTGCTCCATCGATTTCTGCAGCCTCAATCAATTCTTTCGGTACACCTTCCAGGCCAGCCAGATAAATAACCATCGAGTAACCCGCAAATTGCCAAATCACTACGACAATAATCGAGTTGAGTACGATGGAAGGATCGCCCAACCAATCTCGAATCAAACTTTGCAGTCCTAGTGTTTCGAAAAGGCTATTTATTGGGCCAGTTGGTGCATACATGTACTGCCAGAGATACGCAGTCGCAACCGGAGCAACAACTGCTGGTGCAAAAAATAGCGTTCTGAGTAGATTGCGCGATTTGACTTTAGAGAAGAGTCCGAGGGCTAAGAGTAGGCCTACGAGATTCTGGAAAATAGTAACCCCGATTGCGATGACAAAAGTGTGAGAGAGAGCGCCTCGTGTATCGGAATCTGCTAAAACGCGACGAAACTGGGTTAATCCAGCCCAGTTGTATCCTTGTGTGAATCCACTCCAGTCGGTAAATGCGAATTTAACTCCCTGAAATGATGGAACGATGACAACAAATACATAAAAGATTAAGGCAGGCAAAAGAAAGGAAATTGCCCAACGATTTTTTACCAAAATGTAAACCCCTAATCTAGTGAAGTAACCGTATCTTTACAGAAAGGACGAGAGCTGAGTTTTCACCCAGCTCTCGTCCCACCCTCTGGAATTACTTACCTTGTAGAGCCTTATCCATTTTCTCCGCAACACCCTTAGGTGTATCGGTTCCAGCGAAGATTGCCTGGACTCCAGCAATTAGTGCCTGCTGGACTTTTGGAGACTGCCATTGTTGATCAATGAAGAGGAAGGTCTTCTTTTTAGCACGGTACTTCATAACCTCGGCGATCGCCGGAGATGAAGGAACGTAGCCTGGGACTGGTCCGGCTGGAATACCACCAGATAGACCGACGAAGATTTTACGGGCGTCGGCTGATGCCAAGAAGTCAATAAATTTCTTGGCAGCTAGGTTGTTTGCAGCCTTCTTGTTGAGCGCATACACACGAAGAATTGATGAAGGAATAAATGTTTCATTCACATTATCAGTTGCTGGATGTGCCGCAAAGCTCCACGTTGTACCTGCTGGAGCAATCGCTGTTAACGCTGGCACAATTGTTGGAAGTCCAAGCCAACCGAGCACCTTGCCCTTTGCAAGGTCATCAGTAGTCATTGCATAAGTTGTGCTATTTGGGGAGGCGTTAAAGCAACCCCATGTATTCATATCCTCAAGCATCTCAAATGACTTTACCCATGGAGAGGCAGCAAATGTAGCTTTGCCATCGTATTGATCATCTGTGAAACTAGTATTAGTTGAATAGAGAAGCGTTGCAGTCACTGAATATGAATGCATGATTGTAGGCCAACCTGTCGCCCAAGGAGCGCCGTATGCCGGTGTTCCCTTTGACTTTGCGGCTGCACAGAATGCCTTTACTTCGCTCCACTTCTGTGGCGGAACTAATCCCGCCTTCTTCATATATTCTGGGCTATAGATGTAGCCAACTCCCTGCGAAGACATTGGAACACCATAAATTGTTCCTTGATAACGCAATGATTGATCATTTTTTGGCACCAACGTTGACCAATTTCGATTAATGGCTGCAATCTGTCCATTCTTAGCAAGTTGGACTATGCCATCAGCTGAACCTGAACCTGGTTTAGCTTGAATGATTTCTGGGGCAGTTCCAGCAGCTAGTTGAGTTACAAGAGCTGCCTGACCTTCTGTCACAGCATAAAATGTTGGTGTTACTTTAATGTTTGGATTGATTTCTTGAAATCTTTTGATCATTGCATCGGTTGCAGGCTTATCTGTTGAATTACCGAATAGTCGGATTTCAGTAACCTTTGGTGCTCCAACAGCTGGACTAATTAACGTTGCTGCTAAAAACACGGTACAAATAGCGCCGCTCACAATCTTTGTTCGAGTACGGAAAATCATGAATCTCTCCTTCTGTAGTGCATTCTCGAGGATTAGCTAGGTCCGGGGTAGTTTGAAAACTGACCCGTAATCTGCGCAAGTTCTCACTCGTGCAAGCAACCACGTTCTCAGCCTTCTTCTCAAACAATATAGGATCTTGACCCAAAAAGATATAGGATCCAAATATGCCGAGGGGGTGATGTTGCCCGAGTGGCCTGGGGGTGAGATAACGACCTAGACTCTTTGTCTAGTAAAACTCCCGAGCGCTCGAATCAGTTAATTTTCGAGGGAATCCCGCCAGTCGATCAAGATTCCATTCATCGAATCCTTCTCACTTCCAAATAACTTCCCATACACATCAGCAGCTTCCCTCCAGGAAACTTCGTGACTTACCAATTTCTTCATGGGAAATTCGCCATTTACGATCATTGCAATCACTGAATCGCGTAGTTTAGGTTCACCGATAAAAAATGGAAAAACTGCCTTCAGCTGACGCCTTGTGGCAGAATCGAAATCAAATATCAACTCACCTGGATAGTGGCCTTCGAAGACCATCGTTCCGTTGAACTTGAGACATTTGAGAGCTTCATTAACAAGACTCACTATTCCCGTTGACTCAATGGCTACATCGAAGCCAAGAGGATGACTTGCCATTACTAATTCAGAGCATGGAGTATCTGATGTATCGAAGACTTCATGAGCACAGAATTCTCTCGAAGAGGCAAGCCGTTGCTGTGAAACATCTGTTGCGACCGTATGAGCTCCACGCATCTTTGCAAGGTAGGCGGTCGATTGTCCGATCATTCCTTGTCCAATAACCAAAACCTTTTCGCCGCTCTTGACTTCACCCTTGTTAATTGCATTAGCCGCAACGCACGGCTGAACAAATAGACCGACATATTTACTCAAAGCACTCTCTGGCACATGATGAGTTCTCGCGAGAGGTGCGATGGTTAGACTTCGGTGAGTTCCTTTGACGCTAAAGTAAGCGACCAAGTCTCCAATTTTGAAATCATGAGTTTCAGTCATTTCTCCAAACTCAATAATTCTGCCTACGCCTTGATATCCAGGAGTAAAAGGTAGTTCGCCCCAAATCTTGTTACGACCGTGCGCGCCAGCCATTTCGGTGCCGACGCTGACACCCGAAAATTCCGTCTTGATCAAAATCTCATTGGCCCCGGGTGATGGCACTACAACGTTACGGAGCTCAACCTCTCCATATTTTGGAATCGTCAATCCTGGGACTGCGACATCTTTCCATTTATTCATTGCTTGCATCTCCTCGGTTTTAATCGGAATGTTTGTCTTGCGGGCGTCAGATCAAAATCAGTTCAGTTGAATTTCGATTACATCTACAAGTGCCGCAGTAGGTGTAGGTGAGTTTAAGTACATTTCACCCGTTCGATCCTCTCCTGGCATGAATCTATGGTGCACCTCGAAGTTAACTGTGTAAGGCAATTCTTCTCCTGTTGCCATCAGAATTACTCTCTTGATTCGATCAACTGGTAATCCCCGAATGGTAAATTCTTTTACGGGCTGAAAGAGCAAGTGAAGATAGATTGATTTCGCAGTACGAGTGATTGGACCGTAGAAGTCGATTCCACTTGCTGGCTCAACACCTATAACCGATCTCTGGTGAAGTTTCATCCACTCTTCAATCAACGCGAAGTGTTGGCGTTGATTTGAATCTATTGATCCATCTCCGCGGATTCCAGTATTGAGCAGGAGATTCCCGCCACGGCTGGTTACTTCAATAAGAGTTCGAACTAGTCTTAATGGACTCTTGAGCTCTTTATCATCCGGAGTCCATCCCCAATGTCTTCCCATGGTGAGGCACATCTCCCATGGCCCCGTAGGCGCAACTGCTGGCATTGATTGTTCTGGAGTGAAGTAATCTCCAAATCCGTGGAGACGTTCATTAATAATTACATTTGGCTGCAAGCTCTTTATTAATTCTCGCAATCCTGCGCAATCCCACTCTGCACATGATCTCTCCCAGCCACCATCAAACCAAAGTAGATCTACTGCCCCATAATTCGTGAGAAGTTCAGTGATTTGACCTCTGACATAATCAAGATATCTGCCCCATTGTTCAGGCGTTGATCGACGGTGCTTATCAAGTTCAAGAGGCGATCCTGCCATCTCTTCCCAATCTGCCTCAGGGAAGTGTTCTTTTTTGTAGGGACGATCAGAATCTAGATATTTTGGATAGTCGTCATGATGCCAGTCGGAGAGACTGTAATAAAAGCCGACGCGCAAGCCTTGAGCACGGACAGCATCTGCGTATTCCCTAACAATATCCCGCTGGAATTCTGAGTGTTCGATTCCAAAGTCCGAGTGTTTGGTGTGAAACATAGAGTAACCACCATGGTGTCGAGTTGTGAAGACGACGTATTGAGCGCCGCTATCTTTTGCCATCTGCGCAAGATCCGCAGCGTTCCATTTTTCTGGATTGAATGTACTCGCGGATGAGTGGTATTGCTCGGCGGTAACTTTATGTCGAGGTTCTGTCTCACCTGGAATAATTGATTTTCCGACAATAGGCCATCCGATTTCAATGCCTTGCGAGCTTGCATGATCCCAGTGAACAAACATTCCAAAGCCCGCTCCTGTAAACCACTCGCCGCCCGAGATTGTACGAGAGCCTTGATTAGTTGCTTTCATGGGTAAGCCCTTCTGATTGGTTGAATTGCATTGACTTTCCTAAATTCATCAAACTAGTCGACATGGAATACCTCAGGAATTGTTGCCCACCATTCTCCTTCTGCGCGATCATTAACTGGGCGCTGTAACGGCATGCAGACATCCCACCACTCTTGGGTCTTTGGATCGGCGGCCATCTTTGCCATGTCTGCATCGAAGTCGGTACCCGTATACTCAAAGTAAGAGAAAAGTAATTCACCATAACGATAGATCGAATAGTTTTGGATATTTACCTCAGCGATCTTTGCTAACACTTCAGGCCAGACCGCTGCGTGTAGGCGCTCATACTCCTCACGATTTTCATAAGGCATTCCAATAACTGATGCATACCGTTGCATAATCTTCCCTTTCGTTTGATAAATTCTTTATAGGTTGTAGAAAGCTTTAGCAGTCTTATGTGCCATCCAGTCTTGATCATCTTCGCTATAGCCGCTTATGACTTCGACTTGAGCCTTCCAAATCTCGACATATGTATTTCCAAGAACGATAACTGGCCAATCTCCGCCCATCATCACGCGATTGGCTCCGTAAGTTTTGATCATGAAATCAACGTAAGGCTGCCAGTCAGCAACGCTCCAGTTTGCTAGGTCGGAGGCGGTATTTAAACCTGAGAGCTTTGCATAGACATTAGGAAATACTGCAATCTCAGCCATTGATGACGCCCATGGCTCCATCTCCTTTGCAGCAATAGGTGGCTTAGCAAAGTGATCGACAACAATCTTTAGCTTTGGAAACTTCTTAGCCAAGGTAACAATATTCTTTGTATGTTCTGGCTTGACCGAGACATAATCAAGGCTCAGTCCCAACTTTTCTACGTGAGCTAAAGTCTCAAGAACAGCTGGGCGAGTAATCCATGCATCATCTGATTCATATTTTGGGTTGGAGTAATCATGGGTCAGGTTGCGAACGCCCTTGAAATACTTGTTCTTGGAAAGTGTCTCCAAAGCAGTGCGTGATTCATTCGGACGCTCAAAGGGAACCCAACCGACGACTCCCTGAACAAAATCAGATTGAGCTGCCACATCGAGCATGTAGAAAGTGTCATCGTAAGTATCGGCGGCCTGCACTAAGACAGAGCTCGTTACACCCGAAGCCGGAATTTCTGGTGCAAGTCTTTCAAGTGTGAAGTCATCATAAAGTGGGCCATAAGCGGGTTCGATCCAGCTATACGCACGTTCACTCATCACCCAAAGGTGTTGATGCGCATCAATAAGTTCTCGAGCCATGGTTATCTGCGCTCTACCAAGAGCACTTCGAGGGCGTCTAGAACCATGAAAATACTATAGGATAATTAGAGTACGCTTTCAAGGTCATCCCAGGCCCTATTTTCAATAGTTTTATCGAATTCTTCGATATTGGACTCAACTTCTGCCGCGCTTCGACAACCTACAAGAACTGATTTAACTGCCGGATGACGAAGAGGAAATTGCAATGCAGCACTTGTGAGGGAGACCTGATGCCCATCCAGTACCTCGCGAATTCTTACGGCTTTAGCCAATAGTTCATCACTCGCTGGTAGATAGTCGAAGGTTGCACCCTTAACAGGATTAGCAAGAATTCCTGAGTTAAAAACTCCGGCCACGATGACATCAACGTTTCGCGCAAGTGCCGTGGGAAGTAACTCCTCCATCGCCTCTTGATCTAAAAGCGAATATCGACCCGCGATTAGAACCACATCAATATCGGTCTCCTTCATTATTCGGGTCGGTATCGCACACTGGTTCATGCCAACACCAATTGCCTTGATGATTCCTTCAGAGCGCATCCGATCGAGCTCAGGATAGGCTTCTAGAATCGCTTCATCTGCATGGGAATCAGGGTCGTGAATAAAGAGTATTTCTACGCTTTCAATTCCAAGTCGTTCGAGCGAACTCTCTAATGACTGGCGCACGCCCTTTGCGCTGAAATCAAACTTTCTCTCAACAGTGTTATCCGCATCCATAAAGAATTCGTCAATTTCAGCATTTGATGGAACCAATAAACGGCCAACTTTTGTAGAAATCACAAAGCTCGAACGATCCTGACCAGCAATAGCGTTACCAATCCGAACTTCTGATGTGCCTTTTCCATAATGTGGAGCGGTATCAATAAAGTTAATGCCATTGTTTATTGCTGTGAGAAGCGTATCCGTGCAATCTGTTTCACTCACTGATCTATAGAGCCCACCGAAAGCAGCTGTTCCTAGGGAGAGTCTTGAAATCTCAACACCGGTGCGAAGTCGGACGATATCGTTGTGCTTCATTACGCACTCCCTGTCGTCGCATGCTCACTGACTGCAGCCCGCCCAGCCTCAAGACGAGCCACGGGCACTCTAAATGGTGAGCAAGAGACATAATCCAACCCAACATGGTGGAAGAAATCAATGCTTCGTGGATCTCCGCATAGTGCGATTTCCCGCACTAAATGGGTAAACCTTCCGTTCCATGAATTGATTCCTATACTTTGAGTGAAGTTGAGCAAATCTCCCTTAGACAAGGCTCAATCATCAGTCGATTTAGGCATAAATTTGGGTAGGGGTAACTCCCCTGTTGCCTAGATACTAGAGCAAGAATACTATTTCGTATAGTATTTAAGAGAGTTCTCTTGGAGCCCTTGGCCCAAGGCCTGCTTGTTACTAAATTGTTACCGAAAGAGAAGGCAATCGAGAGTGAGGAGTATCTCTGTGAGCATCGGTTATGAACCTATCTGGGCGGAATCTTCTCTCCCTGCAGATTTAGAAGAACTTGTGAAGTAATGACGAAAATTATCGGTGTCGAATCATTTGATGTTCGCTTTCCAACATCGAAGATGCTCGATGGTTCCGATGCCATGAATCAGGACCCAGATTATTCGGCAGCGTATTTACGCATCACTACCGATAAGGCTGGACTCCATGGTGACTCTTTAGTTTTTACGATCGGACGAGGCAATGATGTTCAGATTGCTGCTATCGAGATGCTCACTCCGAAAATTCAGGGTCTTTCTGTAGATGACGCATATGCGCGCATTGGGCAGATTGCACGTGAGCTCAGCGGTGATAGCCAGATTCGTTGGCTAGGTCCTGATTACGGTGTTTTCCATATGGCTGCAGGCGCTGTCCTAAATGCTCTCTGGGATCTCTTCGCCAAAGCGCACGGAGTTCCGTTATGGAAATTGTTGTCGGATATGACTCCAGTACAGATCGTCGATGCTATTGATTTTAGGTACATCACTGATGCGCTCACGCGCGAAGAAGCTCTCGATATTCTTTACCGCGCGAACTCTAATAAGCCAGCCAATGAAGAAATCTTGCGCAATAAGGGCGTACCTGCATACACAACTTCGCCTGGATGGCTGGGCTATAGCGATGAAAAGATGCTCGATCTCACCAAGAAGGCTATGGATGATGGCTTCGGATTGATCAAATACAAGTGCGGGAAGTCAGTTTCTGATGATCAACGTCGCCTCGGCAAAATTCGTGAACTTGTAGGGCCGAATTTTCATATAGCTATCGATGCCAACCAAGTGTGGGATGTTGATGTTGCCATTACCTGGATTAACGCACTTAAAGAGTACAAATTGCATTGGGTCGAAGAGCCAACTAGCCCTAATGATGTCTTAGGACATGCCAAAATTGCTGCTGCAGTAGCACCAACGCCTATTGCTACAGGTGAAATGGCAAGCTCTCGAATCATCTTTAAACAATTGCTGCAATCAAAGGGTTTCTCTGTAATGCAGATTGATGCCACGCGAGTCGCTGGCGTCAATGAAAATCTTGCGAACATACTGATGGCTGCCAAGTTTGGGGTTCCGGTATGTCCGCATGCGGGGGGTGTAGGACTGTGTGAGATGGTCCAACACTTGGCAATGTGGGATGCTGTGGCTGTCTCGGGACATCACAATTCTCGCGTTGTTGAGTTCGTGGACCATCTCCACAATCACTTCCTCGAGCCAGTGTCAGTAAAGGGTGGTCATTACTTAGCGCCACAACTTCCTGGAGCTGGTGCGCAAATGCATCAAGCAAGTATCGATGAGTACTCTTTCCCGAGTGGCTCTTACTGGAAGAACGAGGCAAATTCATGAGCGATGAATTCAAGGGACTAATTGCAGTAGTCACTGGCGCAGGTTCGGGAATTGGATTGGCAGTTGCCCAGCACTTCCACGACAATGGCGCAAAGGTCTACGGTCTAGATCTTCTTGAGGGATCGATGAGTCCGTATGCACATTTCATTGCCTGCGATATTGGAGATCCAACAAGTGTGAGTTCGGCATTTGGCGAGCTGGCAAAGCAAACGCAGGTCATCGACATTCTGGCTAATAACGCCGGAGTAGGTGCTATTGGTGGAGTTGAAGATGCCAGTGAAGAAGAGTGGCACAGGGTTCTCAACATCAACGTCGTTGGTACATCTCGCATAAGCGCAGCTGCAATGCCATTGCTTCGCAAGAGTAAATCCCCCGCAATCGTGAATACTTGTTCGATCGCGGCAACTGCAGGTCTTCCTGGGCGTGCAATTTATAGCGCGAGTAAGGGCGCCATCATGTCGCTGACTTTGGCCATGGCCGCAGATCACATCGCAGAAGGTATTCGCATAAATTGTGTCAATCCTGGAACTACTGATACCCCTTGGGTGGAACGTTTGCTCTTGCGGGCTCAAGATCCTGAGAAAGAGCGTGACGCCCTCGAGGCTCGCCAACCTATGGGTCGCCTAGTGAGCGCTCAAGAGGTGGCAAGGGCAATTGCCTATCTCGCAAGTCCCCGACAAGCTTCAACTACTGGCACAATTCTCGCAGTAGATGGCGGCATGCAAGGGCTTCGAATCCCGAAGTAATTTAATGCACCGCCTGTAGTTGAGAGGTGAGTCTGACGATGGCAACAAAGAAGGCCGCGACCCCTGCAACTAAGCGAACTCCTCGACGATCTGTACTGTCAGATGAAATCTACGACATGATTAAAGCCATGATCTTTGATCATGAAATCGCGCCAGGCTCTCGTGTAAATATTGATTCACTCTCGGCACAACTTGAAGTTTCACAGACTCCCGTGCGCGAAGCTTTGGCTCGGCTCGAATCAGATGGCCTCATCGCAAAAGAGCCACTCAAGGGATATAAAGCGACTCAACTTCTTTCAATTAAAGAACTTAACGATCTCTTTCAATTCAGATTACTCATTGAGCCATGGGCGGCAGAGCAAGCAGCTAAGTTGATTGATAACACTGGCAAGACTGCGTTGAAGGCAGAGATGCAGAGCGCAAAGACCGCCCTGAAATTTGCTGCAGATAATCAGTTCCAAGCACTCACAGAACACGATTCACGTTTCCACACTTTGATTTCAAGTATCTCTGGAAACAATACTGTGGCCGATTTCTACGAGCGCACTCATTGCCATCTTCACTTGTTCCGCCTCTATATGGCAAATAAACTTCATCGCATTGATGGTGAATCGCGTGCTGAGTTTGTGCAAGATTTATTCGAGCAGTACTACCAAAGCGATTCTGGCCAACTCGCGATTAAGGAACATGATGCGATTGCAAAAGCTATTCTTGATCAAAACCCAAAGGCTGCAAAGAGTGCGATGCATGCTCATATTGAGGCATCCTTGAAGCGATTTTCCCCATCTGCTACAGCTGGTCGTAAGTAAACATTAAATAGCACTTGCCTTAATGGATCTTCTGATCTATTTTATCCTATAGGATTTTAGAAATAGGGGTGAGCGATGCTTTCAAAAATTAAGAGTATCGAGATACGTGCATGCCGCGGTGGTGATGAACTTGAAACACTCGACACTGTTGCTGCAGTAAAACTTCCTGGCGGTTCACGTCCTGACTTTACAGTCATCACCATCACTACCGAAGATGGCGTGCAAGGAACCTCTTTTGGTTTTGGTGCACAGGATGCAAAAGCTGCAGCTGCCACTATGTCGCAGGTAAAACCATTCTTCATCGGCCGCAGTGCACATGATTCTGCAAAGAATATGAAGGATTTCGAAATCTTTGATCGCCGCTGGAACCACGTACCGATCTATTCATATGCTCCCTTTGATAATGCGTGCTGGGACATCGTTGGAAAGATGGCGCATCTTCCTGTCTATAAAATTCTTGGAGCAGCACGAGAAAAAGTTCCACTATATGTATCTTCGATGTTCTTGGACGGTCCAGAAGATTATGCAAAGCAAGCACTTGAAGTAAAGGCAAAAGGCTACAAGGGTTACAAGTTGCACCCACCAGGAGGCCTTGATCTTGATATTGCTTGTTATCGCGCAGTGCGTGAAGCAGTCGGTGATGACTTCACTCTGATGGCAGATCCAGTGATCATGACTTCTTATGAAGAAGCCCTCAAGGCTGGTCGCGAACTCGAACGCCTTGGCTACAAGTGGTTGGAAGAACCACTCCTTGATGTCAATTTCAACGGGCTCAAGAAATTGCGCGAGAAGCTAGATATTCCAATTTGTGGCACAGAGGTGATTGCCGGCAACCAATACAGCGTTGCTCACTGCATCAAGGAAGGCATCGTCGATATCGTCCGCACTGATGTTTCGTGGCGAGCAGGAATTACCGCTGTCATGAAGACAGCTCACTTGGCCGAGGCACATGGAGTGCAGTGCGAACTTCACACCACGATCTATCACGGCCTCGAGCAGGTGCAGTTGCATCCATCTCTTGCGATCAGCAACTGCGAATTCTTTGAGACTCTGTATCCCTTCGATGATTTCCAATTTGGAACTAAAACTCAGCTCAATATTGTCGACGGTTATGTAATGGCACCAGTCGGTGAAGGTCTATGTATTGAATATGACTGGGACTTCATTGATAAGCACACGGTCGCAGTTCTTTAGCCATCATTGAGCAACTACCTGAGGTAGTAAGAGATTAACTTCAATTGTTAAAGCGTGAGGCTAAGACTTTTCCGGCCTCAATTAGCCAGCCTTGACTATCCACAATCGCCGATTCAAGCGTCGGAGCTAGTTCAACAAGGCTCACAATCGCATCTGACTTTTCGTTCTTATTAACCCCACATGCAATCATTACGAGGCAATCACTGTCGCGGGCTAACTCCAAGAGATAGCCAACTGCCTTGCCACGATAACTCTGATCATCAAATGAGCCTTCACCGGTGACGATGCAATCTGCCTTCTCAATCTCTTCTTCTAAACCAATGAGCTCAGCAATGCTTTCAACACCACTCACGATTGTTGCGCCAAGTAGCACTGCCAAACCACATGAGACTCCCCCGGCAGCGCCAAACCCTGCCTGATCTTTAACGCCAAGAACATTGAGAAACTGGCTCAAGCCCATATCGAGCTGTTGCACCTGCGCAGAATCGCCACCTTTCTGTGGACCAAAAACATGTGCTGCACCATCAGGCCCAATCAACGGAGATTGCACATCGACCAATACCTTTATCCCACGAATAGGTTTTGCAAAAATTTCGGGTTTTTCGATGCGAGCTAATCGATGTAGATCACCACCACCGAGTGCGAGTTCTTGCCCATTAACATCTAACGCTTTGAAACCAAGTGCTGACAGTGCACCTATTCCACCATCGGTAGAAGCCGAACCACCCACTGCAATAAGGATTTCCTTGACTCGTTGATCCTCAAGAGCTGCTTTAATCGCCTGCCCCAATCCAAATGAATGCGCACCCATCGGATCTAACTTATCTACAGTTGTAATTCCGCACAGAGTTGCCATTTCAATAAGTGCTATATCTGAATCAACCAATAACCACGATGATTGATGTTCAATACCTGTAGCACCTTGCACCACTATAGGCATGCGTACTGATTCTGGAGTTACGCTCTCAATGCAATCAAGGGTTCCTTCTCCACCATCTGCAAATGGTGCAATGACAATCTCATCCTCTGGTCGCGTGATTTTCCAACCATCGGCAAGTGCTGTTGCTACCTGCACACTCGTTGCGCTGCCTTTAAATGAGTCAGGTGCGATGAGAATCTTTGCCACAGGCAAAGACTACCTATCCTTTGGGAGCCTTATAAGTAGCGCTCTTCACTCCTGGCTTTGGAGTAGGCGTAGGCTTGATCACCTTCGTATTTACTGTCTTCTTCGTTGATATTCCCGAAATGGTCTGCTTAATTTCCGTCGCGGTAGGGAACTTCTCATCATTTCCTCTATCAACAGCAGTGATACGACACTGTCCGTTGGATAATCCGATAACGGTAATTGAATATTTACCGGTTGCTTTGCTAAAGGTAGTGGCAACTTTGCACACGTTCGGGGTCTGAGATATCACCTTAAGACCGATCGCTAAATCTGGGTCCTTAATCGCAGCAGAGTTTGCCTTTTCAGAAAGCCCAAGAGCAAACTTAAATGGTCCTGCGCCTTTAAATGCAGGCAGCTTTGGCACTGTAACTTTGGTGAGTAACTTCTCTACGACTGGTTCGACAACTTTGACTTCGCGCTTCTGCGTCGTCAATTCAGAAGGCTCAGATGGCATTTCAATAATCGTTACTGGAGGAAGTACAACCTTCGCTGTGACCGTCTCTACAACCTTTGCATCTTCCTTTTTCTCCTCAGGAATTGGGGCCGGAGCGGCAGGTGGTGCTGGTGCAAATACTGGAGCTGGAGCGGCAGGTGGTGCTGGTGCAAATACTGGAGCTGGAGCGGCAGGTGGTGCTGGTGCAAAGAATATTGGAGGTGCAGGTGCTGCAGGTGGCGTAATCACTACAGGTGGCGTAATCACTACAGGTGGCGTTGGAGTTGGAGTTGGTTCCGGTGTTGGAGTTGGTTCCGGTGTTGGAGTTGGTGTTGGTGTTGGAGCATCTGGAATTCTTGCATCAGGATCTGGAGCTGGCGTCGGAGTTGGTGTTGGTTCCGGAGTTGGAGTTGGTGTTGGTTCCGGAGTTGGAGTTGGAGTTGGTGTTGGTTCCGGAGTTGGTGTTGGAGTTGGTGTTGGTTCCGGAGTTGGTGTTGGCGTTGGTTCCGGAGTTGGAGTTGGAGTTGGTGTTGGTTCCGGCGTTGGCGTTGGCGTTGGTGTTGGAGTTGGCGTTGGAGTAGGTGTTGGTGTTGGCGTTGGCGTTGGCGTTGGTGTTGGAGTAGGTGTTGGCGTTGGAGTAGGTGTTGGCGTTGGAGTAGGTGTTGGCGTTGGAGTAGGCGTTGGCGTTGGAGTAGGTGTTGGCGTTGGAGTAGGTGTTGGCGTTGGTGTTTCGACAACAACAGGAGCTACACCTGTCGT
>Ga0209770_10000335_pt1 | contig 26388 bp, 30 predicted proteins | sample LauGreSu1BDMLBDD_2_FD_187572 | JGI IMG/M metagenome (GOLD analysis project Ga0209770, IMG submission 187572) | Freshwater lake microbial communities from Lake Michigan, USA - Su13.BD.MLB.DD (SPAdes) (version 2) | ecosystem: Environmental > Aquatic > Freshwater > Lake | place: Lake Michigan, USA...
GTCGTGTTCGCCTTCGGTGGTTTCGGCGGAGGTCGGGTTCGACTCCTCCTCCTCCTCCTCCTCGGCAACCTCGCTCACGGGCTCCCGGTACTCCGGGTTGCAGACCTCGCACCCATCGGCGCTGTTGTCGCAACGGGCCTGCTCGACGCTGTCGGTGGCCTCGACGCTGTCGGTGGCCTCGACAACCTCTTCCTCGGGACGCTCGTCTTCGGCGGAAACCATCGGCAAATCTCCTGGGGGTCAAAGGCAGTGCGGAAGGACCGCCGAAGCGTATCAAAAAGGAGACACTTCAGGCAAAGGCACACCGAGGGCGAGAGAGCCCTCGTTTCAAGCCTTGGGCTTGGGCTTGGCCTTCTTCGCGACCTTCTTGGAGACAACCCCCTTGGGGCGCCCCCGGCCCTTCTCGTCTCGCTGGAATGCCTTCGCTGAGTGGCGAGAGATGAGGTAAGACCGCCCGAACTGCACAGACTTCAGGCGACCAGTTAGCACGAGCTTTCGGATGTATCGCCGGTGCATGCCGGTGATTTCCGCTGCTTCTTTGGTGGTGACGTATTGTGACAGGTCTACTTGCATGAGGGCGACAATAGCCCCTCGGTGCTGTGCCGTCAAGTTACCGGGGCTTGTTGACCTCCGACCAAGGAGTGTCCTGGCTACGCTCAAACCTCCGAGAGTTCCATTCGATAAAACGGTCGAGGTTTATCCTGTCGCCGTACTCGGGGTCCATCTTCCTGGCGAGCTTCGCCATGGCCCGGCAGTATCGCTCCATCGTCTCGGCCCTCCACACCGTATCCGCCCGCTGCTCAAGGCCCGCCTGGGCCCTGACGATCGCGCCGTTGGTGTAGCCCACCCACTCCTCGATGAGGTAGATGGGTTGGTCGTTCCAGTACTGCCGCTGGTCAACGAGGTAGTTCTTGAACATCGACGCGGCGCGGCCCTCTCGGTCCTCGCGCCCAATCTCCTTCGCGACATCCGACAGCTTCACCGATGGATGCCGAAGCGTGATGCACTTCCCGTCGAGAACGTAGATGGTGTGCCGGTCGCCCTTCCTGTGGGTGTTCTGACCGAGGGCGGATACGCCGTGCGTCCCTTCGTGGGTCCATGTCACGATGTCGGTGGGGTCGAGGGGATCGCGATGCCTCTCGGCGTCGGGGAGCCTGGAGAACACATCGGCCAGGGCCTCTGGCATCCAGCCCTGCGCCGTTCGCACGACAGGAGGCGCTTCGTGAAACTCCAGCCCGTCTTCCTCGGCACGCGCCACGAAGGCGATCGCCAGAAACAGGGTGATCGCGGCAATGGTCTTCAAATGGCACCTCGCTCCCACATGCGGACAATGGCTTCAACCGTGCATCCGTGACGCTCTGCCTGTGCCTTGAACCACTCGCGCGAGGGCTTGCGCCTGCTCGTGATGACACCCCAGGTGTCGCGACCGATCCGCACCGAGTTGGCAATGGTGTTGATGTCTCCCGACGATGCCATCGGCATCCGAACCGCACCGCTTCGGTAGCATCCTGAGTCTTCGGGCATGGGACACCTGTACCAGATATGAGACGCTCGGTCACTGCTTCGCCCGAGCGTTGGCGATCGCTTGCCTCACCAATGGTTCGCCGGTCAGTCGCGCGACGAACTGGAGGTTCCTCTTCGCTGCCTCTTCCTGCATCCACTCGACGATGAGCGGTATCTGTCGCTCGCACTCGTCAGGCCCCCAGACATCCATCAGAAGCGCCCGGTTGGAACACTGGCAGTCATCGGTTTCGGTGATGCTGAACCACGACAGCAGCGCCTTCAGTTCGGTGCCTGGGCCACCGGCTGGAGGATTGATCGGGGGACACCTGACGGCAGCGACCTCGTTGGTCACGTTGCCGATGTCCACTGCCCTCCACTCGGTGCCTGGAGGATTGCCGCCGCATCCACACGACCGATTCGGCCCACTGGTGAAGTTCTCGAAGTAGCCGAACGCCGTGCCACCTGCGCAGAACGGGTCACAGGGCTTGCCTTCCGGCCACCAGAACAGCGGGCCCGCGGGGGGTGGCAGGAACTGCTGGTCGGCAAGATCGACGAAGTACCTCTGCACGACCGTCATGCCGTAGTTGATGACGTAGGTGACGCACCACTTCGACCTGGGGTAGCAACAACACTTCCGCGTCGTCGCCAGCCCGCCGTCCTTCCGCAGAAGTATCCCGTTGAAGGTGATGAGCGCCATTTCACTCGCCTGCCTTTGGCGTGTATGGCTCGACGCAGTCGGTCGTGGCGATGAAGTCGTCTTCGATGTCCTTCGGAGTGTGGACCCAGATTTCCTTCCTCTTGAAGAGCAGCTTGTCGGGCCCCTCGGTGATCTTCCAGATGATGTTGACCGGGTCCATCTCGGAGTTGACGTAAACGTAGACCCCATCATCCGCCTGGGCCGCCCACACCCACTTCCCTGAAGCGATGTCCCCGAAGAGGTTCAACACCGCGATCGTTTCGCCAGTGGCGCCCCCATCCGAGCGAAACACCGCGAGGGATGCCGTCGTACCCTTCGGCCACTGGGCGCTCGTCCTGCACAGCTTGAGCGATGCCGGGGAAGATGCCGCCGCGAACCGCATCAGCGCCAGCTTTCCGCCCCCTACCCCTTCCTTCCAAAGAATCTCCAGGGGCCCCGTCGAGCCGGATTTCAACTCTGCCGTGGAAGCCTTCCCGGCAGCGTATCCATCGGAGGCCGACACCACCTCGATCCTGGCCTGGATGATCCCCGACACGGCAAACCACCCAACCGTGCCAGGGCGGATCGGCTCGATGGCAATCGCAATGCGATCGTCGGGCTGGCCTGTAGGTGTGCCAATGGTCGCCACGGGGCTCTTCGCGAACTGCGCGTTCTGCGCCACGTTGGCGCCTGCCCCTGCCTGGATGGCGATGCCCGTGATCCTCCCGGCCCCCCATTGCGGGATCACTCCCCCGGTCGTGTTCTGCCCGAGCATCCTCGTGTAGCCCACCGACTGCGAGCGCATGGTCACCGACTCGCTGTCCTCCTTGCCGAGAACAACGTCGGCGGAATCCATCATGCGATTCCAGGCCCTCGCCGTGATGGCACCGTACAGGGGCTCGCCGGAATCGATTCGCCCGTCAGGTCTAGGCATTACCAATCCTCAACAGATCGAAGTCGGCCGGGATGTGAATCTGGTTGACGTAGACGTAGAGCGGAACCTTCACGCGGCTGTCGTCCTTGATGTCGTCTGCGTACACCACCCACAGGTACTCGTGCGCCTTCTTCTCGATGCCGGTGATGTTGCCGATGAACTCACTGGTCGAGTTGAATCCAGCCTTGAACTTGAAGGTGAGGGTGGCCGGTCCATCACCCTTCTCTTCGTCCCACTGCTGCGATCCCTGGGCCCCCAGGAAGAGAACCTCTTCGGCCTCAAACCCCCGGAAGGGCTTCTTGTTGACGCACCCATTCAGGCGGCGGAGGTCGAGGATGTACTCCTTCGTCATCACCTGGGCTGGCATGTCGTACTGCTCGGTCCAGACGAGGCTCTTCGCGGGAACCTCGACTCCCCTCACGTTGTCCCCGTCCACCTCGATGGCATTACTCATGCTCGGCGCAGTCGTCCCAGCCGCCGCGTAAGCACGCTCGCTGAACGCGCTCGTCATGGTCTTCGTCTCGCCCGACACATCGAACGTGCGCACCCGACGCATCGGGGTGTCGTCCTTGTCGGCGCCCATCGTTTCGTAGTGGCCGGTGATGTCCCAGGTCGCGTACCCGATGTTCTCGACTTGGTAGTGGTCGATGAGGAAAACGTAGGGCGCGATGCGGTAGAAACGGTTCGCGGTGAAGTAGGCGTTGCATGCGGCATGGATCTCGAGGTCGGTCACGGCGCCGAGGCCCTTGAACTTCACTTCGCAAGTCGATTTGGCCTTCTTGCCGATCCGGTGGATGACGGCAGTACGCGACCCCTCTTCCTCGATCATCACGCTCATCCGACTTGCCCTCCGAGTTTGCCGACTTCTTCGGCGGTCTTTCCGGTGTTCTTGGCGATCTGCTCTTGAAGGTTCGTGGAGTAGCCCATGCCCAGGATGGCATCGGTGTTGAACGTCCCGGCAGCGTCGATCTTCTGGCCCTCCAGCATCAGCTTGTCGCCAACCTGGGAGAGTTGGTCGAGCGCCGCCGCCGCCCTCTCGTCCTCCTGCTCCTGCATCGCGCGAGACTTGTCGATCTCCACTGACTGCGAGTCGATGGCCTCCTGAAGGCGATCGTAGAGTTCCTGGGTGATGTTGCCCTCGCCCTTCAACTCGTTCGCTCTCTCGTTGATGGTGCGGAGTTCTTCGATGGTCACTGCCCTGGCAGCGTCTCGGATCATGTTGGTCGCTTCGCGAGCGCTGCCAGCCTTGATCCTGACATCACCGAGCTTTTCCTGTAGGTCTTTCGCGGCCTTCTCCCTCTCGGAAGCGCGGTCCTTCGTCCTCTGCTCCCGTTCGCCCTTGGCCTTCTCGTTGGCCTTCTCCATCTCTGCGGCCATCTGCTCGTAGTTGATCGAGCCGTCGAAGAAACTCTTCAGCCATGTGATCTGCTTTGCCAGGAACGCAACGGCAGCGTTGTAGTAGGACACGATCCCATCGATGCCCTTCGTCCAGATGTCGTAGATGCCATCGGTCAGGCTGTTCCAAATGCCCTCGATAGTTCCCGTGCCCCCGGAGATCGCCTGGACGAGGTAGAGCGTCAGATCGTCCCATGCCCCCTGCACCGACTGCACGAACGCATCGACGTAGCCCATCACGGTCTGCTGCCCACGCAACCAAGCCGCCTGGAGTCCAATCCATAGCACATCGAAGGCGATCGACAGGTCGCCTGCCGTGATCGCATCGGAGATGCCCCCGAGCGTCACCGTGGCAATGCCGTAGATGTCGCTGAATGCCTTGCCTGCATCGACAGCCACTTCGCCCAGCTTGGCCTTCATGCCCGCGAACGTCGCCCCGAACATCGCGCCCATCTTCTTCAGCGTGTCGCCAGAACCGGCGAGCGCGATGGCGATGCCCGCGATGGCGACAGCGACGATGGCAATCGGCCCCAGGATCGAGGCCCACGCTCCAGCGCACGTCGCCGCCGCCCCAGCCGCGGCAATCGCTGCTCGGGCAATCGTGACGGTGAAGGTGGCGGCGGCCGCGGACGCTGCGTAAATCGCCCCGGCCATCACGGTAAGCGCACCGGCCATCACCCTTGAAGCGCCGATCATCAGCGTCATCGGGGAGAGGATCGTCTTCATCGCGAGCCCCAGGCCACCGACCGAGAAGGCCACGACCCTAAACGCCACACCCAAGGCAACCAGCGCCCCACCGACGCCGATCGTCATAGCCGCCATCTTCCCAAGGGCCACGGCGAGCGCCTGGTTTTTCCGAAACACCTCTGCGAGGCCCGAGGTCACGCGCGTCAGGTATGCCAGCCAATCACGCACGGCAGGCGACAGAACGTCACCGAGCGCGATCCCTGCCGCGAAGACCGACGAGACGAATCGCTTGAACGACATCGAGAGCGTGTCGTCCATGATTCCAGCCGCCCGCTTTGCCGAGCCCGCGCTGTTCTTCAGCGACGTTGTCAGAGCGTCGAGCGAATCGACACCCTTGATGAGTTGGCTTGCTGCATTGGCACCGAATGCATCGAAGATTTCAGACAGCTTCGCGATCTGGTCTGTCGAGTCGAGGCCACCTAGCGCCGTCTTCAGGTCGCGAATGATTTCCAAGAGCGGACGCAGCTTGCCGGTCTTCGGGTCCTTGACCTCGACGCCGATGTTCTTCAGCTTGTCCTGCTCGGTAGCGAGACTGAGGAAGATTCGACGGACTGCGGTTCCGGCCACGCTTGCATCGGTGCCACGGTCGGCAAGAACACCCAGCGCCGCCGTCACCGACTCCAGGGATGCCCCTGCCGTAGCAGCGAGGCCCGAGGTGATCGCAAGGCCATTACCCAGGCCCTCGACCGTCGCGTTGCTGCTGTTCGCCGCCTTGGCGAGAACGTCGGCCACCTTCGCGGCCTGCGTCGTCGGCATGTTGAACGACCGGAGGGTGGCGACCGTGATCGATGTCGCAGTCGCCAGATCGAGCATCCCGGCCCTGGCGAGAAGCAGGGTGCCCTCGATGCCCTTCAGCGTCTCCTCGACCGTGAAGCCACCCTGGCCGAGGGCCTGCATCCCGTCTGCCACTTCCTTTGCGGAAAAGCTCGTCGAGGAGCCGAGGTCGAGCGCCTTCTTTCGGAGTTGCTCAAACTCAACCCCGGTGGCATCTGTCACGGCAGCGACAGCAGCCATGGTCTGCTGAAACTCGGCAGACTTGGCGAGGGCGGCGGCAAACGGAGCGCCGAATGCCACGCCGACGCCAGTCAGGTTGGCACCAAGCGCGCCCATGTTGGCGCCGATGTTCTTGATGCTGGTCTTCACTCGATCCAGCGTCTTGAAGAACTTCGACGCTTCGCCACCGATCTCGATCGCGACCCTTCCGCCGCGAATGGCTGCACTCGACATCTACTTCTTCCCCTTCCTGTCGAACAGGTTTTTCAGTTCGCCAGCCTTCGGCACTCTCGCCTCGGTGGGAGGCTTGGTCAGGTATGGGTGGAAGGTGTAGACATCGAGCTTTGGGCCAGACGATGTGCGATGGCAGTTCCCGATGAGTGCCATGAGGCTGGCAGTGTGGACCCACTGCTCCTCGACCCTGGCATCCTTCGCCGCGATCAACTCTCGGACGGTCCATCCATCGGGATCGACTCCAAGGATTCCGGCGCATCGGTATGCGATGTCCCACCAGTTGGCGTATCGCTCTGGCCTTCGATGTCTTTCAGGATGTCGGCCTCGGCCTTGGTGAAGATCGTCGTTACCGCTTCGTCCATCTTCGTCAGCAGCTTTGCGACGAGGACGCGACGAGATGGAGGGAAAAAATCCAGAAGCGCACCCCGGAGCGCTCGGATGGCATCCTCAAGGGGCTCGCCCCAAAGGCTCTCCTCGATCATGTCCGGCGTGATGTTCTGCGAATCGGCCTGAACCTTCACCAAGGGCCAGAGGACAGCCATCACCTCGCGATGATTTCCGCTGAACATCTCGACTGCCTTGCCGTTGGAGATGTCCGCGAAGTCGAACCCTGCGTTGGCCTCGATTCTTTTGAGGCTCCCACAGGTGATTGCGATCGTCCACGACCTTCCTGCCCCGTCCTTGAACTGTTGCACGACATTCCTCATGGGATGATTGTGGGTTTCAACTCGATCCTGTATTCCACGACGCCAGAGAGCGGCTCGCTGCGGTTGACGCTCGTGATGACCATCTGGTCGGAATACCCTTGGGCTTGCACCAGCACCGGGGTCCCCTCGGTCAGCGGGACCTCGATGCCGACGCTTTCGATGAAGCTCACCGTGACAGAGTTCTTGAACCCCGCGTTGACGGTGAACGTCTTCCGCTGCCCGAACGGCGTGACCTCGATCTCCTTGGCAGACCACGACCAATCGACATCACGCACGATGGCATTCGTGACGTAGGCGCCGATCTGGATCGTGCAGTCCTTGCCAAGGGCTGGCATCACTCACCCGGCTTGAGGGTGATGTTGTAGGACACGACATCGTCGAGGGGCTCGTTGGTCGTGATGTTGGTCACCACCATGTCGCCCGCCTTGTCACCGACCTCGAGGTCGTGATTGAGGCACTCGATCTCCAGACCTTCGGTCGCGAATCCGGCGTCGAACTCCTTGTAGCCGTTGCTCCCACGCGCGGTCGTGTCGATCTTCTCGACCTCGCGCGTGATGTTGACGTTGCGGATGTCGTCGTTCGCGATGCCGGTGTAGTTGGAGACGATGTCCTTGCCGAGAACGACTTCGGTGGGCTGATCGTATGGGATGGGCATCGAATCACTCCTGGGGGGTGGTGTCGGGCTCGACAGGGGCCGGGGTTGAATCGGTGGCCGGGGCCGGGGCCTTCGGCGTGACGTTGGGATTCCGGTGAAGCGAGGTCGAGACGTTGAAGACGCGAACGTCGTCGAGCGGCTGGGACTCGGAGACGTTGACGACCAAGAACTTCCCCTCCAGGCCAGAGTTTTCGTGCTTGATGTCGAGGATGTCGCCCGGCTCCGGGGGATCGGTGAGCATTTCGATCTCGATGGACGCCTCGCGGAAGCCCGACAGCCAGACGCGGCGGCTCTTCCCGCGAACGGTCACATCGATCTGCGAGCCTTCGACGGTCGCGGTGACGTTGCGAATGTTGTCGCTCGGGACCCCGTCGATGACAGCGTCTTTTCCGAGGGTGTAGGTCACTGGCATGGCGATTCCCTTTCGGTTGTGGGTGGCGGGAGTGTAGCAAATATGAGGCAAACGGCGGAAATCAGGGTCCGTGAATCTGGCCTTGGAACTGCTTCGGAATCTTGTGCCTGACCTTCTCCAGGCCACGCTTCTGGTACTCGCCGGGGCGCACGACGATCGCCCGGCTCACTCCGGTGGGCACGAAGCTCGGAGCCGCCGCCCTCGGGTTCACGAACGTGCCGATGTAGGAGAACCCGTTGCGTGTTCCCACCCTCCTTCTGCCGGTTGGCGTTGGTGTCGGCACTCGCCTCCCACGGAACCGCAGGAAGAGCCTCTGTATCTGCACACCACCGCGCTCATGCAGGACGTTCAGCCACGGCGCGCCGCGAGGCCCCACGACGACGCTGTTGCTCACTGAATCCCAGGCGAATCCCATCATCGATCGCATGAAGCCCTTGGGGCTTCTGTTGGTCTTCCAGCTTGTGACTCGATCGGGCGCTGGGGATCGCGTGCGACGCTCGTACAGCGGCAATCCTCGGTACGTCCCCACCCTGACGGTACTGACCTTGCTGCCTCTTCCTGGCGTTCCCGTGCGAAACTGCTTCTGGCACGACCGGAACACCATAGCCCCGGCCTTGCGAAGGGAGCGAGCGCGACCCTGGCCGATCCTCTTGATGACATGAGGGCGGTCTAGGAACCACTTCTTGTTGATCACGACCGGCATCATCACTGCTGTCCCCTGGCGAGCCTGTAGGTGACCTCAAGGATGGCCCTCCACAGGTTCCTCTCGTTGAGGTTCTGCCCGTCGTCGAACGTCATGGCGATCGAGGCGTAGGTCGCGCCCACTGCCTGAGCGTCCCACTCTTTCGATTCGATACGGTCGATGATCTTCTCGGTGAGCGACATCATCGCATCACCCTCGCCGTCGTTGTGGATGTGCTTCGCGATGTAGACGACGACCTTGAAGTCTTTGATGTTGGCGTTGCGGGCGGCAAGAGTGCTGTCGAGCATCCGGGGGATCACCGACACTCGCAGCGACTGAAGCTCCGGGTTGTCGTTCTCCTCCAGCCACTTCCTCTCGACCACACCAGAAAGGCCGGGGATGGCCTTGAGGTGTTCGACCAGGGCATCGGAAATCTTCGTGAGTTGGGACATGGTCTAGATGCTTATCCATTCAGGCAAAGGAGGTGACCGTCGCGAGAGCAGGCCACGAAGTTGGGCTGGAATCCGCCCGGATTATTCCAGCCATTGGTGTACGCCACGCTTTGCCACGCGCGACTTTCTGGGATGGGATACCCAGTAAACGCCGCACTGTCTTGAGGTGCGTACGCGACCTGCGAGGCGAACGTGTTTCGGTCGTGTCCGACAATGCAAAGCCTGCCGCTGAATCCACCAGCGGCAGCACCCTCAAATGACGGCGAGCCGGGGAGTGTCGTAAACGGCGCTATCGTAGACCAGTTGAATCCAGCGGCGTTCCATGTGACCCCTACCGTCGGCCACTGCAAGAACGGGAGGTTGAGAAGGCAGGCTCGCTTCCCCGGCGGGTAATCGCCAGAGAACCCCGTGAAGTTGAACGAGTCGGAGACGACAGCAAGGGCCAAGCTAGAACTGCGAGCAGCGGAGTAGACATACGCCGCAGTTGATGTTGCCGCCGACCCCCACGGTGCCGTTTCGCTGCCGATCGCTTCGATCGAAGTCCCTGCTCCCCTGCGAAGCATGATTACCTGATTGAGCCCGAGCAGGACGAGACGTTCTGTGGTGTCGGCGGTGGCGAAGCCTGCGGTAACGACGCCCTTCGGGGCGAAAGATATGTCAGTGAACGGGAACTCCAGCGCGCCATCGAGCGTGTCGGTCAAGGCGTTCGAGTAGGCCACGAACGGCACGTTGTTCTTGGCACCGGCAATCACTGCACGATACTGGTTCGATCCCGCAAAGAACCCGCCGACCCAAGTGATGTTCAGTCCACGCCTTGAGCCAAAGGTCACCGGGCCACAAGGCTTCCACTCAAGAGTCTCGCCTGCGGGCTTCTCAAACGCATACATCAGGTTGGAGACGGGAGTGCCGTTGTCGAAGTATCGGCTTGCGATGATGTGGCGACGAGCAACGTAGGCAACGTGCTGCCATCGTTCTTTCTGCCCGTCAAACGGAAGCGTCATGTCCCGCCATGTCCTGCCACAGTCAAACGACTCCGAGGCCCCAGCGCAAGTCACTGGAGGGCCAGCCCCAGGGCCGGTGTCGCTTGGTGCGTTTAGCTGACCACCGACAGCAATGGTGCGAGCGGGATTCCCTGCTCCGCTGCCTTGTCCGTTGAACCCTATCGCTTCGTACCCGATTTCCGGGTGGACGATCAGCGAAATGCCTTGGGGTCCGATGACAGCAGGATCGGTAATGGTGACACCAGTGGGCGGCAAGACAGGCCCCGTCACCGGCCCAGGCCCGGACGTTTGCTGGCGCCCTCGCGCGATCCAGCGATGAAGTGGGATCGTCATGCGTCCGGCTCCATCGCGGCAGCGTACCGAGCGTCGTGCTTGGCCTGCGCCTCCATCGCTCCCGCGACCATCGCCGCGGCAGCGGCGTCGATGTCCTCCGAGCGAGTCGAGCCACCATCCCTGACCGAGGCGTTCGCGAGGTCGCCAAAGATCATCCAGGTGTTGCTGGCGGTCTTGATGACTCTCGCGCCAGTGTTCCGCCCCGAGAGGAACACGCTTGCGTTGACTGAGCCGAACTGCGCGTTCCCCACGTTGAAGAACATGAACACCGAGGCGTCGTTGAAGAATTGAACCTTCGCTGACGTCGGGTTGATGACCTCAAACACCGAGCCGACCGGAATCGTGGCGTCGCTGCCGAGAAACAGATTGCAGTCGCCAGCGGACGCATCGCATAGCACGATCTTGCCCACATCGGAGAGAGCGACCGGGCGCGTGCCTGAAAGCGTGGAGAACTGCGCCGGGCCGAGCGCGGTGGAGTTGATCGTCCGCTCCACGAACGTCGCGTCGGTGCCGGTGAACGTCGCCCGCGTCGCCGGGGTGGCCCCTGTCTTGTTGATCCGAAGCTCGCCAGCAGCGTTCGCCGGGATGCGCCAGTTCGCCCCGGTGGTGGTTTCCGCGAGCTCGAGGACGGCGGCAGTCCCCTTCACGGTCACGGTCCCAACAGTCGCCGCTGCCGACCTGTCAACGGCAAGGTCGCCCGTCAGTGTGCCGCCAGCCAGCGGGAGAAACGCGCCGCCGGGACCACCGGCAGCGTCCTGCCACGACAGGGTGCCAGCCCCGTTGGTCGTGAGAACCTGACCGTTCGTGCCTCGCGTCGTCGGGTAGATGCTCCCGCCATGGACGAACGCACCGTTGGAGTCGATCCGAGCCGAGAAGGCAGTGTTGCCGGTGACGGTGCCGCCAGCCAGCGGAAGGAAGGCCCCCGTTGTCGGTGTCACCCACGACAGCACACCCGCGCCGTTCGTGGAGAGAACCTGCCCTGACGTTCCCTTGTCTGCCGGGAAGATGTTGCCGTTGGCAGCAAACCCGTTGAGGCAGTTGGTGAGGTTGTTGACCGTGAGCGTCCCGGTCACTGTGCCGCCCGTGAGTGGCAGAAAGTTCCCGGTCGGGCCGGTGATTTCGTCTCGCCACGACAGGACGCCTGCCCCGTTGGTGGAGAGGACTTGGTTGGCGGTTCCCGTGGCGGCAGGCAGCGTGTTCGGGCCTACCTTCAACCCACCCGGAATCTCGATGTCGCCAGATGGCAGGATGCGAAGGCGATCGGCACTGGCCGTGATGTCGAAGATGCGGAAGTTGCCGTTGGCCTGCGACTGAATCCGGTACTGGGCTCCGACCACTCCAGTCGAAGCGTTCCTGTTGATGACGTTGAACTGCCCTGCCGTGCTTTGGATGGTGAAGTTGGCACTACCACCTTCCATGACGACAGGGCCGGTGATCGTGCCACCGGCCAGGGGGAGCGCTGGCGTGTAGACCAGACCATCTCCCCCCAGCCGAGAGCAGTTGCCCGCGTCGGCGGAAACCCGAATGGGACCAGGGGGACCCATGATGGATTCCCACTTCGTGCCGTCCCAAACGCGGACATCGGATGCCATGGAAAGACCCTTCAGGTCAGGAGGTCAGGAGGTCAAGGGATGATCCAGATCGCGCCGGTGCGAGCGCCGACCGGCACCGTGGCACCGACGAACGCCTGGGCGTTTTCGCCATTGGCACCGTCCGCACCATCCGCACCGTCCGTCCCGTTGGTCCCCGGATCGCCCTTGGCGCCGTCCGCGCCCTTGGGGACGGTGAAGTTCAGGATGGCGGCGGTTGCCGTCCCCGAGTTGGTCACGCCAGCAGGGCCTTCGGTCACGGTGCCGACTGCGATCGTCGCTGCCGTGCCGGGCTGGCCCTGGGCGCCTTCCGGTCCCTGGATGGGGCCGATGTTGAGCCACGCGGAGCCGTCGTACAGAACCCCGTCGCCGGGCTGGGAGCCAGCCGGTGCGCCGACCGGAACGGGGTTCCCGAGGATGTAGAGGTCGTTGAGGGCCGGGCTCGCCGTGGGGGGCCAGACGAGCGTCGTACCCTTGATGACCGCTGCCGCCCCCGTGTCGCCCTTGGGGCCTTGGGGGATGGTGAAGTTGAGGACTGCGTTCTGGGCGGTCCCGGCGTTCACGACCTGGGCAGCATCACCGGACGCGCCGGTGGTGACCGTTCCCACGCCGATCGTCGCTGCCTGCCCCGGCGCACCGTCCGCGCCATCGGCACCGTCTGCGCCCGGAGCGCCATCGGCACCCGGATCACCCTTGTCGCCAGCGTCGCCCTTCACGCCGGGCGAGCCGTCCGCGCCCGCAGGCCCCTGGATGCTGATCCACTGGCTACCGTCCCAGATTCTGACATCAGTCGCCATCAACTCACCTCTTTGGAAAGGGAGGCAACCGATGGCGCCTCCTGCTTGGAGAGACTCACGACGCTCTCGCCCGACGCAGGCGACAGCGATGCGGCTTTGACTTCAGGTGCGGCCTCGAGAGATGTCGCCTTCACTTCGGGTGCGGCCTCGAGGCGCGAAACCGGAACGTCCTGCCTGGGCGACTGCTGGAACCAGATGTCCCCCGGCCTCGCACCCACAGGCTGGGCCACCTGGGGGCCGTAGACGGTCACCGACTCGCCATTGAGCCCCGGAGGCCCTGGAGGGCCAGGAGGGCCTTGCAGACCACCTCCCCCACCCGTGCCGCCACCGTCGCACACGGGCTTCCACTGGACCCCGTCGAAGTAGTGCATCTGGCTCATCGGTCAAAACGTCGGTGCCGACGCCCCCCAGAAGTCAACGACGGTCATCTTCCCGTCCGCGCAAACGCCGATGGCTCCGTCATCGTGCATGAAGACCATCCCTCGGCGGTATGTAACTCCACCTTCTGCTGCGTAAACGACAGACTTGGTTGACATGACCGGGAGAGGGAACCCATCCGGTAGCTTGGCGACCCAAAGGGGAGAGCCGGTCGAGGTCACCGTGACGTTCATCTCGCCCCGCAGGTAGATGATGCCGTTGAGGCACCTCGCCTCCGGGGCGACGTTGCCAGCGAGAAGGTCGCAGCGGGTCCATGGAGTGTCGGCGGGGATGTCCGCGCCTCCCGAGATGACCGACTTGATCGTGGCAACCAGATCGCCCGGCGACTCCGGGGCGGCACGGCTCTCAAGGGCTTCGACGCGAGCCGCGATCGGCTCAAAATCCGACCTCAAGGCGACGTAGTCGTTCACGGCTCCAACGGCGAACACGAGCCGCGGGCCGTACCCTTCCCCGGTGTCGGTGTACGCAAGAGCGGCGGGCGGCATGTTCGTGTCGCCAAAGCCGATGCCTTGTGCCACCACCGTCTTCGCCAGGATGGCTTGCCCGTTGTCCTGCTTGAGGGCAACGTCCCCGAGGAAAGGCACCGCGTACTTCTTGCTGCCGGTGTCGAGGTAGAGTCGGTTGCCTTCCAGCCCTGACACGATCCCGTAGCTGAGAGTGTTCTGCGGATCGAACCGATGCGGCCCAACGATGTCGCTCATGTAGGCGAGGTGCTGAATCTCGCCTCCGGGGCCACCGATCTCGATTCCCATCTTCCCGTTGGGGTACTCGGGGAAGCGGTTGAACCCGATGGTGGTGTTCGACTTGGTGAAGTTGAACGCCTGGGCCTTCATCAGGTTGGCGGTGATTTCCTGGCCGATGTCGTTCAGCTTCGCGTAGGCCGAAAGATCGACCGGCCCACCCGTTGTCGCGCTGATGTCCGACAGGAAAGCGATCTGCTCCATGTTGACGGGGTTCTGCTCGTCGGCAACGAACAGCAGCCGCCCGTTGGCAGTCGCAATGGCAGACCTGTCCCCAAAGATGAGCCCCGACGCGGTGCTGGTGATCGTCCCGAGCGTGATGTCTTGCCCGGAGAGCTTGGCGGCAAGGTTCGGCCCGGTGAGATCGGACAGCTTCGCATACGGCACCAGCTTCGCGTCGGCTTCGGCCTTCGTGTATGCGTCGTTCCTCACCTCCATGATGGAGTTCATCAGCGTCGTGCCGAGCGACGCGACGGTGGTCTTGTCGGCCTTGAGGTCTAGTCCGGTGATGCAGTCTTGGGTGGCCGTCCCCAGGCCCTGGAGCAGTTGATTGGTCTGGTCGATGTCGGACTGGGTAAGGAACGTCTGCTGCTGTGAGGCCAGGGCGGCGATGTCGGCAACGGCAGCATCGAGGGCGGTCTTGTCAGCCTTGAGAGCGAGCGAGTTGCCGAGCGAGGAGGCAACAAGCTGAAGCTCGCCGGAATACTGATTGACGACATCCTGATCCCAGACTGCGGCTTGATCGGTGATGGTCTTGGCTAGGGCGTCCACCTCGGGCTTGGTGTAGTACACCTCCATGTCAACGGCGCCGCCGATCTGCGAGTACAGGTCTTGGATGGCGGTCTGCTGGTTGACGATGTCCACCGCAGCACCGATTGGCCGGAACTGGTCGCCCGGAAGTGCGGCTTCCATGATGAACCAAGACGTCCCGTTCTGGTTCACGACCCGGCTCTTTGGCGGGTTGGTCGTGCCGGGGACGGGGACGTAGTCGGAAGCCTTGATGGCAGTCACCGATCCTGCTGCGTCTTGCCGAAGGATGTTGAGTTGGGTGAATCCCCCGGAGTTTTCTCTCCTGACAAGCACCAAGGACTGATCGCCTCGGAAGTAGTACGCCCCCGGAGCGAACGGTGCGTAGGCGTCGAGGAAGCCCTGCGGCGTTGCCGGTGATGGAGTCGGGGAGTCGCCGTCTACGCCGACCACCTCACCACCGGCCGGGACGGCGGCGATGAGAGCCTCGACCTGGGGCAGCGTGGGGCGCTCGTTGATTGAGGTTCCGAGCGTGGAGGCGACGAGTTGAAGTTCGGAAAAGGTCTGGTCCCGCAGTTGCTGGTCCCAGACTGCGGCTTGGTCGCTCGCCGCTTGGACGGCAGCATCGACCTCGTCCTTGGTGTACCGGGCGGCAAGCTGGGCGGTGATGTCCTGCACGGTGGCAAGGAACTGCGTGTTCTCGACGTAGCCCGACAGGTCGATCGTCCCGCCAGTGACAGCGGAAGCGACCAGCCCATCGACCTCGGCCTTGGTGTAGGTGTCGGCCTTGTCGGCCTTGAGGAGCAGCTTCGCATCGGTCGCTGCGGTGAGCTGGTCCGACGCGAGCCCGATCACTCCGACGAACTGATCGGAGATCGTCTGGAAGTCCGTGCTCCAAGTGGCCGATGCGGCGTCGATAGCCACCTTGATGGCTGCATCAGTCTCGGGCTTGGTGTAGTAGCCCGTGAGGTCTACCGTGGCGCCGCCGCCGCCCAGCCCTGCCAGAAGCCCATCGACCTCGAGCTTGGTGTAGTAGGCCGACAGATCGACCGTGCCGCCGCAGTTGGCCGCCGTGTTGATCCACAGCGCGCCTGTCAGACCTGGGGCTGGCTCGGTCGGGCCGACGAGCGTCAGCGCTGCGCCGCCACCACCACCACCAATGGCAAACGGTGTCCCCCACTCACCATCGATCTTCGGGCCGTAGATGAGCCCGGTGACCTTGTCGATCCACAGGTCGCCCTGGAATCCCTGATCCGGGGCCGGGGCTCCTGCGAAGGCATAGACGCAGTTCCACTGGGTCTTCCAGTTCGGAATCTCTGGCATCTACCCCTCCGCGATGAGCTTAGTGTGGACCCTGTATGCGGTGCGGTATGCGTCGGCCCACTGCCACAGCTTGGCGCCTGGAGGCGCGCACACCTCAAACGTCATGACCGTGCCGCCTTGTCGCTCGACGACACGATCTCCCCGTTTTGGTGAGTCGAGGCGGAACTGGGTCACCGAGATGATGAAGTCTCGGCTCTCCCACCTCTCGACGACGCCTGAATCGGTCTGCGTCTCAAAGACGCTTCGATCGACAGTGGCGAAGATGTCGTCGCTGCGATCATCGCGAACGTAGGCGACCGTGCGCGACAGGTGGGCAAGCCTCTGGGTGTCGAGCCACGCCGATGACCCAGCGAGAATGTCCTGCGGCACGGTCGCCTCCTTCGCAATCACGCCTCGTTGAGCAGAACCTCGGCGTACTCCGATCCGGCAGGAGCGCCATCGAACGTGAAGCGACCGATGGCAGTTGCCCCGGCCTTCAGTTTCTTGGTCGCCGGATCGAAGGCAGCGGTCGTGCCGGGCGCGAAGACATCGGCAGCGTCCTTGGGCAGACGCACGATGCCGCGAACGGCGAGGGCACCCTTGCGGTGGGCGGGCATGTAGTGCGTCGCCACGCCAACGAGCTTGTTGACGATCACCACCGTGCCGACCGGCGTATCGACGGTCGGGGTGTAGTCGAGCATGTGCCCGTACTGGTAGTAGAACGAAACCGCAGGCACGACGCCGACGGGCACGTTGACTCCCACGGGCGCGGGCACTGCACGGGCGACATCCGCCGGGGCGGCGACCGGGACGTTGGGATCGGTGACCGCGACGATGGGATCGGTGACTTCGGGCATGGGATGCTCCTGGGCTGATGGTGGAGGGGATGGTCAGTTGGGCCGGTGAATCACTTGCCGTCCATCTTGAGGCCACCACGCGGCTCGACGTGCGCCACGCCGAAGTCGAAGTAACCCCGCATCTGGATGCCGAGCAGGCTGAAATCGAGGTCGGCCTGCTCGACGGTCGGGGCCTGCTGTCCGTTGAGGAAGCACAGTTCGATCACCGACAGGTCGGCCGGAGCGGACAACAGGTAGTACGCCGAGTTGCTGTTGCCGGGGAACTTCGCGTTGGAGAGGTACGGGGTCGTGATGACCTGATACTTCCCGGCGTGCGGGTTCTGGACCCCGTAAGCCTTGTTGCTCTGGGGATCGCGAATCTCGGTGGACTGCATGAGGTTCCGAGCCTTCACGTTGAGCGCGGTCGGCACCAGCAGGATCGTCGGGGAGACGGCGAGCGGGTAGCCGTCGTCGTCGGTCTGGTCGAGGAACATCTGCTCGGCCATGGTGAGCCCGTCGATCGACAGTTCGCTCTTCGCACCCGTCCCGAGGTTCTTCAGCGCCGCCGTGAAGAACTGGAGGTTGTCGAGGAACTTCTCCCAGAAGACGCGATTCAGCTTGAGAGCCGCCCCGCGGCCGATCCGGCTCGGAATCTGCGAGAGCGAGGTCAAGTCATCGTTGATGATGTCCTCTCTGCTCACGTTCGTGGCGATGCCATAGGTGCGGGCAGCGTTCTCGTACTTCGCGTTCCCGGCGACAGCCATCTTGAACTCGGAGCGACCGGACATCTCTTCGAACTCGAAGCCGCCCGTGAGGCGATACGAGGTCACCGTCTTGAAGTCGTTGACCGGGCGAGTCGAGGCGACTTGGCGCCAGGTGTTGTCCACGGAGTTGAACCCCTGGAGGAGGTTCTTGTTGACCGTGGCCGACAGGATGTCTGCGATGTCGTGCGTGGCGAAAGCAGCGCGGAGGATGGGACGCATGCTGCCTTCGTCGCGAAACGACGCGCGGCCGGTGTAGCCGTTGCCGTAGGCGGCTTCCAGCAGCAACTCCTGAAGGCCGATGCCACCCTTGTACTTGGTGTGCGCGGCCTGGAGCGTCTTGTCGTCGAACTCCTCGTCGAGCCCGTTGATGCCACACGCCTGATAGGCGGCGGCCTTGAGGACCGTGACGTTGCCCTGGAACGTCTCGACGGCGTGAATGGCCGGGGCCTGGGCGCGGGAGTTCCGGGTGGCCTGGAGGTTGTCGGCCTTGGCCTGGGCGGCGAGCAGCTTCGCGGCGACCTTGTCCGCGATGGCATCCTCGTCCACCTGGGCGAGCGCGGTCGTGACCGGAGCGCTGGCCTGGACGGTGGCGACCGGCGCCGGGGTGACGGGAGCCTCGGTCTTGTTGTCGTCGGCCACGTCGTTGATGACGCTCGCGCTCATCGGATTCTCCTTGGAATGTGCCGCCGAGGCGGCGAGGGACGCTGTGGTCTGGTCGTCTGCACCCAAGGTGCAGACCGAGATTTCACGCAGACGGGATGCCCGAACGACTCGGGCCGGGCCGACGATTTCCTTGCCATTCACGATGGCCTTATCGCCTTCCCTGATTCGCTGGGTCGAGAGGACGTCGCATCCGATGGATGCCTGCCATTGGAAGCCGTCTTCCGCAAGGCCAATGACCTTCGACGCCTTGATGTTGTTCGTCGGCATCAGTTCGCATTCGACGACGAGGTTGGACCCCTCGATTCGGAGCGATGTGGTCTGGCCGAGGACCCCGTCGATGGTGTTGTCGTGCTGGAGCAGGATGGGGCGCTGCTGGTTCGTCCACTTCATCCCCTGAAGGTCAACGACCACCGGCTCCTTCGACCACTCCATCCGCATCAGACTGCCGGTGTAGGCGTTCACCTTGAAGCGTCGGTGGCCCGACTTCTTCATCACGCCACCGGCAGGAACCGTGGCGGCGGGGGCGGATGCGTGGAGCGTCGAGGAGTCTTCCGGCGACTCGATCGGCTCCAGCGCGGCAGTCATGCGGACGTTGTTCATGGGACCACCTCTATCCGATCGCGACACAGAAATGCAACACGGTCACGAAACCGCATCCTCGATCTGGGCGCCTGGATAGTCGCCTGCCGGTGCTTTGCCACCGTCCTTCGACGCCGGATCGGCCTGTGGCATCGGGGGCACGGGAAGAGGAAGCCCGAGTTCCTGAAGCTTTTTGTACTCGCGGGCCCTTTGCTCGAGGGCGGCTTCCCAGTCGAGCCCGAGCTTGGCGTATTCGGCGGCAAGGGTGGTGGTGTTGGCCTCCAGTCGCATGACCTGGGCGCTGGCCTCTGCCGATGGGTCGATGTGTTCGTTCCCGTCCCACACCCACGACCACTCCCATTCCTCGATCGGCCCGGCGCCGTCGGGAATCACGCCCAGAATCTGCGCGGCTTCGTCGGCCCAGGCCCTGAAAACCCGGTCGAGAACCGTCACCCTGATGTTCTCCCGCCGCACCCGCAAGCTCTTGAAGTACGTCTGGTGGTCGAGCCTGCCGGATGAGTAGTTGTAGGCCGAGGAGTTGCAGGCCGCGATGTTGAACGGCATCGAGAGAACGCGGGCGATCTCGTTGAGAATCTCGGTCTTGAAGGCCCCGTAGGTGGTGGTCGGCTGCTCTGCCTGCATCTGCCCCAACTGCCACCCTTCGGGGATCGCCATCATCGACCGGGGCTTGATGTTCAGGGGCTCAAACGGCACCACATCGGGGAGGTCGTTGGCTGGGGTGGTGGTGTAGAGAACGGCAGCGAAGTCGGCGGCTGTCTCTGCTGCCGACAGGGTCGCGAGCGTGTACCGTCGAAGCATCGCGAACAGTGGGATGGCTGGCGTGATCTCGGGGATGCCGCGGTGCTGCGTGGGCCTGTCCTGCCGGAACAGATGCATCACGTTTTCGGCAGGGATGTCGTCGGCCTCGACCAGCGACAGGCCCGTCAGCGCTCCAGGGTGCCGCTTCAAAACCCTGTAGAAAACAGGGTTCCCGTCGTCGTCGTACTCGATCCCATCGACCTCCTGGGGCGACATGAACCTGTACGGCGATGCGACTTGGTCGGCCTCGACCAGACGAACGTCGAGTTGAACCCCGTCACCGAGCCTCTGGTTGTTGACGAGGAGCCCGAACGACTCACCATCGACCACCTCGGCCTGCACCATCGTGCGGAGCTTGGCGGGCATCGAAATGCGCTCCATCCACCGATGGAATCGCTTCTCGATGATTCGATCGACATCGTCCTGGCCGGTGGACAGCTTGAGCATCGGGCCGGTGCCCACCGTGTCATTCGCGAGCGTCAACACAATCCCACGGCAGTAGGAGTTGTTTTGGCTCTCGTATCGCGAGCGGTTGCGGAGCGTTCGGCGCACGCCGGCCGTCTGACCGGCATCGGCAGACAGGCCATCGGCCATGGCCCAGTGCGCGGCGTTCTCGGGGCTTGTGACGGCAGCGTCATACCGAGCGTTCAGCCGCCTCGGCACCATCGAGAACGTCTGCCGGTCGGCCTTCGGCTTGCCACCGAATGCCTTGAAAAACCCTCCGAAAAGCCCCATTACCCGTGCCTCCGGGGGTATGCCTCGCGCGGGTCGATGTACCGGATGTTGTCGGCATGGAACACCGTGCCCGAAGGAGCGATCTGGGTGGCCTTCAGACAGCCGAAGGGGTCCCGTGAGGCCCTCCGGGCCTCCAAGAACCGAATGGCCTCCATCTGCTCTGCCAGGGGCCTTGCCGTGACGCTGCCGGTGTCGTTGCTGGCCTGGAGGGGCCCGGCAGCGTTTGCGAGCATCGCGGCGATGAGCGCGTCGATCTGTTCCTGGGTGCTTGCCATAGCGTCCTCCTGCTCACCCTGTACCAGATTGGCAACACCGGCGGCAAATCACGACCACTCTGGACCCTGAAGCCAGCCTGCCGCGACCACCCTGGTGCCCTTGGTGATCTCGTTCACCCGGTGCAGTTCGTATCCGGGGAAGATGATGCCGTCGCCGGGAAGAAGGGGCTCGGGCTGCCGTTCATCCTCGAAGACGAGTTCGCCGCCCTTGAAGTCTCCGATCCTCGACAGCATGACCACGATCCCAAGCTTCGTGTTGGAGTCGGGGGTGTAGTCGGTGTGAGCAGCGATCGATCCACCCTTCTGGTACGTCACCACCGCGATGGGTTGGTAGAAGCCCGACACCCCGAGCCTCCACTCTCGGTTGTTCGCCTCGACCATCGCATTCGCGAAACGCTGGTAGACCCACTTGTGTTGCTGGGGCCCGATGTGGGCCATCGTGGACTTGCGGTATGGATCGTCGCTCTCTTCGTGGCCGACTTCCTCGGCATACTTCCGAAGCACCTCGATCTCGACCTTGTTGATCACCTTCTCCACCGTGATCCAGCGCTTCTTGATGCGCTTCACCATCGGCAGGGGGTAGATGACCGGCCACGCTTCTTCTCTCCTGCTCATCACGCTGCTCCTGTTGAAGGCCCGGCGCTTCCGCCGTACCGCTTACGCTCTTTCGTTCCACCTTCGACGCCAATCGTCCTCACGCCAAGCATCGACGCTGCGACACAGTTCCCGACGAGACAGTCCCACCAATGGTTGTCCTGGCCGACGTACTTCGTCTTCCACTCGTCCACCACCCTGCCCCGTGCCTCGGTTCTCACTGGCGCTTCCGCCAAAAGGTGGTCGCACAGGTTCCCGTGATCGGCAGGCCCAAAAAGCGTCAGGCATCCAGGCTCACCGATCGATGTCTGGAGCCTCGCCACCGAGAACGACTTCCAGAAATTGGTGTCGTAGGTCACATGGCGAACCGCCCTCTTGCCTCCTGATGCAGGCATCCTCCAGTTGGTGCCCACCTTGTCGCCCAGGTGCTTCGCGTATTCGCTGAATGGGAGAGAAGATGCACCGACGTATCGACCGTGGGAAGGGGTCAAGACTGCCGACAACGGGCTTGTTCGACAGGCTTGGTAGACGATGTCGGTCGATTCGCCCCAGTTCGCATCGATCAGCGCTCGCTCGATCCTGAATGCCGTCCCGTCCGCTTGCCTGTACTCGACACCCACGATGCGATTGAACGCCGACAACAGGGCTTCGTACAGGTTCGACTCAAAGGCCGATTCCTTGTGGACGAGTTGGATCGTCTTCTTCGCGTCTCGCATCGTGAAGTACGCGCGGCCTTGGTCGGGGTAGGTGCCGTAGTCGATGATCGAACCGGAGTAGTCGTTCTGCCAGGAGCAGACCATCCAATAGAGGATCGTCTTCTGAACGTCGATGAAGCAGGTGACATGCTGCGTGCCCGAAGGCACGATCGACTTGCCGAATCCGCTCTGCTTCTTCTGGATGACCTCCTTCGTCAGGACGATCATCTGGTCCGATGCGTCGGGCAGTGGATCGTTCTGGTACTCAGCGAAGAAGGCAGAGTCGCCGCGATCGCAGCGGATGTTCATCGCATGCTGGATGGCCGAAACCTCGTTCGGATCGAATCGCTGCTCCCATGCGACGCGCGACCCTTCGTCCATCGCGGCGCGGTTGGCAACGTAGAAGTCGGTCGCTGCCTGGGTCCCGGTGCCATCTGCCTGACCGAGGCGGCGGAGGTCGTTGTACTTCTGCCACAGCATCTCGTTCTTGGGGAACGAGTAGATCATCTTCGTTCGCTCGCCCTGCCACGCTGGATGCTTGGAGCGGTCGAGCATCCGGTCGGCCATGTCGTCCTGGGTGACGACCGTGACCGTCATCAGCCCGGCGATCTTCTTCCCTGGCCCTGCAAGGCCCAGGATGGCCCCGGAAAGGATCGCCTCCCTGGTTGCACACTGGGAGGGTGATTTGGCGCTGGTGTCGGTCTGGGGATCGTCGATCAACACCAGGGATGGCCTGACACTGCGACCATCGGGGCGCTTGTACTTCATGCCTCGGATGCGTCCGGTGATGCCACCCACCCGGATCACGCCACCCGATGCCATGGAGCCGGGGATCGTCGGAAGCACGATCTCCCCACTCGTCCAATCCATGTGCGTCCGCTCGCCCTGAAAAATCTGCCCCTTCGACCTCTGGTGGATACCCTCCAGCGCTCGCACCGGGCCCGTCACCTCCGACCAATCCTCGTCGAGGAGGTCGTTGTTCTCCAGTTCGCTCTTGATCGAGTCGAGCATCTCGGCTGCATGCGACTCGTCCGCACCCACCAGCACGACGAACTCATGGGCTCCGATGCACAGGGCCCACAGGCAGGCGATCTCACAGAGTGTGGTCTTACCCGAGCCGCGGGGCATTGCCATCGCAAACAGCTCGCCCTCGAGGACCGCCCGCTCGATCATCTCGATGACGCGCAGGTGATCCTCGGACCACTCCAGCGTGAACACCTCGGGGAAGTAGCTCTCGCAGAACTTCCTGAAGCTCATCATCGCAGCATCCTTGCGCTGCTGGTCTTTCGGATCGCGAACCCAATCGTCGGCAGCGATGTCTCGCCCCGACTCCGATTGCTGCCTCGATCGCTTGGCGGCGGAATCACGCTTCTGCTCGTAGGTCTGCCCGGCCTCGGCGCCGGTGAGAGCCGATCGCCTCGCATCGCATAGCCACGCAGCGTACCGAACGATGTGGATCGTTCGGCCATCACCGACCTTCAGACCGGCCCGGTTGAGGTGTCGATAGACGACGCGAGGGTTGACGACCTCGCCCACCGGGGTGCTGTTCAGCACTCGGGCGGTTTCTGGCACCGATAGCTTCGTGAGGTTCAGTCGCATCCGGGCACATAGCGGGCGAGAAGTGATCGCACAAAAGCGGCAGCGTCAGGCCAGTTGTCATCGTCCAGACACACCGCGATTTCCTCCAGATTTTGCCGATCACTTGGCGTGAGCCACCCGTGAGGCTTGTCGAGCTTCGCCCAGCGATCATCGAGCTTGGTCTGCGCCTCCAGGGAGGCAACGCGGGCCTTGAGCCTCTCGATCTCCTGGCCCCTCTCGGCGCACAGTTGGGCCGTTGCGGCGTTGTCTCTCATCGTCATGTGTTCGATCTCCCTTCAGTGCCCGTTTTCGACTGCCTGCTTCGCCAGCCAAGCCGCATACGTCACGGCATGGAGCCTCCCGTTGTCATCGACCGGGCACCCATTCGCGATGTCCTGCTCGATCGACTCGACCGTGGCCGTCTTCGCCCCGGCCTTGGTCAGAATCTCGGCCATCTGCTGCGCCGTGAGCGCGGCCATGTTCATCGAATCGCTGTCTTCGTTCGATAGCGCCATCGATCACCGTGAAGCTATGATTGGCCCTTCGGTCGAAATCTACCACAGGGAGAACGCAATGAAACTGGTCAGGCAGGACAACGGGTTCGACTGCGGAATCGCGGTCGCTGCAATGGTAGCTGGCGTGTCGTGGGCTAAGGCGGCAGCGAAGGATCGCGAGGCCCACCCGAATGCCATCGAGGGCCTTTCGGTCAACGAGTTGGTGTGGCTATGTGGTGAGCTTGGGACCACCGTGAAGGCCAAGAAGGTGGCGAGCCCTGCGCTCGACAAGGCGGCGCCGCCGAAGGGCACCGTGGCGATCCTCATTCGCCGGAAGGGCACCTACCGGGGCCACTTCGTCGCGCTCGACAAGGGATCGATACTCGATCCAGAGCTTGGTCGATGCAATCTGGCAACCTACCCACGGCGACACTGGTTGGTGCTGCGGTGGTTTGTCGCCTGACTCCGGTCGAGCGCTCGCGCTGCGTTGGTGCGCGAGCGCTCGCCGGATGTCGCCCAGGCCGATGAACACCGGCCCCTGGTGGATTACTTCTTGGCCTTCTTCTTCTTGGAAACCCTCTTCGCCTTCTTCTTCGCGACCTTCTTGGCCTGCTTCTTCTTCACCGACTTCTTCTTGGCCGACTTCTTCTTCTTCTTGGCGGCCTTCTTCTTCGTGGCCTTGCGCTTCTTGCCACTGCTTCCGGGGAAGCCCTTCTGCTTCGGCACGTTCCTCGGCGTGGCGTTCTTCGCGCCAGCAGCCGCCTTGAGCTTCGCGGCCTCCCGGCCCCGACCATCACCCGACAGGTCGGAGTCCTCGGCACCCTCGACATCGACGTTCACATCCTCGGTCAGCATTTCCCCATCTCCTTGCGAACCCGGTGAAAAGAAGTGATCCACACGAACTCGGGACCGCTCGGCAGGGAGGGTTCAATCCATGGCCGATGCTCGCCCCCATACACAAAAATCTTCTCGCACTCGATCTGAGAACACCACCAATTCAACTCGGTCAGGAAGAGTTTCTTCTGGTAGTCGCTGCCGTCGGTGGTGCGGATTTGGATCGCTGCTGCCTTGAGTTTCTTGGGCATCCCCAGGGTGACGTAGTCCCTGGCCTGCTCGTTGAGGATGAGGATGTTCGGCAGAACCTTCAGGCCAGCCTCCTGCCAGTACCTCGCGCACCAGTAGTTCCGGTAGACGTTGTAGAGGTTCATGAGGGGCGGATCGTTCGTCCACAGCGAGAAGTCCGGCATCACCAGCGCTGCTGGTTTTATGGCCTGGAACTTCGTGATCGAGGTGACTGCCTTGCTCCAGATCGCCGCCTCAAATCGGTTGTCGTGGGCATAGAACGACACGACATGATCACGCATGCGCTCGTCCAGGCCGATCGTCCCCCACTGGATGATCCTGGCCGGTGAGATGTCGCCCTCGATCGCATAGACACCCTTGATGTCGCCATCCCAACACATCGAAGGGATCAACTCGGGAACACCCCATCGATTGCTCGTCTTGAAGACTGTGTTCTCGTTGAAGGCGTGGATCGAGCCCTCGGCATCCGCATCGACAGGCTCGTCGTCCTGCTCGATCTCCTCCTCCAGATACCGGCGAGGCTCTTCTTCCTCCTCCTCCTCCTCCTCTTCGTACTCCTCGTCTTCGTCGCCCTCCTCGTCCTCGAGGGCGGAACCGACGGTGGGCCGGGACAGCTTCGTCTCCTCGGCCAAGGGCGACAGGAGCGCATCGATCTCCATCGTCGAGAACGCGAGCCCAGAGAAGTCGCCCCACCCTGCCTCCGACAACTCCTTTAGTTCGTCCGAGAGTAGCGACACATCCCACTCCGCGAGTTCGTTGGTCTTGTTGTCAGCGATGCGATACGCCTTCACCTTGTCTGGTGTCAGGTTCTTCGCGACCACCACAGGCACCTTCTCCAGGCCCAGCTTTTGTGCCGCGAGATACCTCGTGTGCCCCACGATGATCACGCCTTCGCTGTCCACGACGATGGGTTGGTTCCACCCGAACTGCTGGATC
>Ga0209770_10000338_pt1 | contig 26278 bp, 18 predicted proteins | sample LauGreSu1BDMLBDD_2_FD_187572 | JGI IMG/M metagenome (GOLD analysis project Ga0209770, IMG submission 187572) | Freshwater lake microbial communities from Lake Michigan, USA - Su13.BD.MLB.DD (SPAdes) (version 2) | ecosystem: Environmental > Aquatic > Freshwater > Lake | place: Lake Michigan, USA...
CGCGTCCCGCGGCGACGTCAACCATCTGCGTCCACTGGTAGGCCTGCCCTTCGAAGGCCACGGGCCGGTCCGACTCCACCGTGTAGTTGCCCGGCGCCAGCCTGACTTCGGCAGAGCCATCGGCCAGGGTGAAGAGCCGCCGCGGCGGCGCGCTGGCGGGGTTGTCGCTGATCAGCAAGAGATGACGCCCCACCGGCGTCGCACGCTGGTCGCCACCGGTCACAACCACCGTGATGCGAAGCACGCCGGGCGCCTGGCTCGCAGCAAGTACCGTGGTTGCCACGAGCAGCAGGGCAACCACCAATCCCGACAAGTAGTGCCTTACCGACAAGTGGTGCCCTCCCGGCCAGCAGTGCCCGGCCGTCCCGATCAGGTTGTGCCCTCCCGGCGGGTCTTTGCCACCAGCACTTTGTCGATGCGCCGGCCGTCCATGTCCATGACCTCGAACTTCATGCCGCCCCACTCGAAGTGGTCAGCCGTCTTCGGCACGCGGCCGAGCCGCGCCATCACGAACCCGCCGATGGTGTGGTACGCGCCGGCCTCGTCTTCGGGCAAGGGCTCGAGGCCGAAGTGCGTCGACACGGTTTCCATCGACGCCGACCCGTCCACCAGCCACGAGCCGTCGGCGCGCGCCACGAACTCGCCAATCGCCTCGGTCGCGTCGCCCGGCAGCTCGCCGACAATGGCCGTCAGCAGGTCGGTGACCGTGACCAGGCCTTCGACCGCGCCGTACTCATCCATCACCAGGGCGACATGCTTGTGCGAACCGCGGAACGATTCGAGCAGCTGCACCGCGGGCATCGAGTCGGGCACGAACAGCGCTTCGCGGGTCAGCGTCCGCAAGTCGATGTTGACGCCGCGAAACGCCATCGGCAGCAGGTCGGCCGAGCGCACAATGCCGAGCACCTCGTCGAGCCCGCCGTGGCAGACCACGAACTGCGTGTGCGAATGCGAGGCGAGGAATTCGCGCAGCTCTTCCTCGCTGGCATCGACGTCGATCCATTCGATGTCGGGGCGCGGCGTCATGATGGCCGCGACCCGCTGATCGCCCAGCTGGAACACGCGCTGCACGATGTTCTCTTCGGTGGCGCCGACCGCGCCGGTCTCGGCGCCCTGGCTGATGAGGGCCTTGATCTCGTCTTCGGTCAGGTTTGGCTCGGCGTTGCCCTTGATGCCGAACACGCGCAGGACGAGGTTGGTCGAGGCCGTGAGCAGCGCCACGGCGGGCGAGCCGAGCCGGGCCAGCGCCATCATCGGCCGCGCCACCCACGAGGCAATCGCCTCGGGGTTGTTCAGGCCGATGCGCTTGGGCACCAGCTCGCCGATGATCAGCGACAGGTAGGTGATGGCCGCCACGACGATGCCCAGGGCGATGCCGTTGGCATAGGGCGCCACGAGCGTAATCTGCGCAATCGGCACGGCCAGCTTCTCGGCCAGCGTCGCGCCGCCATAGGCGCCGGCCAGCACACCGACCATGGTGATGCCCACCTGGACGGTGGCCAGGAACTGGTTGGGATCGTGGGCCAGGGCGAGGGCGGTCCTGGCCCGCTCGTCGCCGTCCTCGGCGCGCTGCTGCAGGCGCACCTTCTTCGCGGCCACGACGGAGATCTCCGACATGGCGAAGATGCCGTTGGCAAGAATGAGCAGGAAGATGACGATGACTTCGGTGGCGATGAGCCAATTGTAGCCGCTCGACCCCGCCGGGGAGAACCGGGCTTCCTCGGCTTTGCCGGTCGCCTGCGCCCGCGGTAGCCCTATACTCATTAGGGATGTTCAAGCGGAAGACCGAGGGCTCCGTCATCTGCTCGTCGTGCGGCGTGCTGGTGGGCGTGAACGACCCCACCTGTTACAACTGCGGCCGCCGCAACCCAGGGCTCTGGGGCTTCGGTCCGGCGCTGCGCAGCCTCGGCAACGACCTCGGCTTCGTCCCCATCGTCACCGCCGGCACCATCCTCCTCTTCGTGGTGTCGCTGATCCTGTCGCGCGACGGCATGCAGATGGGCCTCGGACCCAATACGCAGATGCTGATCCTGCTGGGCGCCAGCGGCGCGTTCCCGGTGGTGGCGCTCGGCCGCTGGTGGACGCTGCTGACGGCCGGCTGGCTGCACGGCGGCATCCTCCACATCTTCTTCAACGTGCTCTGGATCCGGCAGCTCGCGCCCGAGATCGCCAACCTCTACGGTCCGGGACGCATGATCATCATCTACACGGTGTCGGGCATCACGGGATTCGGGTTGAGCACCGCCATGTTCTTCTCGCCCATTCCGATCCCGTTCCTGGGCGGCGCCAACGTCACGGTCGGCGCATCGGCGGCGATCTTCGGGTTGTTGGGCGCGCTGGTGCATTACGGCAAGCGCACCGGCAGCAGCCATGTCGGCCAGGCCGGGCTGCAGTACGCGCTGATCATGGGCGTGATGGGCTTCATCATGCCGGGCATTGACAACAGCGCGCACCTCGGCGGCTTTGCCGGCGGCTACCTGGCCTCGCTGGCGCTCGATCCGCTAAAGCCGGAACGCGTGGACCATCTGCTGGCCGCCGTGGTCTGCCTGCTGGTCACCTTCGCTGCCATCGTGTGGTCGGTCGTCACGGCGTTGCCGTACTTCCAATAGCCCAGCGAAATTCGGCTCTTTGGAGAACACCTGTCCACATTATTGGATACCAATGGTGTGTTGACGTCCACTCTGCTGACGCCAACGATTTCTGGCCGAAATTTGTCTCTTCGTCCTGCCGACCACTGGCATAAATGCTGCTCTTCGGGGTGTGCGCCTCTAAAGTCAGGCCGAACTGCCGATAAGACGGGTCGGCTTTTGTGTGAGAGGGAATTTGCCCGGGCTTCCCCCGGCGTTCTGGAGGATTGGGAGATATGACGTTCAAAACTGCGCTAGTCGCGTCGGCATTGGCGCTCCTGGTGGCCACGGCGGCGTCTGCGCAACAGCAGACGGGTGAAATCTACGGTCGCGCGGCCGACAAGTCGGGCGCGGTGTTGCCCGGCGCCACGGTCACCATTGCCGGTCCCGCGCTGATCGCGCCGCGCGTGGCGGTCACCTCGGAAACCGGCACCTACCGCGCCCCTGAGTTGCCCATCGGCACCTACTCGGTGACGTTTGAGCTGCCCGGCTTCCGCACCATGGTCATGCAGGACATCCGCGTCACCATCGGCTTCCGCGCGCAGGTCAACGGCACCCTCGAGCTGTCGTCGGTGCAGGAAACGGTCACCGTGACCGGCGAGAGCCCGATTGTCGACACCCGCGAGACGGGCACCTCGACGACGTTCAACCTCGAGACGATGCGCGACATCCCCTCGGCCCGCGACCCCTGGGTCATGCTCGAGCGGACCCCCGGCATCACGATGGACCGCGCCAATGTCGGCGGCAACCAGTCGGGCCAGCAGTCGGGCTACATCTCGCGCGGTTCGAGCACCGGCAACAACAAGTGGTCCATTGACGGCGTCGACATCACCGACATGGCCGCCACCGGCGCCTCGCCGATCTACTACGACTTCGACATGCTCGAGGAAATGCAGGTCTCGACGGGCGGCGCCGATGTCACCCAGCAGACCGGCGGCGTGGGGATCAACCTCGTGACCAAGAGCGGCACCGACCGCTTCAAGGGCTCTGGCCGCTACCTGATCACGGACGACAAGTTCGTGGCCGACAACATCACCCCGGAACTGAAGGCCCAGGGCGCCGGCGCCGGCGCGCCGATCCAGAACATCAAGGACTATGGCTTCGATGTCGGCGGTCCGATCGTCAAGGGCAAGATGTGGTACTGGGGCAGCTACGGCACGCAGGACATCAACGTCGGCGTGGTGGGCTTCTACAAGAACACCCCGGAATGCCGCCCCGGCGGCGTGCCGATCAACTCCCGCACGGCCTCGACCGAGCTGCTGCGCAGCTGCCTGTCGAGCGACACGACCACGCTCAACAACTACAACTGGAAGCTGACCTTCGTGCCGTTCCAGAACAACCGCTTCAACTTCCAGAACACCTGGGCGGAAAAGGTCCGTAACGCGCGCGACGCGAGCGACACCCGCCCGATCGAGACCACCTACCGCCAGAAGGCCGTGTCGAGCGACTTCGGCACCTTTGGCTGGCTCACCGGTCCCTCGCCGTTCTGGAAGGCCGCCGATCAGCACGTCATCAACGACCGCTGGCTGGTCGACGTGATGTGGTCGCACCTCGGCAACAACTTCGTGCTCGACTTCCACGAAGACGAGCTGCGCGACGTGCAGGCCCGCCAGGAAACGACCACGGGCATCTGGGGCCGTTCGTTCCAGGCCTCGACCTTCATGCGCCCGACCAACAGCCTGGACGTGACCAGCAGCTACTTCCTGCCCAACACCATGGGCGGCGACCACGCGTTCAAGGTCGGCTACCGCTGGCGCTCGGCGCACTCGACCAGCCTCAACCACCACGGCGGCTACATCGATGCGCGCTTCACCAACGGCGTGGCCAACTCGGCCGACATCTGGCGCGACCAGTACTCCGAATCGCACCTCGACACCCAGGCGTTCTACGCCGCCGACACCTTCACCAGGAACAAGCTGACCATCAACCTGGGCTTCCGCGTCGACATCCAGGACGATGCGGCGATTGGCGCCCCGGTGCCGGCCAACCCGTTCTTCCCGACGCTGATGCCCGCCGTGGACTTCAAGGGCGCCGACGCCGGCGTGACCTGGACGGACTTCTCGCCCCGCCTGGGCATGACCTACGACCTGACCGGCAACGGCAAGAACGTGGTGTCAGGCTCGTATGCCACCTACTATGGCCAGATGGCCCCCGGCCAGCTGTCGAGCGTGCTCGCCGCCACCGGCGCGGTGTTCGTCCGCTACCCCTGGACCGACACCAACGGCGACACGTTCGTGCAGGCCAACGAGGTCAACACCAGCGTGCCGTTCCTGAGCAAGAGCGGCGCCTACGACCCGGCCAACCCGACCAACACGGCGTCGCCGACGCGCGTTGACCCCAACATCAAGAACGACCGCACGCGCGAATTCATCGTCGGTTACGACCGCCAGATCGCCTCGCAGATGGCCATCGGCGGCAGCTACATCTGGCGCAAGTACGATCAGTTCCAGTGGACTGACCGCGACAACTTCACCAGCGCCAACTACCTGCCGGTTAACTTCCAGCCGACGGGCTGCCCGGCCGGCGCGCGTTGCGAGGCGGTGACCTACTACCAGCCGAACGTCCTGATTCCCTCGCCCGGGGTCTTCACGAACCAGCCCGATCGGTATCGCGACTTCACCGGCTTCGAGCTGACCTTCCAGAAGCGCAACTCGAACAACTGGTCGATGAACGCCAGCTACGCCTACAACAACGCCATCGATCACTGGGATTCGCCCAACGCCTACGAGGACCCGACCAACATCGACAAGTTGGACGGCTACCAGTACGCGCCCGAATCGGCCGGCAGCGGCATCGGCGGCATCTTCACCAACGCGAAGTGGCTGTTCAAGATCAACGGCCGCTACACCATGAAGTGGGACATCAACCTCGCCGCCAACTACCAGGCGCGCCAGGGCTATCCCTACCTGCAGACCATCCTCTCGCCGGCGCGCGCCAACGGCGCCGGCCAGGTGCAGGTGCAGCTCGACCCGCTCGGCGAGCTCCGCCTGGACAACCTCCAGACGATCGACTTCCGCGTCGACAAGACGTTCCGCTTCGGCTCGTTCACGGTGGTGCCGGCGGTGGACATCTTCAACCTGACCAACGACAACACGGTGCAGGCGATCAACCGCAACCAGGCCGCGGCCAACGCGAACCTGATCAGCGGCATCCTCGCGCCGCGCGTCGCGCGCTTCGGCATCAACGTCCGCTGGTAACAGCAGCGGCGTAACGATCGAAGAGGCCCGTGGGGGATTCCCTCACGGGCCTTTTCTTTTGGCACGCCGCTGCCTGAGGGCGGGAGGCTCGCGCCTCCGGCGCTCGCGGGGAAAATGCACCCGCTTGACATGCGTCTCACAGAGGCGTATCACTGGGATATCCACGCGTGATTCATCCATGCGGAGGTGAACAGTTCGACAGCCCGACGGGCATGCGTGGCCACCGGCGGGACAGAAGCGATTGACGTTCTCCAAAGGGGGTAAGTATTGAACACGCCACCGAAGAACGCAGGCGCGTGAGCCGCGAGCACTTGGCCGGCGCGCGCGCGCAGTACCAATCGACAAGTTCTGTTTAGGACAATGATCCCGGCTCCTGCCGGGAAGCGCGATTTGCGCACTGAAGCGCCCGAAGCGGCATCCGCCGCTCGGGCGTTTCGTTCTTCAAGGGCCGGTTGAAAGTTGCCCTTTTCGACTGCTATTTCCTAGAACCCCTTGCCCAGCCGTTCCTGCAGCTTTTCGCGACACCCCCGGCTCAAGGTCAGCCGGGTGCCGTTCTGGAGCACGACCACGTATTCACCGTTGAACCACGGCTGCATCTCCTTGATGCGGTCGGTGTTGACGATGCGCGAGCGATGGAGGCGGACGAAGCGCTGCGGGTCGAGCCGGCCCGCCATGTTGTTCATGGTCTCGCGGAACAGGTGCGCGGCGTCGCCAAGGTGCAGCTTGACGTAATTGCCGGCCGCCTCGATCCAGTCGATCTCGTGGGTCCGCAGGGAGAACACCCGGCCGCCGGACTTGACGACCAGCCGGTCGAGTTGCTGCGGGTCGGGCTTGATGTCCCGCACCAGCGCCATGAGCCGCTGGCCCAGGTCGCCGGCGGCTTCGCGGTCTTTCTCCGGGTTGACCATGCCCGTTTTTGACGAGCAGATGGCGCAAAAAGTTTTGGGGGCCACCAAGCTGAAACATTGACGAATGGCCGGGCTCAGTGATCCGGCTTCAAAAGCAGGAATCCCAAAGGTGGGACGGTCAGGCGAATGGAGTGGGGGTAGCCGTGTGACGGCACCGCCTCGCTCTCGACGCGGCCCTCGTTGCCCATGTTGCTGCCGCCATAAACCTCGGCGTCGCTATTGAGCAATTCGGAGTACGTCCGGGCTGCCGGCACGCCCACCCGGTAATCGCGACGAGGGACTGGAGTGAAATTGACGATCACGATCAACTGGTCAGGCAACCCTGAAGGGTTGTCTCCACCGGGATGTTGTGGAGGCAACCCTTTAGGGTTGCCTGATCGAACGAACGCGATCAGGCTGCGCTCGGCGTCGTCCGCATCGATCCACTGAAAGCCGGAAAGGTCGTGGTCGGCCTCCCACAGCGCCGGCTCCTGCTGGTAGACGCGATTGAGGTCGCGCACCCAGCGCTGCAACCCGGCGTGACGCGGGTCGCCCAGCACGTCCCAGTCGAGCTGCCAGTCGTGGTTCCACTCGCGCCACTGGCCGATCTCGCCGCCCATGAACATCAGCTTCTTGCCGGGATGCGCGTACATGTAGCCATAGAGGCCGCGCAGGCCGGCGTGCTTCTGCCACACGTCGCCCGGCATCTTGTCGAGCATCGACCGCTTGCCGTGCACGACCTCGTCGTGCGAGAACGGCAGCACGAAGCGCTCGCTGTAGGCGTAGATCATCGAGAAGGTGATCTTGTTGTGGTGCCACTTGCGGTGGATGGGCTCTTCTTTGGTGTAGTCGAGCAGGTCGTGCATCCAGCCCATGTTCCACTTGTAGGTGAACCCCAGGCCGCCGGCCGCCACCGGGTGCGTCACCCCGGGCCACGACGTCGACTCCTCGGCGCACATCACCGCCCCCGGGCACTCGTGCTCGACCAGCTGGTTGAGGTGCCGGATGAACTCGATGGCCTCGAGATTCTCGCGGCCGCCGTGCCGGTTGGGCACCCACTGCCCCTCGTCGCGCGAGTAGTCGAGATACAACATCGACGCGACCGCATCGACGCGCAGGCCGTCGAGGTGGAACTCGCGCAGCCAGAACAGCGCGTTGCTCAACAGGAACGCGCGCACCTCGTGGCGGCCGTAGTTGAAGACCAGCGTGCCCCAGTCCTGGTGCTCGCCTTGGCGCGGGTCGGCATGCTCGTAGAGCGCGGTGCCGTCGAAACGCGCCAGTCCGTGCTGGTCCTTGGGGAAATGGCCGGGCACCCAGTCGAGCAACACGCCGATGCCGGCGGCATGGCACGCGTTGACGAGCGCCTTGAAGTCGTCGGGCGTGCCAAAGCGGCTGGTCGGCGCGAAGAAGCCAATCACCTGGTACCCCCACGAGCCGGTGAAGGGATGCTCCATGATGGGCAACAGCTCGACGTGGGTGTAGCCCATCTGTTTCACGTACGGAATCAGTTGCTCGCCAATCTCGTGATAGGTCAGCGATTGGCCGTCGGGCGCGCGCTGCCAGCTTCCCAGGTGGACCTCGTACACCGACATGGGCTTGCGCAGCCATTGGCCGTGGCGCGACCGCTGCGCCATCCAGTCGCCGTCGCTCCATTCGAACGGCTCGTCGTGCCAGACGATCGAGGCAGTCTGGGGCGGCAACTCGAAGCGGCGCCCGCACGGATCGGCCTTGAGCACGGCGTGGCCGTCCGCGCCAATCACCTCGAACTTGTAGCGATCGCCCTGGCCGAGGCCCGGCAGGAAGATCTCCCAGTAGCCGGCCGGCCTGATGGCGCGCATCGGGTGGACGCGGCCGTCCCAGCCGTTGAAGTCGCCGACCACGCTCACGCGGATGGCGTTGGGCGCCCACACCGCGAAATGCACGCCCCGGCGGATGCCGTGGGTGATGCCGCGCGCCCCGAGCCGCTCGTAAACGCGGTAGTGCGTGCCCTCGCCCAGCAGGTGCAGGTCGAAATCCGTCAGCACCGGCCCATAGCGATACGCGTCGTCGATTTCGCTCGACGAGCCGTCGGACCACACGAGATTGAGGCGGTAGTCGAACTCGGCGCGCCGCGCGTTGGCCACCACGCTTTCGAACAGGCCCTCGGGGTGGATGCGGGTCAGGACCAGGCCCCCGGGTTGCCCCAACGGGATCACCTCGACGCTGCGGACATGGGGGCGGAAGACGCGAATCGCCAGCCCGCCCTCGACATCGTGCGGACCGAGCACCGCGAACGGATCCTCATGCATGCCCCGCGCGATGGCGTCGATCGCCGCGCGCGCCAGGGTGGGGGCCATGTCCGTATGCTACTCTGCCAGCCGCCATGAACCGACGACGCTTCTTCTCCGCCCTGACCTCAGCATTTGCCGCCGGCGCCGCCGCGCCCGCTCTCGCCCAGGGCCAGGCCCCCGGCGCGCCGCGGATCGATCGCCTGCGCCTCGACGCCGCCGAAAGCATATTCGGCATGGACTTCACGGAGGCCGAGGAGCAGATGGCGCTCGGCAGCGTCACTCGCAACCTCCAGAGCTATGACGAGCTGCGCAAGCTGGCCATCCCGCTCGACACCGAGCCGGCCATCACCTTCCGGCCGTACCTGCCGGGCAAGAAGCCCACCGGCAAGGCGACGCCGGGCGCGAAACTGCGCGTCACCAAGACGGCCGCGCCCGCCGGCCTGACCCCGGATCAGATGGCCTTCCTGCCGGTCACGGCGCTGGCCACGCTGATTGAGTCCAGGCGCATCACCTCGACTGAGCTGACCAAGCTGTATCTCGACCGCTTGAAGAAGTACGGCGACACGCTGAAGTGCGTGGTGACGTTGACCGAAGAGCTGGCGCTGCAGCAGGCGGCTGCCGCCGACGCCGAGATTAAGGCCGGCAAGTACCGCGGCCCGCTGCACGGCATTCCGTGGGGAGCCAAGGACCTGCTCGCCACAAAGGGAATCAAGACTACCTGGGGGGCCACCCCTTATCAGGATCAGGTCATCGAAGTGGATGCGACCGTTGTCGAGCGCCTGCGCGAGGCCGGCGCCGTGCTGGTCGCCAAGCTCTCGATGGGCGCGCTGGCGCAGGGCGGCGTGTGGTTCGGCGGGTCGACGCGCAATCCCTGGAACACCGAACGCAGTTCCAGCGGCTCGTCCGCGGGTCCCGGCGCCGCCACCGCGGCGGGGCTGGTCGGCTTCTCGATCGGCACCGAAACGCTGGGGTCGATCATCTCGCCCTCGGTGACCAACGGCGTCACCGGCCTGCGTCCCACCTACGGCCGCGTCAGCCGGCACGGCGCCATGGCCCTCAGCTGGACAATGGACAAGATTGGGCCGATGTGCCGATCGGTGGAAGACTGCGTGCTGGTGTTGAACGCCATCTACGGCGCCGACGGCCACGACGACACCGTCACCGATGCGCCGTTCGACTGGGTTCCCGACCGGCCACTCTCGGCGCTTCGCGTGGGCTACATCCAGAAGGAACTGGAGGCCGCGCCGAACAACCCCAACCCAACCGAAGCGCAGCGGACCACCGCCGACGCGCGCCGGGCCATGTATGCGCAGGCGCTCGAGGTCTTCCGCAAGGCCGGCGCAAAGCTCGAACCGATGGCCATGCCCGACTTCCCCACCGGATCGATCGGCTTCGTGCTGAGCGCCGAAGCCGCGGCGGCGTTTGATGATCTCACTCGCGATCGGGACAAGCTTGCCACGCTGACCGCGCAGTCGCTCGGCGACTGGCCCAACACCTTCCGCAGCTCACGGTTCATCCCGGCGGTCGAGTACATCCGCGCCATGCGCGCGCGCCGGCTGCTGATGCAGGAAATGGACAAGCTGATGTCGCAGTACGACGTGTTCCTCAGTCCGGCGCCCGGCAGTGGGAGCCTGCAGGTGACCAACCTGACCGGTCATCCGGCCATGGCGCTCAAGTGCGGCTTCATCGACAACATGCCGCAGTCGATCATGGTGACGGGGCGGCTCTACGACGAGGCGACGGTGTGCCGCGTGGCGCTCGCCTACGAGCAGGCCACGGAGTGGCACAAGAAGCATCCGAACCTTCAGGCTTGAGGGCTTGGGGGGCCGGGGGGCTTGAGGGCTACTTGAGCGTGGTTCCAGGCTTGACCGTCTGGCTCGCCGGGGCCGGCGTGCCCTTCTCCACCCAGCGGACCAGGTGGTCGAACGCCTCGCGGACGGTCGGAATGTACGACGGCCCTTCGCCCATGGCGTCGGCGACATCCTGGTCGAGCTTCATCCGCGCGTCTGCGGCGTACTGAAACCCCATCACGCCGTCGTCATCGCCCGACATGTGCCAGACGCCTTCGACTTCGTAGAGCCGATGGCGCTCTTGCGGCTGCACGCGCTGGCGATAGGCGCGGATCTCGCGGATGACGAGGTCGTCCCACGTGCCGGCCACCTCGATGGTCCGGATGGCCGGCTTTGCCGTGGCGTCCTCGACCATGCCCGCAGGCGGCTTGGCCGTCACCGCGCTCGCACCGGTGTAGGGCCACAGGCGGCGCGCCGCCACCGGCGTCCCAATCGCTTCGGCGTAGGCGACGATCTTTGGATCGCGATCCGACAAGCCGGCGTGCGCGCGCGGATCGACCAGCGGCCACAGCGCCGCCATCTTCTGCTGCCGGTCCATGCGGGTGATCAGGTCCCCGCCGGCGCCGGCGATGATCAGGGCGCCGTCGAAGGGTGTCGGCATCGCCTCGGCGAGCATGCGCGCGATGCCGCCGCCGGCCGACAGTCCCACGACGTAGGTGCGCAGCGGCGTCGCCTTCCCGAGCCGCGTCACCTCGCCGTGCATGGCCGCCTGGAACTGCATGGTAAGCGCAGACCCGGCCCGGGTGCCGCCGATGCCGTCACGATCGACGCTCGCGTAGGCGAAACCGCGATCGAACGCGTGCTGGCCGATCACGTCGTCCAGCGCCGTCTCGCTGGTCGCGTAGACCCGGCCGGTGCGGTCAACCGCGTTGCCGCCCGAGCCGCCGTGCGCGCCAATCACCAGCGACCCGTTCCAGGCATGGGGCATGCGCAAGACGAAGCGCTTGGCAACAGACTGGCCGTCAACCGTGAGCGCCACCTGCCCTTTCAGTTCCCGGCCGTTGCCCACCACCGTGTCGACAACGCCGCTAAACGGCGTCTGCGCGGAGGCCAGCGAGGCAGTGAGCACGAGGGCGACGGTCAAGAGTTTTTGCATGGCCGCATTATCGTCGCACCCGAGTACTTGGCACCCACCCCTTAGACCCCAGACACCCTTAGGCACCTCAGGCACCCTCTGGTCGCCCCAGGCACCTTGCTTGTTATGATGGGTAAATGACTACCGCGACATTCGACACTTCCGAGGGCACCTTCAAGGTCAAGCTCTACGACGACAAGGCGCCCAAGACCGTGGCCAACTTCGTGGGCCTCGCCACCGGCACGCAGGAATGGACCGACCCGAAGACCGGCCAGAAGGTCACCCGGCCGTTCTATGACGGACTGATCTTCCACCGCGTGATCGACGGCTTCATGATCCAGGGCGGCTGCCCGATGGGCAACGGCATGGGCGGCCCCGGCTACAAGTTCGCGGACGAGTTCGGTCCCGGGCTGCGCCACGACCGCGACGGCCTGCTGTCGATGGCCAACTCCGGTCCCAACACCAACGGCAGCCAGTTCTTCATCACGCTGGCGCCGACGCCGTGGCTGGACAACAAGCACGCCATTTTCGGCGAGGTCACCGACGGCATCGACGTGGTCCGCGCCATCGGCAAGGTCAAGACCGGCGCCCAGGATCGCCCGGCCAAGGAAATTGTCGTCAAGTCGGTGAAGATCGAAAAGAGCTAACGGCAAGCCCTGCGTCATTGATGCCGCAGATTCTCGTGCAACGGGCTGCCCTGTAGAGTCTAATTGGGTATTTTACCCATTTAGGGTATACTTCACCCATGACTGCCTTGGCCGAACTCCCGAACATCCCCGCCTCAGACGTCAAGAAGCGCGGCTGGCGAGGCGTCATGCGCGCGCTCGCGGCGAAGGGCCCCGTGGTGGTGACGAATCACTCCGAGCCAGAAGCGGTGATCGTCTCGGCCCAGGACTATGTCCGCCTGCTGTCTCTGGTGGCAGCCAACGCGGAGAAAACCGAGGCCGGGCTCGAAACGCTCCGCCGCCGTTTCGACGAACGGCTCGCCGCCCTGCAACGGCCCGATACCGGTGATCAGCTGCGCGCCGTCGCCGCGAGTGCGACCAAACTCCGCGGCAAGGTCAAGGCGGGCGCTGGCTACTGATGGCGCGGCCGGTCCTCTATGTCCTGGCCGGCGTCAACGGCGCGGGCAAGAGCTCGATCGGCGGCCACGCGCTGACGCGCGCGGGTCTCACCTGGTTCAACCCCGACACCTTTGCGCGCGAGCTGATCATGGCCACGGGATGCGATCAGGAGGCAGCCAATAGCCACGCTTGGGCCGAGGGTGTCCGCAGGCTCGACGGGGCGATCGCTGGCGGCCAATCTTACGCGTTCGAGACGACCCTTGGCGGTCGCACCATCGCCGCGAAGATCCGGGCGGCCGCGGCGACGCATGACGTGATCGTCTGGTTCTGCGGCCTTGACTCACCCGAGCGGCACCTGGCGCGGGTGCGAGCCCGCGTGTCGCAAGGCGGCCATGACATTCCCGAAGCTAAGATCCGCACCCGCTATCCGCAGGCGCAGCGCAACTTGATCGCGCTGATGCCGCATCTGTCTCACCTAAGCGTCTACGACAACTCCACCGAGGCGGCAATCGGCGACACCGTCCCGGACCCCGTGTTCGTGATGGAGTTGGAACAGGGCCGTCTCGTACAGCCTTCCGCCGACGACCCGGCCGCCCTCGGGCGCACGCCCGACTGGGCCAAGGCGCTGGTTGAGGCCGCGTGGTCACTCGGCTAACGAAACCAGGGGCCATCGCGGTATAAGAAGGCCGTGGCCAACGACCTCATCAACGCCTTCGCTTCCACGCCAGGCAAGGCCGCGAGTGACGGATGAATGCGATTGATGCGATCGAAGCGCGTCGCCGCATCGGGGCCGGCCAGGCCACCGCCGACCAGCGCGACCAGGACGCGATCCGGTTCGACCCCAGTGGGGTTGGTCGTCAGGCCAATAAACGAGCGGACCATAACCGCCGCGCCGGACACCCGGCTCGCCGGGCATCGCTCATCGATCCGATGACCGCGTTGAGAGAAGAATAGGGGTGCCTAGGGTGCCTGAGGTGACTCGGGTGCTATTCTTTCGGGGATGATCTGGGACCAGCAAGCGGAACTCGTCAAGGACCCGCCCACGTGGTCGCTGACCGGCCGCATGTGCTTGTGGGCCGATGGCTCGCCGGCGCACGTCCAGCAGGAACGCTTCCGGTTGATGGGCACGGGCTGGGATGCGTACGCGCTAATCAGCCGCAGCGCCCACGCCGGCAACAAGTGGCTGGCCATCACCCTGCGCCTCGAAGCCGAGGTGCGGGCGCGGTGGGAGAAAGAGGTCGCCGACCCGGTCGACCACATCTACGTCCAGCTGTCGAACTACCTGTTGCTGCGGGAGTGGTATGACGACGATTTGGGGGTGCTCTGTCTCAAGTAGAAAGTAGAAAGTAGAAAGTTAAAAAGTGAGAAAAGGGAGTTCCCTTTCTCCTTTTCACTTTTGACTTTTCACTTTTGACCTGTCGTCGCCGGAGGGCAACTGCGGCAACCCGCTCGATGCCGGCGGCGCCAGCAGCCCCTGCTGCGTGTAGATCATCAGCTTCTCGCGCGTATCGACGATGTCGAGGTTGCGCATGGTCAGCTGGCCAATGCGGTCCTGCGGCGTGAAGAACACTTCCTCGCCCCTCTCCATCGTCAGGCGCTCGGGCTTGTAGGTCAGGTTCGGGCTCGAGGTCTCGAGGATCGAGTAGTCGTTGCCGCGGCGCAGTTCCAGCGTGACTTCGCCCGTCACCGGCCGCGCCACCCAGCGCTGCGCGCTCTCGCGCAGCATCAGCGTCTGCGGATCGAACCAGCGGCCCTGGTACAGCAACCGGCCCAGCCGGCGGCCGTTGTTGCGGTACTGCTCGATGGTGTCTTCGTTGTGGATGCCGGTGATCAGCCGCTCGTAGGCGATGAACAACAGCGCCAGGCCGGGCGCCTCGTAAATACCGCGGCTCTTCGCCTCGATAATGCGGTTCTCGATCTGATCGCTCATGCCCAGGCCGTGGCGGCCGCCAATGGCGTTGGCCGCCATGAACATGTCGAGCGCGGTCGCGAAGGTCTGGCCGTTCAACGCCACGGGGTGGCCTTCTTCGAACCGAATCGACACCGTCTCCGCCTTCACCGTCACGTCGTCGCGCCAGAACGCAACGCCCATGATCGGCTGGACGATGGTGATGCCCTTGTTGAGGAACTCCAGGTCCTTGGCTTCGTGCGTGGCGCCGAGAATGTTCGAGTCGGTCGAGTAGGCTTTCTCGACGCTCATCTTGTACTGGAAGCCGTGCCGGATCATGTACTCCGACATTTCCTTGCGGCCGCCGAGCTCGTCGATGAACTGCTGATCAAGCCACGGCTTGTAGATGCGCAGGCTGGGATTGGCGAGCAGGCCATAGCGATAGAACCGCTCGATGTCGTTGCCCTTGTAGGTGCTGCCGTCGCCCCAGATGTTGACGTGGTCTTCGCGCATGGCGGCGACCAGCATGGTGCCGGTGACGGCGCGGCCGAGCGGCGTGGTGTTGAAGTAGGTCTGCCCGGCGGTCGTGATGTGGAACGCGCCGCACTGCAGGGCGGCCATGCCCTCGGCCACCAGTTGCTCGCGGCATTCGATCAGACGCGCCTTCTCGGCGCCGTAGCTCATCGCCTTGCGGGGAATCTCGTCGTAGTCGGCCTCGTCTGGCTGCCCCAGGTTCGCCGTGTAGGCATACGGCACGGCGCCCTTGGCGCGCATCCAGTGCAGCGCGGCGCTCGTGTCGAGGCCGCCTGAAAACGCAATGCCGACGTTTTCGCCGACCGGAAGGCTTTGGAGGATGTTGGGCATGAGGACGCCTAATGTTAATTCAGGAAGCGCCGCAATTCCTCGACAACCCGCGCCGGCTCCTCCTCCTGCGGCCAGTGGCCCGACGCCTCGAGCCGCGCGACCGAGGCGTGCGGTAGCAGCGACTGCCAGCGCGCCAGCTGGTAGGGCTGAAAGGCGCTGTCCTTCATGCCCCACAGCAGCAGCGCCGGGATGCGCAGCGACGGCAGCGCGTCGAGCAGGCGCTGGTAGTGATCGCGCGAGGCGAGCATGGCCTTGGCCAGCGCATGCAGCACCTCGACGCGCGCGTCACGGTCGCGGAACACCTCGAGGTACTGCCGATGAATGGCTCGGGTCAACTTCGCCTTGTCGCCGTAGGCCAACGGCATGATCAGCCGCTGCGACGCGTTGGCATACTTGTAAAGAAGCCGGCCAATCGGTCCGCCGGTTATCCGCGCGGCGCCGGCCAGCTTGGGATCATCGTTGAGAGGCCACGCAAACGAGTTGAGGATCACGAGCTTCTGCACGGGTGAGCTGGCGCCGAGCGCGAGCGGCAGAGCGATCGGACCGCCAAAATCATGCACTACCAACGTGAACCGCTGGAGACCCAGGTGCGCCACGAACTCGGCCAGCGCGGCAGCATGCGCTTCGGGCGTGTACGCAAAAGCCGCGGGCCGTTCAGACAACCCGAATCCCAGGTGATCGGGCGCCACGCAGCGATAATGCGGCGACAGGGCGGCGATCACGTGACGATATTCGAATGACCAGGTGGGCGTGCCATGCACCAGCAGCAGGCATGGGCCCTGCCCTTCATCCACATAGTGCATCTCGCCCGCCGACAGCAGTTGGTAGCGTGACTCAAACGGGTAACTGCGGCGGTCCACCCAGGAAGCATCCGGACGCATGTTTTCCAATCTACGGAAGGGACGGGCTGGCAGGCAAGAAATTTGCTCTGCTCGTTGTCGAGCACCTGCGGCGGCTGTGGCTGAATCGCGATCGGCACACCGTAGGACACGTGTGCCTCGGGAGGTGCCAGTTTGAGGATTGAAATGCCACGTCTGGGAAAACAGGCGACCAACACCGATCGAAACCTATACGCCAGCACCGGCAACCCCGGGCTGGACAACATTCTCATGGGTGGGTTGGCACGTGGCCGGCTTTACCTGATCGAAGGGGTCCCGGGCGCCGGCAAGACCACGCTCGCCATGCAGTTCCTGCTCGAGGGCGCGCGCCTTGGCGAACGGGTGCTGTACATCACCCTCTCGGAAACATCGGACGAGCTCCAGTCGGTGGCGGCGTCCCACGGCTGGGACATGAGCGGTGTCCATGTTCGCGAGCTGCTGCCACAGGAAGACACGCTCAGTACCGACGAGCACTACACGATGTTCCACCCATCGGAAGTGGAGCTGGCGACCACCACGAAGCTGATTCTGCAAGACGTCGACAAGCTCAAGCCGGCCCGGGTGGTGTTCGACTCGCTGTCCGAACTGCGGCTGGTGGCCGGGAACCCGCTGCGCTACCGCCGCCAGATTCTTGCCCTCAAGCAGTTCTTCGCCGGCCGCAATTGCACGGTGCTCCTGCTCGACGACATGACCGCCACCGATCACGATCTGCACGTGCAGAGCATCGCCCACGGCGTGATCCTGCTGCAGCAACTGAACCCCGAATATGGCGCGGAGCGGCGGCGGCTCCGGGTCGTCAAGTACCGCGGTAGCGCCTTTCGCGGCGGCTACCATGATTACCTCATCAGGAAGGGCGGCCTCGAGGTGTTCCCGCGACTGGTCGCGGCCGAACACCGCCGCGTCGCCAAGGCCGCCAAGCTGCCGTCGGACATCCCCGAGCTCGACCAGCTCATGGGCGGCGGGATCGAGGAGGGCACGAGTACGCTGATCATCGGCGGCGCCGGGACCGGCAAGTCGACGATCGCGGCGCAGATTTGCGCCGCCGCGGCCGGCCGCGGGCAGAAGTCGATCATGTTCGTGTTCGACGAAAGTCCATCGACGCTGTTCACCCGCTGCACGGGCCTCGGCGTCGCCATCGAGCAGCACAACGAGTCCGGCCTCATCCGCATTGTCCAGGTCGATCCCGCGGAACTGTCGCCGGGCGAGTTCAGCCACCACATTCGCGAGTCGGTTGAAGAGTGGGGCGCGTCGATCGTGGTGATCGACAGCCTCAACGGCTATCTCAACGCCATGCCCGAGGAGCGCTTCCTCACCGCGCAATTGCACGAGTTGCTGATGTACATGAACCAGCAGGGCGTGGCCACCATCCTGATCGGCGCGCACCAGGGCGTGATTGCGTCGCAGATGAAGATGCCGGTCGATGCCAGCTACTTGGCCGATGCCGTGGTGCTGCTGCGCTATTTCGAGTCGAAGGGCGAGGTGCGGCAGGCGATCTCGGTCGTGAAGAAGCGCGGCGGGCTGCACGAGCGCACCATTCGTGAGTTCGCGCTGGGACCGTCCGGCGTCCGCGTCGGCGAGACCCTCCGGAACTTCCGCGGCGTGCTCACGGGCGTGCCCGTCTACGAAGGCGCCAACGAACCCCTGCTCGGCGCGGAACGCCGCTCATGAGCCCAGCCGCCACGGATCTTCGTTTCCTGATTCTGGGGCCTACCGCCAAAGACGCGGAAATCACCGCCGACCTGCTGCGCGGCGCCGGCATCGGCTCGCAGACCTTCGGCACCCTTGGCGAGCTCGTCGCGGGCATGTGCGAGGGCGTCGCCGGCGTGCTGGTGCCCGAAGAGGCGCTGTCGGGGGCGCAGAAGGCCCCACTCGCCGCGCTGCTGGGCCAGCAGCCGCCGTGGTCCGACCTCCCCATCCTGATCCTGACCCGTCCCGGCGCCGATTCGCCGGAAGCGACCGACGCGTGGCGCACGCTCGGCAACGTCACCCTGCTCGAGCGGCCCGCGCGGGTGTCGACGCTGCTGAGCGCGGCGCAGACCGCGGTGCGCGCCCGCGCCCGCCAGTTCCAGATTCGCGGTCACCTGGCCGAACGCTTGCGCAACGAGCAGGCGCTGCGGTCCGCCGACCGCCGCAAGGACGAGTTTCTCGCCACGCTCGGGCACGAATTGCGCAACCCCCTGGCGCCGATTCTCAACAGCCTGGAGATCCTGAAGTTGTCGGGCGTGGCCGCCGAGGGCGGCGCGGCGCAGGCCTGCGCGGTCATGGAACGGCAGGTCTCGCACCTCAACCGGCTGGTGGACGACCTGCTCGAGGTGTCGCGCATCACGCGCGGGGTGATCGAGGTCAAGAAGCAACCCCAGGACCTGGTCGCCCTGGTCCGCGCCGCGGTCGACACCAGCCGGCCCATGTTCGACGGCATGCGCCACGAATTGCGCTTCGTCGCCCCCGGCCATCCGATCTTCGTCGCCGGCGACGCCGTGCGGCTGACGCAAGTGTTCTGCAACCTCATGAACAACGCCGCCAAGTACACCAACCACGGCGGCCACATCACTGTCGCGATCGATGCCGACGAGGGGCACGCCGTCGTCTCGGTCAAGGACGATGGGATTGGCATTGCGCCGAACCTGCTGTCGTCGGTGTTCGACATGTTCATGCAGGTGGACCGCTCGACGCGGCGGGCGCAGGGCGGGCTCGGCATTGGCCTGACGCTCGTCAAGAGCCTGGTCGGGATGCATGGCGGCAGTGTCGAGGCCCGCAGCGACGGGCCAGGGCTCGGCAGCGAATTCCTGGTGCGCCTGCCGCGCATCCCGGCGGTGGCGGCCGCGGCGGACGCAACGCGGCAGGTGGCGCCGCTGCCGGCCCGGCGCATCCTGATCGTGGATGATTCGCGGGATGGCGGCGAGAGCCTGAGCGCGCTGCTGCGGGTGCTGGGGGCCGACGTCTCGCTCGTGCACAGCGGCCGGGCCGCGCTCCCCGCCGTGGAGTCGTTCCGGCCCGACGTCGTGCTGCTCGACATCGGCCTGCCGGGCATGGACGGCTACGAGGTGGCACGCCGCATTCGCGCCAATCGCGCCAACCGCGGGATCATGCTGATTGCGCTGACCGGCTGGGGCCAGGAAGAGGATCGCCAGCGATCCGCGGCCGCCGGCTTCAACCATCACCTGGTCAAGCCCGCCGACATCGATCAACTCCGGCACCTGCTGAGCGTCGCCTGACCTGGTCCGTCCGTTGCCCATATTAGGCAGCCGCCCCGGATAGTGGCCGGTTGCTCAGGCGCAAATGGTTGGCACCGATCTTGATGATGTCAGGGTCATGGAGATGACCAACCACCCCTTGACCTCGCGCGCCGGCGAGATGATTCGCTGGCAGTTCCGCATGCGCAATCGCCTGCTCACGTGCGGCATCACCAAGAACACGCTGAACGGCTTCGACGTCATCACGCTCCCCCACTGGGACGTCAAGGGCGGCATTGTCGAAACTTTCGAGAACCAGGCCTCGGCCCTGCAGCGGCACGCCACGATTGCCGAACGCCTGCGCTCGGCCGGCTGGTCGATTGCCTCGTACACCCGCTGAAGGAGACCGCCATGAAAGACGTGAACAAGTGCGCGCATCCCGCGTGTAAGTGCCTGGTGCCCGAGAACGGCCCGTACGGCAAGTACTGCAGCGCCCACTGCCAGACGGCCAAGGACGTGTCGGAATTGAAGTGCGATTGCGGTCATCCCGGCTGCTAAAGCGGCCCGAACCTGCCTGCGCGAGGTCACGGCCAGGAATCCTGGCCGTGCAATACCCTGCCCAAGTTGAGCAGCTAGCGGGTTACGCTAGGGGTGCAGCACAACATACCGGGGAATCCCCTCTGGCTCTGTTCTTGGATTGCCGGAGCGCATCTGTTCTTCCACACCTGGATTCGTGACGATCGCGATGGCGACAAGCCCTTTCGCGACGAGCTGCTGAGCTCGGAGCGGCTGGAGGAGCGCGCCCTGGCGCTGGCGGCGAGTTTCACGGTCGATCCGCAGCGGCGGCGCGCGCGGCCAATCTACCGCCGCCTGAGCCATAACGCGCGCGTGCTGCGCCACGCCTACCAGACCCTCGCCGAAGACGTCCACGACGGCGAGTTCGTCACGCCCGCCACCGAGTGGTTTCTCGACAACTACCACCTGATCGCGTCGGAGATCGTCGAGATCCGCGAGCACCTGCCGCGGAAGTTCTACGAGCAGCTGCCGGCCCTCGCCACGCGCGAGAAGGCGGGCGTCGCCCGCATCTATGCCATTGCCGTCGAGCTGCTGCGCCACAGCGACAGCCGGCTCGACGTGCCGCAGCTGACCCAGTTCCTGAACAGTTACCAACGGGTGGCGCCGCTCACCCTCGGCGAGCTGTGGGCGTGGCCGCTGATGCTGAAGCTGGCGCTGATTGAAAACCTCCGCCGGCTGGTGTCGGAACTGCTGGTCAGCCGCACCGCGCGCCACGCCGCCGATGCCCACGTCGCGCGCATCGACGCCGGCGCGGCCGAGGCGGCGGTCAACATCCCCGTGGATTCGCACGACGCCTACCTGGTGCAGATGCTGCACCGCGCGCGCGAGTACGACGCGCGCCGCTCGCCGCTGCGGGCGGCCCTCGAGGCGCACCTGATTGCCCGCCACACCGTCGCCGAAGACATCGTTCGCATCGAGCACCAGCGCCAGGCCACCAGCCAGGCGTCGGTGGCCAACGCCATCACCAGCCTCCGCCTGTGCGCCACCATCGACTGGCGGCACTACGTGGAGTCGGTCAGCCTGGTCGACAACGTGCTGCGGCGCGATCCGGGCGGGATGTTCGCGCGCATGGACTTCCTGAGCCGCGATCGCCAGCGCCAGGCGGTGGAGGAACTGGCCGAGACGAGCGGCGAGGCGCAGATCCGGGTGGCGCTCAAGGCGGTGGAGTCGGCGCGGCAGGCGGCCGAGCGCAAGCAGTCGCGCGCCGCGGCGCACGTCGGCTACCACCTGGTGGGCAACGGCCGCGAGGACCTCGAGGCCGACCTGGCCTATCGTCCCAAGCCCGGCCAGCGGTTCCGGCGCTTCATGCTCCGTCGTGCCACGCCGGCGTATCTTGGCGGCGTCGCGACGCTCACCCTGCTGATGGTCGCGGCCGGACTCTGGTACGCGCGCCTCGCCGGCGCCTCGCCGGCGCTGCTCGCGGCCGCGGCGCTGCTGCTGGCGATCCCCGCGAGCGACGTGGCGTTGGCGCTGGTGCAGCGGCTGGTCACCGCGACCGTGCCGCCGCGGCGACTGCCGCGCCTCGACCTGACCGGCGGCGTTCCCGAGGAGGCGCGCACCATCGTCGTGGTGCCCACCATCATCACCTCGGCCGACAACGTGCGGCATCGCCTCGAGCACCTCGAAGTGGTGGCCATCGGCAATCTCGATCCGCAGATTCACTTCGCGCTGCTCACCGACTTTCCCGATGCCGATCAGCCGCAGGCGCCGGGCGACGACGAGGTGCTGGCCGCCGCGCGTGACGGCATCGCGGCGCTCAACGCCCGGTTTGCCGCCGACGGCCCGCGCTTCTTCCTGTGCCATCGCGACCGCCTGTGGAACCCCCGCGAGCAGGTGTGGATGGGCTGGGAGCGCAAGCGCGGCAAGCTCGAGGAATTCAACCGCCTGCTGCGCGGCGCCACCGACACCAGCTTCTCGACCATCACCGGGCCGCGGGAGCTGCTGGCCGGCGTGCGCTACTGCATCACGCTCGACTCCGACACCCAGCTGCCGCGCGACGCGGCCCGCGAGCTCGTCGGCATCATCCAGCACCCGCTCAACCAGCCGGTCGTGGATCCGGCGCTGAAGCGCGTGGTCGAAGGTTATGGGGTGCTGCAGCCGCGGGTCAGCGTGACCATGGCCAGCGCCGCCGGATCGCTGTTCGCCCGCACTTACGCGGGGCACACCGGCGTGGATCCGTACACGACGTCGGTGTCCGACGTGTACCAGGACCTGTTCGGCGAGGGCATTTACACCGGCAAGGGCCTCTACGACGTGGATGCCTTCATGGCCTCGCTCGAAGGCCGCGTGCCCGAGAACGCGCTGCTGTCGCACGACCTGTTCGAGGGCATTCATGCCCGGGCCGCGCTCGTCACCGACGTCGAGCTGGTGGACGACTACCCGTCCAACGTGCTGGTGCATGCCAAGCGGCTGCACCGCTGGGTGCGCGGCGACTGGCAGATCCTGTGGTGGCTGTTCCCCTGGGTGCCGACCCGCACCGGGTTCGAGCGCAATCGCCTGCCATTGATCTCGCGCTGGAAGATCCTCGACAACCTGCGGCGCAGCCTGGTCGCGCCGGCGCTGGTGGCGCTGTTCGTGGCCGGCTGGGCGCTGCTCCCCGGCGCGCCGCTGGCCTGGACCCTGATCGCGCTGGCGACCATCGGCGTCCCGGTGATCATGCGCCTCGGGCAGTTGCTGGCCGGACCGCAGCGCGGCCAGGGCCTGCGGGTCTACCTGCGGGCGGCCGGCGAAGACCTCGAGGCCGACCTGGCGCGCGTCTCGCTGCACCTCACCTTCCTGGCCCACCAGGCGTGGGACATGCTGCACGCCGTGGGCGTCACCCTCGCGCGGTTGGTGCGCGGCCAGGGCCGGCTGTTGCAGTGGGAGACGGCGGCCGCCGTGGCCCAGCGGCATGGCTCGCTGCAGGCGCCGCAGTTCTACGACGCCATGCGCGCCAGCCCGCTGATTGCCGGCGCCGGCCTGCTATTGGTGCTGGTGGCGCGGCCGGCGGCCGTGCCGATCGCCTTGCCGATCCTGGCCTTGTGGGTGGCGGCGCCGTTCATCGCCTTTGTGCTGAGCAAGCCGGTGCCGTCGTTGCGGCCGCAGATCACCGGCGAGGACCGCGCGTACCTGCGCAGCGTGGCCGAGCGGACCTGGCGCTACTTCGACACGTTCGTCACCGAGGAGCATCGCTTCCTGCCGCCGGACAACGTGCAGTTCGATCCGCAACCGCGCGTCGCGCACCGCACCTCGCCGACCAACATCGCCATGAGCCTGCTGTCGACGCTGGCCGCGCACGACCTGGGCTTCATCGACACGCCGTCGCTGCTGACCCGGCTCGAGGACACCCTCACGACCATCGACCGGCTCGAGCACCACGAGGGGCACCTGCTGAACTGGTACGACACCCGGACCCTCGAGCCGCTCGCGCCGAAATACGTGTCCACCGTCGACAGCGGCAACTTCGCCGGCGCGCTGGTGACCCTGGCGGTCGGCTTGCGGGGCCTCGCCAAGGCGGCGGAGACGGCGCCCGAACATGCCGTCCGGCTCGAGTCGCTGGCCGCCCGCGCCTCGGTCTACTTCGACGAGATGAACTTCGCGTTCCTGTACGACCGCAAGCGGCGGCTGTTCGCGATCGGCTTCCGCCTGGCCGACAGCCTGGGCGGGGCCCGGCTCGACGCCTCGTACTACGACCTGCTGGCCTCCGAGGCCCGGCTGGCAAGCTTCATCGCCATCGCCAAGGGGGACGTGCCCGAGGTGCACTGGTTCCGTCTCGGCCGCCTGATTACCAGCTTGCACGGCGCGCCAGTGCTGCTGTCGTGGTCGGCCACGCTGTTCGAGTACCTGATGCCGATGCTGCTGATGCGCAGCTATCCCACGACCCTGCTCGACGCATCGTGCCGCATGGCGGTGCGCCGGCAGATCGACTACGGCGCCACGCGCGGCACGCCGTGGGGCATCTCCGAATCGGCGTATACCGCCGTCGACCGCCACGGCAACTACCAGTACAAGGCCTTCGGCGTGCCCGGGCTGGGGCTGAAGCGCGGGCTCGGCGACGAACTGGTCGTCGCGCCCTACGCCACCGCCCTGGCGGTGCTGGTCGATCCGGCGCGCAGCGCCCGCAACCTGCGGCGGCTCGCCGACGAAGGCCTGTTCGGCGACTACGGGTTCTACGAAGCCATCGACTACACCGACCGCAGCGCCAGCGGGCCGCACAAGGCGAGCCGCGGCGTGGTCGTGCCGGCCTTCTTCGCGCACCACGCCGGGATGTCGCTCGTGGCGATTGCCAACGCCATTACGCAGGACTGCATGATCGAGCGCTTCCACACCGACCCGCGCGTGCGGGCGACCGAACTGCTGCTGCAGGAACGCATCCCGCGGCAGCAGCCGGTGACCGAGCCGCGCCCGCTCGACGAGATGCAAGTCACGCCGCCCGCGCTGGGCGTGCCGCTGCGCCGCTACAAGACGCCGCACACCGTGTTCCCGCACTCACAGTTCCTCTCGAACGGCAAGTACGTGACCGTCGTCACCAACGCCGGCGGCGGCGCCAGCCTGCGCGACGGCATGGCGGTGACCCGCCGGCGCCAGGACGCGACCACCGATCCCGGCAGTCACTACATCTACCTGCGCGACATCCGCAGCGAAGCCGTGTGGTCGCCGACCTTCCACCCGACCCGGCGCGAAGCCGACAGCTACCTGGCGACCTTCACGCCCGACAAGGCGGTGTTCGACTCCAAGCAGCAGGACATCGCCGCGCGCCTCGAAGTGGCGGTCGCCCCCGAGCACGACGTCGAGGTCCGCTACCTGCAGCTGGTCAACCACAGCGATCGCATCCGCGAGATCGACGTCACCAGCTACGTCGAGGTGGCGCTGGCGAGCGTGCGCGACGACTTCGCCCACCCGGCCTTCGGCAAGCTGTTCGTGGAAACCGAATACATGCCCGAACGCTCGGCGCTCGTCTGCCACCGCCGCCCGCGGGACGCGCGCGACCCGGGCACCTGGGCCATGCACGTGCTCAGCCTCGAAGGCCGGCCCCAGGGGCCGCTCGAGTGGGAAACCGATCGCGCCCGCTTCATCGGCCGCGGCCGCGGCCTCGACAACCCGATCGCGCTCGACGGCCGGCCCCTGTCGGGCACCACGGGCTACGTGCTGGACCCCATCCTCAGCCTGCGCCAGCGGGTCCGCATTCCTCCCGGTGAGTCGGCGCGCCTGTGCTTTGCCACCGGCATCGCCCCCGATCGCGAGACCGCGCGCGCCCTGGCGCAGACCTATCGCGACCCGACGACCGCGTCACGGACGCTGGCGCTGGCCCTGGCGCACTCGCAGAGCACCCGCCGGCACATGGACGTGTCGAGCGACGAGGCCGTGCTGTTCGAACGGCTGGCCTCGCGCGTGGCCGGCGCCGACGGCTCGCTGCGGCCGCACGCCGACGTGCTGGCCGCCAACGAGATGGGCCAGAACAGCCTGTGGGTGCACGGCATCTCGGGCGACCTGCCCATCGTGCTGGTCCGCGTGCTCGACCACGACCTCGGCCTGGTGCGCGAGACCCTCGAAGCCCAGGAATACTGGCGGCTCAAGGGCCTCAAGGTCGATCTCGTCGTGCTCAACGAACACCCCGTCAGCTACATGGACGAGGTGCAGGCCGGCCTGACCTCGCTCCTGGACGATGGGCCGTGGCGCATGTGGAAGCACCAGCCGGGCGGGGTCTTCCTGCTGCGCACCGACATGATGGGCCACGCCGAGCGCATGCTGTTCCACGCCGTGGCGCGCGCCGCCCTCGACACCAGCCGCGGCGACCTGCGCGCCCAGCTCGCGGCCTGCCATATCGGCGAGAAGCAGTTCGCCGCGATGAAGCCCACCGCCTTCGTCATCAACACCGCCCGCGGCCCCGTCATCGACGAAAAGGCCCTCGTCCGCGCCCTCGCCTCGCGCCGCATCGCCGGCGCCGGCC
>Ga0209770_10000341_pt1 | contig 26241 bp, 20 predicted proteins | sample LauGreSu1BDMLBDD_2_FD_187572 | JGI IMG/M metagenome (GOLD analysis project Ga0209770, IMG submission 187572) | Freshwater lake microbial communities from Lake Michigan, USA - Su13.BD.MLB.DD (SPAdes) (version 2) | ecosystem: Environmental > Aquatic > Freshwater > Lake | place: Lake Michigan, USA...
TAAATTTTGTTCTAAAATATGAATTGCATTTGGATTACGTGATAACAAATACCAATCAACTTTATCTAAATTTTGTTCTAAAATATGAATAGCATTTGGATTGCCAGATAATTCAGTCCAATCAACTTTATCTAAATTTTGTTCTAATATATGAATTGCATTTGGATTACGTGATAACTGTGTCCAATCAACTTTATCTATGTGGTCACAAAACGGGTGTCGTAGGTCGAATCGCATTTTATATAATTATTATATACATAATGAAATTATTTTTCAATTTTTTATTATCGCTTAGGCAGAACTCGAGATAAAATTATGTAACATTGTGTCTTTGTTAGTATTAATTACATCTCCAGTTAATACGGCTGATTCAAATGTTGTTCTTAAAATATCTGTAGGGCATGTGCTACCAACTTTTAATATACCATGTTCACGTAAATATTTTTTAACATCTGAAATTTTTGTTTTTTTCAATTCTTTTTGTGTGTCAATAATTTGCTTTCTAGTTTGTCTATCTTTTATTAATACTGATACGCGACGAAGTTTATCTGATTTTCCTAATGTAAAACGTCTTTTTATTGTTTTTTTTATACAATTTTTGTGGGTGTTACCTTCTCTGTCCGTTATCATATTGTCAATATCATTATCAGTTGATTTACTTATAGCATCTAAATCTTTTAATTCTTCTAATGGTGTAGTCATTAACGGTGTTGTATATTTTTTTTCTATTTCTTTAAAATCTTTCATGGATTTCTCTTTTATTTGACTTTCATTATCTTGTAATTGTTTTAATTTTGTCTTTATTTGTTCTAATCGTGCTTCTCTAGATAAATTCGTTGTATTTGGTATCGTTGTATTTGGTATCGTTGTATTTGGTATCGTTGTATTTGGTATCGTTGTATTTGGTATCGTTGTATTTGGTATCGTTGTATTTTGCAAACTAGATGTTTGTTTAGGCGGGGTTGGTGGTCTTACTATATCTGGTACATCTGGTGTTATTCCTTGTTGTTCTCTCATCCATTCACGATATGTTTTTTTTCTTCCATTTTTTAAACAGCCATATGGCAATTCATCCGGAGCTTTATATTTTACATTAAATACTTCATTAGATTGTGGCATAATTGTATTTACATTTGTTTCTTGTAATTCTGGTGGTAATTCTGTATGATGAGTTGGTGTTTGGTAATTTTTAAGTGTTTTTGTATTTAACGAACGTTGTTTTGCTTCTGTCACCTTATGTTTTTTACTTAAATCTGACAAATAATCTAACGCCCCATAAAATTCATCAGAATATGTAGTGGCAGGAGCAGATTCCGGTTTTATTTTTGTTTCTTGTTGTTTATGGTCTTTTATGCGTTTAAGTAATTTATTTCTCAAATTATTTGGCGATATAACTGGATTTATTGTTAGTTCTTTTTTTTCTTTTACTTTTCTAGTTTTATTTCCTGATAATTTAAATAATTCTGGATTAATTTGGATTGTTTTTTTTGTTGACATATGTAATATAATAAAAAAACAATTTCACAAAAACAACACAAAAAAGTTAGATATACATAGAACTAATTAAATTTCTAATCTTGTCATTATTTTTCTCATTTGAATCTTCATTTTTCAAATAAAGTTGTAACCCTTTATCTAAATCATGAATAGTAATATATTTTTTTACTGAACTATCTAAACAAAACACTCGTCTACTATGTGCTATTTTTGTCTTTGTAAACAATGTTTCAATATCTCTTCCGAAATATTTAAAATGTTTCTTATTTTTATGAAACCATTTCACATCTATTCCTGAATTATCTGAAATAAACCATCCAAAGTCATTTACTTTTTTTAAAAATATATTATATAAATCTTGTGCGGTATATTCATCAGTTTTAAATCTCCATGTAAATCGTGATTGTAACCCTTGATTATAATTAAAAAAGCAAGAATTGAGTTCTTTTTCATATCCGGCAATAATAACCATTAGATTGTCTTTATGGTCGCTAAGAGATTCGCATAATGTGTCTATACATTCTTTTGAAAAACTATCTCGTTTCTCTTCATTTCCTAAAGCATATACTTCGTCAATAAATAAAACCCCACCCAAAGATTCATTTATGACATCTTTTGTTTTTATTGCGGTTTGTCCTAAAAATCCGGCAATCAAATCTGTTCTAGTTACTTTTTTAAATGTTCCTTTACTTAAAATACCCATTTTAGAAAAAATAGAACCAATAATTTTTGCTACATCAGTTTTCCCAGTTCCTGGTGGACCATAAATAACAGTATGCATAAAATCATTACCTTTAACTGATTTGTTTAATGTATGTAAATTTTGTATATAAAAAATAAGTTGGTCTAATATATTTTCTTTTAGTTGTGTCATACCAATCATATTATTTAACTCTGTTAGAGGTTGCTTTATTTTATGTAGGGCTTCCATATTTATATTATATTCAATGTTTTTATCAAGCGGATAGGATTCAATTAGTAACAAGATATCATTAATATTATTCAATTCTGCGCTAATATTTACCCTAATTTTAGGACTAGTATAAGGTTTTAAACACTCGTCGGGGAATAAAGGTTGCTCACAATTAACGTTAAAATTGGGATATTGTATTTGTGCATATTGTTCAGTTATACTATTTAGAAATTGTTGCATATCTTTTTTACCAGTTATACTGTTATTTGGGGTAGATTCTTCTGTATTAATACAATATTCTATACTTTGTTTTTTATCTAGTTCTAATAAAAAATTATTATAATTATTTATATCAGTATAAGACCTAAAACATCTTGTATGTTTTTTACGATGAATTGACATATATTATTGTATTAGTATACAATAATATATTTATATTATTTTATTGATATTTCTTATTCTATTGATATTTCTTATTCTATTGATATATATTCTTGTTAATTGTCACTTCTTTCGCTACCTTTGAAATTATTTTACTTATGTTAGTTTTTTGTTCCAATTCTGTTCCACCTGACATTGAATTTGATACTATTTTCAGGTATTTATCATTTTTCTTTGACGATGAATCACGACAATCCGGGTTATGTCTAACCCACTCCGGTATTATTTTAATGTTTTTATGTGCTATTTGTTTGACTACCTGAGTCATCTTTGTATTTGATTCGTCATCCTTTATCCATTCATCATTATCTTTAATATATAATATTTCTCTTTTTTGATCGGAACAATGAATAGGTCGTTGTTTTGTATCTAACTCTGTTAAATTATCTAATACTACATCTGATATGCCATTCACAAAACCAACTTCCCCTATATGTTCTAAGTCTTTTAATTTGAATTTAATAGAATCGACAAATTCAGATATATTCATTGCATCTTTACATGTCTCATTCAGAAAAAAATGCAAATTAAATGTTTTATTATTGGAATTAAGGTTACTATTATTAATAGCAGGTGTTTTGCATATATCAATAATTTTGTTAGTTAGTTCTTGGTTATGTTTTATAAGGTCTTTTACTATTTCTCGTAACACTTGTGTCTCTTCTTTACTTACATATTCGTCTTGTTTTTGTGCAACGGAACTTTCGGAACTTTTATTTTTTTTACAGAATTTTAGATGTTTCCATAATCCCTGACGGTATTTATATTCACTCCCACACAAACAACTGAATTTTACGTTTGGAACTAAATTGTAATCCATGTAATCCGTTTTTACCTTTAAATGTTTTACGGTTGTTAAATGTCTATCATATTGGCTTTTTCGTGATGTATAATAGTCACATGAAATACAACAATATTTATGGAACTTTTTTGAACAAGAAAAATCCTCCATTTGTCCTATTTATAGAGGACAAAAAAAAGTTCCTAAATTATTTTTTGCAAAAAATATGTAAAAATTATCGTCATGTGTGTTTTCGTCTTTTTTATTTTTTGAGAGCATTATGTTCAGACAACGAAATTTAGAGGGCATTTTTCAAAACTTTTTTCGGATTTTCAATTTTGGACATTTTTAAAAATGTCCATTTTCAAAAACCAAATTGACTTTTTGGAAAATTTTTGTTATTGTTTTTTATAGTCAATAATTCCCTCTTATTTTTGTTATGTGTTAACCTCACACTACATAAAAATATTTACACGATAAAATATTATATTACAAAACTATTTAAAAAAAAATTGATATATAAAATAACTGTTAGGATGGAAAATATATACAACCGCAAAACAAACCCAGACAATATGACAGATAATAGTAACATAAACGATGGGTATGATTTAGATGGAAATTTTATTATTAAAGATAATCCATATATTGAAGATCCTTGGACAGTCATTGAATCCTATTTTAAAGGTCAACATCTTGATAGAATTGTTAGACATCAAATTGAATCATATAATAATTTTGTTGGTTACCAAATTATTAAAACTATTGAAATGTTTAATCCAGTTCATATAAAATCAGAGGAAGATTACGATCAAACAAGCGGAAAATATTCTCTTGAAATGTTTATTACCATTGATAATTTTCATATATATAGACCACAAATACATGAAAATAATGGAGCAATTAAATTAATGTTTCCACAAGAAGCCAGATTAAGAAATTTTACATATGCATCTGCTATGACAGTTGACATTAATATCAAATACATCATTCGTAATGGAGAAAATTTAGATAACGTAAAAACACTTTACAAAACTATACCAAAAATTCACATTGGAAAATTACCTATTATGCTAAAATCTAATATTTGCGTTTTGAATCAATACAAATACGTAGATAATCAACATACAGGAGAATGTAAATATGACACTGGCGGATATTTTATTATTAATGGTTCAGAAAAAACAGTATTAGGTCAGGAAAGAGCTGGAGAAAATCGCGTATATTGTTATAATATTTCTAAAAATGACACAAAATATACATGGAAAGCAGAAATCAAATCTGTTCCAGATTTCAAATGCATTTCACCTAAACAAATTAATATGATGATTAGTTCCAAAAACAACGGTTTTGGATTTCCACTATATTTGCAAATTCCACGAGTAAAACAACCCATACCATTATTTATTGTGTTTCGTGCTCTAAATGTATTGTCTGATAAAGAAATATGTGAATATATATTATTAGACATTACATTAGACAAATACAAACCTATCATGGAAAATCTACAAGCATCAATTATTGACGCAAATAAACATATGACCTATGAAGACGCAATTAAATATATTACCAGTTTTGTTATATATACACCTATAAACATGGACAAAGAAACTGGATCTTTAAAAAAGAGACAGTTCACATTAGATGTCTTGCAAAATGACCTATTTCCACATTGTCAAACTATCAAACAAAAGATTTATTTTCTGGGATATATGGCAAACAAGTTGTTAAAAACCAGTTTTGAATTTATTAAAGGTGATGATAGAGATTGTTATGTTAATAAGAGAATTGATTTAACAGGAACATCATTAAACAATTTATTCAGAAACTACTTTAACAAACTAGTCAAGGATATGGAAAAACAAGTCATAAAAGAAATTAAATGTGGAAGTTGGCGTTCAAAAGAAGATTACTTGAACATTATTAACTTAACAAATATTTATAAAATTATCAAATCAAATACAATTGAAAACGGATTTAAACGGGCATTATCAACTGGCGATTTTGGAATTAAACATACCAATTCAAACAAAGTAGGTGTGGCACAAGTGTTAAATCGTTTAACATATATAGCTACTTTAAGTCATCTTCGTAGAATCTCAACCCCTACCGATAAAAGCGGTAAATTAATTCCTCCTCGTAAATTACACAGTTCATCTTGGGGATATTTATGTCCAGCAGAAACTCCTGAAGGAGCATCAGTTGGTGTTGTAAAAAATATAAGTTATATGGCACATATCACAATTCATTCAAACAGCAATTCACTATATGATTATATTCTTCCTAAAATTATAAACATTGACCATGATTTAACACCTAACTTTATGTATGATAAAGTAAAGGTATTTATCAATGGTGCTTGGGTTGGAATTGCAATGAATCCATTAGAGTTGTATAGTGAAATAAAGGAGATGAAATGTAAAGGAATTATAAATGTATACACATCTGTTGTATTTGATTGTAAGTTGCAAGAAATTAGAGTTTGTAATGATAGTGGAAGAATAACTCGTCCATTGTTACGTGTGAAAAACCATAATTTACTACTTACAAGACAAATTATTAATGATCTAAAGGAAAACAAATTAACTTGGGATAATCTATTAACTGATTGTAATATTAAAGATGCAGTTATTGAATATATTGATCCAGAAGAACATGAATTTAGTATGGTAGCTACTGTTCCGAAAGATATAATAACCGTGAATAATAATAAAATTAATCGTTATACACATTGCGAAATTCATCCATCAACTATATTTGGCATTGTTGCATCTTGTATCCCTTATCCGGATCATAATCAGTCACCTAGAAACACTTACCAATGTTTAGATATAAATGAAACAGTATTGTTGAGCAATGGAGATAAAAAGAAAATTAAAAATATAGAAATAGGCGATAAAGTTATTTGTTTTAATCCAGATACTATGGATATTAGTTATACTAAGGTTATTAATCATTATATTCGGGAGACTGATAAACATTTATTTAAAATAAAAACAATTACAGGTCGTGAAATAATTGCGACAATTGACCATAAATTTATGACAACTGATGGTTGGAAAGAGGTTGGTGAATTTATTGAAAATGATACTTTAATAGGCATTATGCCAACACAGTCATCATTTAACGTCGATACATCCAATAATGAACAGTTACTCATTCTTGATGAAACCATATTTAGACATAAATTTATTGAATTAGGTTTAGAAATGAGATATATTAATAAACAGATAGAAAAACTAACTGAAAATGGTATATTACCTTTGTATAGCAATGATTATAGATTGCCAATTATTTCAAGAATATTTGGGTTCTTATTATCAGTTGGTTCTATTAACATATACGAAACACATACAAAATATGTATCGTGTAGCTTTTGTTTTGAAACTGAAACTGACATAAAATTATTTGAAGATGATATTGAACATTGTGGATTTAATAAATGCGAATATAATTATAGTTCAAGAAGTGTTAATGGAGTAATTCATTCAACATTTAATGTAACTCATAATGGCAGTTTACCTTCTCTTCTAATAGCGTTAGGAATTACATACGGTACAAAAACTGAGACAAAAAGAAATCCTCTTCCAGAATGGGTTATGTCTGGTTCTAATTTAGTTAAAAGAGAATTTATTTCTGGGTTTCAAGGAGGAGATGGTTGTAAAATAAGATGGAACAAAAATAATATGGAATATAATTATATCTGTGCAGAGACATCACAACAAATAAACCCAGATTATTCAGATAGTTTATTGTATTTTATGCAACAATGTGTTAATATATTGATTGATTTTGGAATAGAGTGTAATATTCAAGGTGTCGAAATTATTAATAAAGATAGACATAAAGTAGCTTATAAAATTTTAGATAAACAACATAATTTGATAAATTATTATGATAAAATTGGATATAGATATTCGTTTACAAAAAATGTAGACTCGTTTATTGTAATTGAATATTTAAGATATAAGGAATTATGTTTTCAATCACATAAGTTATTTATCGAAAATATTAGAAAAATGTGTGATATAGGAATGTCAAACACAGATATTTCAAATGAAACCGGAATTTCTGTAAGTAATGTTGATGATATTAGAAGAAGCTATAATACAAAAAGAGAAATAAGTATGTACAAGTTAAAAGAAGACACTATTGAAAATTGGCAGAAAAATATACAAATTATAGGTGGTATGATATTTATGCCAGTATCTTCAATTATTCCAATGGACAACAGATTGGTGTCTGATATAACTGTAGAGTCGGACAATCATAGTTTTATAGCTGGAAATAACTTTCTATCAAGTAATTGTGCACAAGCAAAACAGGCTATGGGCATTTATGCTACTAATTTTAACGAACGAATGGATAAAACAGCATATGTGCTTACGTATCCTACAAGACCATTAGTAGATACACGGGTAATGAATATAATTAAATTAAATGAAAATCCATCTGGTTGTAATATTACAGTGGCTATTATGACACATACTGGTTATAATCAAGAGGATTCTTTGTTGGTTAACAAAGGGTCAATTGATAGAGGGTTATTGCAAATTACAATAACCCATACTGAAAAAGACGAGGATAAGCAAAAAGTAAATGGAGATGAAGAAATTAGATGTAAACCAGATGCATCAAAAACAAAAGGTATGAAATTTGGAAATTATAACAAGGTAAACTCTAAAGGGGTTGTACCAGAAAATACGCTTATTGAAAATCGAGATATTATTATTGCAAAGGTTACGCCTATAAAAGAAAATAGAAATGATCATACAAAAATGATTAAATATGAGGATGGAAGCAAACAATATAAAACTGTTGAAGAAACATTTATTGATAGAAATTATATTGATAGAAATGGAGATGGTTATAGTTTTGCGAAAGTTAGATTAAGAGCATTAAGAAAACCTGTGATTGGTGATAAGTTTTCGTCGCGACATGGGCAAAAAGGCACAGTTGGAAACATTATTCCGGAAGAAGATATGCCATTTACAGCAGACGGTCTTAGACCAGATATTATTATTAACCCACACGCGATTCCATCTCGTATGACAATTGGTCAATTAAAAGAGACATTATTGGGTGAAGTATTGGTTGAATTAGGACTCTTTGGTGATGGAACAAGTTTTGGAGAATTATCTATAGAAGACATTTCAAGAAAATTATTAGAAATGGGTCACGAGGCACATGGTAACAAATTGTTGTATAGTGGATTAACTGGAACCCAAATTGAATGTAGTGTATTTATGGGTCCAGTGTTTTATCAACGTCTAAAACATATGGTAAATGACAAGCAACATAGTAGGTCAATTGGTCCAATGGTTAATCTGACTAGACAGCCAGCAGAAGGTCGTAGTAGAGATGGTGGCTTACGATTTGGCGAAATGGAGAGGGATTGCCTGTGGGAAAATACACCAATAACTACAACTAATGGTCTCAGTATGCTCATAAAAAATATGGGTACTTGCAAAACCGAAGTTTTAGGCTGGAATGAGACAATAAACATGATGGTTCCATCTAAACAAAGCGGATTTCTGTATAAAGGAGAGCGTGAATGTGTTCAGATTACATTTGAAGATGGTAGAACAAATATATGTACTCCTGAACATCCAATTTTAACATCGGATAATCAATGGATAAAAGCGAAGGAACTAAAGGTTTGTGAACATAAAGTAAAATCTAGTATAACATATCCTGTTGCTGATTTTAATGAAGAAATAAAAGAATGTGCTGGATGGAGTTTACAAGTTGGTGACTTGTTATTCAAGACAGATACATTAGAAAATTATATAAAAACGCTTATATTAGCAAAATTAATAGGTTATTTAATAACCGATGGACATATTAGCAAAAATAATAATCGACATTCGTCATTTGTATTTCTAGGTCATATGATTGATGTGAATTCAATGTTAAGCGATATAAAATTAATAGCTTCAATTAAACAAAATAAATTTATTAATAAAAATTTGTATAGAATTAACTTGCCACAAATTATCACAAATAATATAATTAAATTAAACGGCATTCTAATTGGTAAGAAAGTTAATCAGCCAGCTACATTGCCTAGTTTCATACTTGATGATGCTTGTCCTTTACCAATTGTTCGAGAATTCTTGGGTGGATTGTTTGGAGGAGACGGACATACTTGTGTGCTTGGTTTGCATCGTGGGAAAAGAGATATATTATCATCTATTTCATTTTCACAAACTAAAAATAAAATACACCTTGAGTCACTTACTAAAATGATGAATGATATAAAAAAATTATTAGCTAGATTTGATATTTGTCAAGTTACCATACAGAACTACAAAGAAACTAGTTATTCTAAAAGTCATACAGATGCAGATGGTTATGACGAATCTAGAAATTATCAATCAACATTACACTTAGATATTAACGAGTTAATCCCATTCCACGACAAAATTGGTTTCCGTTATTGTTGCCATAAATCGCAGAGATTAGAAGCTGGAGTATCTTATAAACGCTTAAGAAATGAAGTTGTAAGACAGCATAACTGGCTTGTTAAAAAGGTAGACGAGATTACACAATTTAGTAATTCTAAGAAAGAAAATCCAAATAAAGTAGTGCCTACGAAACAAGCAATTGAACAAGCTGTTAAAGAATTAATAAAATTAGAGCCTCTAGTGCATTCATATGCTATACCAACAACACAAGATATTACAGATAATTTGATTAAAGGAACTACGTTTGGTAAATTTACAAGTAAACATTTTCCGACGGCTGAACAATATCTTGCAGAAATTGGAGCTCTTGATTTGTTTGTGGATAATAAAGACACGTTATGTTATGGCGTAAATAGAGAATGTATTGGCTTGCCTACTATGAACTTAAAAATCATTGATATAAGACCAGCTGGTGTTCATCCGGTATATGATATAGAAGTTGATAATACTCATTCATTCTTGGCAAATGGTATAGTAGCTCATAATTGTATGGTGTCACACGGGGCATCAAGATTTACGAGAGGTAGAATGTATGATGCCTCGGACAAATATCAAGTATATGTTTGTAAAAAATGTGGATTAATTGCGTCGTATAATGATAAACTGCATATCCATTGTTGTCGAACGTGTGATAATCGTGTTGATTTTGCATATGTTGAAATTCCGTATGCTTGTAAATTATTGTTCCAAGAGCTAACCACAATGAATGTTGTACCGAGATTAATTACAGATAAATAAAGTATTTGAGTTTATATTAGTTGTAATTTATTTTTTATTTAGTAATATGTTTAATGTAATATAAAAAAGTATATATCGATTATTACACCTACCGAAAAGAAAAATGAGACAAAAAAGAAAGTCCAAATACTTACGTTGATATTTATAATACAATAAAGGAAATACTAGAAACTAAAATAACAAAGGAATATTTAACAAACTACTTGAAACATAGTTATAAAATATACAAATAAATAATTATGCGTTTGTCTCATTTTTCTTTTTGGTCGGTGTAATTAACTCAACAGAAAAGCATTTGTTTATTTGGTTCCACCTTTCCTAAAGGTGGAAAAGGTGAAAAAATTGATTCATTTTATTTTATTGTAATTATAATAATAATGACTACAATAGATATAATAAATGAAATACTTTGTCGACAGTTTTATTTAGTTGATAATCCGTATAATGATTTGGCTATAAATCATTTGTCAGAATTAAATGGAAGAAGACGTTTGTTTTGGAAAAAGGTTCCAAATAGAACTAACAAAGAAGAAGAAAATGAATTATTACAAAAAGTGTGTTTAACAGGATTGGTAAGTGCAGAGATTGTTGTAATATGTGGTCTGGGGAAATATATGATTATAGATTTATATTAGAATAAAAGATATAAAGAAATAAAGATATAAAGAAATAATAATGAGTGAAAGATTTGATTTGCAAAAAGATAATTTTTGCAAAATGTCTGATTTTTTTATGTAAATAGATATGTCATTTTAGATAACGCATTATCCAAAGATGAAATAAATAGAATACGTTCAGATTTATATTCAGTTGATTTGGAATGTCAAACAAATAAAAAAGAAAATATTAATAAAGTAATTGGTGAGATACCAAAAGAAAAATATGAAAATATATTTAAGGATGCTTTATGAAAGACCAGACAAATATGTTCCAAAAAATAAAACAAGAAAAATAAAGAAAATATACAAATAATTATGTATAATTTAATTTATTTATAAATAATCGGCGTTTGAAATGTTAAAAGGTGTAAATAATTTAGAATATGATAAATATGGAATTCCAATGTGTGGTAAAAAAGGAACTGCTGTGTTAATAAATTCAAATATATGGTATAGAGGGTGTGAAAATACATCGGATATTGCAAGGGAAACTTTACAAATAACGTATGCCAGGAGAATTATTGGTCATAAGCATGGTTAAATAATGAATTATGTAATACCGTCTCATGTGTATATTGATAAGAGTAAAGAAGAAAGGGAGACATTAGGTTTTTTGCAAGGTGGTGCTTACTCATAAATAATAATGTTATATAATTTAATAAATATATTTTTTTATTCTAGTATATTATAATATGTCTAATAGTATTGGAACAGGGTTTTCACAAACGGCAACAGGTGCATCTGGTTTTACAACAGGAAGTTTAGGCAGTTTATTAGCATTTGTAAATGGAATAGGTTATCCTTATAAAGGTCCGGGTCCAAAATTGGGTGGTGGTCTTCCTGGATTAATGCCACAACCATTAATAGACCATGATAATTCAGATACGTTTGCGCGCGAGCGTTTTACGTTAAGAGAAGCGTGGAATACGACATCTTATTCTGGTAGTTCAAATCCAAAGAGAATAACAACTCCTTTTAGAGCGGTAAATAATGCAGGTGATTTGTTAAGTCGTCAAAATTATTCGTGTGGCGGTTCATGTCAAACTCCGCAAAGTCGCCCGGGATTAAATGGGTTAAGAACATCATTGGGTCATACAGGAATAAATTGTAATCCATCAGTGGTTTGGAGCTCATTACAATTGGATGCAAAAATACCGTCGTCAACATGTAATGTAAAATATGTTTATGATGGGTCAGATTATATAAAGTTTAAAAGAAATCAAGCAATAAATAGAAATTACAATGATAGGTCGTTTGGTGGAGATGATTATAGTAGTTCTCAATCTGCATATCGTCATATTAGGCGCTATTAATTTGAGGAACCAATAACGACGCATCCACAGATATTTAGAAAAAAATTGAAATAAATTATTTACTAATTGTAAATAATATATTACACGCTTATTATTTACAAAATGTTTAAAAAGCAGAAGCTACCTATTTTGTTAGAAATTATAGAAGACCAGGATGTTGAAGCTGAACAATATACAGAAATGCGTAGACCATACACAAATTGTGAATTTATTCCATCAAATATTATACCAATTGTTATGAAACATTTCTTCAATAGTTCTGAGTTATTAATGTCATTCAATGAAAACCATGGAATTTATAAAATTATGGTAGGTGATTTGTTAGTTAGTTTTATCAAAAATTGGGAATATAATAGACCTCCTGATATGGCAAGATGTCCAGACATTGCTAGATATATCTATAATTCAAAAAAACCTCTAGACACTATGATACATTTAAGTTTTAATAATATTAAAGAAGTTTTTGAAGTCATAGATGGCATTCATAGAATTACAGCATTAAAACTCATTAAAGAACAAAATTCGAAACCATTAGATTTGCTAGAAACACACGTTTTTGGCTCAGGAAATGACGCACAATGGTTATTTAATCAATATATGTTAGTTAATATTCGTTTTAATGCTAGTCTTGGTGATTTAATCGAAACATTCAAAAATTTGAATAAAAGCCAAGTAGTTCCAGAACTATATATACGTGATCATGGAAAAGAGAAACGCATTATTATTGACAGTATTGCAAATGAATGGTTTGTTAAATATAAAAAACATTTCTCATCATCAAACAACCCTATTACAGGAAATACTAACAGAAATAAATTTGTTGAACTTTTAGATAAACTGTATGATAAACATCATATAGATGATTCAAACGCAGATGAACTTAAAACTATTTTGAATGAAGCCAATGATGCAATTTCACGTGCAATTCCAATAAGAGTTACAACAGACACTCGATTAAAATGTAAAGAATCGGGTTGTTATTTATTCTTATATAAAAATGATGTATTACAAAGAATGATCTAATTATACCCTTTAAGAAATGTATATTTATTTTTTGCTATACTTTTTATAAAAGTTTATTTATTTTTTGCTATACTTTTTATAAAAGTTTATTTATTTTTTGCTATACTTTTTCTAAAAGTTTATTTATTTTTTGCTATACTTTTTCTAAAAGTATATAATATGACAACTCCGTATGGAATATCACGAACAATAGGTTCTCAAACTTTTCAAGGTTATGTTAATGCTCCTATCTTAGGTCCATTGAATTCAAGTCAATATCCGTTTTCTATGCCATATCATAATTATGGAATATTGTCCGGACAACGGCCAACTCCACCACAATTTTATCCAGGTCAAGAACCAGTTAATGCCGACATGTCTGTAAATGCTAGAGCGCAATATTTAAGAGCAACTGATATTAGCACAGTAGAAAAGGCTAAACAAGATGCTTTAGGAAAATTATCAGCTCCAATAACTAAAGTGTCATATTCAACACAACGTCAAATACCTGTATCAAGCCATGTAAATTATATAGCACCTATACCTGGCTCAATGTATACGAATATAAAAAAAAGTGTAGCGGTAGGTAAATCGGCATATAAAGTGGGTCTTCCTTTAGCAGCACCAATAGGAACAAAAAGTTATGATAATAGTTTTAGAAGAACAGCATTACAAAGAGCGCGTTCTGGAGGTTGTACTGCTCCAAAAAAGAAGGGTTCAATTTATAATTATAGTTTAACTCAGCCCGGAATATGTGCTTGGGGGTCTATACCTCGCCAAAATTATTAAGAAAAATCAAAGTAACAATGAAAATATATGAAATCAACTTAAAGGCAAAATAGTTATTTAACAACACGTTATAATAAAAAATTTTTCTATGGAAAATAACTATTTTCTAAATATATTATATAAAAATGATGAACAAATATCTTGTTGAATTTTTAGGAACTTTATTCCTTACATTTGTAATTTTTGCAACAGGCAATTATTTAGCAATTGGTGCTGCTTTAGCAGTTGGTGTGTTATTAGGTGGTGCGATTAGTGGTGGTGCGTTTAATCCTGCAGTAGCAATCGCATTAATGTATGCTAATAAATTACCCCGGTCTGATTTAATTCCATACATAGTGGCTCAAATAGCTGGTGGTTTGGCTGGATTTGAATTATTTAAAATGATTGTAAACCGCCGAGGTTAATAAATTGTATTTAATATTGTTTTCTTTTATAATATTATATGACAAAGAATAGAAAAAGAGTAACCAGAAAAAGAGGTCAAATGGGTGGTGATTGGTATAATCCATTGTCATGGTTTTCAGATACATCTAACACTGATACATATGCTGCAAAGAAATCGATAAGTGATACTATTTTTGATTGGGGACAAAGTATAAATAATGGTATAGGAAATATTGCTACAAGTGTTAGTGATTCGGCAAAATCTGGATTAATGAATGTATCCAATAGTGTTAGTTCGCTTAATAACAACAATGCCCCAGCAAATAATTCTGTTCCACAACAACCTCAATATAATCAATCTAATAATATGAATAATTCTGGAACAAACAGTTATGGCGGAAGACGTAGACATAAAAAACATACTATGAGAGGGTGTAAAAATATGAAAGGAGGTAAAGGTGGATTAGGTTTAACATATTATGCTTCCCCCGTATCTGGATTACAAGTTGCTAAACCAACTTATTGGATAAATTCAAATACTAATCAAAATGTAAAAGGAGGTACAAGAAAACATAAACGTAGAAAACATTAATGTGGTAACATTCCATTTTTGTTCATTATTCCGTATAATATATATATGCCTAACAATCCAATAGATGCAAAATATGCTTGTGCTATTGGGTCATCTGGAATCTTAAAATACGAGCTAGTATCATTAGTGTTTAAATTTAAATTAGTAAATGATTCGCGACATTGTGTTCCAGATACAGGATTTTTTTTATCTGGAAAAATACATGGATCCATATTTTGAATATCAACTAAAGTTACAAAATGACTTTCAGTGGATTTATTGTTATAAATATCTATTGTTTCCATTTTTAATTCTTGACAATCAGGTTTAGACCCAGATAAAAAAGCTTGAAACATTTCCATTGGATTTAATGCGTTTAAATTACTTATAGTTCCAGGTATGAGACCTTTGAATTCACTAAAATTAACTCCCATTCCTGATGATATAAATGGAATATTTCCTTGAGGAACATTATTAATATATATGTATCTATCTACATCTTGACCAGTTGCTTTATCTGTGCATTTACCACCAGTTTTTAAAAAAAATTTGTTACCTAAAGCTTGGCCGGTAGCTGACGCTTTCCCACCACCCGAAACTAACAATTCTACATAATTAATTAATCCATCAATATCTTTTCCTAATTGCGATATAGTTCCTTTTCCAGACATACCTATTTCTGTTGGTGTTCTAATGTATTTATAATATGGATATTCTGGACCTATATATTTTTCTTCTGCTGCTTTTGCATTTGTTAGTACTTCTTCAAACATATTGGACATAATATATACTTTTAAAAAAAAGTATAGTAAATATACATTAATTAATAATCAGTGGATTTCCAGGCGTCTTTTACTGTGTGATATGGATATAAATACGAATATGTTATTATTTATTTTTTCTCCACATAGGTTCATCTTTCATTTGAGAGAGATTAGTTATTGAAATGCTCTTATATAAAAGTATTTCAATTTTGTTATTCTTCATCTTCTATACCAGTTCCAGTAATATCAGCAGGAGTAGAACCGGCAATATCCTGAGCATAATCTAACTGTTGTTGAACTAAGCCATCTATTTGAACTTGCATAGAATTTATAGATTGTTGCATAGTGTCTACTTGATTTTTTACACCATCAAAATCGTCAATTCTACCTTTTAATACTTCTATATTTCCAGCATTTTGTTGACCCAATATTAAAGCATTATTAGGATCGTTTAAATTATACGGTTTATATTGTTTTTCTACAGAAGTAGTTTCAGTTGTATTCGAAGTAGCATTTTCCAGTCCTTCTATTAAATGAAAACGTGAGTTATATATTTGACATAATAACAAACTAACAAAACAAAATATTAAAATATATATTAACATCATTATATATTATACTATTCTTAAAATATATTTTTCTATACTTTTCTAAAAGTATATTTATTTTCTTTTATATGTATATAATGTCTACAGCTTTTTATCCAACAAATATGAGACACCAATCTGCTAGTGGGTATAGTAATAAAAGCACATTAGAAAATATTCCATATGTTCCATGGAAAGGAACCGGTGTGTTTAGTAATCCGGTTGGTGTAACCGCTACACATATACGCCCATTAACTAACAATGACCCCGGTAATATATTTCCTACAGGGTTTGGTTTACCTAGACCACTTAAGCAATATAGAAAAGGAACAGTGATTCCTATACATTTTGAACAGTACAACAATAATAATAGTGCCGATATAGAAAAATCATTAATTGCTTATAATGTAAATAGATCTGTTAAATCATCAATAGGTTCATCTTTGGGTGGGGGTAATGGTGGAACTGGATTAATATCACAAATGATTGATATGCCAGCTTCATTTATTGTTAAAGATAATGGAACTGATTTGACAGATATAAAATTAGAAGAACCAATAATAGATGATAAAGGTGTAAATATAGATGCCGAGTGTAAAAATTGTAATGGTATAGGGTTAGTTTCTAGTTGGATGCCGATTAATAATTTAACAGAAAAACCGCAAGCAAATGTAACAAATCCGTTATTATGTTGCAATCAACAAAGAAAAGCGTTACAACGAGTATTGCCAACTAACACAAATGTAAAAAAGAATTATTATCAAACAACTTATATGTATTTGTATAATCGTTGTCAAACATTTAAACAGAGACAATTTAATTTTATTTCTGGCCCAATAGATAAAAAATTAGAACAATTGTTTATGGCTTATCCATTTGTAACTGCTAAAATTCTGGAATATTCTAAACCTGGTGATCCATTATCGATAATTAATTTATATGTAGCGCAATGTAATCCAAACTTTACAATTGAAAAAGGTGTTGAAATTGGGTTTATTAATACATTATCAAGGTCACTAATAGATGCTGGATATATTTCTAAAGAAGATTATGATGCTTTAATAAATGGTTCTTTATCTGTTGAAAGTTTCTTAAAAACTTTACAAACTATACTAACAAATGAACAATATAAAATTTTGATTGATTATTTGTATCAATTGGCTGCAAATCCATATAATGGCTCAGTTGTTAGTAGTCCATCAAATCCAAAAGGTTGTTCTCAAGTGTATTATAAACCTAATAATCCTCAATTTGCAAAACAAGGCGGTGTATCAAGTAGCACAAGAATATTAAAACTAACAGTGGATACAATTAATACGGTGGCATATAATCAACGTAAATTAAAATCGGCCAATCCTCCAAATATAGCAACAGCAATTCAATATGGGTTTAATGCGAATACTCCATACATATATAAAGATAAGGTTCCTCCTTGTCAACCACAAACGTATATTGGTAATCCGTTTTTCTTCCAAGGTCAGCATCAAAATAAATTGATATGTAGATCAAAAACGAATGGTTCAGAATATCATACATATAATTCGGTAAATAGTTTTTCAGCTGGAAATAATATAGGTTCAACTCAACACCGTGGTGCTGGGTTTGCTAATAAAGATAATATAGGAAATACAACTTATTTTGATAATATTGCAGTGGCTGTTTAATATATATTAAACAATTTATATATAAAGACATTATTATATAATAATAATGGAAACTAATACTTATTCCTCTTCTTGTTTCTTTCTCGGGTTTAAAAATATATTCACTTTGTCGACAAATTTATTATGTGGTAATTGATTTTTTTCACACCATTGAACACATTTATGTATATGTGAACGTTTTAAATGTTCTATTTTTTCTTCTCTATTTTTATTCTTAAAAATTTGTATTATTTGATCATATGCTTCTAATTGCTGTTGACCTATAACTAAATTTGATTCATCTAATTTGTTCAAAAAATAATATGGCAATTCATTGTCTAATACAGAACATATATAACTATCAGTTACTTTATTATGTTTACTTATATTCGATACCATTTGTTCTTCGAATTGAACTAACAAATTATTGACATTAATCCAATTTTCATTAAATCCTTTGCAAATTAAATATCTGTCACCTTTTGTTATACTACTAATTAAAGGTTTTATTAAATATAATTTATCGTAAAAACTGGATATGATAAATATTATATCTATTATAGATTTATATACTATATTATCCAATTTTATAACACACATTCCATGATTCATTTGATATTTTACAATAATTTGCAATATTAAAAACATATTATCAATATATGTTTTAGGATTTGTATAATCACTATTATAAAATTCGCATATAATTAAATCTAATTTATTATTGTATTGTTGCTTTATAAATAAATCATATAATAAATCATAATTAAAATCTTCCGAAAATACATTATCTTCGGTTTCTTCTCTTATCATATTTAATAAATAATTTGTCGAAGTATAATTGGGTGTCAAATGAGCAATATTCATTTTATGTTTTGATGATAACATATCATTTATATTAAACATTTGAAACAATTCCAATAATTCAAAAAAAATGTTTGAATTTGGTTTAACTTTACTTACAGAGATTGTAGACCCAGGAACAGTCGAATGTATAAATTCAAATGGATTTACTATTTTGTTTATATAATCTAGTGTCATATACACATCATCATTATCGATATAATTGTCTCGCAATTTAATCAATTGTTTATAAATATCATTCATATAAACTATTAAACTATTTGAAATTAATGGTTCGATTTTGTTAGTTGTTAACTGTATATTTAATCTAATATTGAAATTATTTTTTGGTATTATATAATAATTCATTCACTATTATATAATAATTATTACTATTTATATCTTTTTTACACATTTTACATATATTTTAATGCAACGCAGTGCAACAAATAATGAAATAAGAAAAAAATTGAAAAAATTTTTCTTTTCGGTCGGTATAATAATATACAATGGATATGGATTATACAACTGAAAAGATACATTGCATGCAATACATGGCAAAATTAAAGTTTACAGAAAAAAACAAATTATTATTTCAAAAATCATATGATGCTGGGCATAAAATATGCGGCTTATATTTGGCTCATTATATTCCTAATAATGTAGAAAAACTAAAATGGCTTATTGATTTATTAGTATCTGATGAAATAACAACTGAAACAGATGTTATTAATATTAATGATTATATTAGAGAAATACAAGCAAAAATATACTTCGAAAAAATTGGGAAATGTAGAAAACCAAAGCAACCAATAGAGTCATATCTTATAGTAAATTAATTTTCCACTATATCAAAATCAACTAACTTCTTTTTACGAGTTGTCTTTTTCTTTGTAACCGGAACTATGTCAATTACTTCTTCAATGCCTTCGTGTTCTACAATATCTGGTAATTTTTTTGTTTTTGATTTTGTTTTTGGTTTAACTGGCTTTATTTCTTCCAAAGCCTCAGTTGCGTCTTGAAGTTTTAATTTTTCAACCATTTTTTTTGCTTTCGGTTTTACTAATTCTTCTGCTTCTTCAACTGCTTCACGCGCTAACATTGTTCCTGCTAATTCTATATCATCTTCTCCTGGTAAATAATCTAACAAAGATTTAGTAAGCTTTTCTGCATTCCTAGTTGATGTCTTTTTGTAAATAAAGAATCTATTCAGAAATGATATCTCTTTTTCATAGTCTCTCATATATAACGCGTCTTTATAATCATTCGCCTTTTCTGGGTATTTCTTTACTTCATTTTCCATTGTATTGAATAATTCAGAAAACATACCACTTCCTTCTGGTAATTTCATTTTACGTGCGTCTTCTCTGCTTACTAAATTAAAACCATATTTATCCATAGTGCTAGTTAAAAAGTCGTAATTAACTAAATATTCGGTAAGTGTCTGGTTGATTGAATCTTGATATACGTCTATTTTATAACCTAAACAACTATCATTGTCTTCAAAAGTAGTAGCATCATATTGTTTTGTTATTGACCATATTTTTTTATCATCTACATATATTTCTCTACTTTCTCCTTCCTGTTTCTTTTTCAACATATTAAATATAGTTCTACCATCATAACATGTAGCTATAAAATATCCATTTAATTTAGTGCACTCAGCGACATTTCTTATAAAATTATAAAATGTGTTTTTATTTTCAAACATATAGTGTAATGCAAATTGGCAAGAAGACACATCAAAACCATTATAACATTTACCATGTTGTCTAGCTACTGCTGGACCTAAACTTTTATCAACGCCAATAGACCCAAATATTGATTTAGTTATTTGGTTAGCTTTATCAGTAAACATATTTGTTCCGCTTCGTATATTTTTAGAGCTATTTCCTGTTACAAATAATGAATATGGAGTATTATTATTAGTCATTTTAAAATTTAAATATCTGGCACAAGCACCATTTAAACGGTTTTCAATATTATCGGGAGATATATCTATACCAAATACAAATGATAATTCGGCACCAATCCATTTTGGTAAATCTCCGGCTTTTCCACAAGCAAAATCTATTAATGTGTTTCCCTTATTGGATACGCAATGTATTAATGCTTTTTTAACATATAAATTATGAAAATCACGCATTCGTTGCGTCATTTTATCTGTAGTAACGCTATTATAATATACATCATCAGATACTTCAATTCCAGGTATTCCCTCTCCGGTTGCTATCATTTTTTCAGTAACAGGATTATGAATCGAATGCCAGTTACTATTTGCAGTTTTATAATCATTTGCACCAACCCCATTTCCAGATCTAAAATCTGCGGTTTTATCATATCTAACTCGCATAGGTATCCATTTCCACATTCCTGGTTTAGTCATATCATATCTAAATTCTACAACCATTTGATCATCAAATACTTGTCTTTCTTCTGTAAACATTTGCGACACTCCACTGCTATCAATTTCCAACATAACATTACATAATCCAGCTAATGGGTCATATGGGTCTGACGGGAAGAATTGTTTTGGTTTATATCCTTCTTCATCTTCAATATCTTTCTTATTGGAAAATTTATCATCTAAAACATCTTGACAAGGGTTTATGAACCCATGGCGCGATGGGTCAAATCCAACAGTTAATATTAATGTTTTATATTGATTAAATTGTGTTGATTCGTTGTTATTTATGCCAGTTTCAAATATAGGAGTGACCATATCTTTTCCATCAGCTCCCTTCTTTGTAACAACTAGGAAATCTATAGTTAAATAACTTTTAGGGAATGTTAGTGTTGATTCAGTAGGTTTCCATTTAAATATATATGGCCAAGTTATTTTTTTCTTTGGTCCAGCTTCTAAAATTTTATTTCCTCCAACGCCTAACAATGTTGGTGTGAAAATTAAACCATCAATTTCATATTCAAAATCATGATCTGCTATACGTCTCAATAAATAATTATTAGCTTCAAAAATATTAAATTTACTACTATCTAATGTTTTTCTATCAATCACTGAATCAAAATTTGGATAGAAATTTTTAGACATAATTTTAATAGGTGCCAACATTTTACCACTATTATTTTGAGAATTCACATTAGTAACGCTAATTGGTTTTAATAATTTAATAAATTCTTTTAGAATTGGTAATCTACATCCTTCTTTAAAATACATATCATCTTTTGAATGTGTATTAATAAAAGGTCTTGCACGGATATCTATATTATTGATATAATATATATCGAATACGGCAAATGTATTGATAAATTGACCTGTTTTGTCGTGTAAAATTAATTCCCCATCTAATAAAGAATGAAAACATTTTTCTTCGTTTGTTTTTGCTCCTGTAAATATTATATTCATGTTAGTGTTAATTAGATAAATACGTCCTTTATTGTTGACAAATAATAAATGTCTATCTCCATCTGCTTTTTCAGTTACACAATATGCAAATGGTTCAGTTATATTAGGAACAATAACATCTTTGTTTAATGGTGCTACATTTATTAAATCTAAAGTGACTAATCCAGGGCCAATAAAATCACTAGTATATGCTGTTTTTTTAGGAACATATTCTCCATTTCTTTTTCTATGTTCTTCTTCAAATAATAATTTTAAATATTCTTGTGCTACGTCTCTTTGTTCAGAATATGAAATAGGATAATTTGTTTTTTGTAGCCCAGATAATACTATTTTTACAATTTTTTGTAATTCGCTTGACAATTCATTAGGAGTTTTATATTTAAATTTTGCTGATTTGGTTACTTCTATTTCAATTTCATATGTTTCTTGATTATTAAATACATTAGATTCATCAATATTATAAGTTTGAATCATCCATCCTCTGTCATTTTTGGTAGACATTTTTACTATACTAAGGTCTATTTTAAATGGTAAATCTATTTTTTGAAAAGTTACACGATTCATGTATCTAAATACTTTTTTAGTTTTGTTCCAATTTTCTAAGACATCTATTCCAATTTTACTTTTTTTGCTTATAGTATCTTCAGTATTTATGGAAACTCTAAAATTAAAATCGTCAAAATTGGCGCTTTGAATTATATTATCTGTTTCTTTACCATCTTTAATTTCTTTCAAAGGCATTTTTCTGTTAATTTTTACAGTATAAATATTTTTTTCATTTAAATATTGTAAACTATTTGTTTTGCAATAATCTTGAATGTTATTTAATCCTTCTATTTCAATTCTAAACCTATCTAAATCGTTACTAGTTTTAAATTTACCAGTTTTGGCATCTAAAAATTCAGGTTGTATTCTTAACAAATGTTTTCCATTAGGATATACGCATCTCCATCCAGATGATTTTAGTTTTTTTACAACATTGTCGTAGTCAAGTTTATTTATAGGTTTAGCTCCTCTAGTTCCAAATTTAGCTTCCATTTCTATTTCAGAATTTTTTGAATCATTTGCGTTTATAAATGCTAAAGATATAATATCTAATTGTTTTTGGGGAGATATATTGCCTCGTTCTGCTGATAATGAGTCTTTAATATCTCTAACCTTATCTTTTATTTTATCTGTTATAGCTTTAGTTCCGTTCATAATTATATATAATATGTGTATATATTTATATTGTTATTCAATTTTTTTTAATAATTTAATACTAATATCTCGTAAATATCTTTTTTTGTTAATTTTTTCTTACCTACATGCTCAGCGTCAATATGTATGTCCAATTTATTACATAAATTTTTTAACTCATCTAATTTATAAGAACTCATACTTTTTAATGTTGCATCAAAACTGCTCATTATGAAAAATGTATTTCTATATTTGTTTATAATATCTTCGGTTACATCTAATTCAATTGAATGTTCGTATGATTCGTTATGTCTATGTATTACATGAATTGGATGTTTATCATCAACATCTATACACATTAATTCATATACTTTTCGTTTATGAACCAATAATACATTTATTTGTTCAAGAACGCATAACGCAAAAAAAGTCTTGATAGATATTCTATCTTTGTTTGCTAAATCATCTTCTAATTCGGTGAGTGGTTTAATTTTATGTATTTTTAAAATTTCTTTATTTTTGCGAATTAATTCAATGTATTTAAATTTTTCGGCTTTTTCAACAACAAAATATTGATTATTAATTTCCATTTCATAATTTGAGAATCCGTGTTTCATAATATACAAACACCAAAAAAGAGAATCTTTTTGTTTTGGTTTATACATTGTTTCCTTTTTTGTTTCTTTTTTTGTTTCCTTTTTTGTTTCTGGTTTTGTACTCTGTATAATAGAATTAGATTGCTTAATAGTCATTTTAATTGGACTGATTTTTTTAATAGACGTATTTGGTAGTATGTATGAGAATTTGATAATATGTTTAGTATATTTATCTAAATTGGAAGATGTAAACATATAATCGTTTAAGTTCGTAATAATATTATTTGTTTTATTGTTCATAAATGTCTATTATATTATGTTGAAATATCTTTATTATCTTTTAAAAAAAATGTATTTTTATATTGTTCTTTTTCTTTTTCAGCATTATCAAGATACACTTCTTGAGCATTTACATATTTAATAAAATCCATAAGTTCATGTAATATGGTATCTGGTAATTCCGTAAGATTAATATGAATTCCATATTTATTTTCATTTATGGTAACGGTTGAGTGTTTTGTTAGTAATCTTAGAACTTCAATTTGATTAAATTTAGACATAATTTCAATTTGTTCTTTGATGTAGTTGATTTGATTAATATTATATGACATATATAAATATATATTATTTGCTTTAAATAAAAATAAATATAAATAATTTATCCATCAATGATTAATTTGGGTTTCGCTTTGTCTTTTATTTCTTTTTGAGGAGGAACTAAATTTGCAATAATAGATACATATTTATCGTTTAATTCAAATCTTTGTGCTATTACGGTAGCAATAAATTTTTCATTTTCTTCAATAGAATTAAAATAATCACTGGAATAATAATGGTCGCGTGCGACAAATAAAACAAAAGGACTTGGTTGTTCATCGGAACTTTCGGCACGTATTCCAGCTTTTGTGATATTTTTTGCTATACAATTTAAATTCATTCCAGCAACTGGGAAACAAACTTCACAATTAAATACTACATCAAATATTACATTTTCTCCTTTAATTATCCCGCTTGAAAATGTGATAACTCTAATAGAGCCTGGTTTAACATAACCCTCTACAATGCATTTTCCTCCAACCATTTTAGTTATGGTATTTTCTAATGTTTGAAGTAAATTCTTGCCTATAGAAGTAATAGGTAACATTATATTTTTGGTAATTTGACAAGGGCTATAAACACCACTTGTTATTTTTTGTCTATATTTAGGTTTAGATGTTTTAACGATAGGTTCCATTATATAATATATAATTATTCTTTTAATTATTTTTCAATTTTATTTTCCAATTTTATGTATATCTTCTTTAATACGGTATATTATTTGTTTATATACGGTATATTATTTGTTTATATACGGTATATTATTTGTTTATATACGGTATATTATTTGTTTATATACGGTATATTATTTGTTTATATACGATATATTATTTGCGTTTTTCTTTTTTCTGAAATTCATTAATAATCGCGGTTTCTGTATCTAAAAACCATGTTTGACCATCATAATGTCGTTTCTCATAACTTCTTAGTGTTAGTTCTTGTCTTACACATAATTCTTTAGCTCTATCTTTAGTAACATTTGAATCGAACCTATTATTATCTTCTATTTTATTTAAAACTGTAATAATTTTTTCTTTTCCTGATTGATCACAACGAAAACCTGTACTGCGTTGATTTTTAGTATCTTTTACTTGATAAACCATATATTTATTATTA
>Ga0209770_10000342_pt1 | contig 26033 bp, 17 predicted proteins | sample LauGreSu1BDMLBDD_2_FD_187572 | JGI IMG/M metagenome (GOLD analysis project Ga0209770, IMG submission 187572) | Freshwater lake microbial communities from Lake Michigan, USA - Su13.BD.MLB.DD (SPAdes) (version 2) | ecosystem: Environmental > Aquatic > Freshwater > Lake | place: Lake Michigan, USA...
CTTCGACCTTACAGAGGCTCAAAAACGAGTCGTTCGCGAAATTCATCAGGACATGAAAAGTGGGGAACCCATGAACCGCCTACTTCAGGGAGATGTTGGATCAGGTAAAACCTTAGTGGCATTAATTACAATGCTCTTAGCGCAAGGGAACGGATTTCAAGCCGCTTTGTTAGCCCCAACGGAAATCCTTGCCAACCAACACTTTGAGACCATATCTTCACTCTTAAAGGAATTGCCCGTACGCGCAGCCTTGCTTACAGGTTCGGTTAAGCGGTCGGCTAGAACCCCCTTGTTGGCGGATTTAAAGGAAGGCACGATTGATTTTCTGATCGGGACCCACGCCTTATTAGAGGATGAAGTTAAATTCTCAAAGCTGGGTCTTGTGGTCATTGATGAACAACACCGCTTTGGAGTTGCTCAGCGCGCCAAAATGCGTCAGAAAAGCGAATTGTCACCGCATGTACTTGTGATGACGGCCACGCCCATCCCACGAACCCTTGCGATGACCTTTTACGGAGATTTAGACGTATCAATCATCGATGAATTACCTCCAGGGAGAAAACCGATTCAGACCATCCATCGATTTGAATCCCACCGACCACAGTTGTATCAATTCATGCGTGAACAGATCGGATTAGGACGTCAGATTTATATTGTCTATCCATTGATTGAGGAAAGCGAAACGTTGGACTTTAAAAGTCTTGAAGATGGGTATCTTAACATAACGGAGGCATTTCCGATTCCTGAATACCAGGTGAGCATGGTTCATGGCAAAATGCGTCCTGAGGACAAGGATCGTGAAATGCAGCGATTTATTGAAGGAACCACGCACATTATGGTCGCCACTACGGTGATTGAGGTAGGCGTCAACGTTCCCAATGCCTCGGTGATGATTATTGAAAGTGCACAACGTTTTGGGCTCTCGCAATTACACCAATTGCGCGGACGCGTTGGTCGAGGAGCGGAAAAATCATATTGCGTGCTCATGACGGATTATGAATTGTCCAAAGAATCCAAAAAGCGAATGGATACGATGGTGGAAACCAATGATGGCTTTAAAATATCAGAAGTAGACTTAAAGCTCAGAGGACCTGGAGATTTGATGGGAACTCAGCAAAGCGGTGCGCTGAATTTAAAAATTGCCGACTTATCCAAGGATCAAGAAATGGTGGTTCAAGCGCGTGAAGAGGCCATTGCCATATATTCAGAAGATCCTCGTCTAGGACACCACTCGCGCAGTCAATTAAGAAATCGCATGATCCAAGTGTTCAAGCATAAACCCCATTGGGATAAAATTGGGTAAAAAAAATCCCGCCGAAGCGGGATTTTGAACTATCGTTTTTAGTGCAATTAATCTTCTTTAGCTTCGGTAAGTTTTTCCATCACTTCTTTAGAACCTACAATCATCTTTTGGAAAGCTCTCACTCCTGTACCTGCAGGAATTAAGTGACCAACGATGACGTTTTCTTTCAAACCAAGAAGGTGGTCTTCTTTACCCGAAATAGCGGCCTCATTCAACACTTTGGTCGTTTCCTGGAAGGAAGCCGCCGAAATGAAGGACTGCGTTTGTAAAGATGCACGCGTAATCCCTTGAAGAAGTGGTGTTGAGGTAGCAGGTTTTGCCTCTCGAGCTTCAATCAATTGCTTGTCTTCACGCTTCAATTTAGAGTTTTCATCACGGAACTTACGCACTGAAATGATTTGACCTGCTTCAACTTCTGTAGAATCACCGGCGTCCCTTACGAACATCATACCGTAAAGAGCATCATTAGCTTCCATTATATCTGCTTTGTGGATGGACTGACCTTCTAAGAAACGGGTGTCACCAGCATCAATTATTTCCGCCTTAAGCATCATCTGACGAACAATTACTTCAAAGTGTTTGTCGTTGATTTTTACCCCTTGTAATCGGTATACTTCTTGAATTTCATTGACGATATACTCCTGTACTTTGGTAGGACCTTCAATGTTCAAAATATCGTTCGGAGTAATGGCCCCATCTGAAAGCGGACTACCAGCACGAACGAAATCGTTTTGTTGTACCAAAATATGCTTGGAAAGTGGAACAAGGTATTTCTTCGGTTCACCCGACTTCGGCGTAATGATGATTTCACGGTTTCCTCGCTTGATCGTACCAAAAGCAGCCGTTCCATCGATTTCAGAAACAACGGCAGGATTGGAAGGATTACGTGCTTCGAATAATTCAGTAACGCGCGGTAGACCTCCTGTAATATCTCCTGACTTACCTGAGGTTCTTGGTATTTTAACCAAGGTTTCACCCGCATCAACCGTTTCTCCGTTCTTAACTGTTACGTTAGCACCTACAGGAAGTGAATACTCCCTCATCGTTTCTTTAGACTTTGGATCAACAATATGTATCGCAGGATTCTTGCGTTTGTCTCGTGATTCAATAATTACGATTCGGTCGAATCCAGTTTGTTCGTCCATTTCCTCCCGGTAGGTAATTCCAGGCTCCATGTCTTTGAACAACACTTTACCTTTCACTTCCGTAATAATCAAAGCATTGTATGGATCCCATTTACAAATAACGTCTCCTTTTTTGATAGAAGCTTTACCGCTAATCATCAAATCAGAACCGTAAGGAATATTGGCGTTCATCAAAATCACGCCTGTTTTTTCATCAACAACACGCACTTCACCTGAACGACCTACAACAATCGTTTTTTCAACACCGTCGCTGCCTTTAAAGTCAATGGTTCTCAATTCTTCAAACTCCAATTTACCGCTATGTTTTGCTTTTAAATCGGAACTGTCTGCGATATTCGAGGCTGTCCCCCCCACGTGGAAGGTTCTCAAGGTTAACTGAGTTCCAGGCTCACCAATGGATTGCGCTGCAATAACACCAACGGCATCACCAATTTGGGTAGGACGGTGCGTAGAAAGGTTTCTACCGTAACATTTAGCACAAACACCTTTTCGCATTTCGCAGGTAAGCACCGAACGAATTTCCACATCTTCAATTCCTTGGGTCTCGATTTCCTTCGCAACATCCTCGGTAATTAAATCACCGCTTGCTACGATTAACGTATCAGATTCGGGAACGAATACATCGTGTACGGAGGTTCTACCCAAAATACGGTCGTACAATGGTTCAATTACCTCATCGTTTTTCTTTAATGCAGAGGCTACGATTCCACGAAGGGTTCCGCAATCTTCGGAGTTGATTACAACGTCTTGAGCCACATCCACTAAACGGCGAGTTAAATAACCAGCATCAGCCGTTTTCAAGGCGGTATCTGCAAGTCCTTTACGGGCACCGTGAGTCGAAATAAAGTACTCAAGGATCGAAAGACCCTCCTTAAAATTAGAGAGGATTGGATTTTCGATAATTTCTTGGGTTGTCGCACCTGATTTTTGAGGCTTAGCCATCAAACCTCGCATTCCAGATAGCTGGCGTATCTGTTCTCGCGAACCACGAGCACCAGAGTCAAACATCATGTAAATTGGATTAAACCCTTGTCGATCGGCTTTTAGCTGATCCATGAGCGTTTGCGTCAAGCGAGAATTGGTACGTGTCCAGATGTCAATAATCTGATTGTAGCGCTCATTATTGGTAATGAACCCTTGGTGGTAATTTTCCATTACATCCAATACGTCCTCTTCGGCTTTAGCAACCAATTCAGCTTTTTGTTTTGGAACGATGATATTATCGAGATTGAATGAAAGTCCTCCTTTGAACGCCATGTTGTATCCCAAGGTTTTGATATCATCCAAGAACTGCGCCGTGCGCGAGGTACCGGAAACTTTCAATACTTCACCAATAATGTCTCGAAGCGCTTTTTTCGTCAATACATCGTTGATAAAACCTGCTTCTCGCGGAACTTTTTCATTGAAAAGCACTCGACCACAAGTTGTATCGATCATTTTCAACACAGGAACACCTTGCTCGTTGAGATCATAGGTTTTCACTTTAATTGGAGCATGAAGGTCCAATTTCCGCTCGTTGTAGGCTATAATTACCTCTTCTGGAGAATAAAACGTTTTTCCTTCGCCTTTCACAATTTCCGTTTCTGTCGAAACCTTTCCTTTGGTCATGTAATACAATCCAAGAACCATGTCTTGCGATGGTACGGCAATAGGTGCACCATTGGCAGGGTTGAGAATATTGTGCGATGCCAACATCAACAATTGAGCTTCCAAAATTGCAGCATTCCCCAAAGGTAAATGCACCGCCATCTGGTCACCGTCGAAATCCGCGTTGAATGCCGTGGTAACCAATGGGTGCAAACGGATTGCCTTCCCTTCGATTAATTTTGGCTGAAATGCTTGAATACCTAAACGGTGAAGCGTTGGAGCCCTGTTCAAAAGTACGGGGTGACCTTTAAGCACATTCTCTAGAATATCCCAAACAACTGGTTCTTTTTTATCGACAATTTTCTTAGCTGACTTTACCGTTTTTACAATCCCTCGCTCAATCATTTTACGGATGATGAACGGCTTGTAAAGTTCTGCGGCCATATCTTTTGGCAAACCGCATTCGTGCAATTTGAGATCAGGTCCAACAACAATCACGGAACGTGCTGAATAATCCACCCTTTTTCCAAGTAAGTTTTGACGGAAACGTCCTTGCTTACCTTTCAAGGAATCTGAAAGCGATTTTAAAGCGCGATTGGACTCTGTTTTTACAGCGCTGGACTTACGAGAGTTATCAAACAAAGAGTCAACTGCTTCCTGAAGCATGCGCTTTTCGTTGCGTAATATAACCTCGGGAGCCTTAATCTCGATTAATCGTTTTAAACGGTTATTTCGGATGATTACACGGCGGTATAAATCGTTCAAATCAGACGTTGCAAATCGACCTCCATCTAATGGAACGAGCGGACGAAGTTCTGGTGGAATCACTGGAACAACTTTCACGATCATCCATTCTGGACGGTTATCGATTCGGGTTTGAGATTCGCGCATGGCCTCAACCACTTGCAATCTTTTCAGGGCTTCATTTTTACGCTGAACAGACGTTTCCGTCTCTGCTGCAATTCGAAGATCATTGGATAATTTATTCAAGTCTAAATCACGTAATAAATCATGCAAGGCTTCAGCCCCCATTTTGGCAACGAATTTATTCGGATCTGAATCGTCTAAATAATGGTTGTCTTTAAGAATAGGGTTATCAATTAAATCTAAATACTCTTCTTCCGAAAGAAAGTCATTTTTCTTAAGATTAACTCCATCGATGGAATTTGCAAGACCTTCTTGAATTACAACGTATCGTTCGTAATAAATGATTTGATCAAGCTTTTTCGTTGGAATTCCGAGAAGGTAACCAATTTTATTGGGCAGTGAACGGAAATACCAAATATGAGCAACGGGAACTACCAGGGCAATGTGTCCCATTCGCTCTCGTCGAACCTTTTTCTCTGTTACCTCTACACCGCAACGATCACAGATAATACCTTTGTAGCGTATGCGCTTATATTTTCCACAGTGGCACTCGAAATCTTTAACCGGACCAAAAATCCGTTCGCAGAAAAGACCATCTCTTTCAGGCTTATACGTTCGGTAATTAATGGTTTCTGGTTTTAAAACCTCGCCGCTGGACTGATCCAAAATAACCTCCGGTGAAGCCAGGGAAATGGTTATCTTATTAAAGCTGTTTTGTTTTTTTGGGGCTTCTTTTTTAAACGCCATTGTATTTTACTTTTCTTAAATTAATTAATCCATTGAAACATTAAGGCATAAACCTTTAAGTTCATGTAAAAGAACGTTGAAAGATTCAGGAATTCCAGGTTCAGGAATATTATCACCTTTAACAATTGCTTCATAGGCTTTTGCTCTACCCATTACATCATCTGATTTTACGGTAAGAAGCTCTTGTAGGATATTGGCAGCACCAAACGCCTCGATGGCCCATACCTCCATCTCTCCAAAACGCTGTCCACCAAATTGGGCTTTACCACCAAGAGGTTGTTGCGTAATGAGTGAGTACGGTCCGATTGAACGGGCGTGCATTTTATCATCTACCATGTGGGATAATTTCAACATGTAAATAATCCCAACGGTTGCAGGTTGATCAAACTGTTCCCCTGTACCTCCATCTCGCAAATACACTTTACCAGACTTAGGAACACCTGCCTTTTCACAATAAGCGTCAATTTCATCCGGATGCGCTCCATCGAAAATTGGGGTAGCAAACTTAACGCCTAATTTTTCACCTGCCCAACCCAATACGGTTTCGTATATCTGACCGAGGTTCATCCTCGAAGGCACCCCAAGCGGATTTAAAACAATATCAACCGGTGTACCGTCTGCCAAGAAAGGCATATCCTCAGGGCGAACAATATTCGCTACGATACCTTTATTACCGTGGCGGCCCGCCATTTTATCTCCAACTCGAAGCTTACGCTTCTTGGCAACATACACCTTCGCTAATTTCAAAATACCTGCAGGCAACTCATCCCCAACCGAAAAATGGAATTTTTTTCGTTTGTAGTTCCCCAAAAGGTCATTTGCTTTGATGCTGAAATTGTGGATTACACGGCTAACCATCTGATTAATTTGATCATCACCGGTCCAATTCAACGGGTTAATTATCGTGAAATCAATCGCCTGAATTGCCTTAGCCGAAAACTTTGTGCCTTTTTTAATAAGCTCTTCTTTGAAGTTATTGAATACACCAGAAGACTTATTGTCGCCCAGGATGGTAATCAATTTTTCTACTAAACGCTCTTTCAATTCAGCATAATCCTTATGGTATTCAGCGTCAAGTGCATCAAGAATAGCTTTGTCCTGCGACTTCGCTTTTCGATCCTTGGTTGCACGAGCAAAAAGCTTTTTATCAATCACTGTTCCTCTCAAAGAAGGACCTGCTTTAAGTGAAGCGTCTTTGACGTCACCTGCTTTGTCTCCGAAAATCGCACGTAATAACTTCTCTTCTGGTGATGGATCGGTTTCACCTTTAGGGGTGATTTTTCCGATTAGAATATCGCCTTCTCGAATTTCTGCACCAATACGAATCAACCCGTTATCATCCAAATCCTTCGTTGCCTCTTCACTTACGTTAGGAATGTCTGAAGTTAATTCCTCCATCCCACGCTTGGTATCTCGAACTTCTAAGGTATACTCATCCACATGAATTGAAGTAAACACATCATCGCGAACAATTTTCTCGGAAATTACGATAGCATCCTCAAAATTGTATCCCTTCCAAGGCATGAAAGCGACTTTTAAATTTTGCCCCAATGCCAATTCTCCGTTTTGTGTTGCATAACCCTCGCAAAGAACTTGTCCTTTCGAAACCCTGTCTCCTTTGGCGACAATCGGCTTAAGGTTGATACAGGTACTTTGATTGGTTTTGGAAAACTTGGTTAATTGGTAAGATTTAACTTCGTTGTCGAAAGAAACCAATTTATCGTCGTCGTTCCAGTCGTATCGTATTACAATTTCATTTGCATCAACATATTCAATAACTCCATCGCCTTCCGCATTAATTAATACCCTTGAATCTCGGGCAACTAACTCCTCAATTCCTGTTCCTACGATCGGTGACTGCGGTTTCAACAATGGAACTGCCTGACGTTGCATGTTAGATCCCATCAAGGCGCGGTTAGCATCATCGTGTTCTAAGAACGGAATAGAAGATGCTGCAATGGAGGCGATTTGGTTAGCACCAACGTCCATTAATTGCAGTTCTTTCGGACTTACAAGAGGAAAATCTCCTTCACAACGCGCTTTAACAACATCGGTTAAAAAGTTTCCTTTATTATCAATTTTAGCATTCGCTTGAGCGATAGTCTTACCATCCTCTTCCTCTGCAGCAAGGTAGATAGGTTCTGCATTAAACTCTACCTTACCGTTTTCAATTTTACGGTAGGGTGTTTCAATGAACCCAAGTTTATTCACTTTAGCGTAAACACAAAGTGATGAAATCAATCCAATATTCGGTCCTTCCGGAGTTTCGATGGTACACAATCTACCGTAATGCGTGTAGTGAACATCTCGCACCTCAAAACCTGCTCTTTCACGGGATAAACCGCCTGGTCCTAGAGCGGATAATCGGCGTTTGTGCGTCACTTCAGCCAATGGATTTGTTTGATCCATGAACTGAGATAATTGATTGGTTCCAAAGAAGGAATTGATGACAGAACTCAAAGTTTTGGCATTGATCAAATCGATTGGCGTAAACACTTCGTTATCACGAACGTTCATTCTCTCACGAATCGTACGTGCCATACGAGCAAGCCCTACTCCAAACTGAGCATAAAGTTGCTCACCAACGGTACGAACACGACGGTTTGAAAGGTGATCAATATCGTCGATATCAGCTTTGGAGTTGATAAGTTCAATCAGGTACTTAACAATCTGGATGATATCTTCTTTGGTAAGAACCCTGGAATCTTCATCTGGATTAATTTTAAGTTTTTTATTGATTCGGTATCGACCCACTTCACCTAAATCGTAACGTGTGTCAGAAAAGAACAATTTTTCGAAAACACCTTTTGCTGTTTCGAAATCAGGAGCATCTGCATTACGCAACTGACGATAAATGTATTCGATCGCTTCCTTCTCGGAATTGGTCGAATCCTTTTGAAGTGTATTATAAATAATCGTGTAATCCGTTGCGTTGGCATTTTCACGGTGCAAGATCAAGGATTTAGCTCCGCACTCAAGAATTGCCTCTAAATGTTGTTCCTCGATGAGCAATTCTCGTTCAAGAATTACCTCATTACGTTCCATGGAAACTACTTCACCAGTATCCTCATCCACGAAATCCTCGATCCAAGTTTTCAACAAACGAGCTGCCAAGCGACGTCCAACCAATTTTTTAATAGTTGATTTCGCAATTTTTACTTCATCTGCAAGTCCGAAGATTTCCAAAATGTCTTTATCGGATTCATACCCCATTGCACGGAAGAGGGTTGTGAGCGGTAATTTTTTCTTACGATCAATGTAAGCATACATTACGCTGTTAATATCGGTAGCGAACTCCATCCAAGAACCCTTGAAAGGAATAATTCGCGCTGAATACAATTTTGTCCCATTAGCATGGCGAGAATGCCCAAAGAAAACGCCTGGAGATCGGTGTAATTGAGAAACAATTACCCGCTCAGCACCATTAACTACGAATGAGCCTTTTGGTGTCATGTAAGGAATAGTTCCTAAATATACGTCCTGAACGATGGTTTCAAAATCCTCATGATCAGGATCGGTACAGTACAATTTCAACTTAGCCTTCAGCGGAAGGCTGTAGGTAAGTCCTCGGTCGATGCACTCTTCAATCGAATAACGCGGCGGATCGATAAAATAATCCAAAAACTCTAACACGAACTGATTGCGCGTGTCGGTAATAGGGAAGTTTTCGGAAAATACTTTAAAAAGACCTTCACTTTCTCGGTTTTCCGGAGTAGTTTCAAGCTGAAAAAACTCCTGGAATGATTTCAATTGCACCTCCAAAAAATCGGGATATTCAAACTTATTTGAACTGGAGGCAAAATTAATTCGTTTTGAATTGCTTTGAGTTGCCAAGGGATTTAGATATTAAATTTTTAAAAAGAGATAACGCACAAAAACAGGATAAGGCACCCGAAAAATCGGTTGCCTTTCCTGTTATAATAAGCACAAATTACTTGATTTCAACTTCAGCCCCAGCTTCTTCAAGAGCTTTTTTCAAACCTTCCGCTTCGTCTTTAGAGACAGCTTCTTTAAGGTTTGCAGGAGCTGCATCAACTAAATCTTTCGCTTCTTTTAGACCAAGACCCGTCAATTCTTTTACAAGTTTAACAACGGCCAATTTATTTGGACCTGATGCTTTTAAAGAAACATTGAATTCTGTTTGCTCTTCTGCTTGTGCTTCACCACCACCAGCTGCAGGACCACCTGCAACCATTACTGGAGCTGCAGCAGCAGGCTCGATTCCGTATTCTTCTTTTAATATTGCGGCTAATTCATTTACTTCTTTAACAGTAAGATTAACCAGGTTTTCTGCGATTTGCTTTAAGTCAGCCATTTTTATTGATTATTTAAAACGTTAATAATTTATCTCTCTTCGAGGGTTTTTAAAATACCCGCTATTTTCGCACCAGCACCTTTAAGTCCTGAAACCACATTCTTGGCAGGACTTTGTAATAGACCGATGATTTCACCAATCAATTCATCTTTCGACTTCATGAATTCCAAGGTGATCAATTGATTGTCTCCAACGAATATAGCTTCTTCAACGTAAGCTCCCTTTAAAATGGGCTTAGCGTTCTTTTTCCTGAATTCTTGAATCAATCGTGCAGGGGCGTTTGCTTCCTGACTGATCATAATGGAGGTAGAACCTTTCAATAGACTTTTCAGTTCTCCGTAATTACGGCCTTCAACGCGCTCCATAGCTTTTTTCAATAAGGCGTTTTTAACAACCTTTAAGGATATTTGTGTCTGGAAACAACGTCTTCTCAGGGCATTAACGGATTCAACTGTTAACTCTGCTGTATCGGTTAAATACAGGACATTTGCTGTTGATAATTCAGCGGCCAAATCATCAATGTACTGTGCTTTTTGTTCTCTGTTCATACGTACAATTTTAAGCAGTTACTGATTTGGTATCTATTTGAATTCCGGCACTCATCGTAGAGCTGATTGCAATGCTTTTGATGTACGTTCCTTTCGCAGCAGAGGGCTTCAATCGAACCAAGGTTTGAATGAGCTCGTTGGCATTTTCTTTCAGCTTCGAAGCATCAAAACTAACTTTACCTACCGCAGAATGTACGATACCGTATTTATCCACTTTAAAGTCAATTTTTCCAGCCTTTACCTCCTGAACTGCCTTACCTACGTCCGGGGTTACGGTACCAGTTTTGGGGTTTGGCATTAATCCTCGCGGCCCTAAAATTCGACCTAGAGCACCCACCTTACCCATCACAGATGGCATCGTAATAATCACATCAACATCGGTCCAACCGTCTTTGATTTTGGCAATATAATCGTCCAACCCAACAAAGTCAGCACCTGCAGCTTTAGCTTCATCCTCTTTATCGGGAGTACAAAGCACTAAAACACGCATGTCCTTACCTGTACCATGGGGTAACGCTACCGTGCCACGAACCATCTGATTTGCTTTACGCGGATCTACTCCAAGACGTACGGCAATATCAACGGATGCATCAAATTTAGTGGTGGAAATCACCTTTACAAGATCACAAGCTTCCGCAAGTGGATAGGCTTTTGCTAAATCGACTTTAGACAAAACCTCTTTTCTTTTTTTAGAAATTCTTTTCATGTCTGTTCGATTTATTTAGTTTTTGGAGCTTCGCCCCCTTTAACATTAACCCCCATACTTCGGGCTGTGCCAGCCACCATGGACATTGCGGCATCCACCGTAAAACAGTTCAAATCTGCCAACTTATCTTCAGCAATAACCCTAATTTGATCCCATGAAATGGTACCAACTTTCGATTTATTCGGTTCTGAAGATCCTTTTTTGATTTTTGTTTGCTCGATAATCTGTACCGCAGCAGGCGCCGTTTTGAGAATAAAATCAAACGACTTGTCTGCATAGACAGTAATAACTACCGGAACAACCTTTCCTGCTTTATCTTGAGTTCTTGCATTGAACTGCTTACAGAACTCCATGATGTTTACCCCTTTTGCTCCAAGGGCGGGACCAATGGGTGGCGACGGATTCGCCGCACCTCCTTTGACTTGCAATTTAATCAAAGCTGCTACTTCTTTAGCCATCTATTCAAATTTATGTAGTCTAACATAAGTACTCACGGGAAGCTTTGTTCGTTTTCCTTACTCCTACGGTTAATACACTAATTAAACCTCTTTTTCAACTTGCATGTAGCTAAGCTCCAACAAGTTTTTCCTTCCAAATATTTTTACCATCACTTTCAACTTCTTTTTCTCTTCGTTGATATCGTCAATCACACCGCTGAAGTTGTTAAATGGTCCATCAATAACTTTAACTGATTCACCAACCACAAATGGAATTCGCAACTCTTCCTCGTTCTCAATGAGTTCGTCAACCTTACCTAAAATTCTATTCACCTCTGCCAAGCGCATTGCGACCGGAACACCGCCTTTCTCCGTACCAAGAAAACCAATTACGTTGGGAATATTCTTTATGATGTGGGGTACCTCACCTGCTAGATTCGCTTCGATCAGAACATAACCCGGCAAATAAGTCTTTTCTTTGTTGATTTTCTTTCCGTTGCGAATCTGAAATACTTTTTCTGTTGGAATAAGCACTTGTGCGACAAAATCGGATAATCCGTTGCGAGAAATCTCCAGCTCAAGTAATTCTTTCACCTTCTTCTCCTTGCCACTTATTGCGCGGACCACATACCACTTTTTGTCAATTTCAGACATGCTAACTTTTCTTTAATAAATAAACCCGAGTAAACCTCTCCAGAAATCGTCTTTGCTACCGGTGATACCAAAGGTGAAATCCATCGCAAAAACCACCAACGAGAAAAGAACAATAGATACAACCACTATAATCGTATTATTTTGGAGTTCCTTCCATGTTGGCCAAGTCACTCTTTCTACCAACTCTTCGTAGGTATCGATAACGTATGTTCTTATTTTCTGAAGCACTTTCTTCGTTTTTTATATTTCGCACGGGCGGTAGGATTCGAACCCACGACCAATGGTTTTGGAGACCACTACTCTACCAGCTGAGCTACGCCCGTTTAACAAGAGGAGATGCTTTCACATCTCCTCTCTTAAACTTATTCAATAACTCTAATTATTAAGCTATAATTTCAGTTACCTGACCCGCACCAACGGTTCTTCCTCCTTCACGAATCGCAAAGCGAAGACCTTTATCCATAGCTACAGGAACAATTAACTTAACATTGATACTTACGTTATCACCTGGCATAACCATCTCACGTCCGTCTGTAAGGCTAATTTCACCTGTAACATCGGTGGTTCTAAAATAGAACTGAGGACGGTATTTGTTTTGGAATGGCGTGTGACGACCACCTTCTTCTTTCTTCAATACATAGATTTCCGCTTTGAAATCTTGGTACGGTTTAGTTGAACCTGGCTTACAAATAACCATTCCACGGCGGATTTGAGTTTTTTCAATTCCACGAAGCAACAAACCAACGTTGTCACCTGCTTCACCTCGGTCAAGGATCTTACGGAACATCTCAACACCCGTTACGGTAGAGCTCAATTTGGTATCACCCATTCCAAGGATATCTACTGCTTCACCTGAGTTAATTACTCCAGTTTCAATACGACCTGTAGCAACTGTACCACGACCAGTGATGGTAAATACGTCCTCAATTGGCATTAGGAACGGCTTATCTTTATCACGCGGAGGAAGTTCAATATAGGTATCAACAGCATCCATTAATGCCTCAACCGTAGCAACCCACTGAGGCTCTCCATTCAATGCACCAAGTGCAGAACCTTGAATAACTGGAGCGTTGTCACCGTCGTACTTGTAGAAAGACAACAATTCACGCACTTCCATTTCAACAAGCTCTAACAATTCTGGATCGTCTACCATGTCTACTTTGTTCATGAAAACCACCAAGCGAGGAACACCTACCTGACGACCAAGAAGGATGTGCTCACGTGTTTGAGGCATTGGACCATCTGTAGCGGCAACCACCAAAATAGCACCGTCCATCTGTGCGGCACCCGTTACCATGTTCTTAACGTAGTCGGCGTGACCCGGACAGTCAACGTGCGCATAGTGACGAACAGCTGTTTCGTATTCAATGTGCGACGTATTAATTGTAATACCTCTTTCCTTCTCTTCAGGAGCGTTATCAATTGATGAGAAGTCTCTTACTTGCGCAAGACCTTTTGATGCTAACACGCTGGAAATTGCAGCGGTAAGCGTAGTTTTACCGTGGTCAACGTGCCCAATGGTACCAATGTTGACGTGCGGTTTCGAACGATCGAAATTTTCCTTAGCCATTTTACTTATTTATTACTTAGTTAATACTCCTTATAAAAAACCAAAACTTAAAACAACGCCTGAATATCCAGGCCTAGAGCCAATGACGAGATTTGAACTCGTGACCTCTTCCTTACCAAGGAAGCGCTCTACCCCTGAGCTACACCGGCACAGTTGAGCGGGAGACGAGGTTCGAACTCGCGACATTCAGCTTGGAAGGCTGACGCTCTACCAACTGAGCTACTCCCGCTTAATACAATTTAACACCTTTGTGGGGAGAGCAGGATTCGAACCTGCGAAGGTATGAACCAACAGATTTACAGTCTGTCCTCGTTGGCCGCTTGAGTATCTCCCCAACAATTAAGAGCCGATGGAGGGATTCGAACCCCCGACCAGCTGATTACAAATCAGCTGCTCTGGCCAACTGAGCTACATCGGCAATTGTTGGTAACAATAAAAAAAGAACACCCCGAGAATTTCGGACTGCAAAGGTACAAGGTTTTTTCAATTGGAAAAATATTTATGGAATTTTTATTGTTTCTAATTCGATGATTTTTTCGAATGTGTATTTTTAGCCCCAATTCATGAGAAATATTCTTTTTTGCGTGAGCTCGGATGTTGCTACCGACCAACGGGTTTTGAGGCACTGTGCTTTGTTGGTAGAACAAGGATTCAGGGTTCATGTTGTGGCGCGCAAAAAGACCGGTAGCCCCGATTTACCAGAATTACCCTTTAGCGTCACCAGGTTTTCAATGTTTTTCCAGAGCGGACCTCTGTTTTACTTATTTTTCAATTTTCGCTTGTTCTTTTTCTTGCTTTTTCGTTCATCAAGCGTGATATGGTCCAACGATATTGATACGCTTGTTCCTTGTGCTTTGGTCAGCAAGTTAAAAAAGAAAAAATTGGTCTTCGATGCCCATGAATTATTTACGGAAGTACCAGAACTAGAGGGCGCTTCGGCAAAAAAGAAGATTTGGCTATATGTAGAGCGTATTTTCACACCTAAAGCCGATATGTTGATTACGGTAAATCAATCCTTAGCTCGTCAGTTTTATCAACGATACGGTTTAAAATATAACGTTATACGAAACGTACCTCTAACCATCAATTTAGAAAAAAAAACAACCAAAACCTCTGTGGGCATTCCCGATGATGCCTTGTTATGCGTACTTCAAGGATCAGGACTGAACAAAGGCCGAGGGCTTATCGAGACCCTTCAGGCATTACCGATGGTCCCTAACGTTCATTTAATGGTTATCGGTTCGGGTGATGCATTAGAAGAAGCTAAAACTTGCTGTCAATCTTTGGATTTAGACCGTCGAGTTCACTTTATTCCAAGAATTCCTTACGCGGAAATGATGTCGTACACGCAAATAGCCGACATCGGCCTGGCGTACGACACCCACGCATGCTTGAATTTTCAATTAGCGCTCCCCAATAAAATTTTCGATTACTTCCAAGCAGGTATAGCTGTATTGTGTGGTCCACAGCCCGAGATTAAGCATCTTGTTGACCAATATGCATGTGGACGTGCCATGGATATTGTGAACCCAGAAGAAATTGCGCAACAACTTGCATACTTTTCGTCGCATCGTGAGGAATTGGAAGAATATAAAAGGAGAAGTAGGCAAGCCGCGCATACTGAGACTTGGGATAATGAGAAAACAAAGTTGATTGAACTTTTAAAAACTATTTAGGCTTTGACCTTCAATATCCTGTTTAATAAAATTAATTTATACAGATCGTACTTTCGAAGAACTGACCAACTTCGTCCTTTTAACAGTTCTGAAGTCAGCCAATTCATGGCCGCTTTATCCAACCAGGAAAGCACGAAACACAGCCTGAATCGCTTCAATTTTAGATACGAATCGTAAAGCTTAATTTGTTGCCTAAAACGCGTTGATGAGGAGGCCAATTCTGCCGCTAACACTAAGTTTTCAATAGCTGCTTTTGTTTTATGCAGAAATTCTTCATTGCTATCCTTGAGCTCATTAATAACCGGATTATTCACCTGAAAAACTTCTATATTCTTTTCGGATAGTTCGAATCCAAATAAGGTGTCCTCATGACCATATTGGATCAACTTTTCATTAAACCTAACTTTCGCAAACACTTGTTGATGTATCACAACATTATTCGTTTTAAAAGTTGAAGCGTTTTTTTTTCGGAATTCGAAGGATTTACTCTCGCGAGAGGTACTTACTTTCCAACGTAAAAAATAGGAATCTTCTGGTGGATCGGATGCGTATGCACTCCCGCCATAATAAACCAGCCCCTTCTTTCGATTAAGTTCAGCAATCCATGTAGATAAAAATGCTGAGCATCCAATGGCCGAGCCCGAATCCAGCATAAGAACGTACGGCCCAATCGCCTCATTCAACAGGCGATTACGGGCAGCGCTTCTTCCATGGGGGGTAGGGTTTGAAATGATTTTGACCTTTTCAAGAAGGGTGGTTTGATCAAAAATAGCAACAGAAGAACCGTCATCTAGGATTATAATTTCTTCTACCTCAGCTAATGATTTTGCTTGACTCATTAATTCGGTCAATAATTTTGTAATATTCTTGTTGTAAACAGGAATACAAACACTTAACATTATGCCATGGTGTTGGGTGTTCCAAAGTTCATTGGAGGCATACCGGGGTGAGGCTCTTCAATCGCACCAAAATTCTGCTCGTACTTACTTAAATTATCCGCCAGTGCATTGAGAAAACGTTTAGCATTTTGGGGGGTCATCAAGATACGAGACCGTACTTTTCCTTTGGGCATTCCCGGCATAATTTGGATGAAATCGCACACGACTTCTGCAGGTGAATGGGTAATAACGGCTAAATTGGAATATACTCCGAGCGCAATATCCTCGCTCAACTCAATGTTCATTTGGTTTTCTTGTTCTTCCATGATCTTATTTTATTTCTGTTAAGTTATCGATAAATTCAACGCCCCATGTTTTTAGTTCCTCGAGCACTGGAATGTACAATTCTCTATCAATTGGTAGATGAACTCCCGGATTACGGTAACCTTTCAACATGTGTTTTGCAATGATGGCCATGGGAAGCCCCACTGTATTTGCCATCGCGGTGTAATGCCGGTCTTCTCCAACGGAAACCATCGATGATAACAAGCGGTATTTTCGCCCTTCTAATAGGTATCCAAATTCATGCAGCATTACCAACATGTCTTTGTCTTCAGGTTTTAGAACCCAGGATTTCTCGAGCAATGCTTGAAGAAAGCGCGCTGGACTCGCGTCTTCCGAATGAATCGGGACTGTATTGTCAAAAAGACCAATTTCTTCGAACAGGGGATACAGATGCAACCTATCTTCTCGAAGAAATCGTTGGAGTTTGGTTTCAACAGAGTCTTTTGGGTGATAAGGCAAGAAGGCGTTTAACAATTGTCTTGGCGTAAGCGATTGGCTATTTTCCAGAATATACCCATCCTCTGTAAGTCCTAATTCTACGAGAACATCCCATGCTTGGCAGAAATCTGGTCGTCGTAGGGTGCCCCTATACATGGTCTCAACCGATGCCATGTTGTATAGTTCCAAATATTTTAATGAATCCCGATTGGCATATCCATCAAATGAACCGTATCCTTCAATTTCAAACCGTTCTGTTCTTTTGAAAAGCTGATTATAAGGAATGTATTTAAGTTCTTTGTTTTGACGAAATGCAGCAACACCTCCTTGACCTGCTAATACCACATTTCTCGGGTTCCATGTGAATTTATAATGCCACAGATTATCGTCCGATTCGGGAGCAATTAATCCTCCACAAAACGATTTAAAACTCGTAAGCTTACCTCCCTTTTCATCAATCTCTTCCATGATTTTAACGGCACTCATATGGTCAATACCGGGGTCTACTCCCGTTTCGTTCATGATGGTGACTCCTTTTTGAATGGCTTCATCATGCAGGGCTTTCATTTCTTGAGAAACATAGCTCGGGGTAATCAAATCTATTCCCGCGTCTATACAATCTCGCGCAACCTCAACATGAAAAGAGGCCGGAAGCATTGAGATTACTAAATTTGAACGAGCAATTAATTGTTGTCTTTGTGCCTTGTTGTTGGCATCTAACTTTAAAAGTTCTACATCGGCAATTGAACCGTATTTATTACTCAATACGTCGATGCTGGCATTCGCAATAATTAACCTCCAATCATTCTCCTTTAAATGGGAAATTAAATAACGAAAAAGCGAAGACGAAGACAAACCCGCCCCGAGCACTAGAACAACTTTCATGGTCAGTTGATTTTATCCAATATTGGACGAATAGCGTCAAACAACACATCCTCATCCCAAGGCTTGGAAATAAATGCATCCAGTAAATTTTCATTCACCAAATTATCTACCGAAACATCGTTAGCATGGCCAGAAAGCATGACACATTTCAGGCTTGGGTATTTTATTTTTATCTCGCGAACTAATTGCCCTCCGGTCATTTGAGGCATTTGATAATCTACGATGATAAAAATGATGTCGATTTTCTCTGCAACCAACTCATCTATGTTCGCTAAGGCCAATTGCGGGTCTGTAAAATACTCTAAAAGTGTGCACTTTTGGTCCACAATTTTGCCCAATTGAAATCCCAACATTTGAAGAATATAGGGGTCATCATCCACACAAACAACAGCGTATTTTAATTCATCCATGAGGCAAAGGTATTACAATAATTCAATTTCAACCGTGTTCTTTGGGCTTGATTTGTAATTCAACTTCTTGAAAGTAAAGGAAAATGTGGTCCATTCATCGTCCGAAATGAGTTCCATCATTGCCTCGTGATCCTCCAAGGTACTTCGAACGATGCTCAACCCTAAACCTGATCCATTTCGAGCGGCTTTGGTGGTAAAGAATTTCTCAAAAATCTTCGTTTTGATATCCTCCGGAATTTTAGGGCCGTTATTCGAAATTCGGATGATAATCGTCTCTTCTGAGCTTTCGGAACTTATTTTTATAATGCCTCGTTCGCGGTATTGATCCAAGGACTCAATGGCATTTTTAATGATATTAGACCACAATTGAAAGAGTTTGATGTCGTAGCCCTCGATATAAAGTGCATCATCTACTTCAAATACCAATTCCACAGATCGCTTAATTTCGTAATTAAATACATTGAGAACCGTCTCAATGTTTTTTCGAACATTGACTGGACCTCTTTCCGTGTTTCTTTGATCCTTGATATATGACCTTAAGTCCTGAATAACTTTAGTGGCTCGCTCCGAAGACGTCAGAATAGTTTGCACAAAGTTTCGAATGATCTGAAGGTTATAAATGAGCTCCAAAAACTCGAAGGGATTTTCGGTGCTGAGCACCTCTCGAATTAAATCGGGATGAGTTGTTAATATCCGGGTTTTAGAAAACATTAACATCATCCTATTTCGATCATCCGGTGCCATAGCGGGATAATTTTCAAGAAGAAAGGAATCCAATTCTTTCATTTCTTTCCGTTGCTGCAAGCCTCCTACAAAAAGCTCACCTTCTTGCTCGATCGAGCGGTTCAAGGCAAACTGAATTTGACGTTCCGAACAGAGAGACACAACGCTCAATAAATTATCGATGGTGTAACGGATACTTTCTGCGCCAATCTTAATGGCTCCAAGCGGCGTGTTTAAATCGTGGGCAATTCCCGAGGCAATTTCCCCAATCGTCACCAATTTTTCCTGATCTGTAATCGACTTTGAAAGTTCAATATTGCGGTTGGTTTCTTCAATGACACGGGTCTCCAACTCCTGGTTCATGGCAACAATTTCCTTTTGAAGCTTCTCCTTCATGGTTTGTTCCTCAATGGCCTCAATTTTTTGAGACAACATGTTTGCTATGGTTAACAATACCCTTTCGTGCAATGGCGTAAAAAAATGCTTCTCGGGATTTTCGGAGTCTATTACTCCCCATACTTTTCTCCCAATTTTAATCGGAACCGCAAGTTCCGAAAACCGCCTTTCATCATCTAAAATATACCGTTCATCCACGGAAGTATCGGAGATCAACAAGGGTTTTCCAGTTTTTGCAACGGTTCCAACGATGCCTTGTCCGACTGGAATACACAAAGCACTTTTGAGCTCTCTTCGACGGCGTGTTTTGTTCCCCATCGCAGCGATTTGAGTCAATTCCTTTCCATCGGCTTTGTAAATTACGCAATCCTCGAAATCAAGTTGGGTAATGATATTCTCCACAATATCCCAGCAAATATCCTCATAGTTGTTCCCCGTTAAGAAGGAGTCGGCAAGAAGGTTTACCGTTTTTTCTGCCTGAAGGATGTGTTGCAATTCTTCGTTAATTACTCGAATTTTCTCATTGGATTCATAAATTGCCGTGGTTGCTCGGATGCGTTCTTTCACATTTACCAACATTCTAGCAAGGAGGTTCAAAAGAACTTTTTCATCTTCATAAAATCGTCGAAAATCTTTGACGCTGTCCAAGCCCACAAATCCGATGCATACCCCGTCCAACATCATAGGAAGCGCAATTAAACTCTTGATGTTTTGTTCTAGCAATAATTCCTTGAATCCCCCATCGGGCAGCATGGAGGTGTTCTCAACTTCGATGTTCGCTCCTTTAAAGTGGGTTTCAACCCAAACTGGAACATATTCAAAAGGTATGTCTTGTAAATTATCAATTTCCGGTTCTACCCCTTCGGCGACCCATTCAAAAGTATTACTCGTGGTTTGTTGCTCATGGTTGTAATCAAAAATATATACCCGGTCGACTTCCATGAAATTCCCTAATCGCGCCAAAGTATTATTAATCAATTGCTGCAAATCGTTTTGTTGAACATCGATGAACTCTGTGGCTACTTCCATGATGAGCCGCTGAAACTCGGTTTTATTCACAAGAATTCGCTCGTTCAGCTTACGTTCGGAAATGTCACGAGAAGCCGCGATGATGTAGCCTTGACCATCAATTTCGAGATACCGTACTTTAACTTCGACATCAATCACTTCTCCGGTCTGTTGATTGACATTAAAGGATTCTGCAGAGAACCCACGATGCTCCTGTAAAAAAGCTAAATGCTCTTGCCATACTTTAGGATCTTTAAATTGAGGGTCAATGTCGCTTACCTTGTATTCATGGATTTTATCCGAAGCTATACCTAATCGATCGGAGGCGGCTTGATTGATGTACACAAAATAGCCGTCTTGCCCCGCTACTTGAATCGCATCGCTGGAGGCGTTCAAAAATTGCTCTTGTAATTGGAGGCGAATCTTCGATTGAAGAAGGCGGTCTTCGGCTAACTTCCGCTGGGTTATGTCAATGCCATATCCCACTACGTTAGTTTTGTGCGTGACTGCATTGAAAATGGGCCGCATTCTTCGCATAATAACGGACCGGTTTCCGGTCTGATCCAATCGGTCGTCTTCCCATTCAACCTCCTTATTTTCTCGAAGTACCTCAAGGAATTTGGCTCTTCTGAATGCAGCGCCCTCCTCGGAAAGTCCCCGGTAGCGGCAATATTCAAAGTCGTCTTTTCCAATAATCCATTGACGTATCTCGTCGTTTTTAATCCCTTGAGGATTTACGAAAAGGTACCGGTGTTGCTCATCGAATACGGCAATATCGGAAGGAATATTATTGAGTATGTATTCATAAAACTGTTGTTGCTCTTCTAAACGGTTGTTCAAAAACTTCATTTCTCGCTCTTTCTCCTCTTCCAACTCCACAAAACGCGTAATATCAGTCGCATAAATGTTAAAGAACTTTTGGGCCACATTGCAGCGAATGTTCAAAAGGTACGTTCTGTTATTCCGTTGATAGTTGCTGTAGGAAATCTCTTTTTCATCCTTCAGTATGTTGGAAAGAGCATCTTTCAATTCGGAATCGGTTAATTTCCCACGATCGAACGAAAAGTCTTCGAGAAAAACTGTGGATGCGGGATTATTGTAAAGCAAATTAAAGCCTTCATCAACTCGTAAAACCGGATTGGGATTCTCGTTGGGAAACAAAGACGTCGAAATCAACTCCTCACGACTTTGCTCCAAGGCCCTGTTTTTTTCCAAGTAGTCTTTATTAATCGCTTGCAACTCCTCTAAAGCTTTGGACGATGACTGCAGCAGAAAAAGGTATTCCGCAATGTAATTTTGCTGTGAAAAATCCTTGAGGGTTAAGTTGTAATCCGAAATGTGAAAATCAGCGTTGACAATAGGGTTACCATGCAATACAAAACCCCACTCCGTTTTACGACCTGAAATTTTATAACGCTGATTGCCTTCGATCGATTCAATGAATTGCAATATTTGGCGGTTCTCGGTTAACTTTTCAAAACCGTTCCCAGGCATCCATCGAAACAAATCACTGAATTGCTTCCCCTCCCTACAATGGTCAGAGCTTTTTTGAAAGGCTTTACCGACTTTAAAAATGGTAAGGTTAGCATCGACGAACAAGGTGTGGGGATTGGCGAATTCCAACGCAGCAAATAACTGATCAAAATCCAAGCCCACCGAATGCATTACCAACGGATTAAGAAAAGATGGTAATCCTGGGTTTCGCTTTTAGAGGACAAGGTTTCCACACTGCAATTAAGGTCGAAGCGTTTGCCCAAGCCACGAATCAATCCAAACAACATAGGAACCAGGCCTTCTCGGTGGCTTTTGTATAAAAGTTCAACGGAATTTTCCGTTTCGTTTTGCACGGAAAACTGAGGAGGAGCTAGTTGAGGCATCATGCTGTTCATACGGGTATGTAGCATATCTAAATTCCCAAGGAACTCCACGAAATTGTCGCCGCACAAATCCATAAGCTCACCGTATCCTTCGTCCGCCGTGTAGGTAATCCAATATTCGCCAAAAAGTTCAAGCACGGCAGCGGCATCTGTTCCGAGCACGGCAGAAGCATTTCCCACCAACTTATACGTCAATGCATCATCATAGGACTGTAAGCCCACAAATTCCGGGTCATAAAAACCCGACCTTCGTGCAATTTCCTCCCACTTGTCAGATCCATAGTTATTGACTACTAAATCCTTGATTGCTTTGTTAACGAGTCCGTACATATTTTTTATTCAAAGTTAAGAAACCCTCCTGTTAATTCACGCTTCACTGGAGTTAAAATGTGTAATTTTGCACAAAATAAACCATGGAATACAACAATTTAGGGAAAACTGGACTTCCCATCAGCCGACTGTCCTTTGGTTCTTGGCTAACGTTTGGAAAACAAATCGACGAAGCCTTGGTGGATCGGCTCATGGGAATCGCCTACGAACATGGAGTAAATTTTTTCGACAACGCAGAGATTTACGCCCGCGGAATGAGCGAGACCGTGATGGGTAAGGTCTTGAAAAAAAGTGGATGGTCACGCGACAGTTTTATTGTGAGCAGTAAGGTCTTTTTCGGCTCAGGAGGTCAACTTCCAACCCAGAAAGGCTTAAACCGTAAACACGTTGTTGAAGCATGCCATCAAGCTTTGGAGCGTCTGCAAGTGGATTATTTGGATTTGTATTTATGCCATAGGCCTGACAAAAAAACTCCGATCGAGGAAACAGTTTGGGCCATGCATCATTTAATTCAACAAGGCAAGGTGTTGTATTGGGGAACTTCTGAATGGAGTGCACAGGAAATCATGGAGGCTCATATGTTCGCAAAACAAAACCATTTAATTGGGCCGGTGGTAGAACAACCTGAGTATAATTTATTTGCACGTCACAAGGTAGAAGTTGAATTCGATCAAATCTACAAAACGGTGGGATTAGGCACCACGATTTGGTCACCTTTAGCCTCTGGAGTGTTATCTGGAAAATACAACAACGGTATTCCATCGGATACGCGGCTTACCATGGAAGGATTGGAATGGCTTCGTGAAAAAAATATAACCCCGGAAAAATTAGAAATCACGCGTAAACTTGACCTACTAGCCCATGAACTTGGCATTAGCTTAGCACAAATGAGCATAGCCTGGTGCTTAAAAAACCCCAACGTAAGTACGGTAATTCTCGGGGCAAGCAAAGAACCCCAACTCCATGAAAATTTAAGCTCCTTGGATCATGTTGGCTTATTGACGCCTGAAATTATGGAGCGCATTGAACACATCGTGGAGAACAAACCCTCCTTTCCAGCCTTCTAAAACCATTTTAGGAATGCTTTGTTAATGTAATTAAATAGTAAAAATGATTGAAACCGATATAATTATCATTGGTGCGGGGCCTGTAGGTTTATTCACCGTGTTTGAGGCTGGGTTGCTCAAATTGAGGTGCCACCTGATTGATTCTTTGCCACAGCCGGGTGGACAATGTTCGGAGATTTATCCCAAAAAACCCATCTACGACATCCCGGGATTTCCTGAGATATTGGCAGGAGAATTAATCGACAACTTAATGCAACAGGCAGCGCCGTTTAAACCCGGATTCACCCTTGGAGAGGCGGCCCAAAGCATTGAGAAAATGGCCGATAACTCCTTTGTTGTAACGACGGTTAAAGGAACACAACATGCCGCGCCTATCGTTATTATTGCAGGAGGCCTGGGAGTTTTTGAACCCAGAAAACCACCTATTTCAACCCTGGAGCAATTCGAAGATCGAGGGGTAGAATACATCATCAAAGATCCGGCGATTTACCAAGACAAACGCTGCGTGCTTGCCGGCGGCGGAGATTCCGCTTTGGATTGGTCCATTTACTTAGTAGAGAACTCCATTGCTTCCAAAGTAACACTCGTGCATCGAAGCGCATCGTTCAGAGGACACTTAGACTCCGTACAGAAAGTCATTGATTTAGCAGAACAAGGTCGCATTGAATTGATTACCGAAGCAGAGGTCACAGGACTTGAAGGTGAAAACTGTTTGCAGAAAGTTATCATTAACCATCAATCGCAAGGAGAAATTCATCGAGATGCGGACCATTTTATACCTCTATTCGGCCTAAAACCGAGCCTTGGTCCAATTATGGATTGGGGTTTAGAATTGGAAAAAGGAGCCATCAAAGTAAATACTTTAGACTACTCAACCAACATTCCTGGGATATATGCTGTCGGTGATATTAATACTTACGAGAATAAACTCAAGCTCATTTTGTGTGGTTTTCACGAAGGAACGTTGGCGGTTCAGTCCGCTTTTGCCCGAATATACCCTGAAAAGAAAAACGTACTCAAATACACCACGGTTAACGGTGTTCAAGGCTTTACTTAAAGATGAAAATTAAAGGAGTAGTTGTTTTAGGCCTGATTGCCTTGTTTTCTGTACTCATAGTTCAGTTGTTTTGGATACAACAAGCCACCAAGACACAAGAAGTCAGCATGATGATTCAGCAGAAGGAAGACAGCCTCAAGCGCAAAGAATTTGATGATCATGTTCATTTATCCTTGCTCAATGTTCTGGCTAAAATTCAAAAAAAAGAGGGCTTAACTCCCGAGTTATACGGAGCTATTCATAAAGTTAGTAACTCCCATTATACGGTGGCGATTAACATCAACGAAGAACTGCCCATGTTGTATTTGGAGAATTTATTGAAACGTGAATTTTACCAACAAACCATTCAAAGGGATTTCTATTATGGGATTTACGATTGCTTCACCGACTCAATTACCTTAAGTAATAGAATCACCTACAAACAAGATTCCATTTATGTCGAAGAAAGCCAAGGAACCTCGGAGGTTAATCCTGAAAAACTAAACCTCAAAAAAGACGGTCATTACTTTACGGTGTATTTTCCTGAAATGGGTACCAATGGCATGAAAACCCCCAAGGATATTTCACCTTGGATTTACTTAATCATTATGCTCTTGGTTGTCTCATTGTTTTTTGCATTTTCCGTATCCATTATTTTACGTCAAAATCGCCTGGCAGAAGTAAAAACAGACTTCATTAACAACATGACCCATGAATTAAAAACGCCCATTTCAACGATCAGCTTGTCCGCGGAAATGCTCTTGCGTTCAAACCCGTTGGAAACGGAGAAAGCCCATAAATACGCGGGCATCATTTACAAAGAAAATAAACGGTTGGAGCATCAGGTGGAAAGAGTTCTTAACGTTGCAAAACTGGACAAGGATCACGTTGTTTTAAATAAGGCAGAATTTAATGTAAATGAATTGTTAGAAGAAGTGAAAGAGAATTTTGAATTGCATCATCTTGAGCGAGGAGGAAGCATTCACGTAAACTTACATGCGCGAAACCACTTGATACAAGCCGATAATGTTCACCTTACGAATGTTATTTATAATTTATTGGACAATGCTGTTAAATATTGCGAT
>Ga0209770_10000343_pt1 | contig 25925 bp, 29 predicted proteins | sample LauGreSu1BDMLBDD_2_FD_187572 | JGI IMG/M metagenome (GOLD analysis project Ga0209770, IMG submission 187572) | Freshwater lake microbial communities from Lake Michigan, USA - Su13.BD.MLB.DD (SPAdes) (version 2) | ecosystem: Environmental > Aquatic > Freshwater > Lake | place: Lake Michigan, USA...
TAACAAATTCACATATTTATTTGAACTAATTTCATATATTTATTTTAACTAATTTCATATATAGTTTTATTATACAGTTATAAAAAAATTGAATTAAAAAACAAGATAAAAATAACCCTATAACTAGTATACAATGAATTCTAATTGTAGAACTGCTAACTTTAAGATTATTACGATTGAAGGAAATATTGGTTCCGGAAAATCAACTCTTTTAGAAAATTTAAGGTCACATTACTGCAACAATACACGTTTTATATTTCTAAGAGAGCCAGTTGATGATTGGCATAAAATTAAAGATGAAGAAGGTAATACAATGTTAAAGAAATTTTATAGTGATCAAGATAAATACTCGTTTGCATTTCAAATGATGGCTTATATTTCAAGATTAAAAATTTTAAGAGATACAGTAAAATCAATCAATTTATTTTATACGAATGATGATGATAATGATGATTCTCCATATATAATTATTACAGAACGTAGTTTATATACAGATAAATATGTATTTGCAAAAATGTTATACGATAAACACAAAATTGAAGACATATGTTATCAAATATATTTAAATTGGTTTGATGAATTTGCAAATGATTTTCCAATTGATGCTGCTGTATATTTAAATGCGAATCCTGACAAATGCTATGAAAGAATTCATAAACGTGCCAGAGAAGGCGAAGAATTTATACCTCTAGAATATTTAAAAGATTGTAATAATTATCACGAAGAATTTTTGCAATCATTTACTTCTAATAAATTAGTTTTAGATGGAAATGTTGATATTTATGACAACGAAAAAATAGTTGAACAATGGTTACAACAAATTCATTCATTTATCCATAATTAGTTTAACCTATATTTTTATATTACCGTTTATTTCCAACCACTAGATTTCCATCATCCTCAAATGGTTCTGCTAATTCTAATTCCGAATCATTATAATTAAATGTAATTTCATCATAAACATTAATATCCTTTATTGCTATTAATCTGTTAAAATCAATTCTAATATTTGGTTCAAATGAATGATTAATAAACGAACCATATTCATCTGTTACATGCATATCATAACCTATATGAATGCTATTTCTGGATGGACTACTTGAAAGTTTACCTTCCAATATATGAATTGTGTCATTTTTTTTATATGTTCGTGTAGCATACACTCCTAGTGGAATTTTGCTACTTGCAATACCAACACCTCCATTATAAACATAACATGCACCATTAGATACTGCTTTTGCTATAAGTCGTGGGCAAATATTCACTTGCATTATACTAACAAGTATAAATAGCTTTATATACTTTTTATATACCTTTAGTAAAGGTATAAGTCAATTACAACCGGCCAATGATCTGAATTCAATTTACCACAATATTCGTCGTAACCGTGATAAATAAACGCATTTATTATTTGTGCCTGAACTCCGCTTGTTACTAATATATGGTCTATCATAGACAAATCTTGTTGCGAAGATGTATTGCAATTATTATCCGAATCCCACCAATCACTATATCTATTGGTTTGAACAATATTGGACGCAATATTTGTTAGTACATATGAACCTTTTTTATCTCCATCCAACCCTTTTAATATATCTAATACACGTGAAGTAGGCTTGTTTAAGTTTAAATCCAAAATTTCACTATCATAATCGTTTATATCTCCAATCAAAATTATTTCATAGTCTTTGTTAACATATGAACTAACAACGTTTTGAAGAACTTGTGCCTGTGCTTCTCGTTGAACACAACGTTCTGGGTCTGTCGGAATAGCTAATAAATGCGCTCCAATCATTGCCACATTTTTTGAACCTAATTTAAACTCAGTAATATAATGTTTCGAGACTCCAGTTGTTCCAAAGGCGTTTGTGGTTCCACATTTTGTCCCTAACATAGGATATTTAATTTTGTCTTCGCTTCGATACAAACTAACAAGCGGGTCTATTTTTGTTAGCATTCCGACATTTTGTCCTGTGCTAGTATCTGTTCCTTGTTTTAAATATGTATTATATGTTGTATTTAATTTGTCTTTTAACATAGTCAACTCATTACAACTCTCTACTTCACATAAATTTATTATATCTGGTTGTAATTCCATAATAACATCTGCTACATATGACAAGTGCGTTTCTGCTTCGGCAACTGTATGCCAAGAACACCCGTTTCCAGGACAATTCATTGGTTCATAATAATCAATAAATAACCATTCTACATTAAATTGCATTAATCGCAAACTACTTTTATTATTTCTTCTATCTTCAAATGTTGTTACTATTGGACATTCACTTGCAAATAACGGATTTAACACTAACAAACATATCGAAACTAACAAGTTCACAATATTCATTATAATATATTAATAAACATATTTAAATACATTTCGACATATAATATATTTAGAATGTTCAGTTTTAATAAAACTTCAAAAATAGCACCAACATTAGAATATTTATTACGGTTTGACGGTTGCAGTAAGGGTAATCCGGGAAAAGGTGGTTGTGGAGCTGTTATATATCATAATGGCACTGAAACTTGGGCAGGACGTAAATATGTAGGAGAAAGAGTTACCAATAATTATGCAGAATATTCCGGTTTAATTCTAGGATTAGAAAAAGCATTAGAATTAAACATTAAGGCATTAACTGTTCAAGGTGATAGCCTATTAGTTATTCAACAAATGAATAACATATATAAATGTAATTCACCAAATTTAATTGAATTATATACATATGCGATTGAACTAACATCTAAATTTGATATAATACAATTTAAACATATTTATCGCAATAACAATACACGAGCAGATCAATTGTCTAATATTGGATTAAAGTTGGATTTTACATATAATTAATTTTCTAATAATCCTATACTTAATAACTTATTTTGTTTATATTTTAATAAATCCAACTCTTTTTTTGTTGTAGGAAATAAATCTTTTCCATAAATATCTTGAAGCATTAACCATTCAAACATTCCACCTAAATAAACATACACATTATAAAATCCTAATTTAATTAATTGTTGATATTTTTTTTCAACACTTTCATCATTACAATTCTTTCCATATATAATGATTCGAATACTTTTATTGCTATTTATTAATTTATTCATAATATTTTCTTCGTCATTCGACAATATTGTATTTACTATAAGACAATTTTGTTCATTTTGTGGCAACGTATTTATTATTACATATATTTCTGGATTTTTAATAACGCTTTGCATATCCTCATAATTAATTTTTGTCATTGATTGTACATTTCCCATATCTAAATTATATTATTCGTTTTTAAATAATAACATAATAATTTACAATAATTTACTGAAATCTCCATTATTATAATGATAAATCAAAAAACTACTGAGTCCTACTAATACATCAACTAACAAATACTTCCAAGAATTATTATTTCCAATAATAGCATTATACGCAAATAACGAATATAATAAACCATGAATAGGCCTTAATTTATTCCACCAAATTTTATCTCCAAAAACCTCATCACCAGTTTGTCTTTTTCCACTAAAATATAAATAAAAGAAACCTAATGCTGGAATTATTGCAATATATCCCATATACATTAAAAATGTCTTGTTAGTTTCTTTTGCTAAATATACTAACATAAATCTTGCTCCCATACACCCAATCAAAAACAATAAAAAACGTTTCTGAATATTATTCATATATTACTCTTATATATAAATAATTTATTCTCGCTTTCAATGATACGTATTTATCAATTAATGGAACTGCACAACTATCTCAACCTTTTCTTTTTTAATACTTTTTGTAGCTGATATAGATAACTCCTCACGCTTTTTTCGTGTCTTTGTATTGTCAGTAATTGTTTCTTTTCGTTTAGAAGTGCTATTTCTATTATTCATATCCTTTTCTATTTCAGTATAATTTTGCTCAATATATTCAACCACACGGTTCTCTAGAGCCCATTTAAAAAAATTCAGTTGACCAATTGTGGTCTCAATAAATTTTCCATTTGTATATGGAATACTAATACGGTCCCATCTACAAAATGGGTCGAACCTTTTTTTACTGTATGCTTTCAACTTGAGCTTATAATCATCATAAACTTTGAAACGACGAGTTATATTATCTGTTGTTCCTTCAATTATATAAAGTGTGTAAAATTTTTTAGCATAATTCGTAGCAAACCAATCTACAATGCGTAATGATATTTTAGATTCACCTGTTATTATTTTTAACATTTTGTCCAAATTATTGTCAGGATTATATACACCATTTTCATCCTCTGTTTTGTAAAATGATATTAAGTTTTTAAGCAATAAATCATTTTGAGTTGTATAATTATAATTGTTCATTATTTAAGCATTTAAAAATTTATTTAAGTTGTTTTATTGCTAAATTAAATTATTTTGTATTTTACTACGAATTTACAAAATAATATCTAAATAAATATTATTATGGATAATTTTATGGATACATATTTCGGCCCATTGCCAAGAGATTATTGCGTATATTTCTATATTTTATCTATTGCCTTTGGCATTATGTTTGTCACAAGTGTATTATCCATTGTATACTTTATATTTACACATATTAAGAAAGTAAATACAATGTTTATTATAAATTCTATATTCATTTTATTAAACACATTTTTAGCATACTTAGCAAACAGATTACTTCATACTATGTGTGTTAAAAGCATATAAATACAATTGAGTTCATATATTTTACACTTCTTTTGATTTTTCTTTTGGAGTCTCAAAAGTAGTATTCATTGGCTTTAAAAACATATCACGCGCAACAACATCATTTACATAACTTGTTTGTAAAAATGGGTTTACACCACGTTGAGAAATCATTTCACGGTCTGCTATTTTTGTATCTAAATCTTCGCGTCGTGTTCCACTAACATTTTGATTTCTAGAAAACAATGAATTTGTTATATTTATTAATTCATTGTCTTGATTAAAAAACGATTTATCTGCTAATGACTGATTTATTGCGTTTTTTTGTGAATCATTTGTATTATATTGTCTGGAACTTTTATAATAGGTTTCTCCTGTGCTCCATTTCCAAGAAGTATGCATTATTATATCTTTTTTTAAAATATTAATTATTCTCTTTAATTATAACCATATTTTTTGTAAACATAAATTTATCTTTGTTAGTTCTTCTTCTTTTTAAATTACATTCTAAACAAGCAATTACTAAATTTCCACTATTATGACCAATATCATTATTAATTCTATCTAACGACCATTGTTTCATTTCCCTAACGTGTTCATATAAAATATAAACATTATTTGAACAATAACAACAAGTCATATTACATTTTTTTAATAAGTCTATAGTTTCTTCAAAACTAACAAATTCATTTTCATTTAGTTTTTTTTTTAATATATCTTGGTGTTTATAATTGTAAATTTTGTTTTTAATATGACTTGTTAGTTTGTTTACATATTTATCTTTGTTCTCATTTTTCATAAAATTATCAGACATTATAAACTCTAATTGGATATTATGAGATAATTCATCATCTTTTAATCCCCAAGTTTTTGTTTCTACTCTCATCTTTTTTTCTTTTTCACAACGTATTTTTTTAGATTTATTTATATTTGTATTTGTATTTTCAAATACTATTTTTCTTACTGTTTTTTCTTCATTATCGAACATTATACTTTTATACCATAATATTTTATTATAAAATCAATATAAATACTATTTCTAATATACATAGTTATTTATATTATTCAAAAATGAGTTAAAATCAATTTAACATTATATTATATATAATGATACCAGAAAACCAACCTACTGAGTGTAATGAATTAAAAACACTTAAATATAAATCTATGATCTTAAACGGTATGCCGTGGCCTGAAAGCAAATCATCCACTGATTTGGCAAATTTGGATAAATTTCTTGAAAATGAAAAAATTACAAATTCAATTGAACCATGGAGTAAATTAGATAAAACTGCTAAAATAAAGAAACTCGCTTTATTTGCAGAAAATTATAAAATAACAAACAATTTGACTGATTCAGAATATAATATTTTATTATCATTTTTTAGAGATTGTCTTGATAAAAAAAAACTACAACGAGTTAAAGATGTTAATTATAATAAAGATACCGGTGAAATTAAAGATATTCCGGCATTGTTTTATAATAAACAATCTAATCATTTTACACTTAAAAATATAGATAAAAGAGTATCTACATTAAAAGGATTAGCACCCAAGAAAAAACAAGGAACCGTTAAAAATATAAAAAATATAAATAATTCTGATGATGAAGATGATACTACATAAATTAAACCTTCCATTCGGTTAAAAATATGTGTTTATTTGTCTCCACTTCTTCTAAAGGTGGATAATACGGATAAAAATTGATTTAAACAATAACAGTTTAAAAATAACCATATATATTATATAATCATGAGTTCTGAATTAGTAGATATCACGCATCTTATTGTTCCTGATGAAGACATTACATATTTTACAGTTGAAGAATCACTAGAATTATATCAAACATGTTTACATTTAATGGAAGAATTTATTAAAGACAATTATGACATTATTTCTGAACCAGATTTTGATGATATGTTTGATGAAAATATTTATGAATTAATGAATTCTCATTTTGAAAATGACATATTTCATAATGAAGATGCGCAAGAAGAATTGGAAGAAATTATTGAACATGCTAAGAAAGACTTCTTTACATATGTTATGCACCCACGTTCATATAATGATACGATTATTTTACAAGAACCAGATATAGATACACTCAATAAACAGATAATAAAAATACGTAATAAACCACAACCTCCACAAAGAACACCTGAATGGTATGAATTTCGTCATAATTTAATTACTGCTTCAAACGCATATAAAGCATTTGATTCCCAAAGTGCTCAAAATCAACTTATTTATGAAAAATGTTTACCGTTGAATCCAAAATTTGATGACAACAATGGAGATAATGATGTAAAAATTATACAAGATGTTGTAATGGTAAATACAAATACCCCGCTTCATTGGGGACAAAAATATGAACCACTTTCTGTAAAAATTTATGAGCAAACTTATTACACAAAAATTGAGGATTTTGGGTGTATACAACACGACATATACAAATTTTTAGGTGCTTCTCCAGATGGAATTAACATAGATAAAACATCAAAAAGATATGGACGTATGTTAGAAATTAAAAATATTGTGAATCGTAAAATAGATGGAATCCCTAAGAAAGAATATTGGATTCAAATGCAACTTCAAATGGAAGTATGTGACCTTAATGAATGTGACTTTTTAGAAACTAAATTTATAGAATACACTGATATTGAAACATACAAAGAAGATACAACTGATGAATTGTATGAAGATGAGGACGGTAATAAATTTAACAATATATGTTTATCTAAAGATAATAAACTAAAAGGTTCAATAATTTATTTTCATACAAAAGAAGGAAAACCATTTTATGCATATAGACCTATTGAATTAATACATCCAGATGATATAGATAAATGGCATGATAATACATTAGAATATTATGAAAATAATCCAGAATTTAAATATACTTTTATGAAAACAATTTATTGGAAATTGGAACAATTCAGTTGCGTGTTAGTTTGTAGAAATAAACAATGGTTTAATGACAATATTTGTCATTTGAAACATATTTGGTATATAATTGAGAAAGAAAGGATAAGTGGGCATGAACACAGAGCTCCTACTCGAAAACAAAAAAAGGAAGTTCCAATTATGACACCAACTAGTAACGGTTGTTTATTGCATTTTACACCTGTTCTAATTTAGAGCAATGCGTATTTAAATGCCGATTTTTATTAATCCTTATAAATCTTTAATGTTCTTCTTTTGTTATATTTCTTTTTATTTGTTTTATTTTTATAGTAATCTTTATTATAAGCATAAATAAAGTAATTTTTATAATTTTCTTCTTTTATTTTGTTTATTGATGTTTTTACACTTTTTTCTAATTCTATAAATGTATTTGGTTTATCTAATTTTATATAATGTTTCATTAAGTTCTATCATTTTTTATTATAAATATCTTCATATGTATTTGGAATTTCTTTTGATGTAATGTTTTAATTGATTAAAATATTATTCAATACTATTTGTTTCTGGGTTGTAAGGGACTGAATATAAAATAATTTCAATACATTATATTTTCATTAGTAGGAATTGAAAAATATAACTCATTTGGAACAGACCTAAAATATCCCACTCTAGCTCCTGGTCCTTCTTCTGCTGGTGGTAACGGTGTTGTTACATTACTTTTTATATCTTGTTTATCACGATATAATGCACCACAAAAATCAGCACGAACGCATGTTCCGTCATCCGGATTATATCTATGTTGTAAATTGTTAGTTATTTGTTCATAAGAACCTAATGTAAATATAGGATAATGCCACCATATTTGATTGTAATTGTTGTTAGATGTTTCATTTTTTCCTATTAATTTGTAATCATCTAATATGCCTTGTTCAACCGACTTTGGAAAAGTTCCTAGATTGGATAAATTAGTAAATCCTTCATATTGATTAACTAATTTAAAACCGACTACTGCTATTACTATTAAACACACTATACAACCTATAAGTTTATATTTCATATTATATATTTATATAAAAACTTATTAAATAAACTTTTCAAAAAATAACTTAAAATTAAACTAACATATAATATACAACAATATGGAAAATGTTATGCGCGTAACTAAGCGAAATGGAGATTTAGAAGAAATTGAATTTGATAAAATTCTAACCCGTATTAAAAAATTAGGTCAAGAAGCCGGAATTCATATCAATTATCAACAATTAGTTATGAAGGTCATTGATCAGTTATACGACACTATTTCTACTGCCAAAATTGACGAATTAGCTGCCGAACAATGTGCATCTCTTTCTACACTAAACCCTGATTACGGCACACTTTCCGGACGTATAATTGTATCAAATCATCAAAAAAATACTAGTAATGTATTTAGTGAAGTAATGAGAAAATTATATGATTTTACCGATATTCATGGCCAACATTATCCACTTGTGTCTGAAAATCTATGGCATTTTGTATGTAAATATAAAACAGAAATTGATTCAATGATTGATTATAATAGAGATTATTTAATTGATTATTTTGGATTTAAAACGCTTGAACGTTCATATCTTTTCAAAAAAAATGATGTAATTGTTGAACGGCCACAACATATGTGGATGCGTGTAGCAATTGGAATACATGGCGACATTAAAGATTTAAATGCATTAGAATTAGTCAAAGAAACATATAATTTAATGTCTCTAAAATTCTTTACTCATGCCACTCCAACATTATTTAACTCTGGAACACCTAGACCACAATTATCTAGTTGTTATTTAATAGCAATGGAAGATGATAGCATTGATGGTATTTATAATACATTAAAAGATTGTGCTTTAATTTCTAAATATTCTGGAGGAATAGGGCTTCATATTCATAATATTCGCTCTAAAAATTCACATATAAAGGGAACAAATGGTAAAACAGATGGTCTAGTACCAATGTTGCGTGTCTATAATAATACTGCACGTTATGTAAATCAATCAGGAAAAAGAAACGGTTCTTTTGCCGTTTATTTAGAACCATGGCATCCAGATGTGTTTGAATTTCTCGATATGAAAAAAAATCATGGAGATGAAGAATCTAAAGCTCGTGATTTATTTTATGCTTTATGGATTTCAGATTTATTTATGGAAAGAGTAAAAGATAAGCAAGGAAAATGGTCATTATTTTGTCCTCATGATTGTCCTGGGTTGTCCGATGTGTATGGTTTAGAATTTAAAACATTATATGAAAAATATGAGGAAGAAGGAAAGGCAAGAAAGACTATTATGGCACGGGATTTATGGTTTGCGATTTTAGATTCTCAAATGGAAACTGGGACACCATATTTATTGTATAAAGACGCAGCAAATATGAAATCAAATCAAAAAAATGTTGGAACAATTAAGAGTTCAAATTTATGCGTAGCACCAGAAACAACTATTTTGACAATAGATGGACATAAAGAAATTCAAACACTCGTTGGACAAGATGTTAAAGTATGGAATGGAGAAGAATTTTCAAGTGTAAAAATAGTAAAAACAGGCGAAGACCAAGAATTAATAGACGTTTTTACAGATGATGGTTCTAAATTAAGTTGCACTTTATACCATAAATTCTATATACAAGACACATCTATTAAAGTAGTTGAAGCAAAAGATTTAAAGCCAAATGACAAATTAATTAATTGTTCGTTTCCCGTTATAGATGGAACAGATAAATTGGACAAATATTATACAAGTAATCGTTTTATCATTCCATCACATAATTGTTCAATTAAAGACAAATTGGATTGGTTTGCTGGATTTTGTGATGCAGATGGAACAATATCAATAAATGGAAATCATGAACAAATTCATGTATGCTCTATTGATTATGAATTTCTAAAATCTGTTAAACTGTTTTTACAAACTTGTGGAATAAACCCAAAAGTTAAATTAGAACAAACTAGGGATAAATGTTATTCGCCTGATAGCACTGGTTGTAACAATTCATATAGATTAATTGTTACGTCATATGATTTATATACATTAATAGAACTAGGGTTTTCACCAAAGCGTATAAAATTGAGTGGGATTAAACCACCTAGAAATGCGAATCAATTTATAAAAATTAATAAGGTGGAATATAATAATCGCATAGATGATACATATTGTTTTACAGAACCAAAAAGAAATATGGGAATTTTTAATGGAATAATTACTTCTCAATGCACCGAAATTATGGAATACTCAGACGCTAAAGAGACCGCTGTATGTAATCTAGCTTCTATTGCGTTACCTCTATTTGTCAATGAAACTGATAAAACATTCGATTATGAAAAACTCCATTATGTTACTAAGGTTGTAACTAATAATCTAAATAAAGTAATTGATATTAATTTTTATCCTACTGAAAAAACTAGACGAAGTAATATGAGACATAGACCTATTGGCATTGGTGTTCAAGGATTGGCGGATACATTTGTTTTAATGGACATTCCATTTCATTCAGACGAAGCAAAACAAGTTAATAAACAGATTTTTGAAACAATTTATCACGCATCATTGGAAAAAAGTAATGAATTATCTATTGAAAGAACAAAATTATTACTGTCTAAAACTAGATTAGAAGCATTAAACATTATAGATATAGAAGAATATACTACGTTGCAACGAGATAATAAATATTTATTGGGTGCATATAGCACATTTGAAGGTTCTCCTGCTTCAAACGGAATTCTGCAATTTGATATGTGGGGAACTACTCCATCAGTACGATATGATTGGTCTAAGTTAAAAGAATCAATTAAATCCTATGGAATAAGAAATTCTTTGTTAGTCGCTCCAATGCCAACAGCATCAACATCACAAATATTAGGATTTAATGAATGTTTTGAACCATTTACAAGTAATATATATTCAAGACGAACATTGGCTGGTGAGTTTGTTGTTGTAAATAAATATTTGATGAAAGAATTAATTCAAATTGGTATTTGGAATGAACAAATAAAAAATAATATTATTGCAAATAAAGGTTCTATACAACAATTAACAGTTTTACCAGAACATATTCGTAATAAATATAAAATAGTTTGGGAAATTCCTATGAAACATGTCATTGATATGGCGGCAGATAGGGGTCCATATATATGCCAAAGTCAAAGTTTAAATTTATGGATGGAAGACCCGGTTTATAACAAATTAACATCAATGCATTTCTATGCATGGGAAAAAGGTTTAAAAACTGGTATATACTATTTACGTAGAAAGGCTAAACATCAGGCTCAACAGTTCACTATTGAACCAGAGGTTATTGAAAAAGTAGAAGAACAGGAAGAAATTTGCGAAATGTGTTCGGCTTAAATTAACACTAATTTAAGGATTCAACCACTTAACAATATTCCTTACAAATACCAAAGGTTTTTCTATGCCATTTTGTAATACCGTGTTGTTTTATTCCATCCATATGTTTTTTTGAGCCATATCCCTTATTTGAATCTATTCCATAGCGTTCTATTAATTCTGGATTTTCTTCACATAACTTATCTATATAAGCATCTCTGTCTACTTTTGCTAATATTGATGCTGCCGCTATTGATGTATATGTATTATCACCTCCTTCAACCAATTGATATTTTATTGTTTCCAACTTTGTTTTGCTTTTATTCAAAATTGATAATGGCTTAAAATAATTACCATCAACTAACAACAAAATTTTATCATTTTCAATATTTTTTAGTTGAGATAATACATTTTTTATTGCTTTATGCATTGCCAATTGTGTAGCTTGTAAAATATTAATATTATCTATTGTTTCTTCATCTTCATATTCTACAGCCCACGCGATTGCGTTTTCTCTTATATATTGAGATACTTGTACTATTTTATTTTTTGAATGAAATTTTTTACTATCCTTCATTTTATAATGATCAAAACTATCATCTTTAGGCAAAACTACTGCTCCAGCATATACTCTACCAAACATTGGTCCTCTACCAGCTTCATCAATACCTATTTCTATTATTGTAATATCATCTTCAAACATTTTTTTTAATGCTTTTTGAGTTTTTCTTTTTTTTATTATATTAGTAGGCTCTAACATAATAGGTTCTACCAATGCATCAACTGTGTCATCATCTTCGATAATAATTGCACTTACCCATTCTTTTTTGGCAGACATTCTTAGTGTTTAATTATTAATATTAAATATAATATAAATCAATTTTTTCCACCTTTAGGAAAGGTTGTCCAAAATATAGACACTTTTTCCACCTTTAGGAAATGCGTATCCAAAAAACTTTGTAACCAATTAAACTTTGTAACAAAATAAACACATTTTTTTCACTGTATAAATTATACAATGGAAAGTGAATTATTAATACTTTTTATAATTTTATTATTAGGATTAATTTTATGTTCATTTTTAGGCGGAAAAATACATGAAGGTATGGAAAATAATTCAGATATACAAAATAATACTAATTCAACTGCAACTGACAATTCTAACTCGTCAAACGCATTTTTAACTAACGTCAATTTTGATAATTATAATCATTATAATGGAACTTCTTATCCTACCATCTTTTATGGCCCAAATGGCGGAACAGCTAGAGTGATTCGCACACCAAACAATAATACAATTGTAATAACTAACAAAAATGGAACTACTGAAATTTACTACATTGATAAAAATTCTAATAATCCTGATATTTCTACTTATTATGGACCAAATGGTGGTTCCGCTAAAATGATATCCGGAGATAATGGAAAACAAGCTGTAGAAATTACAACACCAAATGGTTCTAAAATTATTTATACAGCCGATAATATATATAATAATGGTCAAGATGACACTATAAATCAATATGATTCAGAAAATAATAAAACTGGGACTGATTATAATACTGCATATAGTTCATCGACATATTATGGACCAAATGGTGGAAAAGCATCTACTTATACTGGGCCAGCGGGAAACACATATGCTACATATGATTCTTCAGCATATTACAATTCTTTGCCACAAGGCATCCCACGTTCACAAATTCCCGATGGACAAGAAGATTTGTATATTTTGAAAACAGAAGTGGTTCCCCCTGTTTGTCCCAAGTGCCCTGACCCGATAGTTCAATCTCCTGACAATTTTGATGTAACGAAATGCCCGCCATGCCCAGCGTGTAAGAGATGCGAAGAACCTTCATTCGAATGCGTTAAGCGACCTACATATAAAGCATTCAATCAAGATTTTATGCCAATGCCTGTATTAAATAGTTTTTCAACATTTGGAATGTAATTGCGGTGGAACCCCCGAACACCCTAAGAATATAACGTTGTGAATTATGCCCTATGTTTCATACATTTTTTATCTATTTGAATACTTTGTCCCTTCTCATCTTGTGGTACAATATTCAATATACATCTAGCCTTCTTACCATACAGCGGTTCAGTACACCCTTTTTCTTTGGAATGCTTACGTGTTTTTATTTCTGAATACTTATATACTTTCGGCTTTTCATCCACGCATCTTGCTCTAAAATGCTCATAACGCTCCCTCACATCACAATATGATAAATTTGATTTCTTTTTAAGCATTTTATTTACTAATTCGTGTAAATTATAAATATATCTTGAAAACGTATCACGTGATTTCATATCAGACATTTTTAACGGTAAATGTTTTAAATTAGTTCTTAAGTTTTTTCTACACGCTCCACACGGCAACACATTTTGCAAAGACAATACATAATTTCTATATATTTTCTTTTGTTCTAAGCTAGGATTTACTGGATAGTTAAAACTAATTGTATGTAACATATGCCATTGAGCTGGTCCCCAAACAGTCGTTAAAAACCCATCACCAGAATAAAAATCACCTTTTTTAAATACACGGTTTTTTTTTGTTTGACTTTTATTTCCTTTGCTATTTTTTCTAGTTTGTGTCATTTATATATAACTATAATAATTATATATTAAAAATAAAATATAACTATATTTTACTTATGAATTCTTCAAACGCAATCAATACAACACCAATGATTATTCAATTTTCAAAAGCTACTCAAAATGTATGTTTATGTTTTGGCATTTCTTTTATTTTGATTATTTTATTTATATTTACTCCATTAAATTCATTTTTATTATCCTCAATATTTGGAAAAGTTATTATAATAACTCTTTTAGGATATACATTATATTACAACAAACAACAAACTAACAATTTTATAAACAATTTCAATATAAATATTTGGAATGAAAATAGTAAATGGGATCCATTAAAAACAAATGTATTATGTAGCTACATTTTTTCATTATTTTTGTTAGTTCTAATAATTTCAGTAATACGAACCATTTTTTAGTATTATTACAAAATCATATTAGTTTATTTTAAGTTTATTTATTCTTATTTAGTATATATAATGAACAATTTTTCAACAAAAACACCTACTATTAATCCTGTTGGTTCTAATTTAAATGTATTAAAAACTGGTGGCAATTTATCTATTATGCAACGAATTACCGGATTTATAAATTGGAAAGTAATTGCCGTCATTATTTTTATATTGTTAGTTCTGTTACTTGCGTATTATACATATAAACAATATACTGATGGAAAAACATCTTTTCATGCCAATAGAGAGCATATTCCCAAAGACCAAAATTCAAATAAAACAGCAACATTAATGTTATTTTATGTGGAATGGTGTCCTCATTGTACTAATGCTAAACCAGAATGGGAATCATTGAAAGAAGAATATGACGGAAAAAATATTAATGGTTATAATGTTAGTTTTGTGGAACATAACTGTACTACTGAAACGGCTGAAATAACGCAATTAATGGATAAATATAGTATAGAAGGTTATCCTACAATTAAATTAATTAAAGACAATCAAGTTATTGAATATGACGCTAAACCAACTAAATCAACTATGGAGCAATTTTTGAACACAGTTCTTTAGTAAATTGAATCGCATCTTCTTCACCTTGTTTAATCCATTGTCGTCGTAAATCTTGGTTTGATATTGATTCTTGCATAAAATCCAATGTCAGTGGATTGTCTGTTATAAAGCATTTCACTGTATTTTCTATGTGTTCTATTTTTACTGTATCCCTTATAAAATTCATTGCATTAAGTGTTAAACAAATAACATATTCAAGTAAAGATGTGTCCTGTGTAATTTGAACATTTTTGAAACTATCTGTTTCGTTATTGTATGAAATTTTGATTCCCAATATTTCATCTTTGTTGTCGTGGTCTCTTAAACAATAATTTAAAGGATAATTACACATTACGCCTCCATCTACATAACAGCAATTGTCAATAATAATTGGCATAAATATTCCGGGTAATGCCGCCGACATTGTTAAAGCTTGCAATAAATTTAACTCTGGATGAGTTTTGTGAGATAACTCAACAGTTTCAAATTTATTTAATTCAAAAGTGAAAATGTGCAAATCGATTTTGGAGTATTCGTAAAACTCCTGTAAAGTGATGTTTAAACTTAGGTCTTTTGCTTGCAATAAAGGTTTAAATATAATTTCTGCCATTTTTTTATCAAATAAGCCTTTATTGTAATATGAATCAAATATTTGTTTTGCGGTTACTTTAAATGCGTCATGCCAAGGGCGTTCAATAATATATTTGTTTAAAGTTTCCCATTTATATTTTAGACAAATAAATGCTCCAACTATAGCTCCAATAGATGTTCCGTATATAGATTCAATAGAATCTATTTGCCAAAAACAGTCTTGTTCTAGTTTTTCTAATGCGCCTAGATATCTTAATCCTAATGGTCCGCCTCCGCTTATAACCAAATGTTTTATTGTCATAATTATTATTTGTGATTTTATTTAAATTGTAATAGTTGCAAACAATAAAAGATGGCTTATCACCTACAAAGATGGAAAAGCCATTACAAGATTAGCCCCTGAAAAATGTGTTAAAAGTTGATTGATAACTGTAAACATGTTGGTTATCCTAATTGTTGAATTGAGGTATTTGTTAAGAGTAACTTATGTGCCTCCAAGTAGAACGCAAATATGTGTTAGTAAAGAAACAGGGTTTATTCCTTATTCGTATTGTTTTTTTGAAAAATTGAATCAAAATGTAAATTGTAAGATTTAATTACGAATAGATTGGAAAAGCGTTCATTTATAATTGCGAAAAAATGCTAAAAAGTTTTCTAATTAAATACAAATGGCGAATATTTTTACTTTGGAAAACTTTTCAGACTTTTCTGAAAAGATAAATATAGATGAATTATACGAAAAAAAACGTCAAATAGATTTAAATAAATTGGAATTATTTAAAAAAATATTAAATCGTATTCATGTTAGAATAAAGACAACTGCAAAGAATAGTATATATGAAAAATTTTGTTGGTTTGTAGTTCCAGAAGTCATAATAGGGGTGCCAAAATACGATCAAGCTGGGTGTATTGCTTATATAATGAATTCATTACAAGAGAATGGATTTAATGTGCGTTATTTCCATCCAAATACGTTATTTATTTGCTGGGATCATTGGGTTCCGGCATATGTAAGAACAGAAATAAAAAAGAAGACTGGTATTGTTATAAATGAATATGGTGAAAAGATTGAAGAAGACATAAATGAACAAGAAGAAGAGCAACCGCAAAATGTAGGTAGTATACAGCAAATTAAAAATAGTAAAAAATATACTCCAATTGATTCGTATAAGCCTTCTGGTAAGTTAGTATATAGCGAAGATTTATTGAATAAAATAGGAAATAAAATAAACTAACAAATGTATATGTATAAATATATATTATTTGAAAAGTAATTTAAAGAGTCTTTAAGTTCAAAAAGGGATATATAATATATTATTTTAAAAGTAATTTAAAGAGTCTTTAAGTTCAAAAATCAATAATATATATTATTTGAAACTTTTTTTAAAAAAGTCGGGGCCAAAAATGAAAATGGACATTTTTAAAAATGTCCAAAATCGGAAAACCAAAAAAAGTTTCCAAAAAAGCCTTCTAAAAATGAGACCATTACCATAATGCTCACATATTTTTAAAATGGCGAAAAAAAGTGTGAGCATACTTTTTTCGCCATTTTTTAGGATTCTCATTTTTGTCCATTTTTTGGAAACATTTTAGTGACATTTTGAGATTTTTTAAGACAATTTTGAGATTTTTTAAGATTTTAATTTAAAAAAATCTTAAAATATACTATATATGCCAAAGGATATTATCGACTACTCAAATACTATTATATACAAAATTATATGTAACGAACCATCTATTACTGATATATATATCGGTCATACAACTAACTTCATTAAACGCAAATACCAACACAAGATGCAATGCAAAAATAGTTCTAAATTAAATATATACAATACAATACGGAACCATGGAGGATGGGAAAATTGGAGTATGATTGAAATCGCAAAATATGACTGTAAAGATGTTACTGAAGCAAGAATTAAAGAAAAACAACATTATGAATTATTAAAAACTTATAAAAAAGAAACCAACGACAATCAATCTATTACAACACATAATGAAGTAAAATTTTTTTGTTTAAGTTGTTCTAAACCATATCAATCACGTAATGGACTTTGGAAACATCAAAAAAAATGCATAGCAGACGAATCATCCACAAATATAAAAGAAAGCATTTTATCAGATAAACAACTTATGATGATGTTAGTTAAACAAAATAGCGAACTTATGGAAGTAATTAAAAATGGAACTCATAATAATATCTCTATCAATACTAACAATAACCATTCTCATAATAAAACATTTAATTTACAATTCTTTTTAAATGAAACATGTAAAGGAGCAATGAATATTGGAGATTTTGTTAGTTCTATAAAACCACAAATAGCTGATTTAGAAGCTACAGGAAGATTAGGATATGTTGAAGGCATTTCTAATATAATACTTAATAACTTAAAAATCTTACAAATACATGACAGACCTATACATTGTTCTGACCAAAAAAGAGAAGTTATATATATAAAAGATAACAATGAATGGACTAAAGAAGAAGATAGCAAACCTATACTAACAAAAGCAATTAAGGTTATCGCAAACGAAAATATAAAAAATATAACAGAATGGCGAAATGAAAATCCAGATTGCACAAATTCCGAATCTAAAAAAAATAATTTATACTTAAAAATTGTAAGCAATTCAATGTCTGGAGGTTCAGTAGAAGAAAGCAATAAAAATATACACAAAATAATAAGCAATATAGCTAAACAAGTTGTAATAGATAAATCTGGAAAAGACTATTTATTATAAATAAAATTGAAATAATTTAAACGCTATTTTAGTATACTATAAACTATACGATGAGCTCCACCGAAGATAACGTATTATATTTTGATGTCCAACAAAAGACTGATAAACAACATATATTAGATAATCCAGATACATATATTGGTTCAGTTGAAACTGTTGATTCGAATATGTGGATTATGAATGAAACTAGTGATAAAATTATAGAAAAGAATATCAATTATATTCCTGGTTTATTTAAGTTATTTGATGAAGGCATTGTAAATTGCAGAGATCATGTAGTTCGAATGCAATCTAAAATTGATGCACATGTCGAAAATTCATTACCAGTTACATATATTGATATTGCAATTCATGAAGATGGAACTATTACCATGATTAACGATGGTAATGGAATTGATGTTGTTGAGCATCCAGAATATAAAACTTGGGTTCCAGAATTGATATTTGGGCATTTAAGAACATCTACAAACTATAATAAAGATGAAAAGAAAATTGTTGGTGGAAAGAATGGGTTTGGATTTAAACTCGTATTGATTTGGTCAACCCATGGTTCAATCGAAACTGTTGATCATATTCGCGGGTTAAAATATACACAAGAATTCAAAGATAATTTGGATACTATTTGTCCGCCAAAAATCACAAAGGCATCTAAAGCAAAACCATATACTAAAATAACATTTAAACCTGATTATAAGAGATTGGGAATTGAAAATTTATCTCAAGATATTATTTCTTTATTGAAAAAGAGAGTATATGATATTTCTGCAGTCACCGACAAAACAATAAAGGTAAAGTATAATTCATCTATTATTCCTACAAAAAACTTTGAACAATACATTAATTTATATATTGGAGAAAAAACTACGGCACCTAGAGTATATGAAGTTTCTAACACGCGTTGGGAATATGCGGTAGCATTGACCCCCACAAATGAATTTATTCAGGTCTCATTTGTGAATGGTATATACACATCGAAAGGTGGAAAACATGTAGAATATATTTTAAACCAAATTACAAGAAAATTGGCTGAATATATTGAAAAGAAAAAGAAGGTAAAGGTGAATCCAAACTCAATTAAAGAGCAATTAATATTGTTCTTGCGTTGTGATATAGAGAATCCAGCATTTGATAGTCAAACAAAGGATTTTATGAATACACCAATTGCTAAGTTTGGTTCTAAATGTGATGTAAGTGATAAATTTATTGAGAAAGTTGCAAAAATGGGGGTAATGGAGGCGGCATGTGCTATTACAGAAGTAAAGGAAAATAAGGCTGCTAAAAAGACAGATGGAACAAAGAGTAAAAAAGTTGGAGGTATACCTAAATTAGATGACGCAAATTGGGCAGGAACTGAAAAATCGAAAGATTGTATGATTATATTTTGTGAGGGAGATTCAGCAAAAACAGGTGTTATTTCTGGATTATCGTCTGAAGATAGAAATATGATTGGTGTATATCCTCTTAAGGGTAAAGTGATGAATGTAAGAGGTGAAGCAATCAAGAAAATAACTGAAAATAAAGAAATTGCAGAAATTAAGAAAATTCTTGGTTTAGAAAGTGGAAAAGAATATAAAACAATTGAAGATGTACATAAGCATTTGAGATATGGCAAAGTTGTATTTATGACAGATCAAGATTTAGATGGGTCACATATTAAGGGGTTAGGAATTAATTTGTTTCAAAATGAATGGCCTAGTTTAACTCATATTCCAGGCTTTATTGGTTTTATGAATACTCCAATTTTGAAAGCAAAAAAAGGCAATCAAGAATTAAAGTTTTATAATGAAGGAGAATATGAACAATGGAAGAGAACTAGTGAAACAAAAGGATGGATAATAAAATATTATAAGGGTTTAGGAACTTCAACAAAAACAGAATTCAAAGAGTATTTTCAAGAAAAGAAATTTGTTGGATTTGAACATACTGGAGAAAAAAGTGATGACGCCATTGATATGGTATTTAATAAGAAAAGAGCAGATCATAGAAAGAGTTGGTTAGAAAATGTGTATAATAGAAATAGTTTTGCGGATACTAGTAAAACAATGATTCCTTATGAAGAGTTTATTAACAAAGAACTCATTCATTTTTCGAAATATGATTGTGACCGTAGTATTCCAAATGTAATGGATGGACTTAAAATCAGTTTGAGGAAGATATTGTATTGCGCATTTAAAAAGAATTTAAAAAGTGAAATTAAGGTAGCCCAATTTTCGGGTTATGTATCTGAGAAATCAGGTTATCATCATGGTGAAGAAAGCTTGAATAAGGCAATTATAGGAATGGGCCAAAATTTCATAGGTTCTAATAATATCAATTTATTGTTTCCGTCCGGTCAGTTTGGTTCTAGAATTAAAGGTGGTTTAGATGCGTCTAGCCCAAGATATATCTTTACAAGACTTGAAAGAATAACAAGATGTATATTTCCAGAGAAAGATGATACAATTTTAAAGTATTTAAATGATGATGGAACATTAGTAGAACCGCAATTTTATGTTCCTATTATTCCAATGGTTTTAGTAAATGGAACAAAGGGAATAGGAACTGGATTTAGCACTGAAATAATGTGTTATAATCCAAAAGATATTATTCGATATTTAAAGAATAAATTGCAGAATATTTCAGATAATAATGTTGAATTCTTGCCTTATTATGAAGGATTTACAGGTGTAACTGAAAAGATAAATGATACAAAGTTTGTGTTCAAGGGGAAATATGAAACTATGGATACAGATAAAATTCGTGTAACTGAATTGCCTATTGGTCATTGGACTTCTGATTTTAAAGAATTATTAAGTGAACTTGAGAATGATAAAGATAAGGATGGCAAAAAAATTGTTCCCATTGTAAAAGATGTATATGAAAATTATACGGATACAACTGTTGAATTCGTAATTACGTTTAGTAAAGGAAAAGTTCAAGAATTAGAAGCTGCAAAGGGAGAATATGGATGTAATGGATTAGAAAAATTATTGAAGTTATATTCGACATGTTCAACTACAAATATGAATTTATTTAATTATGAAGATAAATTAAAGAAATACGATAGTGTTGAAGAAATTATTGATGATTATTATGATATTCGTATAGATTATTATGAATATAGAAAAGATTATATGATCGATGCTTTAGAAAAACAAATAATGGAATTATCAAATAAGGTAAAATATATTAAAGAATTATTGGAAGGGACGATTGATTTGAGAAAGAAAAAGAAGCAAGAAATAATTGATATGCTTGCAGAAAAAGAATATGATATACTTGATGATGAAGAAAATATGTATGAGTATTTGGTAAAGATGCGTATGGATGCTGTTTCAGAAGAGAATGTAGAAAAATTGACGAAAGAACATCAAGACAAACAAGAAGAATTAGATAGTGTAAATGCAACTACAATTCAGCAAATGTGGTTGTCAGAATTAGAAATTCTTGAAAATGAATATATTGAGTATCAAAAAGAAAGAGCAAAGGCACAAATAGGAGAAGTAAAGGAATCAAAGAAGACAATTAAAAAGGTAGCTGGTGGTGCAAAGAAGATAATTAAGAAGCATGTATTAGAATTGGAAGAAGAAGTTTAACAAATGATAACTAGACAACAAAAATATATATAAAAATGTATATACTTGTAAGACATATCTTGTTTTTATTTTTATGTAATATAGTTTTTTGACTTGTTAGTTGTTTGTTTATAATATTATAATTATCATTCAATAAAACTTAAGTCATACTCTTTTGTGTAATATTTTTCGATATTTTATAACTTAACATCCATAGTTTCAATAACTTTTTTGATTTGTTAGTTAGTTATTATTTTTGTTGATTGAATAGTGTGTTTTCTAGTTCATTTGGTGGTAACAAATAATTTCTTTTTCTGTTTGTCTTTGTAAGCCGAGACAAACTAACAACATATGTTTTATTTTCATTCTAAAACCAATTAGGCATTAAATAATTATGTTTATCTTTTTGAGATTCAACAATTGGAGTAGAAAGTGGAACTGCCAATGTGCTGACGTCATGTAAATATTTAATATAACTTTGTGCTTCAGAATAAACGTGAAATATGCAATAATCCAACACCATCTTATTTAACTGTTCAATTTGTGCTGTTATATGTTGAGGTTGATTTACCGCATGTTGTAAGAATACACTTCGCATTATGATTTTAAGGGTGTCGCAATCTTGTGGTGCAACAATATATTGATGATTTGATTTATTATATACTCCAGCCCTTATTCCATTTTGTATTATTTGTATATTTTCTTTAGAGAAATATGCACGTGATAGGGCAGTTTCGTCCCATTGTCCTAATGTAGGTTCTCTATATGTCGCACATTGATTTGCTGGTATTTTATCATATATAGCAAATAAATTGCTTAAATCTGGTCCTTGTGTTTTATTAATAATATCAATGCGTCCATTAGAAGTTGTATAACTATTCATATTATAATACATTCATAAAAAAATATGAATAATATTGTTTATGTATATTTTGTTAGTTTATTTAATATATTTTACTATAGTTTTCTTAAAAGTATATATATATAGAAATGGTTTTTCAAAAATTAGTATTAACAATAGCTACAATATTACTAATTGTTATATTAGTTATTATTGGTATTTCATTATCAAATTCAAAAGTAGATGATAATTGGCCTCCAATTATTGGTGAATGTCCCGACTATTGGGTTGATATGTCTGGAAACGGTGAAGCATGTTTTAATGCGCATAGTTTAGGCAGATGTAATTTGCCAACACAAGGTAATAAAAATACAATGAATTTTAATCAATACCCTTTTACGGGTTCAAACAGTAGTTGTTCAAAATATAATTGGGCAACCGCTTGTGAAGTAACATGGGATGGCATAACGTCTGGTGTAAAAAAACCATGTGATACAAGCGCAGAAACAGGATGAACCTATGTATAATATACATAGATGAATTGAATAATGAATATTGCAAAAATATATTAAAATTAATAAATAATATTATATTATGGTGATTTTTTCAAATAATGCTGTAGATTTTTGTAAAAATATAGATATATTACCCGAAATAATAGTTGAAATTATATATTCATATATACCGAATTCGGTAACTATGTTTTTAACAAAAAAAACATATATAGAGTATCATCATTTTATAAGACAATATATTAATAAAAAAAAAATAGAACAATACATAAGAACAATGGTGCACGCTGATAATGATTTTGTATTTATGCATTTGTTAGTTGAAAATTATTCAAGATGGATAAATATGAAAAAATATTATTATCAAGAATGTATATATGGAAATTATTTAAAATTTTTAGAATCATATGCGATTGATAATCATTCTGTAAAATGCTTAAATATAATATGTAAAATATTAAAAGAACAAGCTTTTAGTAAAAATCAACATAAAAAGAATACAAATAAATATATAAGATGGAGAATTTAAATATAAATGCTTTGTTGGGTAGAACCGATGAAGTCAATAAAATAAAGGATATTTTAAAGGATTTTGAGGTTAATAAGAACGATTCATTAATTAAACGAGGTCTTTATATCCATGGAGATCCGGGTTCTGGTAAAACCACATTTATTATAAATATTCTTAAAGAATTAGATTATGATATCATTAAATATGATGCAGGGGATATCAGAAATAAGTCTATTATTGATACGATTACAAAACATAATATGGCTGATAGAAATGTGATGAGTATGTATTATAAAAAAGTAAAAAGGATAGCAATTATTATGGATGAAATAGATGGAATGAATAATGGTGATAAAGGTGGAATTACTTCATTAATAAAAATAATTCGACCAAAGAAGACAAAAAAACAAAAAATAGAAGAAACAACATTAAATCCAATTATTTGCATTGGAAATTATCATATTGATAAAAAAATAAAAGAATTGATGAAAGTATGTCATGTGGTTGAAGTAAAACGCCCAACAAAACAACAAATATCGACAATAATTGAAACATTAATTCCTAATTTTAAATCAATAAAGGATGAAGATATCAAATCAAATATAATTAATTTTATTCAAGGTGATTTAAGAAAATTAAATACAATTTATAATTTATCAAAAAATAATGTTGATATACTAACAAACAATACAATTAAACATATATTTTTAACGAAATCTTATAATGATGATACACGTCAAATAACTAAAAAATTAATTAATAATAATTATCCTATAGAAGAACATTTAAGCATTATGAATGAGACTGATAGAACAATAGTTGGATTATTATGGCATGAAAATATAATTGATGTATTGGGAAAAGTTCCAAAAGAAGAATCAATACCATTTTATTTAGAATTATTAGATAATATGTGTTTTGCTGATTATATTGATCGTATAACATTTCAAAAACAAATATGGCAATTTAATGAAATGAGTTCTTTGATTAAGACTTTTAAAAACAATAAAGCATATCATAGCATGTTTGACAAAAAAAAGAAACAAAAGTTTAATCCATCTGAAGTTAGATTTACAAAAGTTTTAACAAAGTATTCAACAGAATATAATAATTCTATTTTTATCCAAAATTTATGTCAAGAACTTTCAATGGATAAAAATGATATGTTCACATTTTTTTTATATTTAAAAAATAAATATACTGACAATGAAATTGCTACACTTTTTGAAAATCACGATATTTCAAAGTTAGATATTAATAGGATATATAGATATTTGGAAAAATATATCAAAGAAAACGCTAGAGAAACCGAAGATATAAGTAGTGATGACGATGAAAAATAAGTATTTTATGATAATAAATAACAAATTATCTCTATCATATGAGATAATTTGTTAATTGGAATAATATTCATACATAATTTTTATATAATTTGTGCTATATAAAAATCGGCGTTTGAAATGTTAAAAGGTGTAATTCATCTAAAACAACATTACTTGTGTTAGTGTTTTGGACAAACAAATATTTAGGTGAGTTAGAAAAAATAAAAGAACAAAAAATCATACTATAATTCTAGATAATATCTTTTTATATTATATTCAATATTTTATTTATTAGAACATACATCTTCGGGGTTTATGTCCTTTCTACGAAT
>Ga0209770_10000344_pt1 | contig 25883 bp, 24 predicted proteins | sample LauGreSu1BDMLBDD_2_FD_187572 | JGI IMG/M metagenome (GOLD analysis project Ga0209770, IMG submission 187572) | Freshwater lake microbial communities from Lake Michigan, USA - Su13.BD.MLB.DD (SPAdes) (version 2) | ecosystem: Environmental > Aquatic > Freshwater > Lake | place: Lake Michigan, USA...
GATGCGGCACGTGAGTTGCATTTTCCGTGATTGAGGGATTATGGAGCCTCTTCGTGAACTGCTGGCGAGCGATCACCGTCAGACACTGGAGTTCTTCGCGACCGGGTTACGCGACGTGTGCGATGCCGACGTCGACCGCGGGGAACTGCTCTACAACGCCAGTGTGCTGGCCCATTACGCGCATGTCTCCACGCAGTCGGGCGCCGAACTGCCGGCGCCCGCCACGCTCGGCGAACTCTTCGACGCGTTCGTGCTCGACACCAGCCTGATCCACGACAGCGCCATGATGGAAGCCGCTGGCGCGCAGTGCTTGCTGCTGGCAGGCTTCTTCGAAGATCAAATGAAGACGCGGCACCAGATCCGGTGGTACGCGAAGCTCGGTGCCGGTTTCTTCGATCGCGCCGCCGCGCATGAGCGCTCCACGAGAAAGGCGAAACTGCTGGATGCGATCGCCCGCCGCTTCGAGCCCTGGCGGCAGCGGCACTCGCAGCTCAGCCGCGAGTTGCGCGAACAGCCGTACTTGCTGACGCCGTCGATGGCTCCGCGAGCGGTTGGCGGAGCCGGTTCACCGCCGGGGTGGCCCGAGCAATGAGTCCAGGCGGGTCAGCAGGTCCCGCGGACCGTCGTGGATCGCGGCCGCACCCTTCAGGTCCTCGTCCGTCCACCCGCCGCAGCGCACCGCAACGACCGTCACACCGGCCCGCCGCGCTGCCTCCACATCGTAAGGCGTATCGCCAATCATGATCGCCTCCGACGGCTGTGCCTTCGCCCGCTGCAGTGCGGCCTGGATGATGTCCGGGTCCGGTTTCGATGCTTCGGCATCGTCACTCGACGTCGTTTCGTCCATCAGCTGATCGAGACCGGCAACGGCGAGCAGGGCGCGCAAATCGCTCTTGCTGGCCGAACTGGCGGCCACCGCGGCCAGGCCGCGCGCCTTGACCGCCGCCACCAGTTCGCGGGCGCCGTCAAATGGCACGAGCGTGGGGAGGAGCTGCTGCGTGAAGATCTCGCCGCGCCGCGTGGCGATCTGCTTGCCGAGAGGGGAGTCCTCCTCGATGCCGCTCACCTTCGGCATCAGCTTGTCGCCGCCCATGCCAATGCCGCGCCGCACTAGCGCCGGGTCCGTCGTGATGCCGAACTGGGCAAACGCCTTCACCCAGGCGGCCGCGTGCGCGTCATTGCTGTCGATGAGCGTCCCGTCGATGTCGAACAAGACCGTCGTGAGGGCCACGCCACTGGGAGTGCAACATCCGAGCCCAAGACCGCCCCTGGTGAGCAATGCGATCATCATGGGAGGAAAGACGTGGCGGGAGGCCGAAGCCTCCCGTCGATGGGATGGGATGATGTCGTTGCCCAGAGTGGGCGCCGAGCGTTGCTGCCTCCCTACATAGCAAAGCGGTTGCCAACGTTTGTGATGGGTGATGAAGCACGGCCTTGCAACATTAGGCGCCGCCGACGGCTAATATGAGGCGTCGGGCCGCCTACTCCCAGCTGATTGGCACCCCGCACGGTGGCGTGCATCCTGCAACGATCCCGGGCAGGAGCACACGCATGACCTGGAAAGACAAACTCGAATTGGGACTGAAGAACGACGCGCCCTTCCGTAAGGACAACCTGCCCGAATCGCAGGTGCGCGGGCCGGAGGTTCCGGCGGGGCCCGGCCGCTCGCCGATCATCCCGGCCGCCATCGAAGACGCCCAGGACCCGGATCAGAAGACCATTCCCGACGATCGCGAGGAAGAGGCGCCGCCGGAAGAATAGGGTGGGCATTGCCGGGGTGGTCGGCAATTCGATATGCTGACGGGCCTGTGCTCAACCTCAGACGCCCCGTAAAGGATTGAATAGATGCGATACCGAAGCCTGCTCGTTTGCACCGCCATCTTTACCGCCGCCCTCGTCACCGCCGCCCCCGGCTTTGCCCAGACGCCGGAGCCGGCCCGCGGCGCCGCCGCCAAGCCCGACAACACCAACCCGCGGACGGCGCGTTTTGGCGTGTGGGATAACACCACCAATCCCAACAACGTCATGACCTACGAGGCCTTCGAAAAGGACGGCAGCAAGCTCACGGTCAGCAACCCGAGCAACCCGAAGTCGGACTGGAGCTACGTGACCATGTTCGACGGCGTGTTCCGCCCGGTCACCGGCCAGCCCGGCGCCGAGACCGCGGTCGAGATCGTCAGCCCCAAGGCCATCCGCATTTTCAACAAGCGCGACGGCGTCGTGAACCAGGTGGTCATCAACACGTTGTCCGACGACAACAACACCATCTACAACGAGTACATCCGCATGGACAAGGACGGCAAGCCTACCGCCGTCACGCACGTCACTTACGTCCGCCGGAAGAAATAGCCGCCAACGCTGCGTCCACGCCATCCGTCGAAGGATGGCGTGGACACTCTATCGGCTGAGCGCCGCTCGGCCTGTCTGGGCAGCCGACAGGAACCAGAACACGCAAGCGGCGGCGACCGCGGCCGGCACGAGCAAGTAGCCGGCGGGCGGCAGCCACTCCGACGAACTGCCGACCCTGGCCGTCAACACACCGTTGGTCAACACGGCGCCCAGGGCCACAGCGGCCGGCACTCGCGCCAGGGCAACCGTCGCCAAAGGCACGATTACGAAAAACAGGTTGGCCAACGCCCGTTCAGGGTTCTGCACGTAGTTGAGCGCCAGAAAGGGCAGCAGTGCGCCGAGCGTCAATTGGCGCAACGCCACCGGCGCGCTGGCGAAGCCGGCAGCGGCATACAACCACGCGAAGCCGAATGGCGTGAACAAGAAGAATCCCTTGCGTAGCACCCCGGGGTTGTTCGCCCACCATAACGCCAGCCACGAGCCCTCGGAAAACCTGGCGGCGGCGTTGTTCCGGATACTCCACCCGAAATACGTGTCCATGACCCAGTGAAAGCCCAGCAGCACGCCCGCCACGACAACTCCTTGAACCACCCACGCCGGCCAGCGCTCCCGACCGCGGGTGCCCAACGCGGCCAGCGCCGCGGTCGCACTCATTAACGCGACCGTCTCCTTGGCAAAAACGCCGACCAATCCCGCCACGAACGCCGCGGCCGGCCGGTTGGTGAGCCAGCAGAGCGTGATGACGGCGCTGATCACGAAGACCATCGGATCGGCCGTGAACGGGTCCACCGCCGTGAACGCGAAGCCAAACGAGGTTTGCGTGAGGAGGCCGGCGATGGCCGTGGCGGCCCAGCCGCTGCTCATCGTGCCCGCGGTCGCGGCCACAATGGTTCCAGCCAGGGTGTTCGCCCCCAGTTGGTAGCCGCGCCAACGGGCCTCAGGCGCTACTGGGATCCGCGCCAGCATTGAGGGAACCAGGATTCTGTAGCAGTACACGGACCAGGGGCAGTTCGCCTCGAGGCCGTGCTCGCCGACATATTCGTACTCCTGGCGGTCTGACAGGCGCGGCTGGCCTGGCGAGATCGCTTGTAGAGCGGCCGCAAGCGCCAGGTTGAGGACGAAGGCCAGCGCCCAGCGCGGACGCCCCATCATTCGCGGGCCACTCCGAGAAAAATGGTGTGGCGCGGCCCGCCCTTCTTGAGCCGGGCCCGCACCCGCTCGACTGCCACCTTGAAGCCGGCGTACTTCAGCCGCTGCTCGAAGCGGCGATCTTCCCACGCCGACCACACCGCGAGTACGCCGCCGGGCTTGAGCGCGGCGCGAATCGTGGCAATCCCTCGGTCACCGTACACCCCGGCATTGCCCGACTCGGTGAACGCTTCGGGCCCGTTGTCGATATCGAGCAGGATTAGGTCGAACCGGCCGGGACTCGATCGCAGCGTGGCAATCACGTCCTTGACCTCAATCTGCACGCGCTTATCGGCAATGGGCTTGTTGGCCAGCGCTGCCAGCGGCCCGCGATGCCAGTCGACGATAGCCGGCATCAACTCGGCGACGACGACCGTGGCATCATCCGGGAGCAGGTCGAGGGTGGCGCGCAGGGTGTAACCCAGGCCGAGGCCGCCGACGAGCACGCAGGCGCCGGCCGGCGAGGACCTGAGCCGTTTCAGCGCCATCTCGGCCATGGCCTCTTCCGAGCCGTGCATGCGGCTCGACATCAGGATCTTGCCACCGGCGAGGATCACCAGTTCGGTGTCACGACGCGTCAGTGACAACAGCGTGCCGTCCGGCGTTCGGGCCTCGGCGATCAGTTCCCAGGGCTTCACGCGTCCATGATGGCTGGTTTCTGTAGGCGGTTCAATGGTTTCCGGTGTTCGCCCCGTCTTGACTTCGCCCCTTCGGCGTCCGCATAATGCCGACACACGGACGTTTCGAGCGCATCCCAGCCGCTGCCTGCGTCCCCAAAGACCCGCCCGGGTCGGGAAACAAGATGTCGTTCGAAGATCGGGTCCGGTCATCCGCCGGCCAGGTGCTCAGTTCGCTTGTCAGGGACGTCGTGGATTTCGCCGCCGAAGACCGCGAGGTCGCCGTGCCAGCGGGCCGCCGCGACGGCGATGCAACATTACTTGGCAACACGGCTTAGGACGAGGGTTCACATCAAAGTGCTCAAGGCAATTCACATCAAGGTGCGCGCCGCGGTTCTCGGCGCCGCGCTGGTGGCCGGAGTCGCGCTCGTGGCGCAGCAGCGCCTGGCGCCCACCGCGCATCCACCGGTGCCGCCGGATCTGTCGTCGATGTGGTTTGCCACCGCGGCCGGCGCGTCGATGGGCCCGGCGCTCAGCAACTTCGTCAAGGGCGTCCGGTTGCTGGAAGAGGGCGACCAGAACGCCGCTGCGGCGTTGCCCCTGGTCAGCGCGCCGGCGCTCGCCACGACGCCCCTGGCCGATTACGCGAAGTACTACACCGGCCTCGCGCTGATGAAGCTCGAACGCCATGCGGCGGCCGACGCCGCGTTTGGCGAGTTGGTGTCGCGGCCGATCGACGGCCACCTCCCCGAAGATGCCGCGTTCCGCCAGGCCGAAGTCCGAGAAGCCCAGAAAGACTACAAGGGCGCCGTGGTGATTTACGAAGGGCTGGTCAGCCGGAAGCTGGCGCGGCCGCAGGTGGCATGGCTTCGCCTTGGGCTCGCCGCCGACAAGGCCGGGCAGCCCATGCGATCGGTGGAGGCCCTGCGGCGCGTGTACTACGAGTATCCGACCAGCGTCGAGGGTGATCTCGCGACGAGAGAACTCGATCGGCAGGATGTCGAGGCCGACGCGGCCCTGGCCCCCAAGCAACTCGCCCGCGCCGAGGTCCTGTACCGCGCTCGACGGTGGGCCGACGCCCGCGATTCCTACGAGGCGGCCAAGCCGTTCGTGGCGGGCACCGAACGCTTGCGGGTGGACCTGCGGCTGGCGGCCTGCGACGTGGGGCAAGGCAAATACCGCGAAGGCCGCGACCGCCTGGCGAGCCTGCTCGAAGGGCCGCTCGCCGAGGAGGCGGCCTTCCACCAGATCGTGGCAGTCCGCGGCCTGAAGCTGAAGGACGAACACGTCCGCCTCTCGCGCGCGTTCGTCGCCAGTTACCCGGCCGGCCCGTTTGCCGACGAAGTGCTGAACAACCTGGCGTCGGCCTACATCATCGATGATCAGGATGAGGCGGCCGATGTGGTGTTCCGCGAAGTGGTCGAGAAATACCCCACCGGCCGGTTCGCCGAACGGGCCTTCTGGAAAGCGGGGTGGTGGGCCTATCGCCAGGGGCGTTTCACCGACGCGGTGGCGTTGTTCGACCGTGGCGCGGCGCAGTTCCCGCGCTCCGACTACCGGCCATCATGGCTCTACTGGAGCGGCCGCGCCTCGCTGCAGGCCGGTGACGTCGACACCGGCGTGGCGCGCTTGCGCCTGGCGGCGACCGACTATCACAACTCGTACTACGGCCGCCTGGCGGTCAGCAACCTCGCGAGCCGCCGTGGCGCGGCAATCACGCCGTCGTTGCAGCGGCAGCCGGCAGCGGCGAGCGTGCCGACGGCGCAGCGGATTGCGCTGCTGCTGGCGGCCGGCCTGAACACCGAGGCGATGAGCGAGTTGCAGTACGCCCAGCGCGTGTGGGGCGACTCGCCGCAACTGCAGGCGACGATTGCCCTCACGCACCGGCGCCTGGGCAACGTGCGAGCCGGCATCAACGCCATGAAGCGGGCGTATCCCCAGTACCTGGCGGCGGGCGGCGAGACGCTGCCCCCCGAAATCCTGCAGGTCATCTTCCCGCTCGACTACTGGCCGCTGCTCCAGAAGTACTCGGCCCAGCGAGGCCTCGACCCGTACGTGGTGGCCGCGCTTGTCGCCCAGGAGTCCAATTTCGATCCGGTGGTCGTCTCGCACGCCAACGCCTATGGTCTGATGCAGGTGCTGCCGTCCACGGGCCGCAGCCTGGCCCGCAAGCTTGGCGTCCGGCCGTTCTCGACCCGGCGCCTGCAGGAGGCCGAGGTCAACGTCCGCCTGGGCACGCAGTTCTTCGCCGACTCGATTCGCAAGTTCGGCGGCGTGCACTTCGCCCTGGCGGCCTACAACGCCGGCGACAGCCGGGTCGCCAGCTGGCAGCGCGAACGGCCCGGCATGCCGCAGGACGAGTTCATCGACGACATCCCGTTCCCCGAGACGCAGAACTACGTCAAGCGCATCCTCGGCACCGCCGAGGATTATCGCTACCTTTACGGCAAATAGGACACAGCGGACACAGGGGCAACCCTTCTGAATGCAACTCGCCTTCGTCGAAGGTGCTTGCGTTTGGAAAAGATTGGCTTTGTGCCCGCTGTGTCCTCTGTGGCTTATTGGTATGATTTCACCGATGTCGAGAGTTCGTAGCGCGAAGCGCGTCACTTCCTTTGCGGATTCGGTGTTTGGCGAGATGACACGTCTCGCGAAGCTGCATGCCGCGGTCAACTTGTCGCAGGGCTTTCCCGATTTCGAGGCGCCGGCCGCGGTGAAAGAGGCCGCCTGCGCCGCCATTCGCGACGAGCAGAACCAATATGCGCCGCCCTACGGCACCAAGGCGCTGCGCGAGGCCATCGCCCACGACTTCACGGCGCGCCACGGCGTGCCGCTGATTGCCGACGAGCAGGTGACCGTGTGTTGCGGCTCGACCGAGGCGATGATGGCCGTGATGATGGGCTGCATCGATCCGGGCGACGAGGTCATCGTGTTCGAGCCGTTCTACGAGAACTACGGCCCCGATGCGATCATGGCCGGGGCCCAGCCGAAATTCGTCCGGCTGCATGCCCCCGACTGGACGTTCGACCCCGACGAGCTGAAGCGCGCCTTCTCCAACCGCACCCGCGCCATCGTCATCAATTCGCCCAACAACCCGACCGGCAAGGTGTTCTCGCGGGCCGAACTCGAGATCATCGCCAGCCTGTGCCTGCAGTGGGACGTGCTGGCCATCTCGGATGAGATCTACGAGCGCATCGTGTTCGACGGCCGGCCGCACGTGCCCATGGCGTCGTTGCCCGGCATGGCGGACCGCACCGTGACCACGAGCGGGTTGTCGAAGACCTACAGCGTCACCGGCTGGCGCATCGGCTGGGCGATTGCGCCCGCCTCGCTCACCGGCGGCATCCGGAAGATCCACGATTTCCTGACCGTGGCCGCCCCCACGCCGTTCATGGATGCCGGCGTCGTCGCGCTGTCGATGCCCCCCGAGTCATACGTGGCGCTGGCCGCCGACTACCAGGCGAAGCGCGACCTGATGATGGACATGCTGGGACGCCACGGCTTCATCAGCTACCGGCCGGGCGGCGCCTACTACGTGATTGCCGACGTGGCGAAATTCGGGTTTGCCAGCGACACGGAGTTCGCGCTGCACCTCGTGAAAGAAATTGGCGTCGCCACGGTGCCCGGCAGCAGCTTTTATATCGACCCCGCCTCGGCGCCACAGACCGTGCGCTTTTGCTTCTCGAAGCGGAACGAGACGCTCGTCGAAGCCGATCGGCGATTGGCGCGATTGTCGGCCTAGCTCTCACCGGGTTCCGACGATCAGGACAAGCTGTTAGCGGACGGCGTAAAGACGAATCCCCTCTGACTCGGTGACGAGCGCCAGCTCCGAGGCCTGGTCGATGGCGGCCAGCGCGCCGCGGCCGAAGCGGTCGGCGAAGCCGGCCGTGTGCACGGTGACGTGGGTCACCCCGATTCGCTTCAATTCCGTGAGCGCCGCGGTGGCGGGGAAGGTGTTGAGCACCTTGCCGCGTTCGAGATACGCGGCCGATTGGAACCCGCTGTAGCCATTGACGAGCGGCGTGAACGACCGCGTGTTGTTCAGCAGGTAAGGGCCGTTCTCCGCGAACGACCGCCCCGAGAAGAACGGAAACTCGATCAGGACCGCGCGTGGTTCCGACGCCAGCCGGTCGTAGATTGCCGGGACTCCAGTGAACCGGGTGAAGCCAACCGGAGTGCGAATGGCTTCGGCCGTCGCCGCCATTCCCAGGACCACGCACAGCGCCACCCATGCCGGCGATCGCGAGGGCAGGAGGACTGCCCGGCGTTGCCACGCCTGCTCGAGCCAGGCCACGCCGAAGCCGGCCAGCATCGACACCGACGCCAACCCGAGCCATCCCCACCGGGCAGCGTTGCGAAGGCCGGCCAGCAAGGGCAGATGCTGGTGGAGCCAGCCGTAGCCGGGCAGGCCCGGCCCAAACGAGAACGCGACGCCGAGGACGCCAATGGCCAGGGCCATGCGCGCCCGTGGGGCGCGCCATGCCACGCCCGAGGCCACGGCGACCGCGGCTAGCGCCAGGGCCGTGATGCCCGGGAACAGCGCGGTCCGCGAGTCGAAAAAGGCATGGCTCCACCAGGCGTAGTGCCACCGTCCGCCGGTGACGAGGTAATCCCGCCAGGTCGCCGAGTACAGCGCCACTTCGCCAAGGGCGCGGGTCATGCCCTGGTCGCGGCTGACCTGGTAGTACGGCCATAGAAATGGAGCCACCACCGTGGCAGCCAGGGCGCCGGCCAGCGCCAGGCGCATTTGGGTGGCGCGATGTTCGAGGCCCCACCAATCGGCCGGCCGCACGGCGGTGGCGATCAGGACCGCGAAGGTTGCGAACACGAGCAGGTAGTTGGAGCAGAGTGCCTGCAGGACGAAGGCCGCGCCAAGCAGCACGGCATCGCGCCGGGTGCCGCGGTTGAGCACGCGGTCGAGCGCGTACAAAATGATCGGGAAGAACTCGACGTGCTGCGCCTGCACGTGCGGGAAGCGGGTCAGGACGTGGGCATTGAAGGCGTACAGCATCCCGGCGATCACCCCGGCGGCCAGGCTGCCGGTCCACTGTCGCATGACCAGGCACATTGCCCAGCCCGAGAGCGCCAGCCCCAGGATGATCAGCAGGTTGTGCGTGGCCACCGGCGACACGCCGAGCCACAGCCATGGTGCGGCGATCAGTGCCGGCACGAACAGGTGCTCCGAGTAAGCCAGCGTGTGCGCTTCGGGATAGAAGATCGGGGCTTCGAACAAATTCAGCGGCGCCCGTGGCAGGGTGTGGGCGACCCACGCGAGCGCCCAGGTGTTCAGCGCGGCGTCGTCATTGTCGAAGCGGGACAGGTGCGCCGGGTCACTCGCCAGGGGCCACGAATGCAGCACCGCCAAGGCGGCGAAAAGGGCTAACGGGGCCAGCCAACGATTTCGAAAAGCCAGACTTCGCCGTCCTTTTCAATCGGGCGCAGGAATGCCTTGTACTCTACGTCCACGCGTTCAATGAGCTTCGCGCGGGTGCGCGGATCCATCAGGTCCAAGTGGAACACAGCATACCGCGCCCCGAGCTGCTCGAGGATGGCGAACGATTCGCGGCTCGGGAAGGTGCTCAGGGGGAGCGCCGTCTCGCGGAAGTCCTGGGGGATATGGTCGCTGTAGCCGTTGATCAGCGGCTGCCAGTGGGCGGTGGACGTCAACATGTACTCGGCATGGCGGGGGTAGGCGAGCCGTTCGTGCCAGTACGGCAGTTCGATCACCGGGCCGCGCGGCAGCCGCGCCAGGGTCTGGTAGGCGCGCGGCAATGGTGGCGCTTCCCGCATCCGGAGCGGCGCCCGGTACAAGTCCGCCGTGCCGAGCGCCAGCAGGCCGGCAAAGACGAGGGCGCCACGACGGTGCGCCAGCAACTTGATCGAGGCCGGAGCAGTGAGCACGACCAGGCAAAAGGTCACGACAATGCCCGTGCGCGATGGGGCGCGGAGAAAGGAGAACACCGGGATGGTGTCGTAGAGCAGCGTATAGAGTCCCGCCTTGGGGCCGAATGTGGTCCAGAAGGCAAGGACGGCCACCGCCGCATAAAACCAGGCGATGTCGCGAGGCATGGCCTGCCAGGCAGGCGGCGGTTCATGGCTGCTGGTGGAGACGGCCACTGGCGACCGGCGGCGCAGCGTCAGCCACGCGCCCCAGCCGCCGCCGAAGATGGCGACGAACCCTGGAAAGAGCACTTCGTCTGAGCGGCCCAGGTACGGGCCCTGGAGGTACGAAATCCACCAGCGGTGCGCCCAGGCGGACGACGACAGCCAGTCACCGACGCCGGCGGAGTAATGGCGCGCGTCATCCAGCGTGCGCGCGAAGCCGGTCTCGCCCTGCATTTCCAAGTACGGCAGGAACAACGGCACGGTGAGGCCAATGCAGACCGCCGCGGCCAGGGCGAGCAGCGCCCAGTATTTCGGGTCCCGCCAGCGCCCGCGCGTGGCGGCGAGCATGATGGCGCCAAACGCGACCATCCCGCCTGCGAACAACCCGTAGTAGGCGCAGGCGAGGCCGGTCAGCCACAGCACCACGCCGAGCTCGAAGGCCCGCGCCGGCGACACGCGATCGATGAAGCGATGGAAGGCGAGCATCGACCAGGGGATGAAGCCAATCAGCAGCAACTGGCTGTGGGCCTGGCGGGCGAAGGCAAACGGGCAGAACGCAAACAGGAGGCCGGCGACCGCCGCCGCCCGGCGATCCCCGGTGAGGTGGCGCACCAGGTAATACGTGGCCACAAACGAGAGCGCGAACGACAGGATGAAGACGAAATTGTGCGTGGCGTAGGGGTTGTGCGTCACCAGCCACGCCGGAATACCCATGGTACCGCCGACCAGGTTGCCCTCGGAGAAGGCCAGCGCGTTCTGGTGCGGGTAGTAGATGTTGGCGCCGTAGACGCCAAGCGGGTCCGAGGTCAGCGCGTGGGCGACCCAGGTCACGACCCAGATGCTCCAGCGGCCGTCGTTGGTGTCGAGTCGCCCGGCGTTGCCGAATTGGAAGACGTAGGGATAGGTGAAAATGCAGGCCAGCAGGATGGCGGCGCACCAGACCGCTGCCGCCTCAGACGCTCCACGAAGGCGCATGAGCTCGCTATGGTAGCATGACGACTGCCCCTCATTCCCCAGTGGATCGCCTACTCGAACTCACGTATCGCGCGGAGCAGTCGCACTTTTGGTTCCGCGGTTTCCGGCAGTACATGCAGCCGGCCTTGGCTCGCGCCACTGCCGGCGTGACCGCCCCGCGCATTCTCGATTGCGGCTGCGGCACCGGGTCGAACCTCGAAATGCTGCGGCCCTATGGCCGCGCCGTGGGCTTCGATCTCACCGGCATCGGCCCGGCGTTTGCCCGCGAGCACGGCCACCGCGTGGCCCAGGCCAGCATCGGGCAAATCCCGTTCACCAGCGCGACCTTCGATCTCGTCACTTCGTTCGACGTGTTCCAGTGCCTGCCCGAGCCGGTGGAGCGCGACGCCATCAGCGAGATGGCGCGCGTGCTGAAGCCCGGGGGCTGGATGCTGCTGCACGTGGCCGCGCTCGAAATCCTGCACGGCCGCCACTCCGTGCTGTCGGAGGAAGTGCGGCGCTACACGCCGTCGCGGCTGCGGATGATTGTGGAGCGCGGCGGCTTCCGCATCGAGCGGCTCACGTTCGACCACGCCAGCCTGCTGCCGATCATGCTGCCGGTGCGCCTGTGGCACCGGCTCACCGCCGCCAATGGTCAGGTCGCCGCCGGCGAGGGCGAGATCACCGTCCCGATGGCGCCGGTGAACGCGGCCCTGACGGCGGTGGTGTCGATGGAAGCCCTGGCCTTACGTTTCGTCAACATGCCATTTGGACCCTCGTTGATGTGTCTCGCACGCAAGCAGCCGTAAGTTACGGCCTCGCCATTGTCGGCGCCCTGTCGGCGTGGTTCTCACTCGGGATCGCCGCGGTCGTGGCAGCAGACTCGAGTCAGCGCGTGACCGTGCTGCCGCCGGTCTGGCTGCTTGGCCTCGGCGTGCTCGCGGTCGTGGCCGGGGTGTGGTTCTGCCGGCCACGTCCATCGCGGCTGACACCGCTCGCCATCACGCTGCTGTTGTGGCTGCCATACGTGCCGGGGCAGGTACCCGCGTGGTTCTTGATCTGGGAAGGGCCGATAGAAGCCGGAGTGTGGGTAACTGTCGGGATTGCCATGATTGGCGGTTTGCGTCGGATGCCACAGGCCAGAAAGGTTTCCGCTCATTTCGGTCTTGCGCCGATCACGGCGGCGGCGCTGGCGGCCGCAGCGTATACGCTCGGCGCCGTGGCTCTTGCTGATCAGATGCCGATTGGCGATGAGCCGCACTACCTGATGATGACGCAGAGTCTGCTCAAGGACGGCGACTTGCGCATTGAGAACAATCACCGGAACCGCGACTATGCCGGCTTCTCGGCCTTCGACTTGCCGATGCATTACCTTACCCGCGGCACGGATGGTGAAATCTATTCCGTGCATGCCCCCGGCGTATCGGTGCTGCTGCTCCCGGCCTTTGCGCGGTTCGGCTACTACGGCGGCGTCGCGACGGTCATCACGATCGTCGCGCTGGGGTCGGCCATTGCCTGGCACGCAGCGTGGCTGCTGAGCCGGCGCGTGGCCTCGGCGTGGATCGCCTGGGCCGCGGTGTTTCTCACGGCGCCCCTCTATCTGCAGGCCATCACCATCTTTCCGGACGCGGCCGGTGCCGTGCCGGTCATGGCCGGTGTGTGGCTGCTTATCGCCCTCGAGGCCGGGCGTCCCGTCAGCGACCGCCTGCTTCTCTCGGTTGGCAGCGCGCTGGCGATGCTGCCGTGGCTGCATTCGCGTTTCGCGCTTCTCGCCGGGGGCCTCGGGGTGGCCATTGCGCTCAGGCTGGCAGCGTTCGGCTGGCGTCGCGTGGTGGCGTTTCTCGCCGTGCCGGCGGTGTCGTCGGTGGCCTGGTTTGGGTTCTTCTGGTGGGTCTGGGGTTCGCCGAGTCCGACCGCGCCGTGGGGCGGCGGCATCACGTCGCGGGGCGAGTGGATCCCGCGCGGCATTTACGGCTTGCTGTTCGATCCGCAAGCTGGCCTGCTGGTTCCCGCCCCTGCCTACCTGTGCGCATTGGGGGGATGGGTAGTCATGCTGCGTGTCAAGCCACGACTTGCCGTTGAGACGCTGTTGACGGCCGTCATGTTGATGGCCAGCGTCGCGTCCTACGAAACGTGGTGGGGCGGTCAGGGCGCGCCGGCGCGCTATCTGGTAGCCGCGCTGCCGCTTTGTGTCGCGCCGGTGTCATGGCTGGCGGCTCGCTCGGTGGTGGCGAGTCGGGCCTGCACCCTGCTCGTTGTCGTCAGCCTGCTGATGCTGATGGCGAAAGTCACGGCCGCCGGCGGCGCGTTTGCGTTCCATCCGGAGACTGGCATCAACCCGCTGTTTGGATGGATGTCACCCAGCGTTTCGCTCCCGTCGTTGAGACTCACGCCGACCGCCTCGCAACTGGCGTTCGTCGAGCGTTCCGGACGTGCCGGTGCCGCCGAGCAAATCATGCTCGGCGTTCCCGCTGATGGCGCCATCGCCCCGGCCTTGGCGGCGAGACAACTTGGCGACGTTCATGTGTTCTTCATGAATGCCCATGCCGATGCTGAGCCGACCGGCTTCTGGGTGCCGGCCCAGCGCGCCGCCCGCGTCGTCATGGACCTGGCCAATCCGGGTCGCGGATTGGGGTTGCGCCTGCAGGCCGGCCCGGTCGCCACCAGCGCGGAGGTCACGATTGATGGGGAGGGAAGGCACTTCGACTTCACACCGCGCCAGCGTCATGAAATCGCCATCCCGCCGTCAGCCGCAGGTGCCTGGACCATCACCATCCGCCCAACGCAGGGATTTAGACCGCACGACTTCGACGCCGCCAACGCGGACTCCCGAAACCTGGGGGTCTGGGTCGAGGTTTTTTAGGACCTCGCCACCTCCAGACCCGAGTGTCAATACCGAATCACGCTCCCAAAGTAGAGACCGCTGAACTTCAACGTGCCGCGATCGCGTTCGACGTCGTAGAAGATGTTCACCTTGCGGTAGCCGGCCTGCACGCCGGCGAAGCGGTTGAAGTTGTAGGTCGCGTTGAAGTCGAAGTCGGTGTAGGTGCCACGGCCTTCCAGCTGGGTCGCCAGGCTCTCGGGCATGCGGAACAGCGAAACCTCGCCGGTGATAGCCAGGCTCGGCAGCGGATAGCCGCGGGCGATCACGCCGGCGGTCGGAATGGGCGCGGCGGCCAGCGCGAACTCGTTGCCGATTGGGCTGTTCAATTCCACGTCCACGTTGGTGTACTTCAGCTCGAGTAGCGCGCCGATGAAACCCTTCGACCGGTAGAGGAAATCGTACTCGTAGCCGAACCGGTAGGTGTCGAAGTTGGCAGTGGTCTGCACCGGCAGGCCGACGTTGAAGGTCTGGCCGTTGAACACGAACGAGCGCGACACCACCGTGTCGGCCTCGTAGTGAATCGGCAGCCGCTCGAAGCGGAAGCGATGCTTCCGGCCTGGCCGCAGCACCAGGTTGAACTTGCCAAGCTTCTTCTGCTCGATGCCGAGGTCATTGACCAGGTCGACGTCGGTGCCGAGGATGTCGAGCGATTCCGAGTTCACGATCAGCGACGGCTCGGCGTTCCACCAGCCGTACGCGGCCTCAATGTGGTACTGCTCGCCCACCGCTTCGGTGGCGGGGCGGCGGTATTGCGCCGAGGCATCGGCCGCCAGTCCCAGCAGGGGCAGCGCTCCCAGGCAAAGCATGACGGACACACGGCAGACGGACATTCGCATAGCGGTCTCGATCCCGGACAGGTGCAGGACGGTTAACGGTGCCCGCCGATACGGGCTCGCCTTGGGGGAAGGCGAACGGCGTCCGCTGGGAGAGCGAACACCTCAAGAATAACAGATTTAGCGCGGCTGTTCAGCGCGCGCCGGTTGGGGGACGGGCCGCACGCCATACGCGGCCGACGGGGAATGTTGAGGGTCGTGGCAACCGTCCAGGTTGCTCGCATCCATCCCTCAACACCCGGGCGGCACGGCGTAACACAACTCGAACCAGGCGCGGACGCCGGCCATGAACGCGCGGACGGCGTCCACCACCCTCATCCCTTTTGCTCGGCCGTCTCCGGCACCGGGCCGCCACCGAGCACGCTGGCCCACTTCTGGATGGCGGCGCCGAGCACCATCAACGCCAGAATCATCATGATCGTGGTGCAGATGGTGAGAATCCAGCCTTCGGTGTTGCGCGCGGTGTTGGCGCCGATCGCAATCGGATAGTAATTGTCGCGGACGTTCAGGAAACCGCCGTAGAGCGTATTGGTGCCGAGGAAGGCCAGCGGCATCAACGTGACCCAGATGTACTTCGCGTTCCCCATGTTGATCAGGATGCTCGTGCCCACCGCGAGCGCCACCATGCCCAGCAACTGGTTGGCGACGCCGAACATCGGCCAGATGGTGCTGATTTGGCCGGTGTAAATGAAGTAGCCCCACGCCGAGACCAGCAACCCGGTCGCGATCGCCCCGCCGGCCAGGTTGTTGGTCTGGGCAAACGGCTTGTAGGCGCGGCCCATGAATTCCTGGAGCAGGAAGCGGCCGACGCGCGTGCCCGAGTCGATCGTGGTCAGGATGAAGAGCGCCTCGAACATGATCGCGAAGTGGTACCAGTAGGCGAGCAGCCCCGCCATGCCGGGGAGCCGCGAGAAGATCTGCGCCATGCCGACGGCCAGTGACACCGCGCCGCCCGTGCGGCCCGTCACCACCTCGCCAACCGCGGCTTCAATCTCCGCCAGGTGCACGGGCTGCAGCTGCTGGCCCTGGAAGGTCATGGCCGCGAACGTGGCCGGGCTGGTGTTGATGGCGAAGTAGTCGCCGGGAGCCATCGAGGCCGCGGCAATCAGGGCCATGATGCCCACCACGCCCTCGACCAGCATCGCGCCGTAGCCGACCGGCCGGATGTCCGATTCCTTGTCGATCATCTTCGACGTCGTGCCCGAACTAATCAGCGCATGGAAGCCCGAGATGGCGCCGCAGGCAATGGTGATGAAGCAGAAGGGGAACATCGGCCCGGGGATGATCGGCCCGCCGCCGTTGATGAACTCGGTCAGCGGCGGCATCTGCAGCACCGGGTTGACGATGATCACGCCAATGGCCAGCAGCACGATCGTGCCGATCTTGGTGAACGAGCTCAGGTACCCGCGCGGCGACAGCAGGATCCAGACCGGCAGCATTGACGCCGCAAAGCCGTAGATGCAGAGCGCCAGCACGATCTCGTTGCGCGACAGGCGGAAGAAGCTGCCCAGCCACGAGTCGGGGTGGTTCAGCGGTTCGCCGCCCGCCACCGCCAGCAGCAGGCCAATCACGCCGATCACCGTGGCTTCGGTAATCTTGCCCTTGCGCCACACATACATCCACATGCCCATGAACATGCCCAGCGGGATGGTCATGGCAATGGTGAAGACACCCCACGGGCTGTCGGCCAGCGCGTTGACGAACGTGATGCCGAGGCCGGCAATCGCGATCACCAGGATGAAGAGCACGGCAATGGAGGCGATGAACCCGGTGAATGGGCTGATCTCCTGCTTGACGATGTCGGGCAGCGACTTGCCGCCGCGCCGCACCGACGCCCACAGCACGATCGAATCGTGCACGGCGCCGGCCAGGCAGACGCCGGCGACCAGCCAGATGAAGCCCGGGGCGTAGCCGAACTGCGCCGCCAGCATGGGGCCGACCAGCGGTCCTGCGCCGGTGATAGCCGCAAAGTGATGGCCGAACATCACCCACCGGGTGGTGGGGTAATAGTTGGCGCCATCGAACTTGGTATGGGCCGGGGTCTTCCGGGCGTCATCCAGCATCCAGATCTTGGTTGCGAGAAACGCGCTGTAATACCGATACGCGATGGCCAGGATGCACAACGCGGGGAGCAATACATACAAAGCATGCATGGGGCGAGATGATATCAGGACAGTCGCGGACGCGGCGTGTCAGAGATTGTAAACGTCTCGGGCATTTGCCCGACGGGGAGGCCTAGTTCTGGCGGGGACCGTCGGACGAAGGCAGGGTCGGGGCCGGAGCCGGCGGTGCCGCCGGCAAGACGGCAGGCTCGACCGGGCGCCTGGATTCAGCCTCGCGCTTGCGGAACAGCGAATCCACCATCCCGGGGATGCTGTTCTGCGGATTCCAGCCCAGGCGCAGCACCGTCAGGCGGATCGGCCGGCGCCCAAACACCAGCGCTTCCTTGCAACTCCAGAGATACAGGTCAACCGTCCGGCCGCGAACCGCGGGGCCGGTGTCCATGACCGTCCAGACGCCGCTGTACCGCGGGTTCGGCGTCTCCAGGCGGATGACGCTGCCGACCGGTAACAAGGCCGGGTCGGCCGCGGCCACGCCCGTGCGCACCCCAACGCCCGACGCGGTTGTCTCGCCCTTGCAGTACGCGGTTGCCGTGAACTGCATTCTCGAACCGGCCTGGGGCAGGACGGCGGTTTCGACCAGCGACGTTTCGCTTGCCGCGGTCCGCGAATCACGCGTGGTGGTCTGGTAGAGAGACACGAATCCCAACGCGACCGCCAACGTCACGAGCGCCCTCCGCCAGTTGGACTCGGCAATCTTCACAGCGTCGTCTTACCCTCACGCGGCTCGGTGAAGTGACTGTATCCCTGCGGCAGCGGCTCGTCGCGACCGCCGCGCTCCACCACCAGCTCTCCCGGGTCTTTCGTCAACACGCCGATGCGAGTCAGCGCGGGTTCCGCCACATGCCGCCTGACGTTGCGCAACCGTCCGCCGCCCTTCTTGGGGACGGCAAAGAGCAACTCGTAGTCCTCGCCTCCGGCGACGGCGGCCATCACCGGGTCCACCCCGCGCGACTGCCACCAGGCGGCAGCCCCCGGTTCGATGGGGAGTGCGCCGGCATCGAGCCTGGCGCCACAGCCGCTGGCCGCTGCCACCTGCCGGACAGCGTCGGCCAGGCCGTCGCTGAGATCCATCGCCGCCCGCGCCGCCCGCGCCCGGCCCATGGCCACCCCGAGTCTGACGCGCGGCGCGGGCGTTTTTTGCCTCGCCACGCAATCGGGATCCGGGGTCCGGGACTCGGAATCAGGGTTCAGAAGCATTTCCAACCCCGCTCTGGCGCCCCCGATTGTTCCGCTGAGCCAGAGCTCGTCGCCCGCGACGCCGCCGCTACGGGTCAGCCACTTCCGGGAGGCCACCGTGCCGCCCGCCGTGACGTCCACGACCATGGGTCCCGTGGTTCGGGTGATGTTGCCCCCAACCACCGAGATGTTGAGCCGGCCGGCGAGGGCCGCCAGGCCATCGACCAACCCTTCGACGTCGGCCACCGCCAGGTCCCCCGGCAGCACCAGCGACAGCAGCGCCCATTGGGGCGTGGCCGCCATGGCCGCCAGGTCGCTCAAATTGACGGCGAGCGCCTTATGGCCAATGTCGGCAGGCGAGAAAGCGCCCGAGAAATGCACACCTTGGACGAGGGCGTCCGTGGTGACCACCAGACGTTCGTTCCGTGCCGGCGCCAGTACGGCCGCGTCATCGCCCGGCCCCACCAGCACCTGGCCCGATGGGCGGGGGAGTCGAGCCAGCAGGCGCGCCAGGAGGGCGTGCTCGCCCAAGTCTGAAACCGTCACTGCCAAACCGAGTGCCAGCGAACCTGGTTCCGGCTCCCTCGAACCTGGTTTCCGCCTCGACCAGCACTCCACCAGACGCGCCTTAGGCGCGCCTGACAGGTACTAAAAGAACCCGCTTTGCCGTGTGGGGAGGATTGCTGAACCTGCATAGCAGGTGGAGTCGCTGTAATAACCACGTTTTAGGCTTCCTCTCCGCGGAGGCATGCACACCACATGGCTTCGCAACTCGCTTGGTTTAAAACATCGGCTCAGACAAGCCTCCGAAAACCATCACGAGCAAAGCAGGAGATTGGATCTTAGGCTTCCCGGGCCGCGGGGTCAAGCAACCAGGCGAAACCTCGGCGAAGCGCAAGGCGCGCAGAATTGGGCAGCTGGACGAAAACGCAAGTAAATTCGGAAACGGACCGAAACGGGCCTGGAATCGAGCTACTCGGCCAGCGAGAGAGCCTGGTCGACCATCTTCTCAATGGCTTCGGCCTTGGCGGCCAGGTTGCCTGAACTATTCATGAGCGACGTCCGGGTGCGGAAGAACTCGTCGGTGATGTTCAGGGCGGCCAGCACTGCCAGGCCCACGGCGTCGCTCGAGGGCGAGGTTTTCGACGCCATCTCCATCCGCGACTCGACGAAGGTCGCCAGCTGCTCGACGTATTGCGCATCGAGTTCGGTCTTGATCGGGTATTTCTGCCCGTAGACCTCCACGACGACGACCTTCGGTTCAGCCATGCTCAGAGGTTCAGGCCGTCCAGCTGCTGCAGCATCTCGGTGACGCGGCCCTTGATGAGCTCGCGTTCCTCGCGCAGGCTCGCGACCTCGGCCCCGGCGCCCTCGGCCGTGGTGATGCGCGCCTTGAGCGTCTCAATTTCGCCCTTGAGCTTGGCGTTTTCCTCGCCGGCGCGCACCTGCTCGGCCTTGATGCGGACGATCGTGTTGACGAGCAGCTTGATCTTCTCTTCGAGACGGTCGATTGATTCCAGTCCGGGGGGTGTCGTCTTGGTCGCCATCCGTTACCTCTGAATTGCCTGTAAGTCGCGCGTCAGCGCGTCGATGATGTGCTGCATGCCCGCCTGCACTTCCTCGTCGGTGAGCGTGCGCTCGGGCGACTGGAAGGTGAGGCGGAACGACAAGCTGACCTTGCCGTCGGGGATGCCTTTGCCCTGGTAGCGGTCGAATTCGCGAATCTCGATCAACGTGCCTGGGGCAGCCGAACGAATGGTGCCACGAACCGTCCCGGCAGACAAGGCATCGTCCACCAGAATCGACACGTCGCGGACCACCCACGGGAAGCGCGGGAGCGGGGTCGCGCGCAGCGCGTCGGCCGGCGCCTCGCTGGTGAGCACGTCCAGGTTGATCTCGGCGACGTACACCTCGTCGCCGGCGGGTAAGTCCCGGCGATCGGCCAGCGCGGGGTCGAGCAAGCCGAACACGCCGACGTGCCGGCCGTTGACGACGATGGCGGCGGCGCGGCCCTTCACCAGGTACGCCACGTCCGTCGCGGCGAACGAGGCCGGCACCAGGCTGGACGCGGCCAGTTGTTCGACCACGCCCTTGACGTCGAAGAAGTCGACGTCGCGCCGCCCGCCGCTCCAGTGGTCAGGAGTGGCCAGGCCGGTCCACGCGAAGCCGGCGCCGCGGGTTTCGCCGCGGGGCGAAAAGCGCGTGCCGACCTCGAACAACTGCACGTCGCGGCGGCCGTGGCGGCGGTTGTGGCTGACGGCGTCGATCAGGCCGGGCAGCAGGCTGGGCCGCATCACCGCGAACTTCTCGGACAGGGGATTTGCCAGCGCCACCGGTTTGTCGCCGCCGAGGAACGGCTCGGCCGCCTGCGCCTCGATGAACGCGAACGTGATGGCTTCGGAATAGCCCATGCCGAGCAGCGCCGTGCGGATGCGTCGATCGCGGCCAATGCGCGGGTCGGACCCGGCCGGCGCCTGCTGCACGCCGGGAAAGGTGCTGGGGAGGTGTTCGAAGCCGTGGTGCCGGCCGACCTCTTCGATCAGATCCACCGGCCGCTTGATATCCACCCGCCACGCCGGCGCGGTGATGTTCCAGCCCGCGCGTGCCGACGGAGCCCTGGCAGGGGCGGGCTTAACGTCGAAACCGAGCGAGGTGAGAATGCGTTCGACGCTCGCGTCCGGCACGTCCATGCCGAGCAGGCCCGGCACGCGCTCGCGCTCGAGCACGAGCGGTGTTGGCGGCTGCGGCGCCGGATACACGTCGACAATCGTGCCGATGGCCTTGCCGGCGCCAATCTGCTCCAGCAACTGACAGGCACGGGCCATGGCGCGCGCCGGAGCGGTAATGTCCATGCCGCGCTCGAAGCGCGTCGAGGCATCGGTTTTGAGGCCGAGGGCCTTGCTGGTCTTGCGGATCGACGAGGGCGTGAAGTGGGCGGCCTCGAAGACGATCCGCGTGGTGCCCGCCGACACTTCCGAGTCGGCGCCGCCCATCACCCCGCCAATGGCTTGCGCGCGGGCGGTGTCGGCAATGACCAGCATGTCGGGCGTCAGCGTCCGCTTCTTGCCGTCGAGCGTTGTCAGCGACTCGCCGGGCTTCGCGCGCCGCACCACGATGCCGGGACCGGCCAGCTTGGCGAGATCGAACGCGTGCATGGGCTGGCCCAGTTCGAGCAGCACGTAGTTGGTGATGTCGACGACGTTGCTGATCGAACGGATGCCGCAGGCGGTCAGGCGGTCCTGCAGCCATGGCGGCGAGGGACCGACCGTCACGTCGGCGATCGCGCCCGCATACCGGCCGCACAGCTCGGCCGCCTCGATCGTGACGGGCAGCGACGCGCCTGGCGTCAGCAGCGGCGTTGCCGGCGTCTTCAGCGGCCGGTTGTACGCCGTCGCAATCTCGCGCGCGATGCCGATCATCGACAGGCAATCGGGCCGGTTCGCGGTGACGTCGAAATCCATCACCACATCGTCTTGCCGTGGAGGCGACCCTTCCGGGTTGCCTGGGACGACCTCCAGCCCTTCGAGGGCGAGGCCGCGCACCGACATCAGCTTGCCGATGGCTTCGGCCGGCTCGGGCACGTCGACGAACTCGCGAATCCAGGAGAGCAGGACCTTCATTGCCCGAACTGCTCCAGGAAGCGGAGGTCGTTTTCGTAGAACAGGCGGATGTCTTCGACGCCCCACTTGAGCAGGGCGACGCGCTCGACGCCCATGCCGAAGGCGAAGCCGGTCACCTCATCCGGGTTGTAGCCGACCGCTTCGAACACCGCGGGATGCACCATGCCGCTGCCGAGAATCTCGATCCACCCGGTGCGCTTGCACATGGCGCAGCCGGCGCCCTTGCACTTGATGCACTGGATGTCGACTTCGGCGCTGGGTTCCGTGTAGGGGAAGAAGCTCGGGCGGAAGCGCACACCGGTGCCGGCGCCAAAGAGCGCCTCGGCCATCGCCGCGAGCGTACCCTTCAGGTCGGCGAGCGTGACACCCTTGCCCACGACCAGGCCTTCGACCTGGTGGAACATCGGCGTGTGCGTCAGGTCGAGGTTGTCCTTGCGATACACCGGCCCGATCGCCACCAGCCGCACGGGCGGGGCGTTCTGTTCCATGTGCCGGATCTGCATGGCCGAGGTGTGCGTGCGCAGCAGCGTCAGCGGCTGGGGTGCTGTCGCCCGCGAATGTGGCAGTAACCCGGTCGTGTCGGCCGCAGCGCCTGGCGCGACGGCCGACAGGTGGCCTGGCGGCATCAGGGGAGTCGCGAGATACAGCGTGTCCTGCATGTCGCGCGCCGGGTGTTCCTCCGGCATGTTGAGCGCTTCGAAGTTGTGGTAATCGTCCTCGATTTCAGGCCCTTCGAGCACCTGGTAACCGAGGCGCGTGAAGATGGCGCCGACCTCGTCGCGGATCAGGCTAAGGGGATGGCGATACCCGAGGGGCGGCCGCCGGCCCGGCAGCGTGATGTCCACGGCGTGGGCGGGACGCCGCGTGGCCGCCAGCGCGGCTTCGCGCTCGGCAATGGCCGCCTCGACTTCTTTCTTCAGTTCGTTGGCGCCGCGGCCGACGGCCTTCTTCTGCTCCGGCGTGGCGGTCTTGAGCGCCTCCATGAAGGCGGCGATCCAGCTGTGGTTGCGGCCGACCCAGCGTGTGCGCAGGGCCTGCAGTTCGGCGTCCGTACGGACATCGGCCAGCTCGGCGCGGAACAGTTCCCGCGCCCGATCTGGACCGATGGAGGTGTCGATGCTACTCACGTGGCGACAAACCTTCAGGTTTGTCGTTAGGCGGCCGGCGTTGCGGCCTTGACCGTTTCGACCAGCTTGGTAAACGCCGCGGGTTCTTTCGCGGCCAGTTCGGCCAGGCTCTTGCGGTCGAGTTCGATGCCGGCGGCCTTCAGGCCGCGCATGAACACGCTGTAGGAGAGACCGTTTTCACGCGCCGCCGCGTTGATGCGGATGATCCACAGGCCGCGGTAATCCCGCTTCTTGCGCTTGCGACCGACGTACGCGTAGACGCCCGCTTTTTCGGACGCCTCTTTCATGAACTTGTAGAGCTTGCTCTTGTTCTGGAAGTAGCCCTTGGTGAGCTTCGAAAGCTTCTTGCGCTTCTGACGACGTACGGTACCGCGTTTGACGCGAGGCATGACTGTCCTGCTGCGAAATTGGGGGCCGGCGTGAACCGGACTTGAGTCAGTGACTAAATGCCCTGACAGGCGCTAGATGTCGCAGCGAAAATGCCCCAAAACCGCTGCCGCGACGCGCCGAACTGATTGTTGCGGGTCTTGGGGACTTGGGGACTTGGCGGCTTGGAATTTCCAAGCCCTTAAGTTTCCAGGTCCTCAGGACCTTTCGTTCTACTTGTACGGAAGCATCAGGTTGATCTTCCGGGCGTCGCCCGGCGTCACCACCTTGTTGCCGCGCGCGTGGCGCTTCGACTTGGTCGTCTTGCTGGTCAGGATGTGGCGCTTGAACGCCGCCCCGCGCACCACCTTGCCCGTGCCGGTCTTCTTGAACCGCTTTGCCGCGCCGCGGTGGGTCTTCAACTTCTGCTTCTTGGCCATGATCTCTTCTGTCTCGGCGGCACTAAAGTGCCGCCCTTGGCAATTCCCGTTACTCTTTTGCGGCCGTCTCGGCCACTTCCGGCTTCTTCGCCGCGGGCTTCGGAGCGCCCTTCTTGCCGGTCAGGATGGTGTGCATTTGATTGCCCTCCTGCCGCGGCATGGTTTCCGCCATCGCCACGTCTTCCAGGTCCTTGATGAGACGCATCAGGATCCGGTGGCCGATCTCCGGGTGCGCCATTTCGCGCCCGCGGAAGAAAATCGTCGCCTTCACCTTGTCGCCGTCCTCGATGAAGCGCTCGATGTGGTGCTTCTTGAACTGGTAATCATGCTCGTCCACCTTGGGACGGAACTTGATTTCCTTGACCTCAATCACCTTCTGGTGCCGCTTCGCCTCGCGGGCGCGCTTCTGCTCCTGGTACTGATACTTGCCGTAGTCCATGATCCGGCAGACGGGCGGCACGGCCGTGGGGGAGATTTCCACCAGGTCGAGGCCTTTCTGACGGGCAAGAATCAGGGCCTGAGGCGGCGGCATGATGCCAAGCTGCTGCCCCGCGTCGTCGATGACGCGGATTTCCCGGACACGAATCCGCTCGTTGATGCGGAGACGGTCGTCACGACGGGTCGGGCGAGATCTATCGAAGGCGATAAGGTTCCTCCAGCGACAAAGATTACTAGGATAGCGCTTTAGACCGGACCTCGGCAAGCGCGTCGGTCAGGAATTGGTCGAGCGGCCTGGCTCCGAGGTCCCCTTTGGCCTTGCTGCGCACGGAAACGGCCCGTTCGGCCGCCTCACGGTCGCCAATGACCAGCATATAGGGCACTTTCTGGAGCTGGGCCTCGCGAATCTTGTAGTTGAGCTTTTCGACCCGGTCGTCACACTTGACCTTGAGCCCGGCGCCCTCGAGCAGGGCGACCACCTCGCGGGCGAAGTCGTTGTGTCGGTCGGCAATCGGCAGGACGATGACCTGCAGGGGCGCCAGCCACAACGGGAAGGCCCCGGCGAAGTGCTCGATCAGGATGGCGATGAACCGCTCGAAGCTGCCGAAAATGGCCCGGTGGATCACCACCGGACGGTGCTCGGCGTTGTCGGCGCCCGTGTACTTCAGGTCGAACCGTTCAGGGGCGACGTAATCGAGCTGAATCGTGCCGCACTGCCACTTGCGGCCAATCGCATCCGTGATGTCGAAGTCGATCTTGGGGCCGTAGAAAGCGCCGTCGCCGGCGTTGATCGTGTAGGCCTGCCCGGCGTTCTCGAGGGCTTCCTTGAGCGCGCCCTCGGCGCGGTCCCACAGGGCGATCTCGCCGATGTACTTCTCGGGCCGGGTCGACAGCTTGGCCGTGTAGCTCAGGCCGAAGTCGCCGTAGATCCCCTGGATCAACTTCAGCAGCGCCTCGACCTCGCTGGCAATCTGCGATTCCATGACGAAGCAGTGCGCATCGTCCTGCGAGAACTGGCGCACGCGGGTCAGCCCGCCGAGCACGCCCGACGCTTCGTTGCGGTGCAGCGGCGTCTGCTCGTGGAAACGGATTGGCAGCTCCTTGTAGCTGTGCTTCTCGCTCGCGTAGAGCAGGTAGTGGCCCGGGCAGTTCATGGCCTTCAGGCCCATCTCGTCGCCGTCGGCCGACTTCACCAGGAACATGTTCTCGCGGTAGTGCGACCAGTGGCCCGACAGCTCCCACAACTGCTTGTTGTAGACGATGGGCGTCTTGACCTCGTCGTAGCCGGCGGGGAACAGGCGGCCGCGCATGTAGTCGGCCAGCGTGTTGTACAGCGTGGTGCCCTTGCCCAGCCAGAAGCCGGCGCCCGGCGCCCAGGGGTGGAACGTGAACAACCCGAGTTCCTTGCCCACCTTGCGGTGGTCGCGCTTCTTGGCTTCCTCGATGCGCGTCAGGTGCTCGTCGAGCTCCTTCTGCGTGAAGAACGCCGTGCCGTAGACCCGCTGCATCGGCTGGTTGGCGGCATCGCCCTTCCAGTAGGCGTTGCTGGTCGTCGTCAGCTTGAAGGCCTTGAGCCGGCCGGTGGACGGCACGTGCGGGCCGACGCAGAAGTCGAGGAACGTCTCTTTGTCCTTGATCGTGTAGACCGACACCGTCGGCTGGC
>Ga0209770_10000345_pt1 | contig 25872 bp, 19 predicted proteins | sample LauGreSu1BDMLBDD_2_FD_187572 | JGI IMG/M metagenome (GOLD analysis project Ga0209770, IMG submission 187572) | Freshwater lake microbial communities from Lake Michigan, USA - Su13.BD.MLB.DD (SPAdes) (version 2) | ecosystem: Environmental > Aquatic > Freshwater > Lake | place: Lake Michigan, USA...
TCGGTGTCGTTGTAGGTATGCGGGGCGGAGACGGTGGTCCACGCGGCGTCGTCAAACCCCGGGGCCGAGGCCCCTGCGGGGTCGGCCTTGATGAATTTCCAGTCGGGGTTGAAGTTGAGTGTCTGGCGGCCGTCGGCCAAGGCGAGGCCGGTCAGCACCACAAAGAGCAGGGGAAGTCTCATGGGGAAAAATTACGCTGGGTGGGAGGGATTTTATATCCCGACGGTTTTGGTGCGCGCGCGAGTCGGGGTGTAAAACCCCTCCCACCCAAAACAGGCACGATCACTTTTTCCCTCGGGCACGAATGAGCGCCTCAAGAAAATAGTAATCGCCGTAGTTGATCGGGACATCGATCTCGCTGTTCTTGGGATGATTGCCAGTGGCGTGCATCAGCAGGAAACCGCCGTTCGTGCCGGGGGTGGCGAGGTAAGCCGGCGAAGCGAGGCTGCGCAGCTGGGCCTCGGCAAAGGCGGTGTAGCTAGCGGCCTGATCGGGGGCGACGTAGCCGCGGAGCTCGAGCAGTGCGGAACAGATGATGGCGGCGGCCGACGAGTCGCGTGGTGCGTTCGGGATCTTGACGTCATCGAAATCCCAATAGGGCACCTTGTCGGCCGGCAGGCGCGGGTGGTTCATGACGAAGGCGGCGATCTTCTGGGCCTGGGCGAGGTAGCGCGGGTCCTTGGTCTCGCGGTACATGACGGTGTAGCCGTAGAGGCCCCAGGCTTGGCCGCGGGCCCAGGCGGAGTTGTCGGCCGTGCCTTGGTGGGTCACGCGGGATTTTACCCGGCCGGTGGCCGGGTCGTAGTCGACGACGTGGAAGGAACTATGATCCTCGCGGAAATGATTTCGCAGGGTCGTGTCGGCGTGCTTGATGGCGATGTCCCGGAAGTGGGCATCCGGGGCGGCCTGCGCGGCCCAAAAGAGCAGTTCCAGGTTCATCATGTTGTCCACGATGACCGGGAAGGCCCATTCCGTGCTCCAGTCCCAGGACTTGAGCGAGCCGACGGTGGCATTGAAGCGACTGGTGAGTGACTTGGCCCCGTTGAGCAGCACGGGCTTGTAGGCGGCGTTGCCGGTCAGACGCAGCCCGTTGCCGTAGCTGCAATAGAGCATGAAGCCCACGTCATGCGTCTTGGTGTTGTGCTGCACGGAATCCAGCAGGACGGTGAATTTTTCGGCCGAGGCGCGCCACTTCGCGTCGCCCGTGGCTTCGAACAGGTACCACAGGGAGCCCGGGAAGAAGCCGCTGGTCCAGTCGTGCGGCGGGATGGTGACAAGCTTGCCATGCTCAAAGGTGCGGGGCAGGGGCTTTTTGTCGTCGGCCGGCAGGTGAGCCAGCATCCACTCATATTGCTTGGCCGAGGTGGCGAAGGCGGAGTCGACGACTTCCTTCAGCGCAGGCTCGGCGGCGGGCAATCCGTTGGTCAGGGCGGCGAGAAGCGTCAGACGCAGAACAAGACGGAGGGGGTGGAAGAAGACATGCATGAGGTATTGATTGTTATTAATTCAAAGCCATGGCTAGGTAAAATTTCACGCCACCAGCCGGGGAAAGCGGAGTCATCCGATGAAATTTACTGCGCATCGTCTTAATGCTCCGTGATGACACCCCAGCGGAAATTGTCGGCAGGAACGCGGCGACGGGTGAGCTGATGCGCGACGGTCAGTGTTCCGCCAAGCCGGGATAATGCTCTCGCCGTTGCTCCCTGTGGATTACCGCTTCTTCTTCTGACCGTTCGGCTCGATGTTGAGGTAGGTCTTGGCGAGCATCTGGGACTCGTAGAACTCGACCAGCCGCACGCCCTCGCGGGGCTTGATCAGATCCTTCTTCGTGGCGTGGTCGATCTGCTGCTTGATGCGGCGGCAAAGCTCCTCCCACTGGTATTGCACGCCCTCGATGACGTCGGCGATGCGCGAGCCGGCGAGCGCCTCCTCAATGTAGTAGCCGTTGGGCTCGTCGTCCTCGAGGAACACGTGCACCTCGTTGACGCGGCCGAAGAGGTTGTGCAGGTCGCCCATGATGTCCTGATAGGCGCCGGTCAGGTAGATGCCGAGGTAGTAGGGCTCGTTGTGCTTGAGCGGGTGCAGGGTGATATAGTCCTTCACGTCCTGCAGGTCGATGAAGTTGGCAATCTTGCCGTCGGAGTCGCAGGTGATGTCGACGAGGGTGGCGTTGACCGTGGGCTTTTCCTTGAGCCGGTGGAGCGGCGTGATGGGGAAGAGCTGCTTGAGCGCCCAGCTGTCGAGGAGCGACTGGAAGACGGAGAAGTTGCAGACGTATTGGTCGGCGAGGAGCTTCTTGAGGTCGTGGAGTTCCTCGGGCTGGTAGCCCGACTTGGTGCCCTCAAGGTCGATTTTCTCGCAGATCTGCCAGAAGATCTGCTCGGCGGCGGCGCGGTTCTCGAGGTCGAGGTAGCCGAGGTTGAACAGGGAGAAGGCCTCCTCCTTCTTCTGCAGCGCGTCGTGGAAGCGCTCGAGGCGGCCGAGCTTGGCCTTGTTCTTCAGGAGGACCGCGAGGTCGTCGACGATCTTGTGGCGGGCCTTGGGCTGGTGCTGCTTGCCGAGGGACTCGTGCTTGTTGATGCGCTCGAAGACCTCGACGACGAGCATGGAGTGGGGGGCGGCGATGGCGCGGCCGGACTCGGTGACGATGTCAGGGACCTTCACGCCGGAGGCGGCGCAGATCTCGCGGATGTTGAAGACGACGTCGCGGGCGTATTCGCCCAGCGTGTAGTTCATCGACGACTCGAAGTTGGTGCGGGAGCCGTCATAGTCGATGCCCAGGCCGCCGCCGACATCGAGGTAGCCCATGGGGAAGCCCATCTTGGCCAGCTGGCAGTAGAAGCGCGCGGCCTCGGTGACGGCGGCCTTGACCGTGATGATGTTCGGCACCTGCGAGCCGATGTGGAAATGGACGAGGCGGAGGCAGGCCTGCATCTTCGCGGCCCGCAGCTTTTCGACGGCGAAGAGGATCTCGGCGGTGTTGAGGCCGAACTTGGCGTTGTCGCCCGAGGAGGAGGACCACTTGCCCTCGCCGCGGGTCTGGAGCTTCACGCGGAAGCCGATGAGCGGCTTGACGCCGGTCTCCCGCGACATGGCGATGATGCTGTCGACCTCCGAGAGCTGCTCGATGACGATGATGATCTTCTTGCCCAGCTTGCGGCCGAGGAGGGCGAGCCGCATGTAGTCGTTGTCCTTGTAACCATTGCAGATGATGAGGCGCTGGGCGCCCTCGTGCATGGCCAGGGCAATCATGAGCTCGGGCTTGGAGCCGGCCTCCAGGCCGTAATTGAAGTCCTTGCCCGCGGAGACGATCTCGTCGACCACCTCGCGGAGCTGGTTGACCTTGATGGGGAAGACGCCGCGGTATTCGCCCTTGTAGCCCTCTTCCTTGATGGCCTTGGCGAAGGCCTGGTTGAGCTGGGCAACGCGGTAGCGGAGGGTGTCCTGGAGGCGGATGACGAGCGGGGCCTTGAGGCCCATGCTTTTGGCCTCGTCAATGACATCCATCAGCCGGATGTTGCGCCCGTCGGCGAGCGGCTGCACCTGCACAAAGCCCCCGGAATCCACGGAGAAGTGATTGGCGCCCCAGCGCTTAAAACCATAGTGTTCTTCGGACTGGGTGACGGACCAATTGGATGCGGATTTAGTCTTCAATTTGCGGGAACGGAAAGGTGGGGGGTTAGGCTTGCTTTTTGAGATGTGGCTGGGCTTATTCGCCCTTTTCAAATTTTTCAAAACACCCGAAGAAGCAATGACTAAGTTCGCCCTGTTCCTCGCCCAGACCTCTCCCGCCACGCCCGCCGCCCCCGGCGGCCTCCAGATGCTGGCCCAGCTGGCCCCGCTGATCCTCATGTTCGCGGCCATGTATTTCCTGCTCATCGCCCCGCAGCGCAAGAAGCAGAAGGAACACGAGAAGATGCTGGCGGCGCTCGCGGCCGGTGACGAGGTGGTCACGGCCGGAGGCATCTACGGCACCATTACCAGCGTGAAGGACGACCGTTTTGTCATCCGCATCGGCGAGAACAATGCCAAGGTCGAGGTGGGCAAGGGCTTCATCAGCACCGTCGTGAAGAAAGCCGACGCCGCCTGAGGGTCCGCGTCCCTGTTCCGAGTCCCGGCGCCCACCCCCGCCGCGCAGTCCACTTTAACAACCAAATACCCATGCTCCGTGCCAACCTCTGGAAACTGATCGCGTCCGCCGCCCTCGTGCTGTGGTCCGTGACCACCCTCATTCCGCTCAAGGACCAGCCCTTCGGCGACTACATCAAGCAGGAAGCCTCCGCCAAGCCCGCCGAGTTCGCCAAGCTGATGGGCGACGCCTCCGCCCGCGTGTCGTCCGGCCGCGCGCCCAGCCTCTACGTCGCGCTCAAGCAGCTCGGCGCCGAGCAGAAGCTCGACCTCTCCCAGTTCTTCCCCGAGATCCGCCTGGAGGACTCGCTCAAGAACGTCGAGAAGCGCAACAACCTCCTGCTCGACGAGCTGCTCCGCCGCTCCCACGGCCGGCTCCAGCTCGGCCTCGACCTGAAGGGCGGCGTCGCCTTCACCCTGGAGGTCGACGAGAGCGCCCTCAGCGCCGACGCGGAGCACATCCGCCAGGAGAAGCTCACCAAGGCCATCGAGATCATCGGCAACCGCGTCAATGGCCTCGGCGTCAGCGAGCCCATCATCCGCCCGATTGGCGCCAATCGCATCGAGGTCCAGCTCCCGGGCGTGTCCACCAAGGACAATCCCGAGATCGTCAGCAGCCTGCGCAAGCCGGCCCGCCTCGACTTCAAGATGGTGCACGCTTTCGTCGCCCCGCCCCAGGAGGCCCCCCCGGGCTTTGAGCGCATGACCCTCGACATCGAGGGCCGGACCGGCGTCGAGAGCTACACCGAGGAGCTCTACGTCAAGACCCGCCCCGAGATGACGGGCGAGGGTGTGGCCGACGCCTATCCGACGATGGATGAGTTCGGCCGTTTCCGCATCATCCTCAAGTTCACCGATGCCGGCAGCAAGCAGTTCGCCGACGTCACCAAGGCCATCGCCGAGGAAGGCCAGCGTTCCGGCCGGCTGGGCCGCCTCGCCATCGTGCTCGACGGCAAACTTTACTCCGCCCCGACCGTCCGCGAGCAGATCAACGGCGGCAGCGCCGAGATCTCCGGCTCCTTCACCCAGCGCGAGGCCGTGGACCTGTCCAACGTCCTCAACAACCCGCTGGACCTTCCGCTCTCCATCAAGGAGCAGTATGAGGTCACGCCCTCGCTCGCCGACGACGCCATCGCCTCGGGCAAGCTCGCCTTCATCATCGGCACGAGCCTGACGATCGCCTTCATCCTGTTTTTCTACACCATCGGCGGCCTCGTCGCCGCGGTCGGCATGGGCGTGAACGTCCTCGTCGTGCTCGCGGTCATGGCCAACTACGGCGCCACCCTCACGCTGCCCGGCATCGCCGGCATCGTGCTGACGCTCGCGATGTCCGTCGACTCGAACATCCTGATCTTCGAGCGTATGCGCGAGGAGCTTAAGCTCGGGAAGTCGCTGCCTTCCGCCCTCGAGGCCGGCTTCGACAAGGCCTGGTCCGCCATCCTCGACGGCAACCTGACCACCCTCATCACCGCCGTCATCATGGTCCTTCTCGGCACCGGCCCGGTGAAGGGCTTCGGCGTCACCCTCGTCATCGGTATCTTCACGACGATGTTCGCGGCCGTGGTCGTCTCCAAGCTGGTCCTCGAGCTGCTCATCGTCCCGGGCTACGTCAAGAAGCTGCCGATGTTCTCCGTGCTGCAAAACACGAACTTCGACTTCCTCAAGCATGCCAAGGGCGCCTTCATCACCTCCTGGGTGATCATCGCGATCGGCGTGGGCGCGGTGGTCTACAAGGGCAAGGACATCTACGGCATCGACTTTGTGGGCGGCGACACCGTCGCCCTCTCCTTCGCGCAGCGCATCGACGTCGGCGCGATCCGCACGGCGGCCAACGCCGCGGGCTTCGATGAGGTCAGCCTGGTCTACCAGAAGCAGCTCGGCTCCGAGCTCGAGCTCCTGAAGGTCACCACCGACTTCGACCAGGGCGAACCCCTCGTCAAGGCGCTCCAGCAGGCCTTCCCAAACGCCAAGTTCTCCAACGAGGGCGTCACGCGCATCGGTCCCTCCGTCGGTGAGCAAATCCAGTGGAACGCCCTCAAGGCCGTCTTCTGGTCCCTCGTGCTCATCCTCATCTACGTGGCCTTCCGCTTCGAGTTCGGGTACGGCATGGGCGCGGTCATCTCGACCATCCATGACGTCATCATGACGATCGGCATCTTCGTCCTCTTCGACCGGCAGTTCAACGCCTCGATGGTCGCCGCCATCCTGCTCGTCATGGGTTACTCGATCAACGACACCATCGTCGTGTTCGACCGCATCCGCGAGGAGCTGAAGCTCAACCCGACCGGCACGCTGCGCGACATCATCAACCGCTCCTTGAACCTCACGCTTTCCCGCACGATCATCACCGGCGGAACGACGCTGCTCACGGCGATCACGCTGATCAGCGTCACCGGCGGCGACGTCAACGACATCGCCTTCACGCTGCTCATCGGCATTGTCACCGGCACGTTCTCGTCGCTCTTCATCGCCAGCCCCATCTTCTACTGGTGGCACAAGGGCGACCGGAAGCACGTCGAGTCCCACCAGGACATCGCGCCCAAATACGAGTGGGCCGGCTCCTCCCGCGCCTCGGACTAAACGGACGGCCACCCGCCTCCGATGCGCTGGAACTACACGCCGGTCCACGCCGGGAGCGTGGCTGACCTCGCGCGCACCGCGGGCACCACGCCCGTGGTCGCCGAGCTGCTGTTGCGCACCGGGCTCACCGAGTCCGCCGCGGCGGGCCGGTTTCTGCAACCCACGCTGGCGACGCTGGGCGACCCCTTCCTGCTGGTGAACCTCGAGGCTGCGGTCGACCGGATCCTCCGGGCACTGCGGGCCAGGGAACGCGTCATCGTCCTCGGTGACTACGACGTGGACGGCGTCTGCAGTACGACGATCCTCGTCAGCCTGTTGCGCCGGCTAGGGCTCGAGCCTACCTACGTGGTGCCGCGCCGGCTGGAGGAGGGCTACGGCCTCACCCGCACCTCGATCGAGCGCGCCTTGGAGAAGGGCAAACCCGACCTGTTCATCGCGCTGGATTGCGGCACCAACTCGCACGAGGAGGTCGCCTACCTGCGCGGGCAGGGGATCGACGTCATCCTGGTCGACCACCACCGCTCGACCGAGCCCGCCGCCACCGCGGCGGTGCTGATCAACCCGCATGTGTTTCCCACCGCCGGCGACGACGCCTGGCGCTACCTCTGCACCGTCGGCCTCGTCTTCAAGCTCGCCCACGGCCTGCTGAAGAAGCTGCGCGCCGAGAACCACCCGGTCGCCCTGTCCATCGTCCTGAAGGACTACCTCGACCTCGTGGCCATGGGGACGATCGCCGACCTGGTGCCGCTGCAGGGCGAGAACCGCGTCTTCGCCCGCCACGGCCTGCGCGTGCTGGCCGAGACCCGCCGCCCGGGCCTCCAGGCCCTCATGCAGGTCTCCGGGCTCAAGCGCGAGCAGGGCCTCGTGCCGAGCGACATCTCCTTCCGCCTCGGGCCGCGTATCAACGCCAGCGGCCGCCTGGCTGACGCGGCGCTGTCGGTCGACCTCCTGCTCAGCGAGGACCGCGCCTTCTCCGAAACCACCGCCCGCCGGCTCGACGACCTCAACCGCGAGCGCCAAGACATCGAGCGGCTCATCACCGAGCGGGCCGAGCGTTACGTGGAGGAAAACTTCCTGTCGGCGAGCGGCCTGGTGCTCTTCGACGAGGACTGGCACCCCGGCGTCGTCGGCATCGTGGCCGGCCGCATTTCGCGCAAATACAACCGCCCGACCATCGTGCTGGGCAACGAGGGCGAGCTCGCCAAGGGCTCGGGCCGCGGCCTCAACGGCTTCAACCTGGTCGAGATCCTCGGCGCCTGTTCGGTCTGCCTCGAGAACTGGGGCGGACACCCGATGGCCGTCGGCGTCGCCCTGAAGAAGCCCCGGCTGGAAGAGTTTCGCACGATGTTCGACGAGGTCATCCGCAACGGACGCAACGGGGATGCCGGCGAACCGGGCCTGGAGCTTTCCGGCTGGATCGAGGCGACGCAGCTGAACGAGCAGCTGATGGGCGAGCTGGAGCAGATGCAGCCCTTCGGCATGGGCAACCCGGAGCCGATCTTCGGGGTGAGGGGAGTGCGACTGCGCAACCGGCCGGATGTCTTCAAGGAGCAGCATTTTCGCTTCGCCGGGGAGGATGCCGCCGGCCGCCGGGTCAGCGGGGTGGCCTGGAAGCTCGCCGACCGGCTGCCCCCCGTGGGGGTGCCGCTGGAAATGGCCGTCCAGCTCAATTGGAACCACTACAACGGCCGCAAGATCCTCCAGATGGAGCTGCTCGACTGGCGCCTGGCCGGGACCTGAGGTGGTGCCCTTCCGGGGTGGGTTGACTGGTTCGGCCGGTGGCCACAGACCGCCGCGGCCTGAAGGGGACGCCAACAATCGGGCAAACCTCCCGAAAACCGCTTGTCACCTCGCACCTCGCCGGGCTTGTTGAAGCAGCCATTCCCCATGTTTGAAACGCTGCTGAAGTATTTCGAGGGCTCGCCCCTGTCCCTGTGGGGGCCTTTCTTCGTGCTGTTGCTCTGCGGGCTGGGCCTGCCGGTGCCCGAGGACATCGTGCTGGTGGCGGCCGGCGCGCTGGGTGAGATCGATGGCCGCACCTGGCAGCAGGTCAGCGCGGTGATGTATGCGGGCGTGATGCTCGGGGATTCCACCATCTTCTTCGCCGGGCGTTTTTTCGGGGGCCGGATGCGTGCCTCGCGCTGGTTCCAGCGCTACTTCTCCGAAAAGAAGCAGGCGAAGGTCGAGGCACTCTTTGACCGCTACCACTCCTGGGTGCTGTTCGTGGGGCGTTTTCTCCCGGGACTGCGGGCCCCGATCTTTTTTACGGCCGGGTCGACCAAGGTGACGTTTTGGAAGTTTTTCTTTTTCGACGGGCTCGCGGCCCTGGTCAGCGTGCCGTTTTTCGTGTGGCTCGGCCACACCCTGTGGGCGAAGTTCAAGGACGACATCGTCCAGCTGGAACGTGCGCTGGGCCGCACGCAAACCTACACCATGATCGTCGCCGCGGTGTTGCTGGTCATCGTCGGCTGGGTGGTGGTCCGCAAGATCCGCGAGTCCCGCACCAAGTGGGATGAATGATGGCCGGAAGCGGGGTAAAAGCGCCGGATAAATTCTGCTTGAAGTCACTCCCGGAAGTTCGCTTATTCGGCCTTCCTTCGTGCGGGCATAGCTCAACTGGATAGAGCGTCAGACTACGAATCTGAAGGTTTGGGGTTCGACTCCCTATGCCCGCACCATTTTTAACCGCCGAATCCTCAACGGGTTCGGCGGTTTTGCTTTAGCGGGTGACCTGACCACCGCAGATGACCGTGGCGACCGGATTACCGCCAAGTTCGTAGGCCAGGGCGCGCTCGTCCTTGTGATGCAAAAGCACAAGATCCGCCCGTTGGCCGGGGGCGATGGTGCCTCGGTCGCTGAGGTTCAGGACGGCGGCGGCGTTGACGGTGGCGGCCACGATGGCCTCGGATGGGGTGAGGCCGCAAAAACGGACAGCCAGCGCAATGGCCAGCGGGATTGAGTGGGTCGGCGAGGTGCCGGGGTTGCAATTCGTGGCCAGGGCGAGAGCGCCGCCCTGTTCGATGAAGAGGCGGGACCGCATGAAGCGCTGGTCGGTGTGCAGCCCGGTGCAAGGCAGGATCACGCCGAGGGTAGGTGACTGGGCGAGCGCGATCAGGTCCTTTTTGGTCGAGGCCTCGAGGTGGTCGACGCTGCGGGCGTGCATCCGCACCGCCTCGGGGATCATGCCGAGCGAATTGAACTGGTCGGCATGGACGCGGATGGGGTGGTGCTTGCGGGCCTTCTCGAAGAATTTCACGCAGGCGTCGACCGACCACGCACCCTGCTCGCAATAGGCGTCGACCGCAATGTCCGGGAACTCCTTCGACACCTCGGGGAGCATATCCTTCACGACCATGCGGGCGTATTCGTCGAGGTCGCCCTCGAAGGCATGACCGAGCAGGGCGGTGGCCACGACGGTGCCAGGCCACTCCGCGGCGGCGCGGCGGATGGCGCGCAGCATCTTCATCTCGGCCTCGGTGTTCAGGCCGTAGCCGCTCTTCACCTCCACGGTGGTCGTGCCCTCGCGGAGCATGGCGCCGAGTCTTTCGCGCAGGCTGGCGGCCAGCTGCTTCTGCGTGGCCTCGCGGACGGCCTTCACGGTCGAGTGGATACCGCCGCCTTTCTTCAGAATCTCCAGATACGGGACGCCGCGGAGTTTCATTTCCCATTCGTCCAGCCGGTCCCCGGCCCAGCAGGCATGGGTGTGGCAGTCCACGAAACCGGGCATCAGGACGCGACCGAGGGCATCGATGATCTCGGCGTCAGCCGGCGCGTCGACTTTGGGACCGACCGCGGCAATTTTGCCGTCGGTCACGAGCACTTCGCCGGCGGGGATGATGCTCAGGTCGGCTAACTCCTTGCCGCGGCGCGGACGCGTGCCTTGGCCGAGGGTCAGAATGCGGGCGTTGCGGATGAGGAGGGGCATCAGAGAAAGGCAGGGTTAGCCACGAAAAGGCACAAAGGGTTTTTCCGCTCCGGTCATGTGGTCCGCGCGCCTATAGGCGCCACAAGATGGCAACGCCGCGGTTTTGATTTTTTGCGCCTTATTGTGGCCATAAATTCCGGGGCTGGGTTTCAGAACTATCGTTGGGCGAAACCTTGCAGAAAAGTGAGAAAAAGGTGCGCGGCGACGCGCGCGGTGCGGCCGTCGGGGTCGTGGGCCGGGTTGAGCTCCATCAGGTCGAAAGACCGGACCCGCTTGTCGGCCCCGCAGGCGCGGACCCAGGCCTCGGCCTCGCGGACGTTCCAGCCGGCCGGATTGAGGGCACTGACACCGGGGGCATGGGCGGCGTCGAGCACATCCAGGTCAAAGCTCACGAAAAGATTTTTTGCCTTGGGCAGGGCGACCCTGGCGTTCTCCGGGTGGGTGCGACCGCCGTGGGCGCGGAACCAGTCGAGGTGCTCGAGGGAATTAACGAGGGGCCGGAAACCGTGCAGGTGCAGTGCGCTGACACCGCAGTCCTCTACCAGCCGGCGGAACGGCATGCCCGAACCTACGGTCTCGCGGACATCGAGGTGCGCATCGAAGTAAACGCCGGCGAGCTTGGGATACTTGGCGGCCACGGCGCGGACGAACGGGTAGGTCAGGTCGTGCCCGCCGCCAATGGCGATGGGGAACAGGCCGCGGTCGAGCAGCGCGGTGGTGGCCTCGGTCACGCGTTCATGGGTCTTCTCGAGGGACCCGGTCGGCATGACGTCGCCCGCGTCGAAGACGAGCGGCAGGTAGCCGGCGGCGGAATCCGCGACCCCGTAGCGCGAGAGGGCCGCGCGGAAGGCCTTGGGGCCGCCGGCCGCGCCGGTGCGGCCGTTGTTCAGGCGCACGCCCATGTCGTCCGGGAGGCCAAGCAGGGCGATCGTGCAGCCGGCGGCGGAGTCGGTGCGGATGGTGGACGCAAAACGTCCCGCCGGGGTGTCGCCGGGCCAGGGCGGTGCGGAGGTGTTGGGGAGCTGGCTCATTTCCACGCGCGCATCGGCACGGGCACATTCAGCCGGTCGGCACAGTCCTGCGCAAGGCCGTAGCCGGCGTCGGCGTGGCGGAAGACGCCCATCATCGGGTCGTTGGTCAGAACGCGCTCGAGGCGGGCCGCCGCCTCCGGCGTGCCGTCGGCGACAATGACCTGGCCGGCGTGCTGGCTGTAACCGATGCCCACGCCGCCGCCGTGGTGGAAGCTGACCCAGGACGCGCCGCTCGCGATGTTGACCATGGCGTTGAGAATGGCCCAGTCGCTGATGGCGTCGGAACCGTCCTTCATCGCCTCGGTCTCGCGGTTCGGGCTGGCGACGGAGCCGCAGTCGAGGTGGTCGCGGCCGATGACGATCGGCGCCTGCACGCGGCCGTCGGCGACCATGCGGTTGAAAAGCAGGCCGGCCTGGTGGCGTTCGCCCAGACCGAGCCAGCAGATGCGCGCCGGCAGCCCCTGGAAGGCCACGCGTTCGCCGGCCATCTTCAGCCAGCGGTGCAGGCCTTCGTCCTTGGGAAACAATTCCATCAGCGCCCGGTCGGTGGCGGCGATGTCGGCCGGGTCGCCGGACAGCGCCACCCAGCGGAACGGCCCGCGGCCGAGGCAGAACTGCGGGCGGATGTAGGCCGGCACAAAACCCGGAAAATCGAAGGCGCGTTTGACGCCCTGGTTGAAGGCGTGCTGGCGGAGATTGTTGCCGTAATCAAAGGTCTTCGCGCCGCGCTTCTGCAGCGCGAGCATGGCCTTCACGTGGCGGGCCATCGAGGCGAGCGAGAGCTTTTGGTATTTCTTCGGGTCCTTCTTTCGCAGGACCGCGGCGGCCTTGAGGTCGTAGCCCGCGGGCACGTAGCCGACGAGCGGGTCGTGGGCGCTGGTTTGGTCGGTGAGTGAGTCGACGTGGATCCGGCGGACCAACAGGCGCTCCAACAGGTCGATGGCGTTGGCCACGACGCCGACACTGAGTGCCTGGCGGTCGCCGGCATAGGCCAGGGCGCGGTCGATGGCGTCATCGAGGTTGGGCGCGATCTCGTCGAGATATCGGTCATGGACGCGTTTTTGCAGGCGACTCTTGTCCACGTCGGCGATGAGGCAGGTGCCGCCGGCCATGGTGATGGCGAGCGGCTGGGCGCCACCCATGCCGCCGCAACCGGCAGTGACGCACAGTCGGCCGGCCAGCGTGCCGCCAAAATGCTGGCGCCCGGCCTCGGCGAAAGTCTCGTAGGTGCCCTGCAGGATTCCCTGCGTGCCGATGTAGATCCACGAACCGGCCGTCATCTGGCCGAACATCATCAGGCCCTTCCGCTCGAAATCATCGAAGATCTCCTGCGTCGCCCATTTCGGCACCAGGTTGCTGTTGGCCAGCAGCACGCGGGGGGCGTCGGGATGCGTGCGGACGATACCGACCGGCTTGCCGGACTGCACGAGCAGCGTCTCGTCGGGCGCCAGTTTCTGCAGCGAGGCGATGATGGCGTGGTAGGCCGGCCAGTTCCGGGCGGCCTTGCCGCGGCCGCCGTAGACAACGAGGTCGGCGGGACGCTCGGCCACCTCGGGATCGAGGTTGTTCATCAGCATCCGCATGGCCGCCTCGGCGGCCCAGGTGCGGCACGTGAGCTGGTTGCCCCGCGGGGCGCGGATGACGGGCGCCTTTTTCATCGGTCAGAGAAGTTTGCCCGTGGCGCGCTGGGTGGCGGCGGCGATCTGCTCACTGCGCACGAGCGCGAGGGCGGTCTGGACATCGTTATGGAAGAGCCGGTCCGCCTGGGCGAAGGGGATGTAGCGGCGCACCTCGGCGAAGGCCGCCTCGACCCCGGGTCCGGACCTGAGCGGCCGGAGGAACTCGAGGCCCTGCGCCGAGCACATGAACTCGATCGCGAGCACGGTCTCGGTGTTCTTGACGACCTCGAGCAGCTTGGTGGCGCTGATGGAGCCCATGGAGACGTGGTCCTCCTGGCCGAGCGAGGAGGGGATGGAGTCGACCGACGCCGGGTGGGCGAAGACCTTGTTCTCGGACACGAGCGCGGCGGCGGTGTATTGCGGAATCATGAAACCGGAATTGAGGCCGGTGTCCTTCATGAGCAGGCGCGGGACCTTGAGGTCGCCGATGGTGTCGCCGTGCAGCAGCATGTAGATGCGGCGCTCGGCGATGGAGGCGATCTCGGCGGTGGCGATGGCGAGGTAGTCGAGGATGAAGGCCAGCGGTTCACCGTGGAAGTTGCCGCCGCTGATGACCTCGCCGTTCTCGAAGACGAGGGGGTTGTCGGTGGCGGAGTTGATCTCGGTCTCGACGACGCTGCGGGCATGCTCGATGGTGAGGCGGACGGCGCCGTGCACCTGTGGGACGCAGCGCAGCGAATAGGGGTCCTGCACCTTGGCGCAGTCGGCGTGGGACGGAAGGATCTTGGAGCCCTTGAGCAGTTGGCGGAGATTTTTCGCGACATCCATCTGTCCCTGGTGGGGCCGGGCGGCGTGGATGCGGGCATCGTAGGGCGCCGCGCTGCCACGGGCGGCCTCGAGCGTCATGGCGGCGGCGATGTCGGCTGTCTTCGCGACATTCTGGATCCGCAGGAGGCAATGGACCGCATACGCCGACATGAACTGGGTGCCGTTGATGAGGCCAAGGCCCTCCTTGGACTGGAGCTTGAGCGGTTTGAGACCGAGGACCCGCAGCACCTTCGCGGCAGCCATGCGCTTGCCCTGGTAATCCATCTCGCCGAGGCCAAGGAGCGGCAGGACCATGTGGGCCAGGGGGGCGAGGTCGCCGGAGGCGCCGAGTGAGCCCTTGGTGTAGACGACCGGCAGGGCGTCGGCGTTGTAGAAACGGATGAGATAATCAACGACGCGCTCCGTGACGCCGGACAGGCCGACGGCAAGGCCGTTGACCTTGAGGAGCAGCATCAGGCGCACGATCTCCGCGGGCACCTCGTCGCCGACGCCGACGGCGTGGCTGAGGATCAAGTTTTCCTGGAGCTTCTCAATATCGGCGGCCGGCACGTGTTGATGGGCGAGGATGCCGAAGCCGGTATTGATACCGTAGTGGGGCGTTGGGTCGTGACGGAGCCGGTCAACCGCCCGGCGCGAGGCCCGGATACGGGTGCGGGCGGCGGCGGTGAGGGTCAGGCGCTGGTCGCGGCCAAGGGCGAGGCGGAGGCGGGCCAGGGTCAGGTTGCGGCCAGAAAGGGGTAGGGTTCCGGGCATGGGGAGGCGGTGCCCAAGCAAAGCAGGCAGGCCAGATTTGAAAACGGAAAACGGCTAGGCCGTTTGGCTTATTCGGACAGGGTAGGGCCCGGAATTCGTTCCGCGCCGCGGCGGCGAAGGGACTCGCCGCCCTACCAACAAAAAAGCCCGCCGCAAGCGGCGGGCTGGAAGCAACCGGGGGCGGAAGCGCGTCAGATGGCCTTCGGCAGCTCGACGCCGTCAAATTCGATGGCGTGCGGGTGGTTGCGCTTGTCCTTGTGCAGGCCATGGCGCTTGCGCAGGCCCTGGTCGAGTTTGTCCACGAGCAGGTCGATCGCCTTGTAGCAGTCCTCGGCCGAGACGGTGGCGTTGATGTCCGGGCCGTGGATGACGATATGCCCCTTGGCGATGAACTGGTGTGCGTGATCGTGCTTGCGGTCGCACTCGAGCTCGACCTTCAGGCGGACGATATGCCCCTCATGTCGGAACAGTCGCTCCATTTTCTCATGCACGTGGGCCTTGAGGCCGGCGGTGAGGTCGAGGTGGATGCCCGAGACGATGATTTCGTGGGGATTGTTGGCTTTGTTCATGGTTCTCCTTATGGGTTAACGACACAAATTGCTCCGCGAATGATTTGCTGCTCCCTGTTTCCTTTAGTCACTGCCTCCGTCCGGGGGACCGGGGCCAGCCTGACTGGGGAAAACCGCTTCATTCGACAGCCTCAATCTCTAGCCGGGACCGGCGCGTTTGCAATGCTTCTCATGGCATAAAAAGGATAATAAGTTTTGAACGCAGCAAACATGAGCCATGCACCTGAAGACCTGCCTCCGGCCGTGCCACCCCTCGTGGCGCCCGGGGACCTGCGCCAATGGGTGCTGCTGGATGACGACCGCCTGTTGGTGATCGACAAGCCCGGCTGGCTGGTGGTGCATCCCTCGAAGAACGGTCCGTGGTCAAGCCTGGCCGGGGCGGTGCGGGAGGAGTTCAAGCCCGACGCCATCCGCTTCATCTTCCGGCTGGACCGGGAGACCAGCGGCGTGATCGTGCTGGCCAAGACGGAGGCCATGGGCGGGCGGCTCGGGAAGGCCGTTTTGCAACGAAAGATCGGGAAACTTTACGTGGCCCTCCTGGAGGGTGAGCTGACCGGACCGGTCGCGGTCAACGAATTCCTCGGGCCCGACCCCACGGCAAGTGTCACCGTGAAATCGCGCGTGGTCCCGGCCGGCACGCCGGGAGCCCAGGAGGCCCAGACCGTATTTCATCCGCTCGTGTCCCGCGGCGGTTTCACGCTGGTTGGAGTGGAACTGCTGACCGGCCGCAAGCACCAGATCAGGGCGCATGCCGAATGGCTGCAGCACCGCGTCGTGGGGGACAAACTCTACGGGCCGGATCCGGGACTCTACTTGGAGTTCGCCATGAAAGGCTGGACGGAGCGGCATTCAGCCCTGCTGGGGACGACGCGCCAGGCGCTGCATTGCGCGGCCATCGACCTGCGTCCGACCGGGCTGGATTACCTGTTGGAGGCACCTTGGCCGAAGGATCTGGCGCGGTTCGCGGAACGGCGGATGCAGCTGCCCGCCGCGGAGGCGCAGAAGTTGATCGACAGATTTATTGCAGAAAAGCTGCCGCCGCCGCCCGCAACACCGCGCATTGCGTCGTGATGCGCTGCTCGAGCGGCTGGGCCGACGCGGTCTCGAGGGTGTAGTTCAGCGTGCTGTGCTGGTAGGCGAGGTAGAGCGCCTCGGGCCAGGTGTCGCGCAGGAGCGGGTCGCTGATCGGCCGGATGATGCCCGGCGCGGCGCTTTCGCGGCCGTCGATGACCGCGGCGGTCTCAATGGGGCCGTGTACCCGGGCGGCCTCGATCAAGGCGGGCGCGAGGCTCGGGTGTTCGCCCAGGTTGAGCTCGTAGAGATAGAATCCCTGAGCTTCCCAGTCCTCGTGCCCACATATGACGAGGTCGAAGCGCGGCTGGTGCTGCAGCCAGGCGACGTGCTCGATGGTCTCGGCGGCCCGCAGGGACTTGTAGTCGCGGTTGAGGTCGACGACGGCGAAGTTCTCCCGGGTGCCCTTCAGGAATCCGGTGGGGTTGAGCAGCGGGCAGAGAAACCAGGTGCAGCGCCCGTCGAAGAAACCTTCCTCCAGCAGGCGCAGAAGCGCCCACGGCGGGGCGGGTTCGTCGCCGTGCATGCCGGTTGAAATATAGACCCGCGGCCGGCGGCCAGGCGTGCGCTTGGTGTAGGCCAGCAGCGGATAGCCGTTGACCTCGCCATACTGCTTCGCGGCGAATCCGGCCTGCCTGGCGGCCGCGGCAAAACGCGGGCTGAACTCGGCCGGGTCGAGCGGCAGGGCGGGAGAGGCTTTGACAGGGTCCACGGCTTTCTTCTAGCTGCCCTTTCCCTCTCATGTCCAACGTTCGTGTTCGTTTCGCGCCCAGTCCCACGGGCTTCTTCCACATCGGCAGCGCCCGCACCGCGCTGTTCAACTGGCTTTACGCCCGGCACACCGGGGGCACGTTCATCCTGCGGATCGAGGACACCGACCAGGCGCGCAACAGCGAAGAGTTCCTCAAGCTCATTTACGACAGCCTGACCTGGCTCGGGATGGACTGGGACGAGGGTCCGAACCCGAATGGCGTGGGCGAGCGCGGCGACTACGGTCCCTACCGCCAGAGCCAGCGCGCCGCGATCTACCAGAAATACAAGCAGCAGCTCCTCGACCGCGGCCGCGCCTACGAAAAGGACGGCGCCATCTGGTTCAAGCTGCTCGGCGAGCGCTACAAGGTCTTCGACGACCACCGCAAGAAAGAGGTCGAGAAGGTGAAGTCCGCGCCGGTCGTCATCGACGACCAGATCCGCGGCAAGGTCGAGCGCCAGGAGGACGAGGATTTCGTCATCTTCCGCTCCGACGGCAATCCCGTGTTCCATTTCGTGAACGTCGTGGATGACATTGAGATGAAGGTCTCGCACATCATCCGCGGGGAGGACCACCTGTCCAACACCAGCAAGCACGTGCGGCTCTACGAGGGCTTCGGCGTGACGGCGCCGGTGTTCGCGCACATCCCGCTCATCCTGAAGTCACCGGAGATGGGCCAGGGCAAGATGTCCAAACGCGACAAGGGCGCCCTGATCGAGGAATACCAGCAGCGCTATTTCCTGCCCGAGGCGCTGGTGAATTACCTCTCACTGCTCGGCTGGAACCCCGGCGATGACCGCGAGAAGATGCCGATTGCCGACATCGTCCGCTTGTTCGACCTGCCCGGCGTAAACCAGAGCAACGCCAAGTTCGACGGCAAGAAGCTCGCGAACATGAACATGACCTACCTGCTCGAGCAGCCGGCCGACCGGTTTGTGGCGCTCGCGAGGGCATATTTTTCCAAACAGCCGACCGGCACCGTGGTCATGGCCAACGAGGCTTACTTCCGCGAGATCATGCTGCTGTCCCAGCCGAAGATCAAATCGATCGACGAGCTCGGCGCCTACACGGGCTATTTCTTCACGGAGGATTACCCGATCGACGCCAAGGTGAAGGAGAAGGTCATGTCCAAGGGCGACCCGAAGGCCCGCCTCGCCGAGCTCATCGCCGCGATTCCCGCGATGGATTTCTCGAGCGATGCGACCATCGAGGCCGCCATCAAGTCGCTCGCCGAGGGCAAGGGCCTCGGCTTCGGCGATTACCAGGCCGTCGCGCGCCTCGCCGTGTCCGGCACCAACACCGGCCCGAGCATCACGAGCATCTTCCGCGTGCTGGGGAAGGACCGGGTCAGCTCCCGGCTGATGAAAATTCAGTCGGTGAATTGAGCGGACGCTGCTGATCCGCCTTGCCCGTTGGCCGGCGGGTTGGGCACTCTGGCGCATGGTTTTTCGGCTTCGCTCCAGAAATTGCGCCGCGTTGCTCCTGATCCTCGCCGTTTTCTGCGGCAGCGCGAACGTCGGCGGCGCGACGCCCAGCGGACGTCCGTCGATCACCGGCCCGATCCTGAACCTCGACAGCACCCAGTTCTTTTTCGAGCACTCCGCTGGACAAATGAGCGGGGAGACGGCGGATGCCTACATCGATATGTTGGCGGATGCCGGCATCCGCACCTTCTTCACCTGTGTCAATGCGCAGAAGGCCAACTATGCGAGCAAGGTCTGGGAACCGGATTGGAGCGGTTATGATCCCCGGGCTGGAGACGACCAGCCGGTGCTGCGCCACATCCCGCCCGGGGCCATACCGGCCACCCGGCAGCGCCTCGAGTCAGCGAAACGGTTGGCCGACCTGGGCATCAACCTGCACGACCGATTGCTGCGGCGTTGCCGGCAGCGCGGAATGGGGGCCTGGGTTAGCGTGCGGCTGAACGATGTGCATGACTGCCTGCTGGAGGACAGTTCGCTGCTGAGCACGTTCTACAAGGAGCAGCGGGCCGCCGGCCTGCTGCGCGCGACTCACCGCGGCGGATCCTGGTGGGCGGACCGCGGCCTGGATTGGGAGCGGCCCGAGGTGCAGGAACATTATTTCAAACTCGTGCTGGAACAGCTGGAGACACTCGACCTCGACGGTCTGGAACTCGATTGGATGCGCTTCGTCTATCACTTCCGACCGGGCCGCGAATTGGCCGGCGGCCAGGTCATCACCGAGTGGATGCGCCGCGTGCGGGCCGCCTGCGACCGCGCCGCAGTCAGGCTGGGACATCCCGTTATGCTCGGCGTGCGGGTGCCCACCCGGCCCGAGACGGCGCGTCGCAGCGGCCTCGATGCCGTGGCCTGGGCGCGCGAGGGACTGGTTGACCTCGTGGTCCCGACGCCCTTTTGGACGACGACCGATTTCGACGTGCCGGTGGTGGAGTGGAAACGCCTGCTCGAGGGGACCGGGGCCCGCCTCGCGCCGGGCATAGAAATCCGCTACCAGCCCGTGCCCAACGGACCGGCCCACATGATGAGCCCCGAACTAACGGCCGGGGCCGCCTTGCCGCTGCTGCAGGGGGGCGCCGACGCGGCTTATCTCTTCAATTACGACCCGCTGCCGTTGCTGCGGATGAAGGCGGCCGACGGCGGCCCGCTCTGGACGAGGGACTCCTTCAGCCGGACCATCCGGGCGCTGCAATCCGCGGCCACCCTCGCGGCCGAGCCGCGGCTGCATGCGGTGACCTACCATGATGTCCGGGCGCCCGGCGAGCCCGCGGACAATGCGCTCCCGGCGGTCGATTCCGGCGAGGATTTCCCGTGGCCGCCCGGATGTGCGGTGCGCCTCGTGACCGGGCCCAAGCCCGTGGACCGGACCGTCGAGCTGCGGCTTGAGTTCGCCGCGTCCACCGTCGCGCCGGATCAACTGCGGGTCTTCGTCAACAGCACGGAGTGCCCGCCGGCAGCTGGCGTCTCGGGCCTGAACCGTCGTTATTCTGTTCCGCAGTCGGCCCTCCAGGAAGAGGCCCAGGTGGTCGAGATCGTCACCCCGCCGGGGGTGCCGCCGTTCAAGCTGGTGCGCCTGGAAATGTTTGTCGCCGGCGCCCCGCGCTGACCGGCGGACCGGGCCTTACTTGGCCCAGGTGTCCTTCAGCGTGATCGTCCGGTTGAAGACGAGCTTGGCCGGGGAGGAATCCTTGGCATCGAGGCTGAAGTAGCCGAGACGCTCGAACTGGTAGCGGTCCTCCAGCTTGGCGGTGGCGAGAGAGGCTTCGAGCTTGGCCGTGACGACCTCGAGGGACTTCGGGTTCACGACCTTGAGGAAATCGTCCTCCGCGGCGGGCTCGGCGACGGTGAACAGGCGGTCGTAGAGGCGGACCTCGGCGTCGATGCAGGTGGTCGCGCTGACCCAGTGGATGGTGCCTTTGACCTTCTTGTCGGCGTTGGGCTGGCCGGAGCGGGTGTCGAGCTGGGCCGTGCAGCGGATCTCGGTGATCGCGCCGGCGGCGTCCTTGACCAGTTCATCGCACTTGATGATGCAGGCGTATTTGAGACGCACCTCGCCGCCCGGCTTCAGGCGGAAGAATTTCGGGGGCGGCACCTCGGCAAAGTCGTCGGTCTCGATGTAGACCTCGCGGGTCAGGGCGAGCGGGCGGGTCGTCGGGTTTTCATCCTGCGGGTTGTTGGTCGCCGTGCACTCGACCGTCTCGCCGGGGGCGAGGTTGGTCAGCACGAGCTTGATCGGCCGGAGGACGGCCAGCCGGCGGGCGGCGCTGGTGTTGAGCTCACCGCGAACGGCATTCTCGAAGACGGCGGCCTCGGTGAGGGAGTCGAACTTGGTGACGCCGACACCGGTGACAAAGGCGCGGAGCGCGCTGGCCGGGATGCCGCGGCGGCGCAAGCCGGAGAGCGTGGGCATGCGCGGGTCGTCCCAGCCGGTGACGACCTGCTCGGTGACGAGGGTCAGCAACTTGCGCTTGGAGACGAGGGTGTAGGCGAGGTTGAGCTTCGCGAACTCGTATTGGTGCGGCAGAGCGCGCGGCAGGCCGAGGCTTTCCAGGATCCAGTCGTAGAGCGGGCGGTGGTCGACGAACTCGAGCGTGCAGATGGAGTGCGTGATGCCCTCGAGGTAGTCGCTCAGGCAGTGGGCGTAGTCGTAGAGCGGGTAGATGCACCACTTGTCGCCGGCGTGGTGGTGCGCGACATGGCGGATGCGGTAGAGCAGGGGGTCGCGCAGCCACATGTTGGGCGAGGCCATGTCGATCTTGCTGCGCAGCGAACGGGCGCCGTCGGGGAACTCGCCGGCCTTCATCCGCGTGAACAGGTCGAGGTTCTCAGCGACGCTGCGGTTGCGGAACGGGCTGTCCTTGCCGGGCGTGTCGGGCGAGCCGCGGTATTTCTCGGTGTCCTCGGGGCTCAGGTCGCAGACGTAGGCCTTGCCGCGCCGGATGAGCTCGAGCGCGTATTCGTAGAGCTGGTCGAAGTAGTCGGACGCGAAAAACGCCTCGCTGCCGGCGCCCGGGGGCACCGGTCCGAGATAGTAGTCGGGCTGGCCGTTGCTGGTGACCCTGGCCGGGTGGGCGCCCTTGGGCTTGAAGCCGAGGCACTGGTCGGCCCAGCCGGCGATGAGCCACTGCACGTCGGTGGTGATGGACTCGACGTATTCGATGTCCTCCTTGACCGGGTTGGTGTCGTCGAAGCGCAGGTTGCACTGCCCGGCATGCTCGCGGGCGATGCCGAAATTGAGGCAGATGGACTTCGCGTGGCCGATGTGGAGGTAGCCGTTGGGCTCGGGCGGGAAGCGGGTGACGATCTTGGCGTAGCGTTTTTCCGCGACGTGGCCGGCGACGATGTCGCGGATGAAGTCACTGGGGGCGGGCGCGGGTGCGGTGGGCTCGGCGGGCATGAAGCGGGCAAATTGCGGAATCGCCGCGGGCGATGCAACGCCGCAATTTTCCGCGCGGCCCGGGCCGAAAATAAGCCTTTGCCTTCACGGTCCGTGGCCTGACTATTCCGTCCCCATGAGCGACTTCCACGCATGAGCGCCCACCAGGTCACCTCCACCACCGGCGACCGCCTCAAGCGTCTCGCCCCCTTCGGAATCGGGCACACCAAGCCCAAGCACTTTCGCGACATGGCCGGGGTGATGTGGGCCAACCGCGACAACCTGGGCTACGCTTGGAAAGTCATCAGCCAGGGCGTCTGTGACGGATGCGCACTCGGGGTGGCCGGGCTGCACGACTGGACCATCGACGGGGTGCACCTCTGCATGACGCGCCTGAATCTGCTCCGCCTGAACACCATGCCCGCGATGGACCATGCGCTGCTCGGCGACGCGGCCGCCATGGCGAAGCTCGACAACCGCCAACTCCGCGAGCTCGGACGGCTGGCCTACCCGATGTTGCGGCGCAAGGGGGAGAAGGGCTTCACACGTATCAGCTGGAATGAGGCCCTCGACCTGGCCGGCGACAAGCTGCGGGCGGCGGATCCGAAACGCGTGGCGTTCTTCCTCACGGCGCGCGGCATCACCAACGAGGTTTATTACGCCGGCCAGAAGGCGGCGCGATTCCTCGGCACCAGCAACATTGATAACGCGGCGCGCATCTGCCACTCGCCGTCCACGGTTGCGATGAAGCAGACCCTCGGGCTCAGCGCCTCGACCTGCAGCTACAGCGACTGGATGGGCACGGACCTCGTCGTGTTCTTCGGCTCCAACCCGGCGAACGACCAGCCGGTCAGCACGAAATACCTGCACATCGCCAAGAAGAAGGGCACGAAGATCGTCCTGGTGAACCCGTATCTTGAGCCGGGGATGAAGCGTTACTGGGTGCCGTCCGAGACGGACAGCGCGCTCTTCGGCACGAACCTGGCGGACCACTGGTTCCCGGTCGCCCAGGGCGGCGACATTGCTTTGCTCTACGGTGTGCTCAAGCGGCTGGTCGACACGGGCACGGTCAACCGTGACTTCGTGGCGAAGCACACCACCGGGTTCGCCGCGCTGGAGGAACGCGCCCGCCAGCTGACCTGGGAGGAGTTGGAGGCCGGCAGCGGCCTGCCGCGCAGCAGCCTCGAGGAATTCGCCGATCTCATCGGCCGTGCCCGCTCGGCTGTTTTTGTCTGGAGCATGGGCATTACGCAGCACTCCTTCGGCGGTGATGCCGTGCAGATGATCCTGAACGTGGCGCTGGCCCGCGGATTTCTCGGTCGAAACTTCTGCGGCGTGATGCCGATCCGCGGCCATTCCTCCGTGCAGGGCGGGGCGGAAATGGGCGCGTACGCCACGGCCTTCCCCGGCGGCCTGCCGGTGACGACGGCCAATGCGCTGGCCCTGACCGCGCAGTATGGTTTCCCCGTGCCCGACCAGCCCGGGCTGACGACGACCGAGATGGTCGAGGCGGCGGCCCGCGGCGAACTCGACGTGTTTTACCTGCTCGGTGGCAACTTCCTGCGCACGCTGCCCGAGCCGGACTATGTCCGCGCCGCGCTGGGGCGGGTGCCCCTGCGCATCCACCAGGACATCATCGTGACCGACCAGATGTTCATCGAGCCCGGCGAGGCCGTGCTGCTGCTGCCCGGCAAGACCCGCTATGAGCAGGACGACGGCGGCACGGAGACCAGCACCGAGCGGCGCGTGATGTTCACGCCGGAGATTCCCCGCCAGGTCGGCGAGGCCCGGGCGGAGTGGAAGATTTTGTTCGACGTCGCCGCGGCCGCATGGCCCGAGCGCGCCGCCCCGTTGCGCGGCGTGACCGGCCAGGCCCTGCGCGAGGAGATTGCGCGCGTCGTGCCTTTCTACGACGGCGTGCAGCACCTCAAAAAGACGGGCGACGCCTTCCAGTATGGCGGCCGGCATCTCTGCCGGGACGGAATCTGCGCCACGCCCGATGGCCGCGCCCAGCTGCGCGCCGTGAACCTGCCGGCACCTGCACCCAAGGACGGCACGTTCCATGTCAGCACGCGCCGCGGCAAGCAGTTCAACACGCTGATCTACTCCGAGATCGACCCGCTCAACGGCGCACCACGTGACGCCGTGCTCATGAGCGATGAGGACGCCGCGCGCCTGCACCTCAAACAGGGTGACCGCATCGGACTGGTCAACGACCTCGGGCGCTACGAGGGCACGGTATTCCTGGCCCCGTTGGCGCCGGGCAACCTCCAGATCCACTGGCCGGAGGGCAACGTGATCGTCCACCGCGGCCGCGTCGATGCGCTCAGCGGGGTGCCCGACTACAACGCCCGCGTGCGGGTCGAACTTTCGGCCAAAGCATGAAACCCGCGGCTCTGACCAGAGACTGGCCCGTCCGCCGGGTGCGTGGACGCGGTGCGGCAGCGGTCGAAACCGACCTGCTCGCGGTCGAGGAGCCGCTGGAACTTCGCGTGCGCGGCCGTTCGGTCGCCGTGGTCATGCGCACCCCGGGGCACGATGCCGACCTGGCGGCCGGGTTCCTGCTGACGGAAGGCGTGGTGCGCTCCGCCGAGGACATTTACGACATCATGCAGTGCCGGACGACGAAACGGGCCGAGCAGGGCAACGTCGTGGAGGTCGTGCTGCCAAAGGGCGTGCGCGTTGATTTCGATTCGCTCACGCGCCATGTTTTCAGTGCGACCAGCTGCGGCCTGTGCGGCAAGGCCACGATCGAGGCGGTGCGCCAGCATTTCCCCAAGGTGAAGCGTCCGCTGCGCGTGACGGCCAAGATGCTGCATGCGCTACCCGCGCAACTCGCCGCGGCGCAGCCGACGTTCAAGTCCACCGGCGGCCTGCACGCCACTGCGCTCTTCGATGAAGGTGGCACGATCCTCGCAGCCCGTGAGGACGTGGGCCGGCACAACGCGATGGACAAGGTGCTCGGTCACGCCCTGCGCGCCGGCTGGCTCCCGCTCGAGCGGCATATGCTGCTGGTGAGCGGGCGGGTCTCGTTCGAGATCATGCAGAAGGCACTGGCGGCGCGCGTGTCGGTCGTCGCCGGCATCTCGGCCCCGACGAGTCTGGCGGCGGAATTCGCCGAGGCGAACAACCAGACGCTGGTCGGTTTCCTGCGCGGGGACCGGCTGAACGTCTATGCGGGCCGCCTGGCCCCGACCCGATGAACATCGCGGCCCTCTACATTTCGCCCGGCCACAATTATTTCGGCCGCCACGGGCTGGCCCCGGGGGAGCATCCCCTGCTGGAGGTGCCCACCGTGCAGTGTCTGGCCGGGCGCGGACTCGTGGGCGACCGCTTTCTCGACTACAAGGAAGACTACGCCGGCCAGATCACGTTTTTTGCCGGCGAGGTTTTTGACGATATCCGCCGGGCCTTGAATCAGCCAGACCGGTCGGCCGCGGTGTTCCGGCGCAATGTGCTCACGCGGGGGATTGATTTGAACACGCTCATCGGCCGCGAATTCGAGGTGCAGGGCGTGCGGTTTGCCGGGACCCGCGAGTGTTCACCCTGCTACTGGATGGACCAGGCGTTCGCTCCGGGAGCCGAGACCTGGCTGAAGGGGCGGGGCGGCCTGCGGGCGCGGATCCTCAGCTCCGGCCGGCTCAAGGTGGACCTCCCTCCATGTTAAGCGGGCTCATCCTGGCCGGCGGGCGGTCGTCACGCATGGGCCGCGACAAGGCCATGCTGACGCTGCCCGACGGTCGCACCTTGTTGCAGCGGCAGG
>Ga0209770_10000346_pt1 | contig 25872 bp, 25 predicted proteins | sample LauGreSu1BDMLBDD_2_FD_187572 | JGI IMG/M metagenome (GOLD analysis project Ga0209770, IMG submission 187572) | Freshwater lake microbial communities from Lake Michigan, USA - Su13.BD.MLB.DD (SPAdes) (version 2) | ecosystem: Environmental > Aquatic > Freshwater > Lake | place: Lake Michigan, USA...
CGGGTACGGGCGGTGAAGACGATGAAGACACTGGCGGCGGTGGCGGTGCTGGTGGCGAGGGGGGCGGAACTGGCGATACTGGCGGTGGTACTGGCGATACTGGCGGTGGTACTGGCGATACTGGCGGTGGTACTGGCGATACTGGCGGTGGTACTGGCGATACTGGTGGCGGGGCCGGTGATACGGGCGGGGCCGGTGATACGGGCGGTATTGGCGGCGGTACTGGAACTACGAAACCTCCTCCGCAAGAAGACCCAGTTCAAGAAGAAATTGAACGCAAGATGCGAGAACAGAAAGAGCGGGAAGCGGCTGAACGTGCTGCGGCAGAAAAGGCTGCACAAGAGGCGGCTGCTCGCGCTGCGGCAGATGCGGAGCGCCGTAGGTTAGAAGAGGAACTTGCTGCTAAGGAAGAAGCGGCTGCTAAAGAAAAAGCGGCTAAAGAAGCCGAGTACAAGAGCAAGCAAGACCTAATTAATCAGATTGTCAATGCTGCTAAGGGTAGCGGGTATACCGTTACTGACGAAGATATTGCCGGTATGGGGGGTATGGGCCTTACCCAGTTGGAGGGCCTTTTGGCTGAGTACGCTGACGCTGCTCGTAGGGCCAAAGAAGGCGAAGAAGCAAGACTTGGTGCGGAACGTGCTGCTCAAGAAAAGGCCGCTCAAGAAAAGGCTGCTCAAGAAAAGGCTGCTGCGGAACGTGCTGCTCAAGAAAAGGCTGCTGCTGACAAGGCCAGACTAGAGCAAGAACTTGCTGCTAAGAATGAGGCGGAACGTGTTGCCGCCGAAAAAGCCGCCGCTGATCGCGCTGCCGCAGAAAAAGCCGCACAAGAAGAGGCTGCTGCTAAAGCCGCTGCCGAACAAGAAGCCGCTAGAGAAGCCGCGAGAGAGCGTGCTCGTTTAGAAGCGGAACTTGAAAGTTCTGGGGGCGGGGGCAGGGGCTTCCCAGATTTGGGGGGCATTGGATCCGTTGGCTACGAAGAAGGCCCTCCCGCCCTCGGTGGTGATAGGGCTGCTGGTAACGCACCGGGAACAGAAGGCGGTAAGATTGACTACCCGTGGTACGTAGATGCCATCAGTATGGTGTCAAAGGTACTTAACCTGCCGGGAGACGCGGCAAAATTTGCTGTTGATAAGGTAACTACGGCTCTGAGTAGTCTTGGACTTGATACGCCTAAATTTTTAAGCGATGCAGTTATTCAGGCTCTTGCTGGAAAACTTGGTGCTAAGTGGTATGCAGCGCCTGTTGACATGATTTCCGATGCTTTGAAAACTTATTTCGATGAAAAGAAAAAGCAGGATTCCGACAGAGAAACCACCAAGGAAGACACAAGCCGGGGCAAGGGGGAAAGATCAAGGGAGTCTAGTACGGGTGCCGGTGTTGGCGGCGGGGCAGGGTTTGGAGGTATTGGTGGGGGCAGTATTGGTGCAGCTAAACGGGGCACTATTACAATTGATAACGTAAAGGCTGCCCGTACTGGTGGGTCAATTAAGACTTATGCAGCGGGTGGGTTAGGGGCACTTCGTCAGGAATACGCTGCGGGGGGCAAGTACCTCCGAGGTCCGGGCGACGGTATGTCAGATGACATCAAGGCAAACATTGAAGGAAGACAGGAAGCGCGGCTTGCTGATGGTGAGTTTGTAATCCCTGCTGATGTTGTGTCGCACCTTGGTAACGGCTCGTCAAATGCCGGTGCCAAAAAACTACATCAGATGATGGCTCGGATTCGTCAAGCACGTACAGGAAAAACTAGGCAGGCTCCGGCAGTTAAGCCGGATAAATTTCTGCCCGCCTAATAGGAGTTAAACATGGCTACTACGACGACTGAACAAACCACTACTAACATTCCAGATTGGGCCAAACCGTACGCCGGACAGCTATTTGGCATGGTGTTCGGGGATCCGAATAGGCCCGGTACTGGCGGCATCCTAAATCAACCGTGGCAACAGTACACGGGGCAGCGCGTAGCCGGTGTTAATCCTCTCGCTGGCATGGGGTACCAAGATATCTCCCGTCTTGGGGTATCTCCTGAAGTTGATGAAGCCCGGTACATGGCTGGCCTTGGCGGTATGCGAGCAGGAAGTGCCGGTGCGGACTATATGCGGATGGCTACTGACCCTAGGTCGGTCAGTGCGTTTATGTCTCCGTATATGCAGAACGTAGTTGACCAGCAAAAGCAACGTGCAATTCAAGACTACAGTCGGCAGATTCCGGGACTTCAGACTGCGGGTATTCGTGCAGGTGGGCGTGGGGGCACTCGTGAGGCTTTGCTCCAAGCTGAGGCACAGCGAAACCTTCAGGGTCAGTTAGGAGATATTCAGGCCACGGGGTCACAGAACGCGTTTCAACAGGCCCAGCAAGCCCAGCAGTTCGGATCAACCCTTGGTATGCAGGGGATACAGCAGCAGTTAGCCGCTTCGGGACTCCTTGGAAACCTCGGCAACCAGCGATATAACCAGTTGCTTGGCGGTGCTCAGGCCCGTATTGGCGCAGGCTCTCAGTTGCGTGACATTGAGCAGCAACAACTTAGCAACCTGTACCAAGACTTCATTAACAAACAGCAGTACCCGTATAAGCAGCTTGAATTTGCCTCGGGCATCTTGCGCGGGTTCCAGCCTACGGGTTCGGTGTCTACTTTGTATCAACCGTCTGGCAGTTCGGTAGGTAGCACGATCGGCGCGGGACTTGGGTTAGGCGGTATGTTCGGGGCGATGTCGGGGGAATAATCGTGGCATTTAATAACCCTTTCCTTAGCGACAAGGCCCGAGCATGGCTCGGATCTATTCAAAACGTTCCTGAGAATCAGATTCCTGCCAAAGCAAACATGGCGGCGCAGTCTGGGCTTATCTCGTTCCCTGAAGCTCTTGCGATTAAGATGATCGCTGACCGTATCCGCACTCCACAGGGCAACATGCCGCAAGGTACTGTTATGAGCGAAATGCTCGGCGGTATTGCCGGTATAGATGCAGGCAGGATGGAGAATCCGTCATTTGCCGGTGGCGGTATTGTTGCGTTTGCTGAAGGCGGTTCGACCAGTGCGGAAGTCAATCGCATTTTGAAGAAGCACCCTATACAGCGCACCGCCGAAGAAAATGACATTCTGCGAAGGGCTGGTAGACAATTAGAACGGGCTTCGCTCCCGTATGATTCTAGCATTTTGGAGTTGGACCGGGCGCTAGGGACTCCCTTTATTCGGGAGATGTTCGCTAACCCGTACGCTTCTGACGAAGAGATTGCCCAAGGCGGCGGTGCGGATCTTAACGAACAAATCATGCGTAGTCTTGGAGCGGAACAAGCCACGCGGACGCAGACTCCATCAGCTCCGGCTAAAAAACGAGATTGGGCTACGGCTCCTCGACAGAACCGACAGAGAACGGCGGAGAGTACGCGGCTATCTGACTTCGCTACCTTAGCTTCTCAAGAGGGGGCTAAGTCTGGTCGCGGCATGAGCGCCAGTGTAGCCAGTGAAGGTATCAGGCTTCTTGAAGATCAAATCAAAGACCTAAAAAACGCTAAGCCTGAAGATCGTGAAGCACGTTATCGTGCCGCTGGCATTGAGGATATGACTCCGGCTCAGTTGAAGAAGATTGAAGACCGCATATCTAAATTGTCTGGTGAGAAACAACGCGATGCGTATCTCGCCTTGGCGCAAGCAGGATTCAAGATGGCCGCTGCCGCTTCTCGCCCCGGTGCTACCCTGATGGGATCATTGGGTGAAGGTGGTATGGAAGGTACTCGCCTCATGGCAGGTATCAACAAAGAGTATCGTGAACTTGAGAGTGCTCTTGAAGATAAAGTCATGTCGTTGCAGCGTTACCAGCAGCAGCGTCGTGAGGGTATGATTGACCGCGATATCGACTTTGAACGCAACACTAAAAAAGATATTCGTAGTCTTGAACTTAACCTTGCCGAATTTAAAATCGGTGAAGCACGGGATCAGAGAGATTTCAACCTGCGAGCACAGCAGGCTGAAGATACTAAAGATCCGATCAAGGAACTTAAGCGTATGTATGTCTACGCTAGGACTCCGGAAGAGCGTGCTAACGCCCTTAAATTGTTGTCGGAGCTTACGCAGATGGATACCCGCATCATTGCTGAGCAACTTAAGAGTGAGTTAGCCATCGAAAAAGAAAAGATGAAGATGAGCGGTATGGGCGGGTTTGTTCCGTCCGGTGGGTCGTTCGTTGATCAAGATGTTTCGGGAATCGTAAGTGAGGCTGATAAACTCACTGGATATCGTTGAGTTAAAAAATGTCACGACTAGAGCATTACGCACAGTGGTTGGTTTCCAATGCCGACAAGAAAGGCTCTCCCGAGTTTGAAACTGTTGCTAATGCTTATCGTGCTTTAAGACGGCAGACCGAACAGCCTAAAGAGCAGGCGGGATTTATTGAGTCCCTGAAAGAGTCCGCCTCTACACTTAAGGCTGCTCCTGCTGCGGCTAGATTCGCCGCCGCTGAAACTCCAGAAGAAAAGACCGCCACTAGAAAGGCCCTGCTTGAGGCTGCTGGCGATGACGAGTTAGCTAAGACTTCGTTTGCTGACATACAAGATCTACCTTCTGCGATTGATTGGGCTAAGCAAGTTGCTGGCTCATCTATTGGCGCGTTGGTGGCACCGGGTGCCGCTGCTCTGGCTACTGGTCCGATTGGTGGCGCGGCTACTCTTGGTACGCAATACACGACTTCGAACCTTATTAGGCAGGCAGAAGAGCAGGAACGTGCTCTGGCCGAGGGTCGTCAGGCTGAAGAGACTTCTGTTGGTAAGGCCGTTGCCGCTGCTGGTGCTTCAACTGCGTTGGACGTAGCAGGATTCAAGTTCTTCCAGCCGTTGTTTAAGTCTTTCCCGATGGTTGGAAAGATTTTTGGCGAGAGCGGTGAGAAAGGCGTCAAAGAAGCGGGCGAGAAAATTGCCACTGCTATCGAAAACAAGACTCTTACTTATAAAGGCGGTGTTGCTCGCGGCGTAGCCAAGGGTGTGGCGTTTGAAATCCCGCAAGAAATTGCTCAGACCGCTGCCGAGCGGTGGCAGGCTGGCCTGTCTCTGACTGACGACGAAGCCAAGTCTGAATACATCGAAGCCGGTGCTGGTGCCGTACTGCTTGGCGGTGGCCTTGGTGGTGCTTCTGGCTTTGTTAGCACCCGAGATCAGAAGCGTCGTGCTGAAGAAGCACTGCGAGAAAAACGTTTTGCTGAAGAGCAAGCCAAGAAAGAAGCGGCGGGTACCGTCTCACCTGAAGGAGATGCGGTCAAAGCTCTTGAAGATGCCGAGAAGAAAGTACGTCCCGCTGCACCTGTTAAAGAAGATGTGTTAGCCAATGCAGAGCGAGCGGTACGCGAATTCGGTGACGAGGTTAGAGTTAGCGACCATGTGAATAAACTGGTCGAAGATCTCGGTCTGTCTGTTAAAGATGCTAAGAATGTCCTTAAGAAACTTCGTGACAACAAGATTGTTTCATTTAAGGAAGGTAAATATAAAGTCAATCCGCCTGAAGTAGATGTGGTTCCCTATGTCGCTCCAGAAGGCGCTACGGATCTTGTTGAAGTTGATAAGTCAGTAGCCGCCCCCATTACTACTCCTATTACCGAGGGAGCGCCCGCAGATGAATCTGATGCAGGAATCAGTGCTGAGCAAGTTGACACTGGAACAAATACAGGAGGCATTACTGTGCCTCCATCAGGACTCACTGCCGACGAATCCGGCGCTCCAAGCGTTGAACCTTCAGGACTGGGGGGCGTTGCACCTGCTGCTCTTGGGTTTAATGAAAGAAAAGAAAAGCGCAAGTCTGCACTAGATGAGATAACCGCTAATTTAAATAACCTACGACAGGCTCTGCCTCGGGAAGCGGACAGTGAAACCGTCACTGACGTTCTGACTCTTGTTGCTAAATTAGAAAGAGCGACTGAAAAACTAAGTAAGTTACCGAAGCAAGAGACCAAGGGTTCTGCCAAGAAAGAAGCGGATTTAGACGCGCAGATTGTCAGTCTGCGTAACGAACTTTCGTTTATTTCTGATCTGGTTGAGCAACAGACTCGCCCCTTCAAGAGCAAAGAAGAACTTGATGCGGAGTTAGCTGGCACGGAAGCCGAGGCTCAACGTCGCGCTGCCCGTGAAGATGCGGGTGGGTTGACTGCTGAAGAGAAATCGCAGCCTATTGCTGCACAGTTTGAGGCCGCGCTGCGTAAAGGCATTAACAACGCGATTGATTTCTTGGGGTTATCCGCTACTCAAGGCGCTCAAGAACTGCAAGCGCAGCCCGGTAAAGAATTACTCAGGGGCCAGAAAAGTGCGCCTGAAGTACAAGACCAACTTCAGGAAGACATCGCTGAAGAAATCGCTAGCAGAAAAAGAGCCGAGGCTAAAGGCAAGCCGATTATTGGTGTTGGCCGTGTAGAGAAAGAAGAGAAGCGTCGTGCTGGCATCGCTGCCTATGACGTTCTTTCCGGTCTCACGAGTACTCTAAGCCGCATCAGTTTCGCTGGCTCGGGGCTGCAGATTGAGGGCGATGCTAACGCAGATCCCAACGTATTCACTCGTCTGCGGCAAGAGAACAAACTTGCTGAGTATGATCCGAAGACGGATACGTTCTACTTTACTCGTGATGGCTTGTCGAAGAAGACCGTACTGCACGAAGCAGTTCACGCTGCCACCGTTAAGATCCTGCGTGCGTTTGAGACTAATCCTGACAGCCTGACCGAGACTCAGCGTGAAGCCGCTGAGCATATGACCAAGATCTACGCCGAGGCGAAGAAGCGTCTTGGTGGCCGATATCGCAACGAATTTGAGAATATCTACGAGTTCGTCAGTGCAGCAGCCACGAGCAATAATCTGCAACGCGAATTGTCCAAAATCTCGCGTCCTAACCTTGCCAAGTACACGAAGCGTGTAACGAATCTGTGGAGTCAATTCACGGAAGCCCTCGCTCGTATGTTCGGTATCGATTCGCGCAAGGGAACTAAGGCACGTGTTCTGGATGAGACTACCCAAGTCCCCGGCATGAGCCGACTGCTTCCGGGTGAGGCTGGCTATCAGGGCAACCTTCTGCTTGAGGCGTCACAGGCACTTCAGTACATCCTCTCTACTCCAGAAAAGGGCGTGGATGTGGCTCCCCTGCCTGCTCGTAAAGGTAGAGGTGCGCGTATCGCTGCGCCAACTAAAGAAGTTACTGCGGATGAGGCTTACAGAAACGCCGCACAGCGCGACGCTGAAAAATATAGCAAGCCGAAAGGACTGAAGAAACTTGCTAACTTTATGCTCGGGCAGGACGGCTACGAGTATTTGGCGCGTAAATTCCAGAACGACCGTCGTCCGCTGGTGTGGTTACAGGAGCAGCTTCGCCGTGCCGGTTTGCTGCGTTATGACGGTGAGAACGCCAACAACATCTATGACTTGATTGCCCTGTCATCAGGTAAGGCTTTCCACAACATGACGCAGTATATGCAGCGTCATTACGACGACGTTCACAAGGCAATCAAGAACTACGCTAACGCAAAGGGTATTGATGCTGACGAAGCCTTGGGCCGTCTAAGTATGTATCTGACCGCGCAACACGAGCCAGAACGTAGGCATATTAAGTTCTTGATGAACGTGCCGCTGAACAACACGACCAAGGTCAAGAGTGCTGTTCTTGGCGTAGAAGGCACGCCAGCGATGCTCCGCGAGTTCATCTTGCGCGAGTTACATAAGCCAAACGATTTGGTCAGTAATGGTAAGGCCAAGCAATATCGTGATGTATTAGAGCAACTCGTTGCCAAGTACAAAGACGCTAATGGCTCTAGTACGGTAAAAACTAAACCGGGCACGATGCCTCTTGACGAAAACGCGCCAGAGTACAACGTCATCGGCACTATGAGTAGAACTCTCATAGATAACATTAAGAAAGATTTAGAAGCCGACCTGAATAACGACGCGACGGGCGCTCCGCTGCGTGAAATGCTGGCCGCTATGGAGGAAATTAAAGAAAACTCCAAGATGCTGGATCGGGAGGCGAACTACTGGTCACAGCCGGTGGATAACATCGTGGAGTTCTACGGTTACGACCATTACGTACCGTTCAAGGGGAAACCACCCAAAGAGACTGACGTTAGCGAGGGTGACGAGCGATTTGAAATCGGTGGCCGTCGTTTGGGCGGTGAATTGTCTGAGGCTGCCCAAGCGTTTGAAGGTCGTGAGTCTGACTCCGACAACGTGATTTTGCAGTTGCTTTCGGACGGCACAAAGTCTGCGATGCGGGCCGGGCGTAGCGGCGTTACGCAAGCAATTAAGAATTTAATTAAAGACAAGCACATCCGTGGCAGCATGAACCCCAAGGTCGTCAAATTTGAAGACCGATACAAGGGGTTCGACCCGTCTGAGTTGCGTGGCGAAAATAAGATCTTCCACTACACCAAGGATGGCACGATTGAGGTCTATTCGATCAACGACAGAGTAATGCGCGATGCCATCCGTCGTGCCTACCAAACGCCAAGCCCGTTCATCGAGTTTGCCAACAAGATCACAAGCGGCATCGGCCACTTCCACACCCGGTACAACCCGGCGTTCTACCCGTACAACTTCATCCGTGATGCACTAACTAACTCTTTCACGATGGGCGCAGAAATGGGTCCTAAAGCCGCGTTTGATTACATCGGCGCAGTCGCTTCCCAAGTCGGCAAGATGGGTCTGATCAAGACTGGCCGGGTCTCAAAGCTGTACGCTGAAGGGAAGATTGATCAGATCAAGGAGATGGCGAAGAAAGATCCAGACATAGCAACCGTCTATGAGTATCTGGAGGAAGGCGGTCGCGTCTCCTATGTGCAGGGCTTAGCCTTGCAAGGGCAGAAAGAAGAATTAGCTAAAAGTATTGGCCAAGAGAAGTTTGCTAAGACTAAAGACCAGATTAATAAGTGGGTCGATATCTGGGCGGACTCGTTTGAATTTACTAGCCGCGCCGCCGCATACGGTGTAGCCAAGAGCAATGCTCTAGCACGTGGTCTTTCTGAATCCGCCGCACGTAAAGAAGCCGCTGCCTACGCCAAGAACCTTGCTAACTTTGAGCAGGTCGGTGAATACGGTAAGCAGGCAGGCGCACTGTTCATGTTCTTCCGCCCCGCCGCGACGGGTGCTGTTCGTGCGTTTGACTCAATTGCACCGCTCTTCCTGAACTTGGAAAATCTTGAGGCTCGTCTACCGCCTTCGATCCGCGAGAACCCGGAGGCTATGAAGCAGTACCGCGAGAATTTCATCAAGCAGCAAGACATGGCCAAGGCGATGATGTACGGTCTGATGGGCGCTGGAGCGACCCTGTATCTTATGGCATACATGGCCTCTGACGATGATGAGATGGGCCGCAACAAGGTGGCCACTGATGACATGGCGTTGTGGACGCGCAACCTGCGTCTGCCCCTCGGCGTTATCGGTAAGGAAGGATTTTTACAACTGCCTTGGGGATTCGGTCTCGGTGCCTTCGGTGCAGCAGGAGCGCAGATAGCTGGCACGGCGTTTGGCAAAACATCGGTCAAGGACATGGCCGTGAACATGACCAACATCGCTATGGACTCGTTCATGCCGCTGCCGGTGTCGCGTATCGACCCCACTGAGAACTTCCCGGCGTGGCTCGTTGATTCTATCGTGCCCTCTGCGGCGCGTCCGTTCGTTGAATTCGCCATGAACGTAGATGGTCTTGGCCGCGAAATCTACAACAATCGTGCGACTAAGTACGGTGAGGCTTTCACTGGCGGTAAGAACGTACCTGAGCTTTACAAGACTATGGCTGAAGGTATGTTTAATTTCACGAACGGTGACATCAAGGTTCAGCCAAACACCCTGTACTTCTGGACCAACAACTACATAGATGGTTTCTCCAGAATCGCCCACAGCGCATACGGGATTAGTTTAACTGCGGCTGGTCAAAAAGATTTTGACGCGAAGTCTGATCTTGTCGTGTTCAGTAGCTTCGTCGGTCGTAAGGGCAACTTCGATGCTCGTGAGTTTGCAGAAGTAGAAAAGAAGATTAAGGACAAGGCAGACACTCTCCGCGCCTTGGAGAATACAGCCAAGTTAAACGGCGACATTGAGCCGCTACGTCGTTACATGGAACGTAATCCGAATGACCGTGCCATCGTCTATATCTACAACAAGCAGATCAACAACCGAATCAGAGATCTACGTTCGTTCCGCAACGCCGTGCAGAGTAATAAGAACTACACGCCTAAGCAGAAGAAAGAAGTCATCGAGCAGATTGACTTGGAACAGAACTACATTAAACGAGGAATGATAGAGACGTTCCGTCAATACGGCGTAACGCCCTAGGCTACCCTCCACACTCTGACACCAAGAAACCCGTCCTTCGTGGACGGGTATATTTTTACCTTGACCTTAACTTTCTTGGCGCGGGTATCTAGTTTGTAGACCATCTCCGCTGGCTTGAGAGTAGGCACGAAGAAGCTGTCTCCCACCTTCATAAACTCAAATGGTAGCAGCCACTCCGGTTCCTCAAGTCTTTGTAAGTTCATTCACCAGATTCTCTACGTTCTCGTCCTTGAACGAGTAGGTCCATACTGGATGGAAACTAGACCCACCCTTCCATCCTGCACCAAGGCGTTTCTTCTCCGTGGCTACTAGCAGCCCCTGCGTCTTCATTACGTGTTCAAACTTGCGAACGCTGATGCCACGGGCGGCCAAGAACTTCTTAAACTCAGTGCGGGATACGTAATACATTTTAGTATCCATCTCAATACGCCCCAGTAACTGCCTAGGATCGTACTGATTGACCAAGCGGTCGCCGTCGAAGATCAAGAAGGTGGACTGATTCATGTTACAGAACTCACCAAGCAGAGTCTTGTAATCACTCGGGTCAATCTTAACCGCGTTGTCCCGAATCTCCATGATGTCGGTTAAGACCTTCTGGTAGATGTGTTCCAGATCCAGTTTGGTGATACCGGCTTCATTAGCAATCTCGCCGCCAGAAAAGTTTGCTGCGACAAGGCTCTCATAGAAGCGGTGGCTAACGTCGTCGCCAAAGTCGGCGCGGAAACGGTACTGCCAAGCAGTGATCTTCTGCTTAATCTTCTCTTCGCCAATCTGGTACAAGTACTTAATGTACTCCGGGCCTGCGTGCCCATAGTTAAAGCGAAATGGATTAAACATCTGCATACCCAACTCGCGGGTTAGGGCATGGGGCCGCTTCACATCAAACTCGACGATACGGGCGAGTTCGCCGTCAGGACTAGCCTTCAACTGCTGCAACTTGTCGTAGAGGGGCTGGTTAGTAGTAAAGATACCAATTAGCGATGCGGTCATCTCTAGGTCACGTTCTGCGTTGACCGAACTCTGCATACGCAACTTGGCCTTACCTTGCGCGATGCGGTGAGCCAGACGGGAGATTGCTTCGGGGTCAGCGTTGGACGCTTCGTCGATACCAAGCGGTATGTTCTTCAGGTTCAGCAAACGGCCAACGAACGCGTTATCCGTAGCGTTGCCATCCAATACGCTAAGTTCTCTCGGGTCGCCCCAAATAGAAAGTGCAGAGTACATGGCGCTCGTCTTACCCGTGCCTGATTCCGCGCTAGCGAAAGACACGCACACCCCCGCTGTTGGGGTGAGATACATCAGTGGTGAGCCAAATCCGCAGAGTAATCCAAACGCATGGAGTTCAAACCCCGGAGTATTGAGGGAGTTGGCCGACTTCTTCCACTCCTCGTAGTCGCCTGTAGGACACAATAGTTTAGAAATATTACGTACCAGAGGACTCGCAGACGCCTTAACAGACTCCCCGCTAGGAGTGATCTCGGTCCCGCCTATGACGAAGGCATCCTTGTTTTCAGTCCATCCCATTTGCATACGCATAATTTCCGCCTTGTGTTTGCTCATTAAGTATTGGTTCCACTTAATCATGTAGTTCTGTAAGTGGACAATATGATTCGGCAGGAAAGTAACGCTGTGGCTACTCAATGCCTTCTTAAACAGATCAAGCGCATACACCGAACTCATGGGTAAGATGAACTCACGCATCGGGTCATGCCGCATCAAATGCCGCATCAGCATACACTCGCCGTCTGCTGCGCTGTACATACGTTTTACCGGGAATAAATCATTCACCGATAGACAGATCGGGTCTTCCTGAGTCTTGATCCCTTCTTCATCTACTTTGGGAGGGGGGACAAAATAGACTCCTCCGTTCTTTCCTCTCGTGTACGGCTTAAGGAATGATGGGAACGTTGGAACTTCTTCGGGATTCGCCGTGATCCGAATTGTGTCCTCCTCGGTAATTTCTTCGGTTGGCGCTTCAAGGAGCCGCTTTCCGATAGCCAAGGGGTTGGTGATCTTTCCTCGCAGTGGACATCCGTCACATCCACCCGGATTGAGTTCGTCAAACTTTTCGCAGGAGAACGGCTTGCCGAACGCCTGATTAGCTTTTCTAACGGTGTTGTCATGGCTGTACTCGGGGTGATCCTCTGACATGAGGTGAATGGCGCTTTCCCAATCCGTGCAGTGCCGTGCGATTGATAACCCCGCGTACCACATTGGTTCTTCCAACGTGGCTGCATTAACAAGAACGTGTTTAATCTGAGCGCAGCCCTGATCGCTCAAACTCTTTTCAGCAATGTCTTGGAACGCCGTCTCGTAGTTATCAAGACGGGCAATCTTCTTAGTATCCTCATCAAGACCCTTCGGGAACATATCCAGAAGAGATGCAGTATCAGGTGCAATGACACCCAGAAAGTCCTTGAAGTCTTCAAAACTGTACTGCCCAAAATCGTGATCTAGCAGCTTAGTCTCAATCGGTTCCTTCTTGTAATTAACCGTTTCCGGACAGCGCAGGATACGCGCTGCGTCGGCAGTTACAGCAGGATCGATCTTGATGTGATCTAAGCACAGTTGCTTGAACTTCAGTGCATACGGCTTCCACTCCTCGGTAGGAATGTCTCGGTCAAAAAGCCAATACGCATGGACACCGCCGCCCGAATCCACCCTAATCGGTGGAGGCAGTCCTACAATCTGTACAAAATCGTCGATGGCAGCAAGGGCTTCTTCCTTGCTGTTGTACTTCTTCGGGCCATCGCCAACGTCCAGATCGATAAAGAACGACCGGCACAACATGGCGTACTCAGCACGACGGCTGTACCCACTAAAAGTATTTAACGCGACGAATACATTTTGGTTTTCCTCTTTGAGTCCTTCTACCAAGTCCAACAAATCGCTGAGTGTTTCTGCAAACCGATTGGTTATCTTGCCTTCTGTATCGATACCTGCGGCACAGTAAACACCCTGCGACGGTAATGCTTTCTCGTAAAATTCTTTTATCATAACCGCTCACAAACAAAAAGGCGGGGCGACGGCCCTCCCCGCCAAAACCTATGACTAACTACTCAAATCAAATCTGACCTCCAACCATCTCCTCTATGTAGAGTTTCGCGTCTATCATGCTAGCGGCAGGAAGCCTCCGTGCCTCCATGTCGGTCTCTACAATAGTCATAAACGCCTCAACTACTTTCCGCTTTTCCTCTCGGATGCCTTGACCACGAAACCACGCATAAATAGTCATGCGTGAAATGTTCAATGCTCTAGCGACGTAGGTGGCTGGCAGGTTAGCGTCTACACACAGCCTACCAAGTTTCACTCCAAGACGAGTAGGGTCAGCGTCTTTCAGACCGAGCAAAAATTTGTAACTGTATGAACGAGCCATGATAAATCCTTACTTCTTTGCCCACTTCTTAACGACTTCAGAAGCGTCGGTTGCCGCAGCAACGTCAGGCTTCTTCACGGGATCACGGAGTCTTGGCTCCGATGTAGCCTCGCTCGTAGTTCCAGTAGATGCCTCTGACTCGTCAGTCTGATAGACGGTCAACTTGATGGCAGCCTCAGCAGTGGCAGTGTCGCGCTGTCTCATGACTGCTTCGTAGTCTTCTTGCGGAACCGGAGCGACAGGCGAGAACAGCAACTTCGGTACAGGTGACTTCGTGTCGAACTGCATCTTAGTGATGACGCGACCTGCCGAGATATTGTTGTTAGCCAACATCTGGATGTATGGACGGAACGGGAACTTGCCGCTCTCTTCCTTACCAAAGCAAGACGTAGCCGGGAGAACCAACTGCATCACATCCCCTGCCGGGTCATGCGGCAGAACAACAGCAGTACGCCACGACAGACGACAAGCCGCACCGCTACCGCCTTGGCCAGATCCCTTCACAGAGAACTGACACTTATCACAAGCCGATGCTTGCGGAGTCTTAACGTCGGCGTCAGGAGTCTTACCGTCATTCGACCAGCAAAGCGGACTGACCTTCTCGCCTTCCTTGTACGTACCGGAGTAGTAAGTACGAGCAGCGTTGTGAGCCATCTTGACGAAGATCACGTTCATGTGACGGTCTTCAATCGTGCCGACTTCCTTACCACCGGCCATCTTGCGAAACACGCCGCCCTTAATAGAGATGCGCTTACCACCGCCCGACGCGCCACCGGCAACTGCAAGGGTATCCTCATCCAAGCCACCCTGAATCTGGGCGAGTTGGGACTTCAAACTAGCAATGATATCGTTAGCCATATATTCCTCTTAATTTGAGCTTGCTTTCCGGACACTAACTCCGTACTCGCGCATTACGTTTACACCGGGAGGAAGACCACTCCCCTCATTTTCGCTGAGAAACTGTTTGAAGTTACCCTGATGGATACGTCGCTCAAGCAGTTGCACAGCCTCGTTCTGAAGAACGAACTGATAGAAATTATCCCAGTCGTTGCAAAAGAACTTTTCGTTCAACTTACGCATCACTGTTCCGTGTGATGTTTTAATGCTATCGGCGTTTACCGAGTTGCACACATCCAGTAGAGCCGCCTCTAATTGAGACATCTCCGCCTTCAGTTCTTTGTCGGCGGCCTCATACTCGCGCAGTATGCTTTCACGCTTGCTGCGAATCTTGAGATAGGCCGTCACTAAATCTTCTGTGTTAATTAAATTGTCCATGTCATACCTCTTCTAACTCCTGTTTGTACAAGTCCACTATCTTCTGATGACTGTCCACCTTACCGCGAAGCATGGTGTACATCTTTCTCTCAACATCCGAGCCTTGCAGGTGAACAACAGTTGTCTTGTTCTTCTGCCCAACCCGGTCAATTCTTGCTACGCACTGTAGATACGTCTCTACTGACATCACAGGCGACCAAAATACAATCGTGTCAGCAGCCGTCAAAGTAATCCCATGCGATGCCGCCTGCGGCTGAATCACTAACACTCTAGGATCAACCTGATTCTGGAAACTGCCTATAATTTCCGAGCGTTTATGTGCGTTCACTGACCCCTGTATAACTGCCGTCGAAAAGCCTTCTTTGTTCAGGTACTCAACAACGATATCAATCGTGTGTATGTACGGTACGAATACTACTACTTTGTTGGACGTTTCATCAAGTACTTCTTTCAACGCATTTAGTCGGGGCGAAACATCAAACTCGACCACATCACGCTTGTCCGTGTAAACAGCCCCGCCTGAAATTTGCAATAGTTTATTCAGAGCCGCAGCAGCATTGACCGCAGAGACTTGCTCCCCCGCCGCCTCAATCAGAAGTTGTTGCTTGAGTGCCTTGTAATGTTGAGCAACTTGTGTAGTGAGCGGCACATCACGTGTCTGATACGTCAGTTCTGGTAAGTCAAGACATTCTTGCTTTGTGTACCGAACCGCAGGCTGCAACGCATGGAATACCTGCTCTTGCGAATTAGGTCTTGGTAGCCACTTAAAGCGCGTGACTTGATACATAACTTTGTCGCGCCACGCAGTCGTGAACTTCGGGACACGGTATGGACTAATCAACTTGGCTAACCCAAATGCGTCGATAGGTGACTGAGATGCAGGGGTTCCCGTCATCATCCAGAGCCACGTGTGCGGCTGCACTAGTTTTGCTAACGCCTTCCATCTGCGCGTCGATGTAGTCTTGTATGCGTTAGCCTCATCAACAATGATAAGGTCGTAGTTGGCTTTCAATAGTTCGTCAAATACAACATGAGTACCGTCGTAGTTGATGATAGTAAAGTCTGTGCGCTCGTCTATTATTTTCTTACGCTTGTCAGCAGACCCGTGGGCAATGCCGCAAGTCCGGTGCATGGCGGTGTTGAAGATGTCCGCTTGCCACGCTGAATACATGATCGACAACGGGCAGATAACTAGCACATTCTTGATGATGCCTTCGTTCATGAGGTAGTCGGCAGCCCAAATGGACGCCGATGTTTTGCCCGTGCCTGCCTCGTTAAAACAAAACGCACGTGGTCTTAGTGAAAGGAAGGAAGCTGTATCTCGCTGATGTTCAAACGGTGTGTGGAACCCCGGCCACTTGTAGTCCCGCAAGATAGGCGACGGGATCTTCGGTATAGACTGATCTGGTTGCGCTAGATCAAGGACGGAGGCTAAGTCGATTGCCTCTTTGACGCCCCAATAAACCAGAATCTCTTTGTCTTCTTCGTCTTGTCCAGACTTCAGAATCTCGCACTTCTCAATTCGCTCATACGCCTTGTCAGCCAAGTCGTAGCGAGTTCTAAATTGCAGAGCAGTGTTGTCTACGATATCCATTAAATAAACCTAACTATACACCATTAGTGAATTAAAAAGCCCGTAACGTGGGCCAGCCGTCTGAAGCGTGAGAGAAAGCATAAGATCACCTTCAGATGACGCGGTTAAAGTTTTGGGTGGACTAGACCCGGTGGGTAGAGGTGTAAGACCCACACAGACAACTCACTCGCGCCTTGAGCCGCTGCACTTTCTTTATAAGGTCGCCTTATGTATAAGTCAACACCCTATTTCATAGATCCATCAGACTTTCGCTTGAACGAGCGGTTCTTGCTAGGCGGTTGCAAGCGAGTTCCATCCTTGTTGCTGCCACCTTTCGATAGCGCCTTGACATGAGCAACGTCTTTACCCTTGCGGTTAACGCCCTTCTTGTCGTAACCGCGCCGCGCTCGTTGGCGTTCCATGCGGTCGTCGTGTTCGTCACGCTCAACCTGCTGCTTGTATTCCTTCTTGTACGGCCTTGCCTTGTTCACGTACGGCATTTATCTACCTCCATAAAATCTGCATGACTCCACCGGGCAATGTTTCTTGCAAAGCCCAGTCGGGTTTGGTGGCCACATCGCGTTCTCAAACGCAATGTTTAGCCGTTGCAACTGATCGTCAAATAGTTTCCACAGGTTATCAACATCCGATCTTTCGTACTCTTCGTCGATGAAAACGTTGTGCAGAAGAAACATTAACCCAGACTTGATCTTCTGTACCGCTGGGAAGTTCGCAAACACCATCAACGCCATCAACTTCAACTGATTCGGGTCAGCATAGGTTGGCTTACCTGTCTTGTAGTCAACGATGTACGCGGTGTCGCCATCGACGATCAACAGGTCAGCAATACCTCTCACCCAATAATCTTCTCCGTCAAACTTGCAGGGCTGTCTACCCGCATCAAGAGCCATTTCGTGTTCGCAGTACTTCGTCCCCGGTATCTCCAGTAGTGGATCGACCATCCTACTGAACTGCTCGTAGAACTTCGGTAACGGAACACTGTCCCTCACATAGTCTTCTAACGCCTTGTGTACTTCCTTACCGTATCTAGCGTCATCACCCTCTCGGGGTATAAAGTTCTTGGCGACACGAATCTCGTAGTACTGTCTCGGACAGGTCTTGTACTGTTTGAGACTGCTGTAACTCCACTTGACCATTAACAATCCCCATAGGACTCTCCGTATTTAGCTTCACAAGCGACGGGTAGCCCGGTTGCCCAATCTGGTGGAGTAGACATTACTTTAGTTATAAACGCAAGTGCTTCATCTATCTCAGGTTTTGGAACCACGATCACGGCGGCGTCATGCACCGTCAGCACCGGGCGATACTTCTTCCGTATCTCCAACATCTGCTGCCCGACGATGATCCGGGCTAGTGCCTGCACCACGTTCTCCACGACAGCCCCGCCCCATATAGTTACCTTGCCTTTGCGGGAATCGTACGTAGCCTTACCGTCTTCGTACCGTAGGTTGGGATAAGTAATTCTTAAGCCATTTGGTAGGTATATGCCTGTATTGGAGGCTCGTACAGCCATGCGTTCTCCGAGCATATAGCCGTACCTCTCGCCCTCCAACCTCACCATGTCTAACAGAGCCTTATCACATTCACGCCACAAATCGACGATTCTGTAATTAGATTCTCTATACAGATCGACAATGCGTTTGCATTGCCCCTCGGTCAGGTCAGCACCGGGCGGTTGCGTCTTGAGTGTGTGCTGCAACTTAGCCGCGCCAGTGCCGTAACCCAATCCCAAGATACAAGTCTTACCAACGAATCGTTCGACCGGATCAGCCTTGCTGATGTGCCGCTTGTAGATCTTCGTGGCAAAGATCGAGTACACATCCTCGCCCTTACGGAACTGCCCTGTTACGTCAGCCTGCCCTGCCAACCATGCAAGTACACGGGCTTCTATTTGCGACGAGTCGCAGTTGATAATGAAATGACCCGGCGGAGCGACCACCGAATTCTTGAGTGTCTTCTTTTTCTTGTCTCGTGAAGGAAGGTTTTGTAGGTTGACGGAATCCATACCCGACCAACGGCCTGTGTGAGCGCCATAATACTTGAGCGGGATAGGTAGCCGACCACGATTCCTAGCACCAATGTGAATAAAGCGTTCAATTCTTGACTCCTCTAGTGTTGATTTAGTCCCAAGTCTTACCGAACACAACTGCTGCACAAACGGATCTTCATGCTCCGTCAACGCGATGAACCCCGTATCATTCTTAGCGAGGGCAAATGTTTCCTTACCCGTTGCCGGACTGATCTTTGTGGGCGGCTCGACGTTTAACTCTTTCAGGATGGCAGCGAACTGTGGGTTGCTTGCCAACTTCTTTCTCACATCTTCTTCAGTCTCACACTTCAACTGATCTTTCAGACTTGAAAGCAGTTCAGTTTTCTCTTGCTTTACATCTTCTAGTCTTTTAACTAACAGCGCATCGTCAACCATCAAGACCGGCTCCGTGAACATACGGAGCGTCATGTCAATCAAATCTAGTTCTGATTCTGGAAACGCCGCAATAAGCCTATTAAAAAGATTATAGGTAAGATCAACATCATTGCAGCAATAACTAGCGTACTGAGCAAGATCTCCAGAACTAAAATCCAACCTCTTTTTACCCAGTGCATTGAGTACCTCCGTTCCTTTCTCACCCAAGTTATATCGTTTTGCAAGCGCAGCGAGGGAGCCACCCGCGTCTACGCCGTGAACTGCCCTAGCCATGCAGAGCGTGTCGAACAGATACGCAGGCTTGATATCAAACACCCACGACAGGATCGCCCCATCGAACTGAGTGTTGTGACACAGCAGGGCTGAGTCATCCCAATTTACCTCATTAAGCCAAGCCTTGATCTCATCGTGAGTACCGCTGAACCACTCGGTCTCGTTGTTGTCGATCTTCATTGCTACGCCGATGACTTCAAACCTCGGATCACGAATGTACTCCTCGGTCGTCAGGCGTGTCAGGCTATAGTCCTTGGCGTAATAAGTCTCAAAATCAAGAGTTACGAAACTCATACTTCCACCCCTTTGCAGTCTCAACAAACCCTGCCAGAGCCAACGCTTCTATTGACCGGCAGCTACCGAACTTATATCGGTGAGATCTAAACGATTCTGGTGTAGCGAACTTACGCTTACACTCAGTACACCTTCTTTCCTTTTTTACTACGGCCACTTTCTAGTTTCTCCACTTTCTCTCGCAAATAAATAATCTCATCACGACACGCCCACAACACACTGCCTACAGTCAGGAACTTCATCTCCGTTGTAGTGGTAGCGTCGTTAATCTCGTTGGGTAACGCCCGAATCAAGTCCAATATATCGTCTTCAATTTCCACCTTTCTTTCTCCTCTTACTCATTGCTTTCCGTGTTAAATCCCAGTGCAGTATCCGATGGCAGTTGGAGCAGAGCGGTATGCACTTCTCTTCCGCTTCTTTAATTGCCTCGGCTATGTTCCTCTGTCTTACAGCCAAATAATTGACAGATCGCTTACCTTCCTTGATCACATGATGAAAGTCAATGATCGCCGGGTGTTTTTTCCCGCAATGACTACATCGCTGCCTCGACTTGTATGCGACCCACTCTGTTCTGTTTTTATCTCTGCCCTTCCTCGCTTTCTTAATAACTTCTTGTCTATTTCCTTCGTACCACTTACGTGCGTACAACTTTTGCTTGGCCTTACGTACGGCCTCGTCTTTGAATGGCATCGAACCCCCTACAACCTCTTACGCCAGTACAACGCTCGTGCGAACGAGTACAGAACTTTGGGGGTGTAAAGTCTAAAGCCACACGAGATCAGGTTGTTGGCACTCGGTATATTGTCGGTTGTATCTGACACAGCCCATCTATACCCATGCCTTCTCGCCCACTGAATTCGTATTCGAATCATCTGCCGCTGGATTCCGTACCCTCTGTAAGCGGCTAACACCCCACACCGCCCAAGATATATACCGTCCTCCATCTGTTGTGATGGCGATAAACAACTAAATCCTACGGGGGTACTCTTGTGGTGCGCCATCCACCACACCCCGTCTTCGGGAAAGTAAAGGCCATCCGCCGGGAGACAGGCTTTTTGCAGCACCTTCAGTTGCCGCTTGACCCCCGGATCAGAAGCATCGACTTGGCCGTAAGTGATCTTCATGGAGCAGTATTTTACCCCTCAGATTCCCCCCTCGCACGGATGGCTTGCATTTAGCCGGTTATGGCCGGTCATGACTTTTTGACCCCCTGTGCTAGAGCGAAAAACTTCTCCAACTTTTGCACTGTGATTTCCGTGCTGCCCATTCTGAATACGATCCCGGCTTTCTCGGCAAGTTTGATCACGTTATATAACTCGCCGCCTTCCAGTGAACGGGCGCACTCTTCGCAGTGTGTTTTCTTACGGATCCTTGGGTAGAGGTTGCAGTAGTCGCAAGTCAGTTCCTTGTCCATCCACTGCCAGCCAAAACATATCCGCATCATGGCGCGGTGGAATGCGTGGGGTTTACGGGTTACTCCAAACTGCTGGACACCCTCTGCCCCCGGCAGTAGCCACCGGCCAAGTTCTTTCTTTTGGTGCACAGATGTCATTTGCTTTCTCCCCTCGCACGGATGGCGGCAGCGCATCGCTCAAGTGTTGGAATATGCGTCAATTCTGTTGGGCCTTGCGGCACCGGAATATCCTCACACACCTTCGCACACGCCTCCCGCTCGGCTGCGGCAACGAGGGCGGCAAGGGCAGTTAACTCTTTTGTTATGGTCTCCTGCCTAGCCCAGACGTATATGGACTCGTTGTAAGTATCGAATCCTGCTTCCCGCGCCATGCGGAGAATGTCCTCTTTGGTCATGGCTCTTGCACCCATCTTGCGTCTGTACTTTTCAACTGTCTCACCTCAGTTTCCAGTTCTTCAATGCGATTCACATACCACCTGATCCGCTCCCTCATCTCACGGATCTCTTGTTGGTACTCCGATATGGTATGAGACATACGATCCCATTCACGATCCCAAGCGTCATCTTCGGTAACCATAGTGCCTCCTATTTGTCTATCATCCTTATTCATATTCCCCTGCCCTTGATCATTGATCTCGGGCTACGACTGCCATTTTCTGCCCTACGCAGAATCATGGATCGTCCATCTCGTGTAGTGCAAAGCATCTGCAATTTGCTGTAGTCCAGATCCAACATATCGCAGATCCACCGCATAGAACCTACGCTATTCCTACGAGCGTAGACCCAGTTGATCGCCGGTGATTCCCCCTCGTCTAGGTCTTTGATAGATTGATACAGAACAGCAGCCCACAAACGTCGGCAGCCCATGTCGTCTATTTTTTCCCACTCTTTCATGGCTAGTTGTTCTCATCATTTACGTTTACCAACAAATCTCCCATGATCTTTCCGATGTCAGTTTCTGATCGAATGTGAAATTGAAGTCTCCTGATTGCCTTTGACTCCACCTGTCGTATGCGCTCTCGTGATAAGCCTAAATCCATGCCCACCTCGTCGAGTGATTTAGGCGTACCGTTCAGGCCGTACCTTTCACTCAGCACCATTCTTTCTCTCGGAGTCAGCGCCGCAGCCATAGCCTTGTTCAGTACGTTCTCCGTTTCTTCCTGCGCGATCTCACGAATCCCTGCGTTGTCCCGCATATCTTCAAGACGGTCATTCCAGAGTTCGCCACCCGCAAGTCCTACAAGTTCAGACTCGGTAACGTCTTTGGTTCCCGTAGATGTCTCTAATACAAGTACCTTTTGACGTTCGCTGAACAAATCGTCAGGTAAAACATTCAATGCATCAGCCAACTTTACGGCGGTAGGATGCCATCCTCCGTCGTTCCTTAACGGCGATATTTTCATGTTGACCAGTTTGTACACGTACTCGATACGTAATTTATGATCTCGGCATAGTGGAAGCACAGACGTATACCCCGCAGCCTCCATCGCTCGACGTATTCGTGCGTTCGATACGGATATCTTTACTCTATAGTCGCTCACCAGTAGTCCCTCCCTCCGCGTTTGGCCGCCCACTCGGGCGGCGGCACTCTTGATTGCTCCCACTTACGGAACAATGCGCGTCTCTTAAACATATCTAATATCCAACGGATCATGCTCGTTTCCTCGCATCAATCTCACGCTGCAAGTACCACGCTGCTTTCTCCAAATCCTGAATCGGATCGGAGTCTTTCTTACCGGCACGGCTGACGTACTTCACCACGTTACCCAATCGGTAATTAAGATCTTTAGCCTCGATGAAGTCGATAGTCTCGATACCACCGGCCTTGTAGTGCGGCGGATGGTTTATGGGGTCGGGTTTATCTTTAATCTTGTCCAACGCATCGAGCGTGGTCTTCATCTCCTGCGCTGCTTCAATAATTTTGCTTGACTTCTTCTTCGCTTGCTGATCCATCCACCGGATGTAGTACACGTACTGCGGCTTTACTTTTACGGCTTTCGCTATCTGCTCTATCGTTTTGCCTTGCAGTAACAACCTCAAAATCGCTTCTTTCTTAATCATTTCATTAACTCCTCTTTAAGTTTGTCCACGTTAGTCTCATCAACAATTACCGCGATTCCACCGGCTTTCCGAATGTCCTCGTGGTTCTTCAACTGAAGTGCGGTTGCCTTCCCGCCGTTCGCTTTACACTCTATACCAAAGAATCGACCCTTGATGCAAATCAAAAAATCTGGTACGCCTGAGTTACCGTAGCCTCCGGTAACTGGCATCGTGTAGTAAGCGCCAATCTCATTCAGTACCTTCTTTACCTTCGCTTTTACTTTCCCCTCGGGTGTCATCGCTCTTGCTCTCCTTAACTATCGGTTCACCTCGGAGTGAAACCATGATTGAAGACGGTGTTACTACGCAGTAATAATTTTTATTGACGCGCCAACCCAAATCTGGCGACGGCCAATGTTCTAAGTGTTTCGGCGGATAGAAAAGCAACGCCGTATTAACGTGCGCTGACTTCTCAAAGTCTATGCCCTCCGCTGAGACCCACCCATCATGCCCACGCGCAGCGATCATCGCCAGACTCTGCTTAAAGAAATCCGGTAGCGTGTCGTTCGTGTAGTAGTTCGCCCTGCCCGAATCTATAAACAACTTATATTCATTGCCGCTACCTTGGTCAGTTACCTTGACGGGTACGCGCCATGCGTCCCGTATGATGTCTTGGAATGGGGACAAACTACTGTACGATGACATACTCAAACCTCGATCAAGTATTGCGGACACTCAGCCCAGTAAGCACGTACGACAGACCCTGCCGCAGGCCATACCGTCGTAGCCGTATCACGCATAGGCAGCAACTCGCTACTCCCCGTGTGAACTTTTAACATCATCAGCGATGGCATCAGTTGTGGCTTCAGATCCTCGGGCAGATTGTCGAGTGACTTGTGCCATACCGCACCATGTACCTCAAAGTGTTCACGGTCAGAGTGCCTCTTGCTTACACAGTAGCCCTCAACCTCTTTCAACAAAGCATCACGACCCACACGGCCAATGATGTAACCGCCGAGAATGTCTTTGACGATGACCCACTTGTCACCAAGCACAAACGATCTCGCTTGTCTCGCGGCTTCCTCGCGCTTCTCAAGTTGCTGCATATATTCTTTATGCCGAATCTCGCATATCCGATAGGAATTGGGAGCCATCGACGCACGATCAATCTCGCCCATCGCCAGTTTGATCAGTTCGATACGAGTCTCGCCATCTAACTGCTCGACACTCGGTGTTTCAAACAACCCCCTATAACCTTCATACATGGCAGACGAGACCAACTCTCTGATTAGCTGACTCAACTTGGTACGCCCGGCCACAGCCCAGTCCTTGATCTGGTTGGCGTGCTTCTTCAAGTTCGCTGCGATGTATTTGATGTTGGTACTACGCAGCACAGCGTCCGTCGTGTATTCGTTCAATCGCAGTTCATTAGAGAAAGGCCGATTGATGTAGTCAAACAGCCAATACTTTGTAGACGACTTCGGATGCTTGGCCAGTCCGACGTATGCGACCGGCACACCTTCCTTCGTCGTGAACACCATGTGTTTATTTTCTACCTCATAGTTCACACCCCCGATCACCCACTCACCCTCGGTGATGTTGTAGAGTTGTGCGTACACGCTCCAGTAGTCAGAGCGCATGATGGCTGCTTGCTCATACTGCGGGAACTTGTTGGCCAGAAAGAATTTTGATAAGTCCATGTCACACCTCACTTTCAAAGATAGTTGCGTCTAACACAGGTTGATCCGCTGCCCTAAGCAAACGGTTAGCGATCTCCCGAATCTCCTCGATGTTGTCGCCCACCATGCCCACGGTTGAGTATCCTTCAGGTTTGCCGTTGTCGTCGTAGAACACCTCGGCAAAGGTGACAAACTCATCGCCCCACGCATCGATGTGGCGTAATACTCTGTGATTCCAAGTCATGTCACACCTCCTTATCCATTCGGATCGCAGTCCCTGATACCGGCTTGAAGTCACGCTTGCGAGTCACGACCCACAGTGTCGGTATCTTCGTATCCCACTTCACGTTGTCCTCGATGTAGCCGTCAGTGAACATCACCAAGCAGTCTGCACTCATTGACTTCTTGGTTAAGAATTCACTTACACATGAAGCGATAGTTCCACCGCCCCCCTGTGGCTTCAGCATATGAGCGATGCCGTCGTAGTTACCTTCGAACACCTGCTCACCATGCACCTCCGTATCCCACCACAACACACGCACCTTCTCGGGATTCACTGTGTCGCAGATGGCTACGATCTCGGACGCAAACTCAGTCAACTGTGCGGAGTCAATGCTGCCCGACGTATCGATGGCGATGACCAACTCACCCACACGCTCACTGATCGTAGATGGCAAATAAATATCATCAGCCAATCGACGACGGTTCAACTTACGCCACGTGTAGTCCTCTGCACCACGACAAGCGGATGACACAAAGTCTCGCAGCACATCACGCCACGACAACTTTGGCTGCATCAAATCTTGGATGACACGCGGAACTTTGACACCGAACTTGCCTGCCAACATCCCACCTTGCTGAATGGCCTCGTTGATCTTGTCAGACAGACCCTTCAACTCCTCGGGACTCGCACCCTCGACGCCATCCATGTCATGCTCGTCGAGCGGTTTCATTCGCCCGCCTCCGCCACCATTCTTCTCGTCGTTCTTCAGATCGTTGTACACCTCACGCACCGACCAGTTGTGATACTTGGGGTCGTAGAGTCCACCTTTCGGCAGACGGAGCAAACCTGCATCCTTCTTGCCGATCTCAACGATGATGTCATTGACCACAAAGTCCATAGCGATGTTGGCGAGTTTTGAATTCTCCTTCATCAAGTCCTTGTGTCGTGGGAGATGCTTCAACATCACGTGCAGATTCTCGTGAAGCACC